>ERZ795030.5923-NODE-5923-length-10969-cov-5.060198_pt1 | contig 10969 bp, 8 predicted proteins | sample MGYA00375122_ERZ795030 | MGnify/ENA primary metagenome ERZ795030 (study PRJEB30165, sample SAMN05720146) | activated sludge metagenome | isolation source: anaerobic digester from wastewater treatment plant | place: Japan | collected 2015-04-20 ...
TTTCCATTTTGGCAAGTAACGCCGCCGCTTGATAAAAAATAAGGGGGATCTGCAAATATCATATCAACTGATTTTGGTTCTAATTTCTTTAATATGCGAAAAGAATCTCCTTTAAGGAGAGTAAAATCATTATCTTCAAAAAAAATATCTCTTTTCGTTAACATGCTAAAAATTTGTAATAATTACTTCTTCAACTTTGCCACGACCGTCGCCTTTTGAGTTTTTATTTCTTCTGGCCTTGATGACATGAATAGTAAATTCTTTATAAAGTTCGTTAATGAACTCTGTATTTGCATTACTGGCCATAACAAGAACGCCTCTATCACTCAATTCTTTAAAGGTGTTCCTTAATCTTTCTTGTTCCATCTTCCCAAAGCCACCGGCGGTATAAGAGGTGAACGATTGTCCGCCAATCACATCGTATGGCGGGTCAAAGTAGACAAAATCTCCTGCTTTTGCAGTTTTCACCGATTCAGCAAAGTCTTTGCATAAAATGACTGGTTTCCTTTTGTGGAAGTATTTATGCAACGCTCGGATGTTGGCTTCATCGAAACAATGGATTATCTCTTTACCATTGAAAGGAACATTGAATTGTCCTTTACCATTAACGCGGTACAGGCCGTTAAAACATGCTTTGTTTAAGTAAATGCATCGAGCAGCTTTTACATACATAGGCAATTTTGCATAAGCCGTTTTCTTTTTATCCATAGCACGAACTTGATAATAATACTCTTTTGTATGATTGGCCTCGTGTTCTTTACAAGCGTTATAGAATTTGTTGAAGAGTTTCTTGTTTCTCAAACACTTAAAAATATATATAAGTTCTTTATTGGAATCATTGATTGTTGCATGGATTGGAGCAAGTTCTAAAAGAAGGGCGCCGCCACCAACGAATGGTTCATAATAATGTCTAAACTTCTTAGGCTTAAACGCTAAGAGATGATTCATAATCTGACGTTTGCCACCCGCCCATTTAACAAAAGGCGATAAATTGCTCATAAATGCTCCTTTTTAAGAACTTTAGATCTTAAAAGACTATAACACAAAATTGGTCGATTATCTATTGTTATTAAGCAAATCTATTTACTGTAAAGTGGTCTGGCGATATGAATAATATTATGAGCTACCAAGCAATAACCAATAGTAATAAAACAATCTCCGCATTTTATGCGTGCTTTCTGTTTAGAAAGAAAACCAAAAAAGGTCGCTGGATTATGTTGGTTTTATGATGCTGAACAAACTTCGCTTAATGCTGTTACATTATTGCCAAGGCCGCTACGTACTGCATCGGCCTCAACCTTGGTGATGTCGACTGATTTTCAATGTACCCAACGTTTTGATATACCTCTTTCGAAACACTCAGCTCAAAATTAATAACTGCCAACAGTCTAAACACATTCAACATATGAGCCTGGTCTTTTGCAAAAATCAGACAAAACCCACATTATGTCCGCTGCAGATTGTGAAGATCCATTAATATAATAAGTTTGCCCTCCACATTCATACATAATACTTTCTTCATTAAAATAGTCTGGATTGGTGGAAATGTAATAGTAACTTGAAAATGGTTTTGGCGTTTTTATATTCTTATTGTTTAAGATGCGTATAACAAAATCCGGTTCTTCCTCCAAAGCAATTTTTAACGCTTCTATTTTTAGGTCTTTCCAAGTATAGGCCTGAAGACTATGGCCCAATATTAATGCATTAAACGGGCGCTTATTTGTTGCTTTGTGGGCATTATCTTTAATCATTCTATCAATGTCTATAGAAATGCCTACAGGTTTAGGAATTAAGTCGGTATCGTAATCAGCCAACATGTTCTCTGCCTCGCCTTTCAACTCATCTTCAATCCAAACACCTACAGGCGACTTAATAATTGAAAAACGAAAACGATTTATGCGCTCTTTTGTCTCTTCGTCTGCCCATGAGCCAAAGTAATCTAAAAACAGCATATCGCGCCTGCGATTATGAAATTCTTTGTCGAGATTTGGATACTTGCAGTTATGAGGTATCTCACCATCGTTTTTCCTAGCGGAAGCCAAACAAAGCCGACTGTAATCGAGGCTGCTAGCTTCAGAATAATAAAGGGAAAGAGCTTGATTAAAGCCTCGATAAAGACTTGTCATAACTTCTATTTCACCAGCCGTATTTGAATATAGAGCATATAGCTCCTTTAAAACAAAGGGATACATGGCGTTAAGCTGGAACATACGATAATGAATGAGTAAATATTTGAGTTCCTTAGGAAGGCTACGATAAAGAAAACTTCTACCTATCGTTTGGTCATCAAAATTTTGATTAACAACGATGTGGCGGCCGAAAATAAAGGCATATTGAGTTAGCAAGTTGGCAAAATCGAGAATCTCATCGTCGGTCATAGTGACCATTTTTTGATGATAAGCACTATAAATATCACCCTTAATATAGGAAGAATAATTCGCTGTGTAGAAGTATTTTAAAAATTGATTATACTTATTCGTATCGTTTCGTGAACCAAGAGATTTTTCAAGCGAACGACAATAATCATCAATAATTCTTTGCCCATCATAATCAAATTTTAGAAATAAATAGTTTTTAATTTTTTCATAACTTGTAAGAGGAATACCTGCCGTATTTATTCTATCAAATATTGTTTGTGGATCGTCTTCTGACCCCACTTCAATAATTGCGACAACCAGCTTTCCAAGTGCGCGAATAATGTCACTGCCAAAATCCGCGTTTGCCTTTTTCTCTCGAGTGACAAAATCATTTAGTATTGACCAACATTCTTTGAAAGACGAGTTTGAGACCTTTCCACCACTGGCGGTCTCCATAATAATATCCAAATCTCTTTCATCTGCTGAGTGAAGCGTCAATTTCTTTGATGATTTCTTACTGTTTGGATAAAGAACAATAAAAATGTCTTCGCGAAGATTGCTAAAATGCTCAGCTAAAACCCTTAAAAAAACAATTATTGTAGTTATTCTTTGTTGACCATCGATAATTTCAAATGAACCCGTGGCTTTGGCCGCAGAGATGGATGGATCCTTTTTTAGTAAGACAACGGGTCCGAAATAATGAGTTTTTTCATTTTCTGATGAATCAAGTCCAATAAGTCCTTTTAGATCATTCAAAAGTTCCAGAAATTGGTTTTGTTTCCAGCTAAAGTTTCTCTGATACAAAGGCACCCAAAAAAATGTTTTTTTCTTGAGAAGCTCAATAAGTGGAGTAATGTAAGTTTTCACGTCAATACCTCCTTTAATAGCACTATCTAGATGGCCGCTAAGCCACCAATTTTATCGTATTGAAATGGGCGAATAATTGTTTTGAAAATAACTTTCTTATTTTTACTGCAGACAGTATTTATACTTGGCGCTATAAGTCACGGGATCAAGATAAAAATTGTCTTCGATTGGCCCCTTGGCAATATAAAATTTAGGATTAATATCGTTGCATCCATAAACGCGGTAAACGGCGTAATTTTTATTAAGCTCGTGTGACTTATCTAACTCGTTGCGAGAAACATAGAAATTTACATCTCGATTAAGAGTCGTTGTTTTTACTTCAATATAAAGTTCCTTAACGATACCGTTTTCGTCGGTTTCATAAGACTTTATATCATAACCTATCGAATCAGAATCGATGCTTACATGCTTTATTTTATCGGCATATTCTTCAAGGCCAATTGCTTTGAGTCTCTCGTGTTCGTGTTGGAGTATCAAAAGTTCGCCAAGAGAACCAGTGATGGCATCTTCACGAGCTTTTTCTATCCAGTCGGTTTTTTTGACGATTGGCATCGATAATTTGTTAAATTTATTCGAGCGCTCTTTACCTGGAATCATAAGGATTAGCTTTTGCTTTACTCCTGAAGGCACTCGTATTTCTTTGCTTATAGCGTCTTTAATGTCTTGAACGGCTTTTTCAACATCTACAAAGGCTTCGTTTTCGCTAAATAAAATAGAATCAACAAGTTCTTCATACTTTTTCCCAGGAAGCATGTGCTGATGAATAACGTCGTAAATGTCTATGAATTCATTTATCGCTTTTTTTACTGAGTCAGCGTCTAAAGAGGCGTTTATCTCAAACCGCTTTGATGCTATATTTGTCTGTTCATAGCCATACGCTAATGTTCCTCTTTTGGTTTCTAGATTTATTGGTTCATATGACACGCTGTATATATCGCCCAATTCTTCCTGGAAATATTTAGCTACTTTATTGGCGTACTCATATTTTTTGCTTCTATATTTGCTATCAAAATATGTTATTCCTTGATTTAATGAAACATAAAAAGCGCTGAAAGAGGCATTAAATAAAAGGACGACATAGAGTCCTTGTTGAGTCGTGGTTGTTATCTCGGGATTCAAAATTGAGATCCATGGATGCGTTGTCATCATGCCTTTACCAATTGAACCAGTAACTGTATACTCTCCAGTCTGCAGACCATCTCTGATTTCATTAGGAAGCTGTCTGACTATGATATCATAAAGCTCAGAGGCGCTATCAACTTTGCTACCTTTTTTAATATTTGGGAGTAATTTTCTTGCTTTGGTCAATTGTTGAATCATAACATTCCCTCCTTGTGATTATTGCATATCATTTAGCCGCCTTAATTATCCGCTGATTCAAGGCCATAATCGAATAGGCTAATTTTCAGGTCTTCTGTTTCTCCGCAAAGAACTTCAAACATTGAGATAATCAATTCATAGTCTTTAACTTTGTTATTAGAAATTCTGATTAACTTAATGCCATATTTTTTACAGACAAGCTCTTTTTCGCGGTCTCTTTTGGCGACCTTGGACTGCCCAACATGTTCACCACCATCAATTTCAAAAACGATGATTGGTTTAAATGTGCGCGAAAGAGGTGGCTTAACGCGAATCAAGACATCGAATTCTTTATTCCCGATTAATGAGAGGTCTTCTTCGCTGATGGCTTTGATGGCTTCTTTGACAGGAACGTTTCTTGTTACATCATATTTATTGTAGCGACTTTGAAAATATGGGGATATCGTCTCAAAAAAATCCTTTTCAGCCCTTGAATCGTTCGAGAAGTCGGTGATGATGGTAACATCGCTAGGTATGACTTTAATCTCACCATTACTATGTACATAATCTGATAACGATTTTAAGTCAGATGTATTATCTTGGCTCAAGGCATCAATGGCCAGTTTATCGCCAACAAAAATAAATGTATTCTTTGCTCGCGTTATTCCAACATTAATAAGTTCGTGATTATTTTCAAGCCACTTCATCGTTTTCTTGGCGGTCCTTAAAGAAATTGCCGATGACATGATGATTGTGCTCCGCTCGGCACCCTGAAGCGAATGAACGGTGCCGGCTGTCACGTCGGTTATGCCATATTTACGCAGAGCGCGATTAATTAGGCGAGCCTGATTGACAAACGGCGTGACGATGCCAACATCAGTATATTTGCCTTCGATTATCGTTTTGGCGATGGCGCGAGCCTCCGCCACATAGGCGTTTCGATTATTTGCGTCATAGACATTTTTGACATCGATGTATCGCAGCTCTCCAGGAAGATTATTCTTGAGGATTAATTTGCCATCATAGAAACGATTATTGGCGAAGTCGGCTATTTTTTGGCCGCAGCGGTAATGATAGCGCAAGAAAATCCTCTTCGAATTATTGTCTTTCAACTGCATTACTTTGAGAATCGAATTATTAATGTAGTTATACTGTGGACTAACGGCGTACTTGCGAATTAATTTTTCATTTAGTTCTTTTTCTAAAACAGTGACGGGCTGGAGCTGGTTAGTGTCGCCCACAAGAAGTAAATCGGTGGCTCTAACTATGGGGATGAGGGCCGTGGCCATGTTGCACTGGCCGGACTCATCCATAATACACAAATCGAAGTGCTGTTTTGGACTCCCCAACTTCGCGGCCGATAAATTCGTGACGACGACGAATGGAAACAAGCCGATAAATCGCCTAACATTTTCGTCTTCTTTTAAATATTTGACCAGCAAACGGCCGGCTTCATCGACATCTTCAGTCAAAATGATGTCACGAAGTTCCTTGTATGTTTTATTCTCAATCCTTCTTAACGTCTCAATCGAGGAATAATACAAGTAATTCATAAATTTGAAGGAGTCTTCTGACGACACGACGTTATTGGCGACATCTTCATCAGATATATCGATCAAGTTCGCTAGTTTTTCTCTTTGCTTGTCAATTTGTTTTTCGATCTCGCTTAAAATAGTCTTGTTTTTATTAATTGTTTTCCAACTTTCAAGCATGGCGATAATCGAAGAGACATCTTGGCGATCCTCATATTCTTTTAACATTCCTTTTAAAGCATCGTATTGCGAGAGCGCGCTTTCTTTTGAGATAGCGGTTCTATTTTCGTCGACAAATAAGTTGGCTTTTTTATCAAGAAAGTTCAAGATGCTCCGCAGCTTAAGAATCGTCTTCTTATTTTCTTCGATATTGCCGACGCGAATGATTGGGAAGAATATCTCCTCATACTCTGTTGAATTAAAAACCTTTTTTCGAAATGAAGACGTCATTTTAGCGAATATGTTTTCAATTGGATTATTGTTATTGGAACAAACAATACATTTTTTACCATTGGCATATGCGCTTAGCAAAACATTAAAAATAGTCTCTGTTTTTCCTGTTCCGGGCGGTCCCTGAACATAAGTAATGTGATTAACCATCGAATTATAGACGACGCGAATCTGGTCGATGTTCGTTTTCTTTTTGTCAAAGACAACAATGTAGGGCTCCTTTGACGTTCCTGACCTTGCATTATTGGCGCCAAAAAAGGCTTTAACGGGTTGCGAAAGTTTCTTTTCACGAGACATTAGATAAATAGCATTGAAAGCTTCTTCTAGTCCTGTCTGAATGCTTCTTTGAAGCAAAAAGATGGAAGGTCGTGTATCTGACCTTTCTCCATCTTTATAATTTTCCTCCATCAACGCGACGTACTGCGTGATGTTCTGATCAAAGTTTTCACAAAAATCATTGGGATCGATTGTTAAATAGCTCCCTAATGTGTATCTTTTTTCTTCGATTAAAAAGGAATTATTTATCGAGGATTTGGCAGCAATCCGCAATGTTTTGTGCTTAAAATCCAGCTGCAGGTCGCGATACGCCACAACATATTGCTTTCCAAAAATATCAATTGAATAAATGTTAAAAGCTAGCGTCCGATGTCTTAATGATTTTTCAGCATCGAATGGATTCATCATTAAAACAGCATCTAACATTTTTTGAAATTGTTCTTGGCTAAGTTGATATGTCCCAGCCTTCACGAGCTCAGAATAATCGATGCCTGGTATCATGACGGCATCATCAATAAATGGGTCGTTATCGTATTTGTAGCACTCAGATAAATATAGAAGGATGTTGTTGTCAAAAGTATCGACATCCAACCAGTCAATTTTTTCCTTGTTCTGTTCAATTTTGTCAATAAGAGCTTGCGGTGGGTCGTAAATACTTCCTTCCACAAGCTTGACTGATTTGATTTTATGCCGGCTTATCGGCCGTGGATTTTCGATACACTCTGCTGATTTATAGTAGTTAAAAATGTCGCCATAAAGTTTATCTTTATCAAAATCTATGTCTTTTAAAGCAAACCAAAATCTCGAGAATTTGCCATCCTTGCTATCATAGTTGATATCGAGCCACTTCTGTTCATTTACGGCTTGATAGATGATTGCGCCAATCGATAACTTCATTTTCTTGTATTGATATTTTATCACATGAGGCTGTTGTAACGCATGCCATCAATTACTAAGGCTTGTTAAGTATTAAAAACTTAAATTTATGACGATTTTAAACGCATAATCAGCAAAAAATGCTATTATCATTCTCGATATGCGCATCAACCTCCACTGCCACTCCAACAAAAGCGACGGCGTAAACACGCCCGCAAGTCTAATTGATATACTGGCCAGAAATGGCCTAGATATTGTTTCACTGACCGATCATGATTCAATATCTGGTATCGAAGAAGCAAAAATTTGCTGTATCAATAAAGGAATCACGCTAATCCCGGGTATTGAATTTTCAGCCTCTCTTGCGGAATCTTCTTTATCGTTCGCGACCAAGCATACAGCCTGCCATATTTTGGCGTATGGCTTTGATGTCGAGATGATGAAGGAAAAAATAAAAGTGCACCACCGCCAAATGAAGGCCGGTGTCATCGCGTTGATAAACGATTTACAGGCAATTGGATACGATGTTAAAGAATCGGAGCTACCCGATAATGATTTCTGGACGAGTCTTGATGTCGCGCGCATCCTTGTCAAAAAAGGCTACGCCAGCAGAATATGGACAGCAGCCTTTGATGAGATTATTCATAAAGCAGAGCATAGACGCATTTTCTTTTGCGACCCGAAAGAAATAATCGACATGGTCCATGAATGCGGAGGGCTGGCCTTTGCGGCCCATCCTTTCGATATAATCGAAGATGATATGAAAATAAGGGTGTCCAAAGAAGTCGTGGACGAAATGCTCCCGTTTCTCGTCGAGGCGGGAATCGACGGAGTCGAAGGCTGCTACCAACCCTATAGCCTTGAGATGCGCGAGTATTCGCTTGAATTCGCTAAAAAGAATAATCTGCTGATTTCATATGGAACCGACTTTCACGGCGGGCGTCCTTATGAGGAAGCTAAGTATATCGAAATCGCCAAAGCGCCTGACTGGATTATCAAACTAATTAGTAAGTAGTACGGGGCGAGGTTTACTAACTGATTATTCGATGCAGAGAGTGACATTCATGTCGCTCTTTTTAATAAAGGTCTTAATCGCTTTCGTGGCGACTTCAATGACGTCAATCTCTCGATATTCGTCTAAGAGATTGTCGTCAACATTGACCGCGAGGATTTTAAGCAACTTTTCTTTCGCTACTTTCAATCCTTCAGTCAGGGCATAAGACAAGAGGCGCTTCCTCTGGGCGAGGTCAACAACGATTGTCGATAAAGATATCACAATCTGGCTTTTTCCTTCTTGATTCTTGAGCGCTTCGTAACTCACGCGATAGGGCGCTAAAGATTCAAGATTAATCTTCAGGCTCTCTTCGGACGAAGGCAAAGATAAAACCTCAACTCCTAAATCTTTGACGAACTCGAACACAATCACGGCATCGGCTTTTTGACAATCTTTTAACTGTCTTGATAAGGTAAACGACATTTCCAATCCTCCTTGGGATGATGACTAGTGATCTAACGGAGATGATGCTCCCTAGATGCAGGACGAGGGCGAGTAAGAGTGCCTTCTTTTTGTCTTGCAAGGTCATTTTAACATGCTAAAAAAATATTTATTCTCAACATTATAATTACTTTGTAATTATATTTTAGTTAGTCGGTAATAATCGTCTTAATATTTCTTGCTATGTGTTGGCAAACAATACTAGACAAGCCTTACACGCGATGGCAAATAAGCATCAAATAATCCCGGCGCCTTTATACCGCTTTCATCTTTCGCCTTCTATTCTATTTTTTGAATCTTTGCTAAAATACTCAAAGCGTCAGTCAAGACGACTTAATAAATGAGGTATGTTATGAACACCATCATCCTTGGCTCTTTATTCGATGGCCCACACCTGGGCTATATCGCCACATCGCTTGCGATAACGGCTTTGCTATTATGGCTGCCCTTCCGCTTCATCAAATCGCAGAAATACAAAGATATATATTTAAAGGTCTGGGCCTTAGCCACCTTCTTTCTTCATATTTCTCCGCTTTGGATCGCCTTCCTTAATGGCCAGCCCGCGATTGCCGCGGATAATGTTTTGTTCCCCATCTACTTCTGCAATATGTCGATGTATCTTTTGGTCGTCGTGGCGTTCTGGGGCAACAAGAAAACAAAATTTTTCGGATATATTTCGACTGTCGTTGCTTACGCGGGCGCATTTGGAGCTTTAATATCGCTATTTTATCCTGATTATTATCTTCACGGCACGACCATCTTCGAATGGGGCGTCTTCAAAAGCATGCTGAGCCACAGCACGATGCTAATCGGATCTTTATATCTCTTTGTGGGTGGCTATTTCAAAGTCAATCGCTACAACACGATTATCTATGCGATCGGCCTTCTCTTCTTCGGAGCGGTTGGCCTCATTGTCAACGGCATCTTTGCCGCGGCGAGTTTAAATGCCCCCAACGCGATGTATTTGCAGCATCCTCCCATCGAAGATGTGCCTTTCTTAAACGTCTATGTCATTGCCGCTTTAATGGTCCTCTTGGTATTTGCCATCTCCTATACTTATGAGGTGGTCAGCAAAAAGATGAGCGTCTTAAAAAAACCAGTAACGCAAGAGAATCACTGAGGAGACTATGCTAATGGCTTTCTCTGTTTAGTTATTTTTAAAAGTGTTTATTCGTTTGACGGTGTAATGCCGTCATTTCTTTTTTATAATCAAAATAACATATGAAAAAAAGATTTATCTATATTGTCTTTATCTGCCTTGCCATTCCTGCGCTTTACGCCTGCAATATTGATGACACAAATTCGATAAGCGACACCGTCAGTAGCGATTCTTCATCAATCAGTAATGGCGACGCCTCGTCTTCTTCTGCCACATCATCAACGGATATATCGAGCAGCGATTCCTCCTCTACTTTCAGCGAATATGAAGGATTCGACGGATACCAATATCCCGTCGACGAAAACGAAGAAGATTACTGGTACGATACCGGAATCGCGCTTCCCATCGGCGTGAACTATCATGGTTCCAACTTATTAGAAAATCTAAAGCGCGGAGACATCATCTTTGAAGCCACCGGCTTTTACGGAATAACCGGCCACGTCGCGATTGTCGAAGACATCTTCTATTCCGAAACATATGAACAATATTACGTGCGCATTATCGAAGCCATCAGCGTCGGCGTCGCCCGCAGCATCATAACGCCGACGCGGATGCTTCAAAAAGAAGGAAGCGCCTATCGCATTAAAGATGCAAGCGAAGCCCAGATTGATGAGGTAATAGAATTCGTAATTGATCAACTCGGAAAGCCTTATCAGGT
>ERZ795030.5924-NODE-5924-length-10968-cov-7.507193_pt1 | contig 10968 bp, 10 predicted proteins | sample MGYA00375122_ERZ795030 | MGnify/ENA primary metagenome ERZ795030 (study PRJEB30165, sample SAMN05720146) | activated sludge metagenome | isolation source: anaerobic digester from wastewater treatment plant | place: Japan | collected 2015-04-20 ...
TCCCGTATGCAAGCCTGACGGCCTGCGTTTGGGAGGGTTTTGCAAGAGCCTCTGCTTAATAATTTCTTCGTCAAACTTGAATCCAGGCGAAATTTCAGTCGCATCGAAAAATCGCGACATATTAGTGTTGTCGATGAATTTTTTGATCGACTCAGCGTGAAGGCGACCGGTGTCCCCAGCTTTTGCATGACTCAAAAAAATCTTTATTGATGAACACTTACCGGGGGCTTCTTCATCTATTTCAACAAAACCGTGCCTGTATATTTCATGAGCCATAGCTAGCAAGGCGTTCTGTCCTTTTAAAGCTCCTTCCCAATCGTACAGCCTTAGAAAATTAAGCTTTTTCAAGCTCCCTTCGTAACCATGACCTAATCCTGATTGATTGAGGGCGATTGGAACGACTCGGAACGATTCTGAGAATTGCAGTTGATCAATGTATGAGCGCCATTGTTCATTGCCTAGTGTACTTTGGCTTGTAAAGATGAATACAATATCTTTTGTAGCCTGCTGTTTCGGCAGATTTGATGGTGCTTGTTTTGAGTTGACGGAATTGTAGAAAAACAACGGTATGTTTAAACCACGGGAAAATGGTCGTTCCACATCACGCGCAAAACAGGATCTGACGGCATCCAGTATTGCTTTTACGGGTTCTTCATCCGCTGGATTCCAGATGAAGTGTATGGCCAGAGGTGGTTTGTACTTTGCTTTCATTAGTGCGTCTCTCCGCAAACTTTACACTTACTGTTGTATTTCATCATATCCTGAGAGTTCTGGATCAAATGCGTTCGGGAAGTCCGAGCTTGATATGCATCTTCGATCCAGTCTGCCAATTGTTGCGCGAACGAGGGGTAAGCTCTGTATCGCGCATAACAATTGATTTCTCCCTTTTCCCAGTTTTCTTTAAAGCGTGGGGGCAGGTGTGCTGATTTTCCTTGGCTTGGCAAAAGAATTCCAAGCAAGCCATTGGGGGTATATTGCCCACGACGCAGAGAACTCTTGATCTCCCAATCAACGTATCGCCGACTATGTGTGCAACTTCCTATCAACACAATCGTCACGGTGCTGTCACCCAGATATTTCTCCCTTATGCGTTGCATGACGTAGTCGGTGTTTGCGCTGTCGATGAAGTCATCATTGTCATTGGCACCCAATGCCTTTGGAATGAAAACATCTGAAAAGTCTTCGATGAAACCATCGACCTCATCACGATCCCCTTTGTAGTGGGAAATGAAAACCTTTCTTTTAATAATGCTCATGTTCATTGTTTCCTCCTAAGAATTATAACGCCGCATTGGACGACTTAGATCGTATTCACACTTCCCCTTGTCGTTGAAAGTTAAATCGATAAGTAGTCGTATCTTTTCGGCGTCCAAGCCCCCCCAACTTGTTACAGAAATCTTTGCTTCTGGCTTGAGCAGGTTGTCGATAATTCGCTCTGGCAAAAAGGGATGGCGTTGTTCAAACTCAGCCCTTGTTGCAATAGTTTGCCATGTTGTATTGGGGTATATCGCTTTTTCCAGATCGCCATGCGTTACGTAGAGATGACGGGGATTAGTAGACGGTAGTTGGATGACTAAAATCCCCGATTTCTTGTTGACGACTCCGTCAATCATGCTGGAGTAAAGTTCCCAGTCAATATGTTTTCGATTTTTAGTTTCTGTTCCGACAAGCAAAATCGTCACCGTTGAATCCCGAAGATATTCATCACGTATTTTTCTTCGAATTTGTTCGTCTGAAAGCTCGTCGCTTATGTCACCTGTATCGACGGAACCGTCAATAAATATGTCGTACGCCTTGTTGAGCTTCAATAGCTCATTTTTGGCCCACTGGTCATTTTTGTGGTGATAACTGATGAACACTTTGTGCTTTTCCGCCATGATTATACCTCCTTGTGTTGGTTGATGATTTCGGGTTTACATTGCCAGTCTCTCCAAAACGCTTGAGTATTTGGCCGATCACTTGCCAAGCTGTCTCGATTGTTTTTCGGGTGACATGTTTTGCGTCGTTGAAACGCCTCATGAATCAATTGACGAATGCGGTCTGTAGACAAACAGGGGTTAATATCACCATCCCCGACTGATCTCAAAGCAAACCCGTCGAATTGTTCACTCCACTGAGTCTCAAACACCCCTTTGTAGTGATCATTTGCGTGATGAAAACTAATAAAAGTGTTGTGCTTAGGAGTTGTATCAAAGTTGTAAAAATTATAAGGGCTCATCAATAGCTCCTCTGTCCCAGTGATTTCATTACGATTGATTCAAAGTTCCGAACATTATTCTTTGAAGCTAATCTCTGTGATAAATTCATAGCTTTTAAGTTCCCTTCCTGAAGAAGCTGAATTCGTTTTTTGTACTCTTCTGCAAAAACATCTACGTCTTGCCAAGTCCGTAGGCGAGGCCACTCAAGAAGGTATTCTGGCAGCGTCTCCTCCAGCCATCCAAAAGAAGAATCATCTGGGAGAGACGTAAAACTCGAAATAACCCGGGGCATTTCTCTTGCGGTGCCTATTTCAAATGGCACCCACCATGAGCCTTTTGTGTTTTCTGTGACGATAGCAAGCAATGTATCGCAATCACGCAGTCTGTTGACTAGCAACGGTGTGAGACTCGATTTTCCTCGATTCTTTTTAAGCTCTTTATCCATGTCATCGATATAACAGGAGATTTTGTGGGTCTGCTTAAGATACAAACAAACATCTCTCGCTAATTCATGATCTTTTGTTGTGTGCGATATAAAGATTGGCATTGGATCACTCCTTACTTTTTATCCTTGGGTGGGCATGAATCGTCTCCGTAGCTGTTGCCAGCTCGGATTTTTCCGTCCATGCCATGGATTTTGGTGTCTGACTTTTGGTTTCTGGCAATGCTCTGTGCCACTTCAATAGCCTCCGCCTGTGTGCGGGTCACTTTGGTTGCCTGCCTGTTGCCCGCGCCTTTAACAGCCCAGCCGTCAGGATGTTTGACAACATGTTGGTCTTTCCCTCTTGCCATGATTACACCTCCTTGTATCGGTTGATGATTTCGGGTTTGATTCGCCATTCGCCGGTGAGCAGTTTCTGCATCAGACCGCGTTTCTGGGTTTTGAACTTGTTTGAAAGCTGTTTCAGCAGATCGATTTCGTGCTGAGCCACGGATAGGGTGTCGGCGATTCGCTCTTGTTCAGCCAAAGAAGGCAAAACCACCACGAAACTATCTACATCTTTTTTCTGAATGTTTGGAAGCCCTGAGCCGACCCTTAGCCTCATTAGTTTTGGCTCGTTCATTTTTAAGTAGAAGTACAGATAGTGCTTACTTGTACCGCTTTTAAGGTTCAGAAGCGAATAGCAATGCCCGCCAGACCAAAATCGCTCTTTATTATAGTTCACATAACCGCATGAATTACCGCCTTCGCTGATTGTTATTGTTTCGGCTTCTGTGTTCCAGTTATCTGTCCGTCCCGATGGCTCCATTCCGCCGTTTAGGGCATAGTAAGCCCCTGCTTCGTTCATATGAACGACATTTAGCTGTTTCCCTTTCGTAACGTTACAAATCTTCCCCAGCCGCACCTTTTCCCATGCTTTGTTTTTCTGTGTGTTCAGTGTGTTCTGTGGTTCCTTCTCCAACCACGGAATACACGGAACACTCTGACCGGAGCGTTCCAGATCGGCTTTCTGTGTATTCAGTGTGTTCTGTGGTTCAGAAATCAATGTCCGTAACAGCCATTGGAACCTTTTCACCTTCGCCTGAATCAGTCGTTCGGTTTTTTCGATGGCCTCGTCCCACGTGGACAGCAGATCGGCAATGGCCTTTTGCTCGGGGAGTGAGGGAAGGATAATCGGTATTTTTTCAACAACCTTTTTGCTGATTTTTACCATGCTGCCACTGGTGCCGGAGGCGCAACTTTGAATGTGTCGCCGAACCGTTGGGCTCTTTAAAAAGTCCTCCAGATATTCATTTGCTACCCGCGTTTCATCGACACGGAACCTCATGATCAAATCTGGATAAGAACAGTTTTCTATTTCACCCCTAAAGAGCGCCACTCTTCCCACTTTGTCCAACGTGTTGGATCTGCTTATCAAAAAATCGCCCGGCCTCAATAAAAAATCTTTTGTTTTGTTATCATCTAAAGGGGCTGGTTTGGCCTGTGAGGGATCGAGTCCGTTTTCGGTTAGATTTGCTAAGCATAAAACCCAACTGCCGTTAGGTTCTTCGGGGCAATTCGGCGAGTATCCGTTCCTAACACCTTGAGTTAACAATTCTTCGAGCTTTAAGGATTTCCATCCATTCGGGACACGATCTTTTTTCCTCATCTCAGAACCTCCCCGAGTTCGCCGACCCTTTCGTTGGCATCGACAAACATGCATTCAACCACTGAATACACTGAACACACTGAAGGCTCCTTCGCGGACCGGCTTTCCGTGTATTCTGTGTGTTCCGTGGTTCCTTTCCCAACCACTGAATACACTGAACACACTGAAGGCTCCTTTGCGGACCGGCTTTCCGTGTGTTCTGTGTGTTCCGTGGTTCCTTTCACTTTCCAACCCCCAGCTCCTCCAGCTTTTCCGCCATCTTCGCCCGTACCGCGACCAACTCTTTTTCCAGCGCGTCTATTTCGGCCTGCACGGCGTCGATGTCGATTTCCTCTTCCTCTTCAAAGGTGTCCACATAGCGGGGGATGTTGAGGTTGAAGTCGTTCTCTTTGATCTCGGCAAAGTCAGCCACATGGGCGTATTTGTCCTCTTCGACCCGTGCGGTATAGGTCGCTATTATCCGGTCGATATGCGCATCCGAGAGGGTGTTCTGGTTTTTCCCCGAGACAAACTCCCGGCTGGCATCGATGAAAAGGACGTTTTTGCACTTCTCGCGGGCACCGCCCTTTTCGCGGGAGCGGTCAAAAACCAGAATCGCCACCGGGATGTTGGTGGTCGGGAAGAGGTTGCCCGGCAGACCGATGACGGCATCGAGCAAATTTTCCTCGATCATTTTTCTGCGGATACGCCCCTCGGCCGCGCCCCGGAAAAGCACGCCGTGCGGAACCACCACGGCCACCCGCCCCTCTTTTTCCAGAGCGACTTCCACCATGTGGCTGATGAAGGCCCAGTCGCCTTTGCTTCTCGGCGGAACCCCGCGCCAAAAGCGGTTGTATGGGTCTTTTTCGGCATTTTCAGCGCCCCATTTATCCAAAGAGAAGGGCGGATTGGCCACCACGCAGTTGAACTTCATCAGCCGGTCTTTTTCCACCAAAAGCGGACTGTTCAGGGTGTCGCACCACTCAATGCGGGCGCTGTCAAAGCTGTGCAGGAACATGTTCATACGGCAGAGCGCCCAGGTGCTGCCGTTGGACTCCTGCCCGAAAAGGGCGAAGTTGCGCTTCCCTTGGGCATCGTCCGCATTGCGCGCGACTTCGCGGGCGGCCTGAATCAAGAGCCCGCCCGATCCACACGCCGGATCGCAGATACGATCGCCGGGCCTGGGGGCAGCGAGCCTTGCCACCAACTCGCTCACCTTCGGAGGCGTGAAGAACTCCCCGGCCTTTTTACCCGAATCCGAGGCAAAGCGCTCAATCAGATAGATGTAGGTGTTGCCGATTACGTCATCATCAACCCGGCTGGGACGCATATTAAGCTGCGGCTTGTGAAAATCCTCCAGCAATTGTTTGAGGCGGCGGTTGCGATCCTTGGTTTTTCCGAGATTGGCTTCACTGTTGAAGTCGATATTACGGAACACCCCTTCGAGCTTGCTCTTGTTGCTCGTCTCAATGTGATCGAGCACAATGTTGATCAACTCGCCGATGTTGGCAGCGGCACGGCGTTCGTAAAGGCTGTAGTAGGTGGCGGGAAACTCGTCCAACACCGTCTCGACGCCTATTTCTTCGTCCTTTTCGGTAAGCTTCACCACGGGGAGGACAAAACGTTCGCGGCTGAGCTTGCGGCGGATACGGACGTCGTCATCGCCATGCAGCTTCTGGTATTCCTCGTAATGGTCTTGCCAGACGTCAGAGATGTATTTCAAAAACAACATCACGAGGATGTAGTCTTTGTACTGCGCTGGATCAACGACTCCTCGAAAGGTGTCACACGCCGCCCATGCTGCGTTGTTGATGTCTTTTTGATCGATTTTGCTCATGACATACTCCCGTTTTGAACCACGGACCACACGGACCACACAGAAAGGGACAGGCTTCCGTGTATTCAGTGTGTTCTGTGGTTCCATAACCCTTCCCGCCCTGCAATCGCATCCTGCATGAGTACCGCTGACACATATCGCGCGCGTTTGTCCGCCAGCGCGTGAAGCAGCTCTTGCTCGCGAGCCGAAAGCGCGGCCAGTTCGACGATACTTTTCTGCTTTTCCACACTCGGCAGCGCCACCTCCAGCTCCTCGACCGTTCGCTTGCTGATCATTTTCTGGGCCGACCCTTTGGCCCGGCTGTTCAAGAAAATCTGCGCTTCCCGTTGGCTGATGTACCAGTTCAGATATTCAGGCAAAATCACATCCGGTCTTTTCACCCTTATCCTCAGCAAAGGGGCGGCAACAACAGCTTTGCCCGGATCGTCCAGAAGCACCGCAGATGTAGCCATCTGGCCGCGGGATCGAAAGACCAGATCACCTTTTTTTACAAAATGATGCTCCTTCTCTTCCATATCGACCCTCATCAAGTCGTCACAACTCACCGTGTTGTTGTCGAGGAGGTCCTTCATCTGGATAACCGCAAGGTTGCCGTTCTCAACCGCCTCAAGACGGGAGCGGAACGAGTATCCCGTCTGCACGGTTGCTAACTCTTTAACTCTCTTTTTCATCCGCCAATCACCCAGAATACAGTATCGCCGTTTCAGCAAACTATATAAAATCCCAGAGACACCCGTCAAGCGCGTTTTTGCAAAAACTCCATTACTGCATTTTGGATGGCTGTAACGAAATCCTAATCATGTTCACACACAAAAAGCCCTTTAATTTTGGTATAAAACGTCTCGTGTATCTGGTACATTTGAAGCGTGGTGATAGGCGGGGCTGTGTCCATGTTCTTCCCGCCCCCGGAGCAAATGGCGGGATGGTCCGCATCTAAAAGAGCCAGATAAAACGAGGAGATGAAAGTTATGCGTAAAGAGACCTACAGACTGCCGGGGCTGCGGAGCTTCGGCGCTTGGTGTGTATGGGGTTTGTGCGTGATCGGATGCTTTGCCGGCGAGCGTGTCTGGCAGGGGTCTGCAAGCGCATTGTGGAATGAGACCGACCTGAACTGGCTGGAAGACGGCGCGGCCGTGCCGTTCGTCTCGGGGCGGATGTCCGCTTTGACGACTCGACCGACGTAACGAATGTGACCCTGACAACGGCCGTGTCCGCCGGATCGGTCACGTTTGCAAACTCAGCATCCCATTACAGCCTGGAGGGCAGCAAGCTGAGCGCCGCGACCAACTTTGTGAAAAGCGGTTCCGGCACACTGACGATCAAAAACAGCGAACACACGTTTGAGGGCGATATCTTGATCGAGGGCGGGGAGTTGATCTCCGACGCCAACAATGATGTGCTGAATGCCACATTCGGAACGTTGGGCAATCCCCGCGCAGTACGGACGATCACGGTAACGAACGGCGCCGCGTTGACGCTCAAGAACTGCGGCACATTCGGGGCCGGCACATCGGCGAGCCGCATCTTGACGACACTGAACATCGTCGGCGGCACGCTGAACATGCCGCCAAATTGGGGCAACATCGTGGGTCCCGTGATTTTCGACAACGCCACGCTGACCTATTCCGGCGGGCAACCCTCAGGTTACCGCTACTGGGGCACGATAATCTTCGGCAGCAACGTCATCTTCCGCGGGACGAACGTCTACAACTTTCCCGTCGTGGGCAATGAGAATACATGCGGTTTTACCTTTGGCAAGTACGAGCCGAGCGACATCTTCGTAGCGGACATTACCGGCGACGCCGGATCCGACGTTATCTTTGGGCTCCCCATCCACTACACGCCGGGAGACAATGGCGTGAACACCCGTTTCACCAAGCGCGGTCCCGGCACGTTGGAACTCAGCTATGGGAAGAATTCGTACACGGGAGACGTGAGTGTGGCAGAAGGTACGCTCTTTTTGAACGGCAGGCAGGTTTCCCAGACCAATCCCTTCTCGCCGCTGGGCAACCCCCGGGTGCCGCACCGCCTCTATGTGGGCACGAATGCGCTGCTGCACTTCAACCAATCCGACGTGATGGGGCAGGCCTATTCGCGCTCGTTGATCACCATCGAGATCGACGGCGGCATACTGAAACAGACCGCGGGCAAGGTCAACTCGTTCGGGCCGCTGATCTTCAACAACGCGAAGCTGGAGTACTCCGGACATTCCGCCGGCAGCGCTTGGTACAAGCCCGATTACTATACCAACGCCGCCAACGTGGTCACGGTCTCCAACCAGGTCGTCAGCACGACCACCGGTGGTGAGACGACAACCGTGACCAATCAGATTTCCGCGAATACGGTCACCACGTACCTCGCCACCCCCATCGACGAGATCTCGGCGCAGTACACGAATACGATTTCTGTCGCCTTCACCAATTTCATTTACCAATCCGATGTCTATGAAGTCACCGAAGGTGGCGTGACGATCGCGACGAGCACAAACGCTTTCGAGGCGGCCTACACCAATGTGGTCACGCCGAATCTGTTGGTTTCTGGCAGATGGGGCACCTTCTATTTCGATGGCGATGTCACCTTTAAGGGCACGAACGCCTACACCCTCGCCAACAACAACACCAGCCTGCTGCGTTGCGGCATCAACGGCATGGTGTATTTCATCACAGACGACATCACCGGCAACGCCGATCCCGACGTGACGATCGCCATGCAGATCGACGACGGCCCGGTGCCGTATGGTAACTTCCAGTACTACCCCATTCCCAGCAATCTGGGCAAGAAGGGCGCCGGCACACTGAGTCTGGCGAACCACAGCTCTACCTTCTCCGGCGACATCGATGTCGCGGAGGGCGTGCTGCGCGTGCCCGCCGGCGGCAACGGAGAGAATAAAGTCAACAGTTGCGTGGGCAACCCCCAGGTGGCGAGCCGCACAATGCTGGTCCGCGATGGCGCCGAGTTGCACTTCATGCAGTCTGATACGTTGGGCCAGCTCGCAAGCGCCGTCAAGATGGCGACCGCGATCTCAAACGCGACGTTGCGCCTTGCGAACTATACCTGCAACGGATTCGGTCCGTTGACCCTGCACAATGCGAAGGTCATCTACAATGGCGGCACGCAGAGCAATTACGGGGGTAGCACAGGCATCCGCACATGGGGCGTGATGGGTCTCGGTGGCCGGACGGTCTTCGATGGCACAAACGCCTACACCTTTGCAGTGATCGGCGGCAACTGCCGCTTCAGCCTCGGCTACAGTCTCGACTTTGCCATCGAGTACCCGACCGGCAAAACCAATTACGTCGGCAAGAGCGAGTTCGTGGTTCGCGACATCACCTCGGACGCGCAGAGCGACGTGACCTTCGAAGCGCCCCTGCAGGACGTCCCCACTTGGCCCAACGGTACGTTGAAGACGATCACGTTCAAGTGCGGCCTGCTGAAGTCCGGCGAAGGCACGCTGCGCCTGGCCTCTACCGACAACAGCTATTCGGGAGCGACAGTGGTCACCCAGGGCGTCCTGCGCGTGGACGGCTCGCTGACGACGAGCGCGGTCACCGTGAAGAATGGCGGCTTGCTGGGCGGCACGGGAACGGTGGCTAACGTCACGCTGGAGGCGGGTGCCGGGTTCGAGGTGTTCGCCGACCAGACAGCTCCGCTGCAAGTGAACGCGCTGACCGCCGCAAATGGCGGTGTCGTCCACGTCCGCAACCCGACCGGCATCGAGCCGACCGCGCTCAACGCGCCGTTCCTGCTGGTGCCCGGCGGCTTCGACGCTTCGAAGTGGAGCGTGGTCATGGATGGCGTCGAACCGACACCCAAACTGCGGGTCAGAATCGATACGGACGGCATTGCTTACGCGCGCTGGTCGCCGCAGGGCACAATGCTTTTCATGCGCTAGACAAACATGAGCAGAAGAAAGGAAGAAAGAATGAAGAAGGCGTTAATCGCTGGCGCTGTGATGCTGGCAGTGGCATGGGGAAATACGGCCGACGCGCCGCGGCTGCTGGCGCACCGGGGCGGCGGACGCGAGTACGATGAGAACAGTCTGGGCGCTTTCCGCGCGAGCTACGACAAGGGGCTGCGCGGTTTCGAGACCGACATCCGTTTGACGAAGGACAACGTGCTCGTGCTCCTGCACGACAACACGCTCGAACGCACCACCACTGGGACCGGCGCGATCGAGGACCTGACCGTAGACGAAGTAAAAGCGCTCAAGCTCAAAAAATCTGGTGAGCCGATCCCGCTCGTGCGGGATCTCTTCGAATATCTCAAGGACAAGACGGACATCTTCATCGAATTGGAGATGAAGACCAACACCAAACTGTACCCAGAGGAACGGCTGGAAATCTATTGCAAAGCCCTGTACGAGGCGGCTACGACCACCCTGTCGCGCGGCACCTACATCTTCACCTCTTTCGACAAGCGCACACTGAGCACGATGAAGCGGCTCTATCCAGATGCCGACATCGGATTGATCGTCGGCGGAGGACTGGACGAGAAGGTGATCAAGACCGCGCTCGAACTGGGCTGCAAGCGGATCGCGCCGACGATGGACACGACCACCCGTAAAGCCGTTAGAGACGCCAAAAAAGCCGGATTCGGACTGACTGGCTGGCCCACGCTGTCCGAGGCGGACTATGCGCTGGGCGCGGCATTGGGCTTCGACTGCCTGACCACGGACTATCCGGTTAAACTGCACGAAAGCGTGAAGGCGGGTACATTGCGGTAAGAACAAAAACCGCCCCTCGCGCGCGCGAGCGCCCGAACAACTCGGCTTAACGTAATTCTCACACACGCCCAACAAAACGCTCGCAGCAAACAGGTATCCTTTGGCACTGTCAGACCCGATTAGGGCAGACAAAGAGCAAAG
>ERZ795030.5925-NODE-5925-length-10968-cov-6.475305_pt1 | contig 10968 bp, 9 predicted proteins | sample MGYA00375122_ERZ795030 | MGnify/ENA primary metagenome ERZ795030 (study PRJEB30165, sample SAMN05720146) | activated sludge metagenome | isolation source: anaerobic digester from wastewater treatment plant | place: Japan | collected 2015-04-20 ...
ACGTACAACAGAAACGGCTTTTTCATGATGCACGGCTGCGGCTGGGCGAAAACTCCCGACAACGACGAGTGCGCCACGAATATTTTGTCCATCGGCGCGCCGAGACATTCGCGGATGCGGCCCGCGCTGAAACGCGACACCGTCGTGATCGCGTTCGCACGCCGCGCCGCGCACCCGACGAGCACGCGCTGGGCGCGCCGCGCCAGCCAGGGAATATCCTCGGGATAATCGAGGAACTGCGTGTCGTGCAGGGTGACGACCTGCGGGCACGGCGCCCATGCCGGGGCGGTGTATCCCGGCGAATACAGCACATCGATCCCGGCGCGCCGCGCCGCCAGGGGAAGCAGGGTCTGTTCGGCCAGGATGCGGCACGGTCGCGACGTCGCGTGGACGGGAATGCGCCGGCGAGGATAATCCCCGAACGAGTCATGATTTTCGCGATTCGTGAACACGACGAACGACAGGGATGGCGCCACTTCGCGCAAGGCCGGCAGAATGCTTCGCACGTATATCTCCGTGCCTCCCACCTCGCGCGGAATCAAAAACAATGTGTTCACGCCAATGCGTAGCGGACGTTCGGATGCGGGGTTCATGATGCGACGTTTTCCCTCCCATGGATCGCGCACAGAAGCGCCAGGGCCCCAGTATACCCGATGTTGGACGCACCGTTTGCCGGTCTGCCGGCCCATCGCGCCGAACCGTGTGCTGTCTGGATGTTTGGGCCTATCGTGTTCAGCGTGTGGTCTCCGCGCCGGTCCGTAAAGGCGTTCACGGCGGCAATTTCCTGTGTCCGTTCTCGTGTTTTCACGCGATGAGCCGGGTTGACGCGGACGCAGATCCTGGGATAGCCTATCTGGAGAATGCGACGTTCGGGCGGACTACGAATGCCCGGAAGAATATGGGAGACCCCAGTTGCGGCTTCTCGAGGAAATGGCCGTTCCAGAGGCTTCGCGCCGGACCCCGGAAATCATCTGCATCGGCGGCGGGAAGGGAGGCGTCGGAAAGACGTGTCTTTCGGTGAATTTGGCCATCGAAATCGCCCGGAAGGGTTGGCGCGTCATCCTGTTTGACGCCGATCTGAGTTGTTCGAACGTCGAGACGGTGATGGGCATACAGACGAGGGCGAAACTGGACGACTTTTTTCATCAAAAAGGCGCCAAAAACCTGGCGCGCATCGTGTGTGAAACCCAATACGAAAACTTGAGATTCGTTCCCGGCACGACAGGGCTCTTGGACGTCGCCAACCCCCGGTATCAGCAAAAAACCGCCCTGATCCGCGAGCTCAAGGCGCTCGATGCGGACCTAGTTGTCGTGGACTTGGATGCGGGCGCGCATTTGAACACGTTGGATTTTTTTCTGATGACCGAGGCGAACGGCATTTTGGTCGTTGCGCCGGAAAAAACCAGCATCGACAATGCCTTCAAGTTTTTGCGGGCCGCGCTGTTTCGCAAGATCGAGCGCTTCTACCAGTCGCCAGAGGTGGGGTTGTTGCTCAAACGGAACGAGCGGCTTTCGGATTTCCTCGACACGGTGGGGCGATCCGAGCTGTTTGATGAAGAGGTTCGTAAACAAATCTGCGGGGAAATCGTTTCTCTTGTTCGTTCCGTCAAGCCGCGCATCGTCGTGAATCGCGTGCGAAACGCGTATGAGGCCCAGATCGCGGCGAATATTTTCACCAAACTGGCCCGGCAGGAACTGATGGTCGAGGTGAACAATCTCGGGTACTTGTACTTTGATAAGTGCGTTCCGGAGGCGGTAAACTCGGGGACGCCGTTCATTGTCAGCCACCCGAAACTCAAGATTTCCGCGTGCGTAGCGGACATCGCCAACCGGTTGGGGTACGTATAGCCATGACGCAGGAACCAGACAAGACGGACAGCCGGCCGGAACCGAATGCGCTGGATGCGTTCGAGGAACTGAACCGCGCGTCGCAGCGAGGCCCGTGGTTTGCGCGCATCAACCAGAGTTTCCAGGAGATGCTGCAGTCCAGCCGGGGCAGCAATCGCCGCCACGATGTCGCCGCTGAATCCGCCGGGAAACCCCATGTCACTGTGGACGATATCGCCATGCGGCGCGCCAAGAACGTCAAAGCGCAACGCATGGTCATTCCGGAGGGCGTCATCATTGAAGGATCGTTGACCGGCGGGTCCGAGACGGAGATATGCGGACGGGTGGACGGCGATGTCATCGTCGACGGGGTCCTCTTTCTCGGGCCAAGCGCCTTGGTGAGCGGCAATGTGCGCGCGACATCGTGCAAGGTCGATGGGCTCGTGGAGGGCCGCATGGAGTGTTCGGAAGACTTGGACCTTAGCCGGACGGGCCGCATCAACGCGGACGCGCTGGCGGGCCGGCGGATGACTTTGGCGGGCCAGGTTTTTGGAAACGTGTCAACCTCGGGCAAGCTGCACCTCGTTTCTACGGGGAAGATCACGGGCGATATTCGGGCCCGCTCCATTGTTATAGAGGAAGGAGCGGTGTTCAACGGAAAATGTGCGATGCGTCCGCCCGTTTCGCGGGCGGCGGAAGGAGATGCGTAAATGCTGTATTTCACCCCTTACGACGTGTTGGTGATTCCCGCGCTGTTGCTGGCGCTGTGGGCCCAATTCAAGGTCAAGTCCGCCTACGCCAAATATTCCCGCATTTCGACCCGGAGCGGGCTGACGGGCGCAGACGTTGCGCGGCTTATTTTGCGGGATTCGCAGATACCGTTGGTGATGTCGGACAACCGGCCGGAAGGATCGTGCGGTCTTGAGGCCATTCCGGGGCAATTGACGGATCACTACGATCCGCGCGATCGGACGTTGCGTCTTTCGGAGGACATTTACCACGGATCGAGCATCGCCGCTTTGGGCATTGCCGCGCACGAAGTCGGCCATGCCGTGCAACACGCCCGTCTGTACCTCCCCATGTCGCTGCGGGGCATGATGTACCCGTTGTCGAGCATCGGATCGACCTTGGCGTTTCCGCTGTTTTTTGTGGGGATGATTTTCCCGGCGACGCAGTTTCTCATGCAGGTCGGCATTTGGCTGTTCACGTTTGCGGTCCTGTTCACGGTGGTCACGTTGCCGGTCGAATTCAATGCCAGCCGTCGTGCCCTGGCCGCCTTGGCCAACGGCGGATACCTGGACGCGGAAGAGCTGCGGGGCGCCAAAAAGGTTCTGACCGCCGCCGCGATGACCTACGTGGCGTCCGCGGCCATGGCGGCCATGCAGTTGCTGCGCATGGTGCTGATCGCGCGCGGACGCAATTGAGGCTGCGCGTCGCGAACGTCACGGCGCCACGCGGCGCCGTCAGCCGCATTCGAAGAAGGGCTGCGCCGTGGGGGCTGGTTGCGTTGACGGCGATCGCGGCATGCGGCGCCGCAGTGGCCGCGCCGGGCGCGGCAGACGTTGCCGTCGAGGGGCCGTTGCGCCTCCAGGCGAACGGCGTGGCCATGGGCATAGGGGCGGCGGGACGCGTCGCGGCCATCGAGAATGCCGAGCGAAATGCCATCGCGCAGGCGCTCGAGGAGATCGCCGCCACGCGCGACCTGACCTCTTTCGGATCCATGATTCAAGCGCCGAGCCGGTATGTGCTCTCCTACAACCTGTTGCGCCACGAGACCAGCGCGGATGCGACCGAGGTCTCCGTCGATCTCTTTCTGAACAAAGACCTTTTCTGCGCCGAGGCAGCGGCGATTCTCGCCAGAACCCTCCCGCGCCGACCGCGACTGGTCGTGTTGATGGGGGAAAAGACGGGCGAGGCCCCTGTTCGTGTCGCGTCTCCGGAAAATTGGGCGGCGGATGCGTTGTGCCATTCCCTGCGGGACCGTCACATGGACGTTTGCGGCATGCGCGAACTGGCCGCGCACTACTCCGCAGAGGAACTTACGGCGCGGCTCGAGGCCGAGACGCCCCTCGCGGCGCGGCTGGCTCTGGAAAACCTGGCCGACATGGCGCTGATCGCCTCGGTCTACAGCGCGATCGATCCGGGCCCGACGAATGCAAAGGCGTGCAGCGTTCGGCTATCGGCGCGGCTGCTGCGCGGAGCCGATGCGGCGGTGCTGTTCGACCGCAGCGTGGATGCCGTGGTGCACAGCGTCAACGCCGAAGAAGGCATGCGTCAAGCGACGCTTGACGCGTGCCTGAAACTGGCGCCCAAGGCGGCGACCATGGCGATTCTGGGGCTTGCGGGCCTGCGCGACGCCCAGGTGACGCTCTCTATCGCAAACATCCGCAGCCGCGAAAACGCCGCTATTGTCCAGGACTGCATCGCCGCGTTTCCAGGCGTGCGTCGCGCGGAAATCATCTTCTACGCCGACGCGTTGGCGCGGCTGCGGATCGACGGCGATTTTTCGCTCAGCGCCCTTGTCGACCATCTCGTCCTCCGTGCGTTTCCCACGTTCTGGCTGGAAAGCAAGAGCGCCATGGACCGCGAAGTGGAGATGACGCTTGTCTCGAATTGACAGAATCCGGCCGCAACGTTATCCTTGCCGCAACGACAGGTTTCTTGCGGCCCCGATCCTCGCGGATTTCCAGAGAAGGCCATGACGGATTTTTCCGGCGGAAAATACAACGAATTGGATTGCCTTTTCGTCCATGTCCCGAAATGCGCCAACGAGTACCTCCCCCTTGGCGAGTTTCTCAACATCACGTATGCCCCGATGGGACTGCTTGCGCTGGCGCACCAGGCCCGGCGGCGCGGCTTCCGCGCCGAGATCGTCCATCTGGGGGTGGAATGGATGCTCGATCGCAACTACACGCTCGCCGCCGAATTCGCCGAACGCCGCATCGCCGCCGCGGGGCTGCCGCTCTATTGGCACTACCAAGCCTACGACGTTCTCCAAGTGGCGAAGGCGATCAAGGCGGTTTCGCCGGAAACGTTCGTCTTTCTTGGCGGGTTGACGGCTTCGTATTTCGCGGAAGAAATCCTGCGATCGTTTCCGTGCGTCGACGCCGTCGTGCAAGGCCATGGCGAAACGCCTGTGATAGCGCTTCTGGAACAGTTGCAACGCGACACGCCGGACTTGGGTCGCGTGCCGTCGCTGTATAGTCGTTGCGGGGCGGAAATTCGCCGCAGCGACGACTCGTACGTGGCGGAACAGGCGGACTTGGACGACCTTGTCTTCGCAGACTTTTCGTCGCTCCGGCATGCCGAGACCTACATAGCGTCGTTTGGATTTCCCCTGGCGTTCTCGAAAGAATACGACGAAGACGAACACAAGGCCCGCAACACCATGGGGCGAACCTTCTTCCCGTTGTGCACCGGTCGAGGGTGCCATGCGGAGTGCGTCTACTGCGGCGGCAGCGCCGGAACGCTTCATCGCGCAAACGTCCGCAACCGCGTGCTCTGGCGCAGCCCGGACCGCGTCGTCGACGACGTCCGCCGCGCCGTGGACGCGGGGTATCGCACGATAAGCTTGTGTTTTGACCCGACCCCCTCGGTGGACGATTATTATGTCGACCTGTTCGCGAAACTGCGCCGTGACAAGGTCGCCGTGGACGTCTATTTCGAGAGTTGGGCGCTGCCGACGCGACGCTTTTTGGAAACGTTCGCGCGCACGTTCCCGACGGAACACAGTTACGTGGCCCTGTCGCCCGACTCCGGGAACGAACGCGTCCGCCGCCTGAACAAAGGTTTTTTCTACACGAACGATCAGCTGCGCGATTCGCTCCGAACGGCGCGGGACCTCGGCGTGCAAGCGGACGTCTTTTTCACGATCGCGCTGGCGGGTGAAACGCTGAAAGAAGCCCTGGAAACGCGCGACCTTATCACGGAACTGCGCGACGCATACGACAACATCCGGCGGCTGATGACATGGACCGTGCAATTGGAGCCCGGAAGTCCGCAATACGAACATCCCGAGCGCTACAACATCATCACCGATCGACAGTGTTTCGAGGACTTCCGTCGCGCGCACGGGGGGCCGCATGCGGATACGTATTCCTCGCTCGGCTTCAAGATAAACGATTACTTCGGCGACGAACGCGACGGCGGCGGCATTCTGGATTTCGAGGCCCACATCCAGCATCTGAAATGCATGGAATTTTGTTTTCTCGCGCCGGACCCGCGGCAACGCCTCACGCCGGAACAATCGCGCCGGCATTGTCTCGAACGCCGGCGCGCCATCGCCGCACGGCGCGGATGCGCGACGGAACAGCGCCTCATCGACGACCAGCACCGCTATGCCGACGCGCGCGCGGCTTTGCGCAAGGAAGGGCCGTCTATGCGGCCGGAATGGACCTGACGACGCATGGACGCCCATGTCGCGATTCTCGACAACACGCTGCGCGAAGGGGAACAAGTCCCCGGCGTATGGTTCACGCGGGACGAGAAACGCGCGCTGTTCCGGGGGTTGTTGGACGCCGGAGTGGACATCGTGGACGCGGGAATTCCGGCAACGTCGGCGGAAGACGCGGATTTCTGCCGCGAATGCGCGGCGCTGGCGGGAACCGGAGCGGTGGGCGTGACCGTGCGCGCCGTGCGTGAAGAGATCGATCTTGCGGCCTCCATCGGAGCCGGCAGCGTCTTCCTGATGTTCCCCTTTTCCGAAATCCACATCGAACACAAGTTCGCGACCACCCCCGCCGCCATCAAAAAACGCTGCGAACAACTCGTCGCCTACGCGCATGCGCAGGGACTCAAGGTCAATCTCGTCGCGGAAGATGCCTCGCGCGGAACCGTTCCGCTGGTGTGCGACCTGGCGGACTTCGCCGCGCACGCGGGGATCGAGCGGCTGTTCGTGTGCGATACGGTGGGCGCCGCGTTGCCGACGCGTTTCGCGCAACTAATTGAGGAGGTTGTCCGCGCGGCTTCGGGGCGATGCCAGACGGGCGTGCATTGTCACAACGACTTTGGCTTGGCCACGGCCAACACCTTGGCGGCCGTCGAGGCGGGCGCCGAAATCGTCAGCGTCACGGTGAACGGACTTGGCGAGCGCGCCGGCAATGCGCCGCTCCATGAAGTGGCCCTGTCGCTGTCGCTCCTCGCCAGACGCAAACACGGAATCGACCCGCGCCAACTGCCGCGTCTCTCCGAACTGGCCGAAAAGGCGTCGGGCATGTTTCTCTCGCCGCTTACGCCCATCGTGGGACGCAACGCGTTCCGGCATGAAAGCGGCATTCACGTGGACGGCCTGCTCAAGGCGTCGCGCGTCTACGAGGAACTCGCCCCGGAGATCGTAGGCCGCACGCGGGAATTGGTCCTGGGCAAATCAACCGGCACGCATTATCTGCGCGCGTTGCTGCACGGCACGGCATATCCTTCCGATGACGCCTTTCTGCGCCGTTTGCTCGATCGCGTGCGCCAAGAAGCGCTGGCGCATGACAAAAGCGCGGCGCGGCGCCTGCATGCCTCGCTGGATGCGCATTACCGAGACAATTTCGGATTTCCCCTAACGCGATTTTGGGAATTGGCGGATGAACTTTCACAAGAAAAACTTTCGTGAACGGCGCTTTTGCGGCGGGCGCGACGTCGATCCAATGAGGCCGCTGTGCTGACCGAAATCTTGAAACGACACGATGCAGGGCCCGCCGCGGGCGCCTATCGCTGGTATGCGCCCGATCTGGCGCTGCTGCCGGAGTATGCCCTGGCGCTGATGGAAGATGACATCCGGCGGCGCGGCGGAATCGCCCTGTCGGCGGATCGCCTGTTGATCGCGGCGGATCATTTCGCTCCTCCGGCCACGATAGAGCGCGCCGCCATGCTGCGCATGGTCCAGGACCTCTGCGCGACAATGGGATGGGAGCCGCGCCTTTTCGAAGGCATCTGCCATCAACTCCTGACGGAGGACGCGCGGACGCTTCCCGGAACGCTTATCATCGGAAGCGACAGCCACACCGTCACCGCGGGCGCGCTGGGCTGTTTTGCGGCGGGTTTCGGCAGCACGGATGTCTACGGCGCGCTGATCACGGGGAAAATCGCCCTGCGAGCGCCCCGTCTGATTCGGATCGTGATCGCCGGAAGCCTGCCGCCGGGCGTCATGGGCAAGGATGTCATTCTCGAACTCTTCCGCCGGTGCGGCGCGGAAAAACTGAATGGCGCCGGCATCGAATTCATCGACGAAACCCGTTCGCGCATCTGCCAAAGCGACCGCTTCGCAATCTGCAACCTGATCGCGGAATGCGGCGCCGAGGCGGCGTTGTTCCTGCCCGACGATGTCACCGAGGCGTTTTTGGCGGAACGCGACGGAAACGCGCCCCCTCTTCCGGGCATTGCGGAAGAGTCGTACGATGAGGAAATCGTCATCGACGCGGAGGCGCTTGAACCGCTCGTGGCCCTGCCGGGCAGTCCGTTCCGCGTGGCGGCGCTGCGCGCATACGAAGGCCTGGCGTTGCATCAAGTCGTCCTGGGTTCGTGCGCGGCTGGACGGCTCGAAGATTTCGCCGTCGCGGCGGCAATCCTCGATGGGCGTCGCGTTGCCCCCGGCCTGAAAGCCATCGCGATTCCTGCCAGCGCGAAAGTCTATCTGGCCGCGCTGAAGGCGGGCTACATCGCGACGCTGGTCGCTGCGGGCGTGTGCATCGGCAATCCGAGCTGCGGTCCGTGCGGCGCCATCGACAAGGGCGTTCTGGCCCCTGGCGAGCGTTGCGCCGCCACCCTAAATCGCAACTACGAGGGCCGCATGGGCGCTCCGGACGCCGAAATCTATCTCGTGAACGCGGCGGCGGCGGCGGCGGCCATGGCGACGGGAAAGCTAACGGACCCGAGGAAATTGTTGTGAGAGAACTCATCGAAGGCGCCGCGCTGGTCCTGGGGGACGACGTCAATACGGACATTCTGCAGCCGTCGCGCTACTTTTCGCTCGAGGCCCGGCGCCGCGTCGCCGGCGTGCTCGCCGGACAACGCGAAAGAGGAACGCTTGCAGGAATCGTCATCTTGGCGGGCCGTAATTTCGGCGTTGGATCGAGCCGCGAGTCCGTGGCGCGCGGCATGATCGAAGCGGGCGTCGCCGCGATCGCCGCCGCGAGCGTCTCTCGCATTTTCCTTCGCAACGCCGTCAATCGCGGGCTGCCCATCGCGGCAGGACTCGATCGTGCGGCGTGTGCCACGATAGCGACGGGGGATCGCGTCGCGCTGGACCTGCGCGCACAGCGGGTGATCTGCACGAGCCGTTCGGTTTCGGCGGCGGTCGATCCGCTCGATCCGTACCTAGCCGCCGTGCTTCATGCGGGCGGGCTGCTGCCGTATTTGGAGAGCGTATGCGACACATCGACGTCGCCGTGATCGGAGCGGGCCCCGCCGGGCTCGCCGCCGCCGTTCGCGCACGATGGGTAAAAGCCTATCGCGGCGTGCCCTGTTCGGTTGCCGTGTTCGATCCCGCGCCGGCGGGCGGATTGGCCGCGCTGGGCGCGCCGCGATTGACAGGCCCGACGCCCCTCCCGCTCATTCAAAATCTCCTGAACGAGATGCGCACGCTCTCGCTGCCTATTACGCCCGCGCCCGTCGACGCGATCCGCCGCGCGGGCTTCCGATGGGCGCTCGAAAGCGAGGGGCGCGAATGCTGTCGCGCGCGCGCCGTCGTGCTGGCCACGGGATTGCGCCGGCTTGCCAACGAAGCCGATTATTTTCGCAAGGGCCTGTCGTTGACCCACAACGGCTACGACGACATTCCGCGGCATCTGGAAGCATTGTGCGCGAGTCGCAACGTGCGGGATGCGTTGATCATCGGCAACGCAAAAACGGAAAATCTGCTGCCCGTCGTAAACGCCGTTCGCCGACGCCGGCCCGAAACGCGTTTCACCTTTCTCTTGAACGAATCGCCTTCGGACGCCCTGCGCCGCCGATTCCAAAACGAGAACGTCCTTTTCGGACGCGCCGCGCGTTTTTCCGGCGCGTCCGATCTGGAAGAGGCGATATGTGAGTGTGGCGCGGAGCGGATCGCTTTTCCATGTCAATTGGCGTTCGTGGACTACGTGGCTTTTGAGATCAAGCCGGAGCGGACCGTTGCGGCGGAAGGTCTCGCACGCGACGCGCATGGCTTCGTCGTTATTCAACGCGACGGCGCGACGAATCTTCCGGGCGTTTTCGCGGCAGGCGACGCGACCGGCATGCTGGCAATGGCGCTCAAGGCGATCGCGGAGGGGTCCATCGCCGGATTCGCCGCCTATCGGCATGTATTCAGCCAAAAATTCGGATGCGCCGCGCCGCTCTTTGCCTATGCCGCGGTTGACGCCCCCCTTGTTCCCGAGGCGAGCGATTACCCCGACGTGACCGACTCCGATCTGATCGAGCCGTTGGCCTCGATGGATTTCGCCCCGGAAGCGCTTGCCCGCGACGCAGAATTTTTTTTCAAAAACGACCCCGCAACGACGTACGGATCCATGCGCCGCGCATTGGGAGAGGAAAAAGCGCGAGACCTGCTTTGGCGGATGTTGGACGCAAAGTGGTGCACGATTCAGCCGAGGGAGGACGCCGCAGGTGACGCATGATTGGGGCGAAGCGCTTTTCGCGGAGATTGCCGCGTTTCTCGCCGAAGGCCGGAGCGACGAGGATCGCTTCACGGAACTCGCGTTTGCGTTGGCGCGGCTGCAATACGCGCACGTCCCGCTATACCGCGGATGGTGCGATGCACGCGGCGCGCGCCTGGACCGGCTGAATGCCGTGGACGAGATTCCCGCGCTGCCGACCGAGGCGTTCAAGCGAGCCGAGCTGCACATCGCGCCGGATGCCGTCGTGCGGCGGTTCCATACCTCCGGCACGACCGGCGGCGCGGGGCACAAAGGCGTTTCGTGTTTCAGCCGCGCCGATCTTGCCCTGATGGACGCGGCGATCGACGTCAACGCGACGCGTTATCTTTTTCCCGATCACGCACAGCGCCGGACCGCGATTTTTGTGCTCGCCCCCGCGCCGGCCATGGCCCCGTATATGATTATGGTTTACGGCATGGAACGTCTCGTTCGGCGATACGGGACTGTGGACAGCGATTTTTTTCTTGGCCCGTCCGGACTTGAGACGGACCGCCTCGAACGCGCTCTTGATGCGGCATGC
>ERZ795030.5931-NODE-5931-length-10963-cov-4.176293_pt1 | contig 10963 bp, 27 predicted proteins | sample MGYA00375122_ERZ795030 | MGnify/ENA primary metagenome ERZ795030 (study PRJEB30165, sample SAMN05720146) | activated sludge metagenome | isolation source: anaerobic digester from wastewater treatment plant | place: Japan | collected 2015-04-20 ...
ATTGCCGCAATATTCACAACAATTCCAATTTTTAACAGTCATTTTACAAGCGGCTCGAAATTCTTCCCGAGTATCTTCATCAGTAATGAAATCATTCAATTCTTCAAAAGTATATTTGGTCATATCATAATCGATTTCATTATAATAAGACGGTTCCATATAATCATAACGAACTTGTGCATTATAGAAAGAATTCATGATTTTCTCCGGGTTGAGTTGCTCTTGATGTTGGGACCATAATACAGGACGATCCTTGTCCTGTCAACAATTATTTTTCAGACAATTTCCTTAGTAACAGTGGTCTTTGCAACCCTATACTTGATGTGACAATTTTTGTGATATTTCTTGTGGTTGTGGTTGACAATTTCGGATTCTTCTTGTGTTTGGTATGTAATTCCAGAAGTTGAAAACCAATCCGGAGATTTTGGATTACTCCAACCAGAATTCATCGGCTCAAAAAATACTATTGTCAGATTCATTTTCGGTATTTCCAATCATTAATTCAAAATCTTCATCAGTTAAAATTTCTATCTGTACTGATGGATGATTCGCTAATTCTTTCAATTCGGTATCTAATAGATCAATATTGGATTTACCGATCACCAAAGCAACTGTTTTCAAGAAACTAATCCTTCCGCTTTTAGATATTCGATATAATCATCTAATGTTTCGATCTTATATACTTTATCGTCAACAGTAATGGTATATCCTGTCTGCCAAACATGAATAAACCAATTGATATCATCAAATAACAGTGGGTCTTTGAATATGAATTTCAGGAGCATATCCAATTCAATATAAAGATTATTTACGTAGGTATTTGCAAAAAATACTTCTCTAACCTCATAATTGATGGTGTCTAGCCAATTGGAATTGGTTTTTCTAATTGACGTGATTTGTTCTAGTAGCTTTTTAATTTCAATTGAATTATACATTAGTTTTCTCTATCAAATAATTATTTATTGAACATTCACTGGAACCATTGCCCAATCCATTGCCGATTGTAAATCTGGAAAAGAATTGTAAACATTCCAACTGGTAATGCCATTGAAATTACAAAGAACCAAAACCAACCATTGTTTTTCGTCATCATTAAAAACAACTTTAACTTCTGGATCTTCTGGATTGGTCCATTCAAAACAGTTCATGATAATTTCTCTGAAATAGGAACTTCCCTGTTCCGAATTGTAATTTAGAAAAACTCTTTACGAATCTTCCTGCCGGAAACCAAAACATATCCGTCCATGAAAGTAACATCCTTATAATAACCACCACCAATCTTAACCCAAGACGAATTGATATATCCAGATTCATGAATAACTTTGGTTTCGATCCGAAAACTGGTATCTTGGAATTTGACCCGATACTTTCCAGTGGTGTCATCAAAATTCCCAAACCGATTCTTTTTCCAATTGGGATTGCTGGACAGATGGTTTTCAATCGCGGCGCGGTTCTGATCAGCCAGTTTGGTCATTTCGAAATCTCCGGGTTGCTCTTGACGATGTAGCTATCTTACAGGAACCCTAGAACCCCGTCAACAGGAGAATTTTGATCCAGATTTATCTGCTATAAGTCTCTGATAATCCTGAAGTTTTTGGACGAACTATCAATGCCTTATAGAAAAATGTAGAAAGTTTTGATGTTTCCAGGAGGATTCTAGTGGAGAATGTGGAAAATCAAAGAGAATCGAGTAACCTATTGATTTTGGTACATTATAATCACTAGAGGTATTCTTGTAAGTCATTGATTTTATTGCCGTCGTTCAACATGGTGCGAAGGTGCTTGACGTTTATCTTATTTCTCCCTAGGTTTCTGATCCGATACTAGTAAGAACCTTTGTCAAGAAGTTTTTATAAATAATGCATAGGGTTGGTTTTGTTATCGTATAGTTCACCTACACCCTGTTCTAATTAAAACGGAGATATATAATAATGATGTTAACATTCAACCAATTTATTAAAACTTTTATGTTGGAGGCTAAATTAGAACATTTTGTAAATCTTAATTTGGATTCAACTAACGATAACCATCAAGAAATGGTGCGCACATTTAATAACAACAAGACAAAATTGGATAAGAAACACCCCGCGCAATATAAAAGTGTTGGGGAGTTATCTGATGCGGTTTCTCCTTTTATGAAACCATCTGATGTTCCTGGTGCTACATTAGTTCACCACAATAAAGAAACTGGAACAAAAGTGTATCATGTTCACACATCGGAAGCTTCATGTTCTCTTGGCGCACCTACATGGTGTACATCTAACGGATCATTTCATAAATACGATAAGGGATCATCATTTATTTTGCATCTTCCATCTGAGCATAAACGCAATATGAGAAAAATAGGTATATTTGGTGATGCTATACCTAAAGGAGAAAAAGCCAGGGGTCTTTTTCAAGATGCTGCTAATAAAGATATACCTGATGATGAATGGAAGGATGTTGTTCGTAGACATCAACTAGATAAGGTTGGTGCTCTTAATAAAGTAAGAGTTGTGCATTCATCTCAGGCTACACAAAATACACTTGACAAAATTAAAAATGATGAGTATGAACCACATGAACTATTGAATGATATAAACAATAAAAGATTACAACCGTCTCATATAGATGCAATTATAAAACATCAAAAGGGTAATATGAAGGAATTGTTGGCTGTACATCATGTAATCGGGAAAGTAAAATTATCCGACCATCAAATCAACGCAATCGCAAATGACAAAACGGCAACATCAGCCCACGCTATTTTTGCTCGTTATAATAAAAGCCCCACTTCTTGAATCAACCCAAGTAAATACTTCATGATGTAATTATATTACACAAAAAATTTCAACCGAATTTTTTGCTATAAGTCTCTGCTAATCCTTGAGTTTTTCAACGAACTATCAATGACTTACAGAAAAACACAAAAAGTGAGGATTCTAGTGAAGAATATGAAAATCAACAAGAATCTAGTAACCTATTGATTTTATTAGGTAGCAAAAAAAGACCCAGCTATCACACTGGGTCAAAACCAACATCACAGCAGGGGAAATTTTAGAAGGCAACCATTCTAGTATCCATTTCTTCTTTCAATTGACTGGCGAGATCGGAAATGTTAGTAATGATTGGATTGATATCAATAAACTTTGGATTCAATTCACTGACCTGATTAATCATAGTCTTCAGAGACTCAATTTCATTACAAAGTTCAGTAGTGGAATGGTTCTTATACATAGTGGACATATTTACGTTCTCTTCTTTGGGTTGATTGAAAATGTAGGGTTTTTTCCAAGTACCAACATTTATTCCGACATAATATGAACAATTAAAATAGTCCGACATTATGTCTGTGTCATCAAAAAAATCCTTGATATACATCGCCGGAACCAATTCGGACAGAGCTTCTAAAGCAACACCACTAAAATGGTTCTTGTAGTGATATTCATTGATTTGCATATGACCAGATGTAATAGGTTCAAAACGATCATTATAACTAAAACGATCCCCTGCTACCTCATTGAAATTGCTGATAAAATCAATTTGACCATTCCAAATTGTCAAAACTAGAGTGGAATGATTACTAACGGACAAAGTTCCTTTCAAGCCGAATTTCTTCAACAAAGGGTTGATTTTGTTGGAGATTTCGATTTTGTCTGATTTGGAAACGTATGCCATTTGGAATCTCCGGTGGGTTGCTTTTGATGTTGGGATCATTATAAGGATCTTCCTTGATCCTGTCAACAACTATTTCACGCGAAACCGAACTTTTCTGCCATGATTTCGTACTTGAATTCAGTATCGGCATTCAACAAAGATTCTTCCCTGGAAAGATCGCGGTTGTATTCTTCCATTGCCGCATCTTCCATCGCCCAAATAGCATCTTGTCTAGCAATAGCTTCTGGAGTAGATTCCCGATTACACCAGTCAATAACAACTTCCCGAGTCCAGTATTCACCACGCGGACGAATTCCATGAATATCCTTATACCAATCAGAGAACATACCCATAAGTTCTTGGTTATTCATGGCTTCGAAGTTATACATTTTGTTTCTCTGTGGTTGCTCTTGATGTTGGGATCATTATAAGGACCATCCGTGGTCCTGTCAACACCTATTTTCAGGAATAAAACACCTTTTCTGCGGTGGTAGATTTCAGACCATGAGCCGGAAATCCGACAATGGTCTTTCTCTGTTTCTGACAAAGTTGACAAGATTTACAAGTAATTTTGTCATTATACGTCGCTGGACACAAAACAACAGTATTTCCATGGGCGGTCTTTGTTACTTTTGCTGCATCTTTCGGAAGAATAGTGACAACTGGACCAATATTCAGAGCAACATAAACATCAACTTCTTTCAAATTATTAGCAGAAAGATTGATAGTGAAACCATTGTCATTGGCTTCTTTAATGATTTCGGCATTCTGATTAAACAAAGGATCATAATGAGTATAGGTGAATCCTTTCTTATTATAATTTGCAGCAATCAAATTACGTAATGCGTTTTGATCAATGTTGTCACCATCACCAACCAAATCTCCGGCTTGATTATGTCGCCAAAATTGACCATCTTTCAATTCAGAAATTTTATTACAAAAGGATTCCCAAGATTCACCCCTAGTTCCTTCGGTTACTTTTTTCCAATGCCAAGAGATCGGACCAATTTCGGCATAACATCCATTGTTTTTCAAAGGACAAGAATTCGGACAGGAAGCAAAAGAAGTTGTAGAAACCGGAATGCGACCAATCTTTTCATTGCGGGAAATCTTAGTGAAGGAGACGTTCATTTGCTTCTTCCGGGTTGCTCTTGACGATGGAAGTATTATACTGTTCCACCAGAACCCTGTCAACAACTATTTTTTCTAGATTTTACAATGACTTACCAGGACCACTCGTCATCCTCTTCAAAATCATCCCAAGCCCCACAAGTACAGGATGATGCACAATGAGCAAAACATAAACAAATCCTTTCTAACTTTCCATTATTCAAATCTAAACTATATCCAACTGATCCAAAAGTTTCACTTTGAATCACTAAAGTTGGATATCGTTTGTCTTCATAGGATAGATAAATTGTCAATCCCAAATCGTTAATTTCCTTTTCCACAGAAATCACTCCGGTCGAAGTTCACGGTATTTACAAAATAAATTCTTAGTGACTGGTAAATCTTTTTCCAAACAAAACCGTGTCCAGATTTATCTTTGTTAGATAAATTACTAGCAGCAACCACATTAGATCCAACATCAGAAAATTGTGCTGCATGGGCTAATTCATGAGCAATCAATGCCAATAAAGCCTTTTTCCAATGGACATTATTTACATCACCAATGATCGGATGATAACTAAAACTAGAATATTCTTTGAAATCAATTGGGTTATCAGAAAGACTAGCAATTGTATATCGATTCAATGCTAGAGAAATAAAATTTCTATTATTTCTCTGTCCACCCCAAGATCTAGTACGATAAGGAGAAAAATCTAATCGAACTCTCACATCAAAATCGGGATTGTCATAATTAATCCGTAGATATTCCGTCATTTTGGCTACGGATTCTAAACAAAAAATCTCAATTTCTCTAGATTTGATCATGATAAATCTCTGGGGTTGCTCTTGGCGGTGTGGACATTCTATAAGAATCCTAGAACCCTGTCAACAACTATTTTACTTGCTGAATATCAACAATTTTAACATGGTTAGCTTTTCTTCTATCTAACATCCATTCGAAATTGGATTTAATAAAAGGTTCGGAATTTTCTATTTCAATAGCTACTAGAATAGCATATCGATCAGGACAAAAATTGCTATTGTTGAATTTATTATCCTGTACTCGATTTTGAATGAAATTGATATCCGGAGAAAACCATTTGAACCGAGAATTCCAGGATAATTGATTATTAGACATATCCTGGAATTCTCTGGGACACATAGCTCGATACAATTTCACAATTTGGTGCACCAGATTCGATTCAAACGAATATAATAAAACTTATGAGGTTTTGACATTATCTTTATGTTACTGGTGCAAATATTCTACCGCAGAAATCCCAACAATCCATAAGCCATTGGAAAAGAAATCAACATCAAACAAAAGAAATTGGTGATAAATGTTTTCATTATCAATCCATCCATTCAATGTTTATTTTCTTGCAATTAAATTGTTTCTTGAACATTTCAATCAACAAATTTTCAAAGTCTTCATAGTCATTTTCCATATCCAATTTTTTCATTTGTTTATAGAAATCGGACCAAAACAATTGAATTTTCATAATTAACAATTCTTGGTCCAGTTCATGAAATCGTCGTCAATCAAACCACAATAAATTGTTTCACCATCAAAATCAGTAACCATGGTGCTGAAAACTCCACCAGTTCCATAGATATGATAATTGAAATCCTGTAATGAATCAGAATTAGGTGAAATCACATAAAGATCACCAGGAGTCGTTTTGAAATTAGCAATCAATTGTGCGGCTAAACAACCCATACCATTAGCCACATTTTTCATTTCAGGATTTAAACCATTGACCAATTTAATGTTAACCAAAAAATTGTAGAGTTCCAATCCTAATCCACTAGGATAACCATCGGTATGTTTATAAAGTGAAACAAACCGTTCTTCTTTATCATAAATGTGGATATTGGCATGAGTGCTCATTCTTCTTCTCCTGACTGTTTATGAAAGAAATCTCCAATGGTTTTCTCAATGTCTGCAACTTCCTTATCGGTCAAATTCATATCTAGTTCTTCCCAATATGTGCCATCAAGATGAAGAATTGCAAACTCGATATCCTCATATCCATAGTAATCATAGGGATTATCAGCATTGTTACAGGGAGGAACATTATTGTAATGAATTACTTCAATAAGACACTTGAGTTCTCCGGACAGAGTGTAAGGGATGGTAGTCATTTTAATATCTCTGGGTTGCTCTTGACGATGTGAGTATTCTACTAGGTCACTATGAACCTGTCAACAAGAGATTTCGATCAAAAGTTTATCTGTTGCATACCACTGATAATCCTGGAGTTTTTCAACGAACTATCAATGACTTACAAAAGTTTCAACTGTTTTTCGGGATTTCGTGGACAAAGGTACTGCTGAACAACAAAAAACTCCACCAGAACATAAACTATTGAAATTAATAGCAATCCTGGTGGAGTAGCAAGAATCTAACTACTTGTTTTTTATGAATAAACCCATCGGGGAAGTTCCATAGTAGCATCAATCGTTGCTAGTACCAAATTTCTTAGAGAAAGATAATTGGGTTTTGTATAATTACGAATTGGAATGAGTCTAGCAAATTCAAAAGATTCAGTTTCCAATCTACTAACAGCAATTTCTCGACCACGCTTCTTAGTAAAAACATCTTTGGGACTACAAAAAGATACTGCGAATTTAATAGCAATTGGATACTTATATTCAAATTCTGGATAAATCAATTCCGAAACAACAGTAATATGACCACCATTAACCGAAAAATGCTGAAACTTATAATTCATAATAATTCACCTATTAAACAGATAGACCACAATACACACAAAACCAATCAACATTCTCAGAATAACTATCTAAATCTTCTGGATTTACTGACAGATAATTCAGTAGAATATCATGAGAAAAGACATTAACCCCGTACAACAAACCTTCTAAATCTGGAAACATATCAACTAATCTCATCATGAATATTGGGAATGGAATTCTTCAGAGTACATTCTTGATCAATGATAGCTTCATTAGGATCAATAGTAGCACATCCGAACATAAACAGACAGGAAAGAATGATAAAATATCTCATTTCAATACTCCTCAACATATTCTTGAATAGAACTTTCTTCAAACATGATATCATGATAAAGTGGAATTACCAATTCCATATCAATTCTCATAATATCCACAATATCTTCGGGAGATTTCCCATCATAAATCATTTCGGTAATACTCTGATATAGATTAGACATTACAGACATTCGGTTTTCTCCGGTTGCTCTTGACTATGGGATTATTGTATCAGTCCATCAGGTAAGTGTCAACCGGATTTTCGTAATTATCCCCGTATGGACAGAAATCATTTAAACACATGGAAACTATAGGTGAATCCTTATTCATACCACAAACTTTACATTTTGTATTTGGGTCTTTATGATTAACTGGTTGATAAAACTCAACTTTTTTCTCAATCAAATCATAAATCCCGTCAAAAAGATTATCTAAATGTTTCAGTTGTTCTTTAGACAATCTTTTCGGTTTTTTCATTGCGGCTTAGAACAGCATTTCATTCCTGATAATAGCAATAGACCAGCCGCAAAAGCAAGTCCAGTTGCAAATACTACTGCATAAAAAATCAAATAAATCAAAATTGTTTCCCACATAATCTTTATCTCCTATATAAGTAATCACTTATATTTATACACAATTTGAGATTCTCGGGTTTTCTTGATGACATTACCCAAGACAATTCCATCATTACCAAGGATATCTTGTGCTACTGGAATATCTTCTTCAGGAACACAAATTACCATACCAATTCCTAAATTAAAAACGCGCAGCATTTCTTCTTCTGAAACATTACCGGTTTTTTGAATCCAATTAAAAACTTCCGGTCGTTGATATGAATCTAAATTGATATACGCAGCAACATTATCAGGTAGAATTCTTGGAATATTGTCAGTAAATCCGCCACCCGTTATATTAGCACAACCCAATAAATTGGTATGTAGATTTAAGCTATTCCAATATTTGAAATAATTTCTAATGGGTTGCAACATATCATTGATGATGTTATCAGGAGTATTTTTGTCTACTAATTTATTGATTAATGAATAACCATTTGAATGTGGTCCTGATGATCGAATTCCAATTAGAGCATCACCAATTCTAATTTGTTCCGGTAGAAATATTTTATCCTTTTCAGTGATACCAATACAAGTGCCTACTAAATCAAAATCATCCTCTCGATAGGTTAATGGTAATTCTGCTGTTTCACCACCAATTAATGTCATATTACAATTAATGCAATTATCAACAATACCTTTGATGATGTTATCAGCTTTATCTAGATCTAATTTTCCTGTAGCATAATAATCCAGGAACATTAATGGGGTCGCACCAGAACATAAAATATCATTAACATTATTGGAAACAACATCCCAACCTAAAGAATAATAAGTATCTGGGAGGTTATACTTGACGGCTAATTTAATTTTTGATCCAATACCATCACAAGAAACTGCTAGAACTGGATTTTGATAATATCTAAATTTAGATAGGTTATACAATCCAGCAAAATTATTTTTGTTATTTAGGATATTGTTATTATAAGTTTTTTGTATTACATCTTTGTTATTGGAGATAAATTGATTTGCTTTTTCAATATCTACTCCTGAATCTTTATAGTTCAAATGGATTTCCTCTTATTGTGATGCGAAAATTATTTTTCGAACGAATACGCTTTTTTGGTGATTCTTTTGAATAAGATTTTGGAATGTCGTCCCAAGCATTGGGAAGATTATTGGTACGTCTTTTTGCGCGAATCAAAATAGAAATTTCTGGAGCAGCATTAACAGCCATTTCTTGATGTGTTTTTGGTGTGCGAAAATAAGACAACGTATTTCTCCTAATTAACTTCCCATTTAAACACCAATAGTGGGTTGTTTCCAATTATTAAAATAAACGAACTCATCATAATAAAAAGGAGGTTCGAAATATAACTCTTTCAAATTAACCTTGTCTGACTTTTGAATATATGAAAATAGTTCTTTTGCATCCACACTTGAAGAACATTCACTAACCAACCGAGAGTTAGAAGAGTCAAGAATATCTACTGACCATTCTGGACCTTGATCAGAAGAAGAACGAAAATGCCTTTTACATAACATCACCAATGTTTGTTGATCATTGATAGTTTTGAAGAAATGCTTTTTGACTTCTACTTTACTTTTGATCATCAATTTTCTCCAGATATTAAATTTTGGTGCCCGTAGTCGAATTTGAATCGACATACCTTGCGGCGACAGATTCTAAGTCTGTTGTGTATACCATTCCACCATACGGGCAATATTAATTACCGATAATACACTTCTTCCACAATCTTGTTCGAAGAATCTGTATATTGCACCATTACATCTTTTACCTCTGGATTATCTTCAAAAAACTCCTGATAATCGAAGGGATACGCACTCTTGGTAGTGTAGTAATGAACGGACCCATCATAGTTGTACAGACTAAAATGTTGGAACATCATCAATCTCCTAAATCAGAAGTTATAAACAGAATGTCCAGCATGAATTTCAGTGATTCCATCCAAATTCAAATTACGATATCCCATTTTCTGAACATTAAAGGCATTCAACAAATGTTCCTTACCAGTGGAATAATTGACACCACCTTTGGAATACTTAAATACCCCAGTACGACCGTTGAAAACATGGGTATCACCAGTAACACCCACAAACTTAGCAGTGAAGAATTTACCATTCTGAGAATTGATAATTTCTCGAACTGCTTGACGTTTCTGTTCAGTGTTCATTTTGCTCTCTCTGTGTTTCTCTATGACTGTAGGATCATAATAACCGGAATCCTTTCCGGTTGCAACATTATTTTTAACTTTCAAGCCATTTAATCATGGTTTTCTTAGCTTTTTGGAGGCTTCCAACCATCACATATTTTCCGTCAGGTTTCTTGATAGAATAATGGTTCGCCCCACAACCACTCATACCCATACTACTGTTGATGATTTGGTAAGATGTATCTTCAGCATTCATAAACACGGAGAAAATGCCATTATGAATGCGGGTGATCTCTATGCTCATCTGGGTCTTCCTGGGTTTCTCTTGATGATGTGAGTATTCTACAGGAACCCCAGAACCCTGTCAACAGAATCTTTTGTGGTATTTTAGCTACACCGGACGTTTTCTAAATCCGTACTTAGTGAACTACTTGTGGACTAAAGATCCACAAGCTTCCTGGGCTGAAGAGCATACCT
>ERZ795030.5932-NODE-5932-length-10962-cov-12.943431_pt1 | contig 10962 bp, 12 predicted proteins | sample MGYA00375122_ERZ795030 | MGnify/ENA primary metagenome ERZ795030 (study PRJEB30165, sample SAMN05720146) | activated sludge metagenome | isolation source: anaerobic digester from wastewater treatment plant | place: Japan | collected 2015-04-20 ...
GTGCTTGGGCTGGTGTATTTCATGAACAGCGAGGGTGGAAGCATCGCCGCGTTGCTGGCAAAGATGGCCGAGATCATCGAAACCTCGCGCGCGACGTTGCCCGGCTGGCTCGGCGACCTGCTCCCGAGGGACAGCGAGGCCCTGCGCGAACACGCCAGCCACTGGCTGCGGGAACATTCGACCGAGTTGCAGATGCTTGGCAAGGAGACCGGCCACGTCGTCGCACACGTCCTGATCGGCATGATCATCGGCGGTATGGTGTCGCTGCGCGAGGCCAATCACAACGAGCACATGGGGCCATTGGCGCGCGCGCTGGCAGAACGTGTCTTTCGCCTGGGTGAAGCCTTCCGGCGTGTGGTCTTCGCCCAGGTCCGGATCTCCGCGTTGAATACCCTGTTCACTACCTTGTACCTGGGTGTGGTGCTGCCAGTGTTCGGCGTACACCTGCCACTGACCAAGACGATGGTCGTCGTGACCTTCATCGCCGGCCTGCTGCCGGTGGTTGGCAATCTGATTTCCAATACGGTGATCTTCGTGGTCAGTCTGGCGCATTCGCCGGGCGTGGCGCTTTCCTCGCTGGCTTTTCTGGTCGGGATTCACAAGCTGGAGTATTTCCTGAACGCACGCATCGTCGGCGCCCAGATCAGAGCCAAGGCCTGGGAATTGCTGACCGCCATGCTGCTCATGGAGAGCACGTTTGGCCTTGCCGGTCTGGTCGCGGCGCCGATTTGTTACGCCTGGCTCAAGGACGAACTGTCACGGCGGCGCCTGATCTGAGCGTTCGCGCTTTCATGGCGAGCGTCGGTGGCCACCGGCTGGTTGTGGATCCGGCGCAGATTCTGTGGGAATCCTGCTGCGTGCTACAATCCGCTTCTATTTATGGCTTGCGAGGCGCATGATGTTTTCCGATAGAGACACCCTGGCGAGAGTGGACCCCAAGATCTGGCAGGTGCTCGAGAACGAGAATCGCCGTCAGGAAGAGCACATCGAACTGATTGCCTCCGAGAACTACGTCAGTCACGCGGTGATGGCGGCGCAGGGCTCGCAACTGACCAACAAGTATGCCGAGGGTTACCCCGGCAAGCGCTATTACGGTGGTTGCGAGTACGTCGATGTCGCCGAGCAACTGGCGATCGACCGACTGAAGAAACTGTTTGGCGCCGATGCCGCCAATGTCCAGCCGAATTCCGGATCGCAGGCGAATCAGGCGGTGCTGATGGCCTTTGCCAAACCCGGCGACACGATCATGGGCATGAGCCTCGCCGAGGGTGGCCATCTCACGCATGGCATGCCGCTCAACATGTCCGGCAAGTGGTTCAAGGTTGTGGCTTATGGTCTCGACGAGCATGAGGCGATCGATTACGCGAAGATGGAAGCGCTGGCGCGCGAGCACAAGCCACGCATCCTGATTGCCGGGGCCTCGGCCTATTCCCTGCGCATCGACTTTGAGCGTTTCGCCAATGTGGCCAGGGAAATCGGCGCGATATTCATGGTCGATATGGCGCATTACGCGGGCCTGATCGCGGCCGGTTGTTACCCCAACCCGGTGCCCCACGCCGATGTGGTGACCTCGACCACGCACAAGACACTGCGTGGGCCGCGTGGCGGCGTCATCCTGATGAAGGCCGAACACGAAAAAGCGATCAATTCGGCGATCTTCCCCGGCCTGCAAGGGGGACCGCTGATGCATGTGATCGCCGCCAAGGCGGTGGCTTTCAAGGAAGCCCTGTCACCGGCTTTCCGCGACTACCAGGAGCAGGTGGTGGCCAATGCCCGCGTATTGTCGCGCGTGCTGTCGGCCGAGCGCGGTCTGCGGATCGTCTCCGGCCGTACCGAATCGCATGTGTTTCTGGTCGATCTGCGCGCCAAGAACATCACCGGCAAGGACGCCGAGGCGGCTCTGGGTGCCGCCCACATCACGGTTAACAAGAACGCGATCCCGAACGATCCGCAGAAGCCCTTCGTGACTTCCGGCATCCGCATCGGCTCGCCGGCGATGACCACGCGCGGCTTCACCGAGTTCGAATCCGAGACGGTGGCGCACCTCATTGCCGATGTACTCGATGCGCCGGGCGACGCCGATGTCCTGAAGCGCGTGCGCGCCGATGTCGGCGTGCTGTGCCGGAAGTTTCCGGTCTATGGCTCGTCGTCGGGATGAAATGCCCGTTCTGCGGCGCTGACGAAACAGCCGTCGCCGACACCCGGATCAACGACGATGGCGACATCGTCCGGCGGCGGCGGCGTTGCCTGAAGTGTGACAAACGGTTTACAACTTACGAGCGGGCGGAGCTGCGCCTGCCGCAGATCATCAAGAAGAATGGCTCGCGGGTCGATTTCGACCGCGACAAACTGGCTGCCAGCCTTTCGCTGGCGCTGCGCAAACGACCGGTCAGCAGCGCGATGGTCGAGGCGGCGATTGCCCGTATCGAAGAAAAGCTGCTGGCGCTCGGCGAGCGTGAAGTGGCTTCGGAGAAAGTCGGCGAGATGGTCATGCGCGAGTTGAAGAAGCTCGACAAGGTCGCCTACGTTCGTTTTGCCTCGGTGTACCGCAATTTCGAGGACGTCGACGAGTTCTCCAAGGTGGTTCGCGAAGTCTCTCGCTCGACGCCGCCGTCCGGCCGCTGATGGCCCCGGCGTTCAGCGCCTCTGACCATGCACACATGGCACGCGCCCTGCGCCTGGCCGAGCGCGGTCTCTTCTCGACCAGCCCCAATCCGCGCGTCGGCTGTGTCATCGTCAGGGATGGCGAGGTCGTCGGCGAGGGCTGGCACGTACGTGCCGGCGGGCAGCACGCCGAAGTTCACGCGCTGCAGGCCGCGGGCGACAGAGCGCGCGGGGCGACCCTTTACGTTACCCTGGAACCCTGCAGTCACCATGGTCGCACCCCTCCCTGCGCCGAAGCCCTGCTTGTCGCCGGGGTGGCGCGGGTCGTCGCAGCGATGCAGGATCCCAATCCGCAAGTGGCCGGACGGGGGCTGGCGCACTTGCGTGTGGCCGGGGTGCTGGCCGAGTGTGGCTTGCTGGCCGCAGAGGCGCAGGAACTCAATGTCGGTTTTGTCTCGCGCATGACGCGTGCGCGGCCGTGGTTGCGGATGAAACTTGCCGCCAGCCTCGACGGCAAGACGGCCCTGCAGAACGGTGCCAGCCAGTGGCTGACCGGCGCGGCAGCCCGGCAGGACGGGCATCGCTGGCGGGCGCGCGCGTGCGCCATTCTGAGCGGCATCGGGACGGTCCGCCACGACAACCCACAACTCAATGTGCGTGCTGTCGAAGCTCCGGGCGCGGAGTTGCGCCAGCCCTTGAAGGTGATCGTGGACAGCCGGCTCGAACTGCCGCTCGACGCCCGCTTGTTGCGCGATGGCGGTGTCCTGATCGCTGCCGCCGCTGATGACTGCGGCCGAAGCGCGGCCCTCGTCGAGCGAGGCGCCGAAGTCATCGTGCTGCCGGGACCGGGCGGACAGGTCGATCTGGTGGCGCTGCTTCACGAACTGGCGCGGCGCGGCATCAACGAAGTGCACGCCGAGGCCGGTTTCGCGCTCAATGGTTCGCTGTTGCGGGCGGGTGTGGTCGACGAACTGCTGCTTTACCTGGCGCCATGCCTGATCGGCGACGCGGCGCGCGGCATGTTCGACCTGCCGCCATTGCAATCGCTGGCCGACAAACGCACGCTGCAAATCCGCGACCTGCGCATGCTCGGCGCCGATCTGCGCGTGCTGGCCCGCTTCGGCTAGGCGCGCTGCGCGCAGACCGGGCATTGCGGATCCCGCGCGAATTTCACGCAGCGCCAGGCCATCGCCAGGCCGTCGAGCAACCAGAGCCGGCCGACGACCGGCTCGCCGGCCCCGATAATCAGTTTCAGTGCCTCGGCCGCCTGCATCGCGCCGATGATGCCGGTGAGCGGTGCGAAAACGCCCATCACCGCGCAACGCAACTCCTCGACGTCCTCCCCTTCGGGAAAGAGACAGTAGTAACACGGCGTGTCTTCGCGCCGAGCATCGAAAACCGCAAGCTGTCCGGCAAAGCGGATCGCCGCTCCGGAAACCAGCGGCCGGCGCAACTTCACACAGGCCCGATTGACGGCGTGGCGGGTGGCGAAGTTGTCGCAGCAGTCGAGCACCACATCGGCCTCGTCGACCAAAGCTTCCAGCGCTTCGCCGGCAAGCCGACGGCTGACCGCTGTGACCCGTACCTCGGGATTGAGGGTCTGTAACGCGATCTTGCCGGAGCAGGCCTTGGACTCGCCGATGCGGTCGTCAGTGTGCAGGATCTGCCGCTGCAGGTTGGTCAGGTCTACCGTGTCGCCGTCCGCCAGCGTGATGTGGCCAACGCCGGCAGACGCGAGATACAGGGCCGCCGGCGAACCGAGACCGCCGGCGCCGATGATCAGCGCTTGCGCATCGAGCAGGCGCTGCTGTCCTTCGACGCCAATCTCGTCCAGCAGGATGTGCCGGCTGTAGCGCAGCAACTGCCCGTCATTCATCGGCAGGAGCGCATTACTTGTATTCGCGCCACTCCGGCGGAGTATCGTCGTGGTCGCCGTGCGGGTGACGTTCCCAGGCGTGCGTGTAGGCTTCCGACTGTGAGCGCTTGAGCGGCCGCACCGGCGCGTCGAGATTGTGCAGTTGCGTTTCCTCGACGTAGTAGATCAGCGCGCGCATCATCTTGCTCATCAGCGTGTTGTCGAGGTGATAACCCTGGTCCTCGAGCGTGCCTTCGAGTTCCTGCAGACAATGGTGGTGCAGATCGTAGGCCACACCGAGTGCGCGCGGCTGTTCGCGCCGTTCGAGTTCGAGGTCCTCCAGCTTGCCGAGAAAATCCGACGCCTCGGGGACCTGGCCGGGCGGGAACTTGGCAAACAGGATGTTGCGCTGCTTGCGAATCGGCGTCTGTGGGATGGCGGCCGGTCGTTTCACGTTCCCCGCTCCGAGAGAAAGGCTCACCGATTATTCTGCATGATCTGCATCCCCTTGAGAAGGTTCAGCGCCTGGTTCAACTGATAGTCCTTCTTTGACGCCAGTTCGCGGCTCGGCGGCTCGGCGACCTCGTCCGGATCGTCCTTGGGTGCGCTGGCCTTCAGTTTGGCGGGTGGCACAGCCTTGGCAGGCTTTGCCGGCGCGTCCTTGGCCGCCGCTGGATCCTTGCTGCCGTCGAGATGGTGTTCGAGATTGGCCTCGCGCAGGCGCTCGGCCGAACTGCCGTTGGCGCTCTCTTCGACGACGATGTCCGGCACGATGCCTTTGGCCTGGATCGAGCGGCCCGAAGGTGTGAAGTAGCGTGCGGTGGTCAGTTTGATCGCGGTGTTTCCGGGCAAGGGCAACACGGTTTGTACGGAGCCTTTGCCGAAAGTCGTCGTCCCGAGAACAATCGCACGGCGGTGGTCCTGCAGCGCCCCGGCGACGATTTCCGATGCCGAGGCCGAGCCTCCATTGACCAGCACCACCATCGGTACCTTGCGCGCCTCGGGCGGCAGCGCCTTGATGTAGTCGTCCCGACTACCGCGCAGGTAGTCCGCGGGCGATGCCGAGAAACGGTGCTTGGCGTCCGGGGTGCGCCCATCGGTCGAGGTGACCAGGGTGTCCAGCGGCAGGAAGGCTGCCGAAACGCCGACCGCGCTGTTGAGGAGCCCGCCCGGATCGTTGCGCAGATCGAGCACCAGGCCCTTCATCGGGCCAGGCTTGAACAGGTCCTGGAGATGCTTGACCACCGCCGCGCCGGTATTCTCCTGGAACGAGGTGATACGCAGATAGCCGTAACCGTCCTCGACGAGTTTCGACTTGACGCTCTGCACCTTGATGACTTCACGCGTCAGGGTGATTTCCAGGGGTTTGGCCTCGCCCTTGCGGAGAATCGACAGCCTGATCTGCGACCTCGGCTTGCCGCGCATTCGCTTGACGGCCTCGTTGAGCGTCAGACCCTTGACCAGCGTATCGTCGATCTTGAAGATCAGATCGCCTGGCTTTACCCCGGCGCGGTAAGCCGGCGTGTCCTCGATTGGCGAAACCACCTTGACCAGCCCGTCTTCCATCCCGACTTCGATGCCGATGCCGCCGAACTCGCCCTGCGTTCCGACCTGCAGGTCCTTGAACGCATCGGCATCGAGATAGCTTGAGTGCGGGTCGAGATTGGAGAGCATGCCGCTGATCGCGTGCGTGATCAGCTTCTTGTCTTCGACCGGCTCGACGTAGCCGGTCTTGATGGCGTTGAATACCTCGGCGAAGGTGCGCAGTTCCTCAACAGGCAGACTGGCTCGCGTTTCCTTGTCGGCGATCGCCGAAAACTGCAGGCTGATCAGAACGCCGCCAACCAATCCGGCACAAACCAGCCCGGCCTGTTTCAACTTCCCCATTCGTATCACTCCAGTGCGCACCTCATTTCGGGTTAACCCAAGCCAGCGGGTCCAGCGGCTTCCCTTGGTGGCGAAGCTCAAAGTATAAACCGGATTCGGGATTGCCACCGCTGTTGCCGACGGTGGCGATGGTTTCGGCGGCGCGCACCTCGTCGCCGACCTGCTTCAGCAGCGAGTCATTGTTGGCATAGATCGAAAGATAGCTGCCGCCATGGTCAATGATCAGCAAATTGCCAAAACCGCGCATCCATTCGGCAAAGACCACCCGGCCACCGGCGATGCTGCGGACTTCACTGCCGGTGCTGGCGAGGATGAACAGGCCCTTCCAGGTGCTGCCCTCCTGGCGTGGGGTACCGAAGCGATTGCTGATCGACCCGCGCGTCGGCAGGCGCAGTTGTCCTTTCATTCTTGCCAGATTGCCCGATGCCGGCGGCGTAGGCTCGACGTGCGCCTCCGGAACCTGGGTCGTCGCGACGGGCGCTTTTTCGACGAGTGGTTTCTCGGCGAGCGATCGTGCCGCCCGCGCAGGTTTTTCTTGCGTTGTCGTCTGTCGCGCCGCCTGCCGCGCGGCCTGCTGGGCCGCCTGCTGCGCAGCCTGTCGCGCCGCCTCGCGCCGTTGTGCTTCGCGGTGGGCTTCCTGCGCTTCACGGGCCCTGGTGGCGATGATTTTCGACAGGCGTTCGACGAGTTCGGCCATTCGCCTCTCGTCACGCTGCAGATTGCCGATCTCGCGGCGCTGCGTCGCAATGTGATCCGAGACCTTGTCCAGCATCGCCTGGCGCTGCTCGCGTTGAGCCAGCAATTTGGCGTGCGCTTCCTTCTCGCGGGCTTCGCTGGCCGACAATTGCTCGGCCTGCTGCCGGGTGTCGGTAGCCAACGCCTGCTTGCGGTGCAGGGTGGCCTCGATTTCCTGCAGGATCTGGCTGCGGGCTCTGCCAATCAGCCCCAGATAGTGCAGATCCCGCGCCAGTTGATTGGGATCGTCGCCGTTGAGGAACAGTCGCAGAGGATCCGGAGTACCTCGCAGATACTGTCGGTAGAGCAGCTTTCCCAGTTGCGCCTGCTGTGCGCTCAGTTGTTGTTCGAGTGCGCGCGCCTGCGTGCCGAGGTCCCTGAGCGTTGCCTGCAGGCTACCGATCTGGGTAGTCAGTTGCAGCAGGTCGCGCTGGGTGGTCGAGATCGCGCGCTCGGCATCCTTCAACTGATCCACCGCGTCCCGGCGCGACCCTTCGGCGGCAGCCATCTCCCTGCGCAGCGTATCGATCTGCAAACGTAGCGACTTGAGGTCGCCCTGCCGTTCGGCGACTTCGTTCGGCGAAGCCGTGTCGGCGTTTCTGGCACCCGCCGGGTGACTGGCGGTGATCGCGTGTGTCGGCAATGCCAACGCCAACCACCCGATCAGCAACCAGCACCGGAGCAGCGGTGGGAGCCTCGCTGATCTGCGGGGTGGCATGGTGATCGCCGGCCCCGCTACCGGGGCGCTGGTAGCGCCCGGCGCGGCATGGGCCGGGGATTTGTCTGGGGTATTCGTCAATGAACGGCACACGCCTTGCAGAAACCTCGATCGAGCCAGCGCGCGGGAGGCTACCGTCAGGGCGATGGCGTGCGGGACACGCTTGCATCAAGGTTTTGTTCTATAATCGGCGATTATATGATAAACGACGAATCTGGCGTATCGTGCCGATCACGAGCAGTCTCATTGACAAGCAGGAGCATATTGAGCAGGCAGCGCGTGCGCTGAAGTCGATATCACATCCCCTGCGACTCAAGATCCTTTGCGTGATCGGGGATCAGGAAGCCTGTGTTCAAGAGATCGTCCAGGCCGTAGGCACTTCGCAAAGCAACATTTCCCAGCATCTTGCCATTCTTCGCGAAAAGGGTGTTCTGCTCGCGCGCAAGGAGTCCAACCGCGTTTATTATCGGGTTGGCGATGCCCGCACGCTGCAGTTGATTGGCATGATGCGCGAGGTTTTCTGCGGCGGCTAGGGGTTTTTTTGTTATCGCCGATGTTTTTTGCCGGGGAGCGGCATCCCGCTCCCGTCTGTTGAGCCGGGTCAGTTTCTGGAGTCTCGATTGGAATTCATACAGCAGAACATTCTTCTGGTGGCCGTCGCCGTGGTCAGTGGCTCGATGCTGCTGGCGCTCACTTTCCGCCGGCCGGGGGGGACAAACGCCGTCACGCCGACGCAGGCGACGATGCTGATCAACCGCGAGAACGCCCAGTTGATCGACATTCGTGAGCCGAACGAATACGTTGCCGGGCACCTTGGCGACTCGCGCAACATTCCTGCGGGATCGCTCGCGGAACGCGCGGCCGAGCTGGAGCCATTCAAGGACAAGCCGCTGATCCTCATCTGCCAGTCCGGAATGCGCTCGTCCGCCGCCCGTTCGACTCTCGCCAAGCTTGGTTTCCTCAAGGTGCACACCCTCGATGGTGGTGTTGCGGCATGGACGGAAGCCGGTCTGCCGCTGAAGAAGGGAGCCCGGCGATGAGCATCGCGTCACGCGTGCTGATGTACTCGACCGCGGTTTGTCCTTTCTGCGTACGTGCCGAGCAGTTGCTGCGCGCGCGCGGTGTTGTCGATATCGAGAAAGTGCGGGTCGATCTCGATCCCGCGCGCCGCGCCGAGATGCTCGAAAGGACCGCCAGGCGTACGGTTCCACAGATTTACATCGGCGAAACGCACGTCGGTGGTTGCGACGAGTTGATTGCTCTCGATCGTGCGGGCAAGTTGCTGCCCTTACTCGCGGGTGCATGCGTTTGATGCCCGCCCCGAGCCTCACTAACCCCCTCATCCCATTGGCCAAGAAACTACCATGAGCGAACAAGAAACCCCCATCTTTGCGATCGAGAAAATCTACATCAAGGATCTTTCGGTTGAAGTGCCCAACGCGCCGCAGATCTTTCTGGAACGCGAGTCTCCCAAGGTCAGCATCCAGTTGCAGACCAACGCGCAGGGGATTGGCGAGGGCGTCTTCGAGGTCGTCCTGACCACCACCGTGACCTCCAAGCTCGAAGAGAAGACGGTGTTTCTGGTCGAGGTCGGTCAGGCCGGCATCTTCCGCGTGCAGAACGTGCCGAGCGAAAACATGGAACCGCTGCTGTCGATCGCCTGCCCGAACATCCTCTTCCCGTATGCGCGTGAAGTCGTCTCCGATGCCGTGACGCGTGCCGGTTTCGCACCCGTGCTGCTGCAGCCGGTCAACTTCGAAGCGCTCTACATGTCGCGTCTGCAGCAGCAGGAAGCCGCCAAGGAGGCCTCCGGCGAGTCGACGATCCAGTAAGCGGGCCGCACGATGAAGCGGCTGTTGAGCCTGCTGCTGACCGCCGGATTGTTGGCGCCAGCGTTGGCGATCGAGTACCGCACCGTCGATACACCAGCGGTGCTTTACGATGCGCCTTCGCAGAAAGGCAGCAAGCTCTTCGTCGTCAGGCGCGGCACGCCGGTCGAGATGGTCGTCAATCTCGAAGGTTGGTCCAAGGTCCGTGATGCCGACGGCGGTCTGGCCTGGATTGAGGCCAGGTATCTCGCCAAGCGGCGTTCGGTCATCGTCAGCGTGGTGCGCGCGCAAGTTCGGCAGAGCGCCGACGAGGCGGCGGCGGTCGTCTTCGAAGCGGAAAAGAACGTTTCACTGGACTATCTCGAAACCATGCCCGGTGGCTGGGTCAGGGTGCGGCATCGCGACGGCCAGACAGGCTTCGTGCGCGTCAACCAGATCTGGGGGGTCTGAGCGGCCATGAAGATCACCGTGTTGGGAGCGGGTGCCTGGGGTACGGCCCTGGCCATCGCCTTCAGCGCCCGCCACACCGTTACCCTGTGGGCGCGCCGGGCCGAAGTCAGAAGCGTGCTGTCCGCCGATCGCGAAAACCGCCGCCTGCTGCCCGCTCACCCTTTCCCGGAGACCCTGCGGATTGGCGACGATTTTGCCGCCGCCGCCGCCGCTGCCGATCTGCTGATCATCGCCACGCCGATCTCTGGTCTGCGCCAGACGCTCTGTCGCCTGCGCGAGGCCGGGGTGCCGCGACCGCTGATCTGGGTGTGCAAGGGCCTGGAGGCCGAAACGGCCAAGCTGCCGCATCAGGTCGTCGCCGAAGAACTGGGTCCGCAAGCCCTGTGTGGCGCCCTGTCGGGACCGAGCTTCGCCGAAGAAGTGGCGCGCGGCTTGCCGGCGGCGGTGACACTGGCAGCCAATGACGCCGATTTCGGGCATCGCACGGCGCTGGCCCTGCATAGCCCGCATTTTCGCATCTACGCCAACGACGACCTGCCAGGCGTTGAAGTCGGCGGCGGCGTGAAGAACATCATGGCCATCGCCACCGGCGTCTGCGATGGCCTCGGACTCGGGCTCAACGCCCGTGCGGCCTTGATTACCCGCGGCCTCGCGGAGATCGCACGTTTTGGTGTCGCCCTCGGCGGCCACCCGCAAACCTTCATGGGGCTCGCCGGCATGGGCGATCTGATCCTCACCTGTACCGGCGACCTGTCGCGCAATCGCCGCGTCGGTCTGGCTCTGGGTGCCGGCAAGACCTTGCCGCAAATCCTGCGCGACCTCGGACATGTCGCCGAGGGCGTCAGCACGACGCGCGAGGTCGCCCGCCTGGCGATGCAACTGGG
>ERZ795030.5952-NODE-5952-length-10931-cov-4.056455_pt1 | contig 10931 bp, 8 predicted proteins | sample MGYA00375122_ERZ795030 | MGnify/ENA primary metagenome ERZ795030 (study PRJEB30165, sample SAMN05720146) | activated sludge metagenome | isolation source: anaerobic digester from wastewater treatment plant | place: Japan | collected 2015-04-20 ...
CCCTTGCCTTTAATGATAATCTTAAATCTATCTCCTGCTGCAAAACGAGGACCAGCCTCCAGAGAAACCTTACCAGCAGGCATTTCGGACCAGATATGAATAGCCAGCACGGCATCGACTCCTTCCAATACCCCTTCCTCTACCAGCTTTTTAGCTCCCTCAATTGATTCTTCGGCAGGCTGAAAAAGAAGCTTTACCGTACCGGAAAACTGGTCTTGCAATTCTCCTAAGATCTGAGCAGCAACTAAGAGCATCGCGGTATGGCCATCATGGCCACAGGCATGCATTACACCATCATTTTGCGAGGCATAGGATAGTTTATTGGTTTCCTGAACCGGTAAGGCGTCTATATCCGCCCTTAAGGCAACTACTTTATTACCTGCTTTACCTTTAATCAGACCTACTACACCGGTATTGGCAACCCTTATGGCTTCAATACCTGCTTTCTTTAATTCCTCCTCCACCCTCTTTGCAGTCTTAAATTCCTGCCAGCTGAGCTCTGGGTTCTGATGAAATTCTCTCCTTAAGGCAATAACTTTATCCTTATACCGTTCGGCTAATTCCCTGACCTTCATTCTGTTTTCTCCTGATGATATTTTTTTAACTTAATTTCATTTTTAAAACAATTTTGTCTTAGAAAGTCTTAGAAAGATGATTTCCTCACCTTGCCATAACCGAGTAAACTCACTTTCCAATCCCAATTAAATGTTAAATCAACCAGAATAAATTTGCAAGAGAAGCTGAAAAGTATGTTGTATTTTGTGCTGAATTATTGAATAATAAAAGTTAATTGCTTTCACCGGGTCTGTCCTGTCCTGAATTGTTTCATTATTATAAGAGGTAGACAAAAAACAATCATGAAATATATAAGTACCAGAGGTAATATTAGACCGGTTTCGGTCATGGAAGCTATTAAGGTAGGGATGGTGCCACAAGGGGGATTGTTTATACCGGAAGATATTCCGCTAATCTCCAGCCAGAAATTCTCCTCCTGGATTAATCTGTCCTATGCCCAATTAGCTCAGGAAATTTTTTCCTTATTCCTGGCCGATGATTTTTCGGAGCAGGAAATCACAGAAATAATCTATAAAGCCTACCGGACAGAAAACTTTGCCAGAGAAGAAATCACCCCTCTGGTCAGATTGGATGAACAGTTATTTATACTGGAACTTTTTCATGGGCCAACCGGTGCCTTTAAGGATATAGCCTTACAGGCATTGCCCCATATTCTATCACACATCTTAAAAAAACTTTCCTTTAAAAACCAGCTATTGATTTTGACCGCCACCTCTGGTGATACCGGTAAAGCTGCCCTGGAAGGTTTTAAAAATATACCTGGTATTCAAATTGTGGTTTATTATCCCTTTCAAAAGGTGAGCAAGATGCAGGAATGGCAGATGCTTACCACTGAAGGTGATAATACTCAGGTCATGGCCCTACAGGGTAATTTTGATGACTGCCAGAATGCGGTGAAGCAAATCTTCGCTAACAGGGATTTTAATATACTGTTAGCAAAAAAAGGTTTTGAGCTCTCCTCTGCCAATTCCATTAATTGGGGTAGACTCTTCCCTCAAATAGTCTATTATTTCTATGCCTATCTAAGTCTTTTAAAAGAAAAACATATCCAATATGGTGAAAGGATAAATTTCGCAGTTCCAACCGGCAACTTTGGTAATATTCTGGCCGCCTGGTATGCTAAGGAGATGGGTCTGCCAGTGGCAAAATTGATCTGTGCCTCCAATATCAATAAGGTGTTAACTGATTTTTTTAATTCGGGGAGTTATGAGATTAACCGCCCCCTGCTCAGCACTATCAGCCCGTCTATGGATATACTTATCTCCAGTAATTTAGAAAGGTTTCTCTTTTACCTAGCAGAACATCAGAGCAGTTATATAGCGAAATTAATGAAAGAATTACAGGAAAGAGGAAGATTCGTACTGGAAAAATCGATGAGAGAAAAAATAAAAGAGATAATCTATGCCGGGTATGCTGATGAGAAGGAAACCTTAAACACCATTAGATCAATCTACTATGACTATCATTACTTAGCAGACCCGCATACAGCAGTAGGAATAAAGGTTTTTCGGGATTATCAGAAACTCGATTCAACACAAACCAAAACCGTGGTGACTGCCACTGCCACCCCCTTTAAATTCAATAAAGCAGTTTTAACAGCCTTAACCGGTGAGGTTTTTCAGGATAAGAATAACGAATTTCTGCTATTAGAAAAATTGAGTGATTATACTGGACTTGCTATCCCTGCACTATTTAAGGATTGGGAGAAAAAAACAATTAAAGATCCTCTGATTTGCCCTAAAGGTAAAGCCTGGCAAGGTTTACTGCAGATTTTAAAGCTAAATAACTTTCCTTAATAGCAAAATATTTTAAAAAGGGAACCCTCATTATTTTGTGATAAGTTTTTTCTGCTTATCCCGGTTTTTAATCTTCTTTTCCACAAAGATCTTTTCTCCGGTAAAGGGGTTCTGTTCGGTATAGTACATTAAAGCAGAGTAGGTGGAAGGCGCCGGGATAAAGACCTGCACCTGTTCAGGTCTTATCTTCAATTCCCGGTCAATATAATTATGTAAATTAATCATATCGATTTCCTGGCAGCCAGGATGAGCAGCCATAAAATAATAGGTCAGATACTGCTTATGCTTACCCCCTTTTTTACTGTTAATCCTATCAAACAGTTTTTTGAACCTGCTTAAGAGATTATGATTTCCCTTACCCATCAGGGACAGAACTTTTGGTTCAATGTGTTCAGGGGCTATTTTAAGTTGTCCCGAAAGATGGTGTGTCAGGAGTTCCTTCAGATAATTTTCACCACTTGTTCGGTCTGCCAATACCAGGTCATAACGGAGACCTGAGGCAATAAAGACTTTTTTAATTCCCTTTATTTCCCTGATGGCTCTTAATAGTTTTATTTGCGCGCTATGGTCAACTGACAGGTTATCGCAAACAGAAGGTGTGAGGCAGTGTTTGCTAAGACAATAACTATTATTTTTATTTTTACCACATTCCATACCATACATATTGGCCGTAGGGCCACCCACATCCAGAATATATCCTTTAAAATCTTTATACTTGACCAGTTCTTTAATTTCACGAATTAGAGATTCCTGACTTCGGGATTGTATATGCCTTCCCTGATGTACGGCAATGGCACAAAAGTTACATTCTCCAAAACAACCCCGATGGGAAGTAACAGAAAATTTGATGGTATCCAGAGCCCTTACCGGTCCTTCTTTACGATAATAGGGGTGCACCTCTCTTTTATAATCTAATTCATAGATCTGGTCTAATTCTGCTGTGTTTAAGGGATAGGAAGGGGGGTTATGAATGAGATAGCGATGGTCATATTGCTGGGCTAAAGTTTTTCCGGAAAAGGGGTCCTGATTCTGATAGAAGAGATGAAACATCTCGGTAAATTTTTTCTTATTTCCGCTCACCTCAGAAAAGGAGGGTAAAATAGTAGCCCTGCCTGGCAGAGATGGTGAGATATAGCAGATTCCTCTCAGGTCTTCCACTGGATCTTTATGTGCCAGTCGTTCAGCTAATTGTAATACACTGTTTTCGGCCATCCCATAGAGCAGATAATCGGCTTTACTATCAAGTAAGATGGAACGTCGAATCTTATTATCCCAAAAATCATAGTGTGCTATTCTTCTCAAACTCGCTTCAATACCACCTAAAACAATAGGTTTTGTCTTTTTAAAATATCGTCTGATTAGATTGGTATAAACTATGGTGGCTCTATCTGGTCTGCGATTATTTATCCCTCCTGGGGTAAAGTCATCCTTTCTCCTCTTCCTGCCGCTTGCGGTATAATTTGCTATCATGGAATCGAGTGAACCTGCCGTTACACCCCAGAACAGTTTTGGCTCTCCCAGGCGGGAAATATCCTCTGCATTATCGATATCAGGCTGGGCAATAATACCTACCCGATAACCCGCCTTAAGCAGTAGTTTCCCGATAAGGGAAACTCCAATAAATGAGCTATCAATATAGGTATCACCGGTTACCAGAATGACATCAAGGCAAGGCCAGTTTAATTTCTCCATCTCTGCCCTGGTAGTGGGTAAGAACATCTTTCGCCTTTCTCTTTCCAATATGTTATTAAAGATAAAGAATCTTTATAATTGTAACATATCAAGATTAGGTAGCATATTGGTTTGTTTATCCGTTGTGCATCCTGCGTTATGAGTATTGTGCATCAAGAAAAGAAATATTGGAACCAATAATAGGTTATATATATTATCAATTCGCCAATGACCTTTATTGGATATTTAAATATAAAATATGAAAAGAAGGTAGTTATAAATGGGATGAGACTGGCATAGCTTGCTTTCAGCAAGTTTCGCAGCGACAAAAAACTTTTTAGATGGTTGGGATGAGATTGCCACACAAGTTTATCAATTTTAGTTGATAAACTTTTTCGCAATAACGGCAGAGAATATGGGTTTCATATGTCAAATACATAGGGTACAACCTGGTCTTCACATTAACTTATCTTAATGTAAGACAAATGAAAGAACCTACAAAATGCATATATATATATATATGCATTTTATCGCTATACATTATTCGGAATATGGTATACTTCTTTTTTTGGGGCAAAACTCAAACTGTACGACGCATAGCGAGTTTAGGTTAAGCCGTAATTGATTTCTCCCCACATACCCATCTTATCATCTTTGATGATAACCACTCCCAAAAGACCATCAATTTGTTGCGCCAGGTTTAATCCTTTTTCGATATCTTCTTTAGTTTTAACAACATTACCGATAGCAGTGGCAGCCGCATCGGCTAAAGAAGCTGAAAGGGATAGGACGGTAACGGCATCAGCCTTGCCAAAACTGAGAGCAGGGCCTACTGTACCAGAAGAGGTGCATACTCCTATACCAGTTTTTTGAGAATCTATGTTCAGATATAATTTGTTACTCAAAGGGGATAAGCCTGCATATATTATTACCCTTCTCAGTACAGAGCTTTTAATATAAAGATCACCACCATTTTCAATTATCACCTCATCGGTAATATTGAGCAAATCCTCTCCTACCTGTTGGGCAATACAGCCAGCCACAGAGGCCATAGGACCTACCTGACAAAGCGCCGACACCTCAATCATCTCTTTGATCAGGGGGTGCGCCTTATCATCTGGAGGGTATGGTTTCAGGGTAGTTCTGAAGAGCGGATTTTTGGCAATATATTGTTCCAGGATCATCCGACAATGTTTCAGTGATGCCAGAGCTTCTTCGAAAAGCAGGACGGGGGTCTCTACCAAGAGGTCACTTTCCTTTTCCTGCACCTGATAAGATATTAAATCAGCACTCTTAATCTGTTCACGATAGGTACGATTACAGTGCAAGGGATCAAAGTGGAATTGATTAGAAAAACTAGCTTTGTCCATAACTTTTCTTGTTGCCGAACTGCTCAGAAAATAATTTCGATAGCCTTTACCGGACAGGCATCAGCACAGTAGCCGCATACTACACAATCCTGATAGTTAAACTCTAAATGGTAGGTTTGTTTATCCATTTTTAAGGCACCCACCGGGCAAACCGAGACACAGGCTCCACAATTATTACATTTTACTTTATTCCAGGATACCCCCTGCTCCAGAAAATCAACCTTTATATTCTGCTCTTCTAGATAAGCAAAGGCTTCATCTAACTGTTTTTGGTCACCTCCTAATTCAATAACCAGTTTCCCTCCTAAAGCAGGTTCAAATTTTGCCTGTAATATATTTATCCAAAGATCGTATTGTTTAATTAAATAATAAGTAATCGGTTTTTCAACCGTAGCTGGGTCAAAGCGTAAAATAGCTTTTTTCTTAATCATTATTCCCTCCAGGATTTCCAATAACTTGGTTGATTTTAAAATTGTATATCTATGGTACTCAGTAAATTCTAATAGACTTCAATCTCTTCAATTTCTGTTGTGCTGAGAAAAATTGAACCGGCTCCTGTATAAAAAAGAGCCCCTCCTGTACTTTTTCTTTCAGAGACTGTGCTATTTCCCTGGCTTTGGCATAACTGGACAGGGAAGAGGTAAGCACTTTATTACCCTTAAGTTCTATCTGCCCACTTCTCAGCTGGGCATAATTGACCCAGCCTAAGGAAGGTTTATCAGGATGAGGACAGCTGTAATCAAAAACTTCAGTAAATATCTCCTCATCTTTAACGCTTGCTGCTCGCAGTATATCCTCATCAAGCACCGGTATAGGAATACCGATACCCACATATAGAGATACTCCATATCCGGTAAAGTAGGCAGCCTGTAAAAAATCTGGACTCATTTTCTTTAAATCGCCTATTACTGCTAAAGTTGCCCCCTGTCTGGACACTGTTTCTTGACCGGGAACAGGGATAGACTGTGGGTAACACTGAGTTCCCTCCCAGATAACATAACCTTCTGTGCCTCCAATAAAGATACGGGTTCCAACTCCGATAGTCCTTAGGTCCGGATCTTTGAGTAGAGGACTTAATTGTCCACTGGTACTGTAAGCAGCATTACCCAAATCGGGCAGCAGGGTGCCCATATAGGTATAAATCTTTTTGTTTGATTGGTTTACTGCTACATTATAATTCTGACAGGCATTTCTGGGGTTAACCATAAAAGCCTGATTAACAGTATCTTTGGATATGAGCGCTTCCACCTCACGAGCAGGGTAACAATCGGTCCCGGTAGAAAGCGCCTTCATTTTAATTTTATGTCCTTTGATAAACTCTTCAATGACGTGTGCCCCACCATAGTTATTTTTCTCCGATTCTGCTGACTGGGTAGCACCTAAATAAATATCAACAGCAGCGAGCCCTCCATAAGCCATCACATCATTGAGCCATACTTTTTGCATTTTAATGGGTGGGTCGCTATGCCCTAAATTAAAAAAAGCGCCGGAGGAGCACATGGGACCAAAGGTACCGGTAGTCACTACATCTACCATCCTGGTTGCCTCTTCAATTCCCTGCTCGTCTTTCAAGGCGATTACTTCCTCTGCGGTCATTACTACTGCTTCTTTACGAGCGATTTTTTCGTTAATTTCCTGATAAGTTCTTTTTGTTTTTCCCATCAATGTTCCCCCTATAATCTGTTAAAAATAATGCTATATTAAAACAAGTAATTTTTCTTTTACTTTCTAACTTGATAAGTCAACTACTGTTAATTCTACTTTTTTTACTTTAGTTCTCCTGTTATTTCCTGCCAATTTAAAAAGTAATAGCCTTGATAAATTCCTCAGAAAAATCAGGATGAGAAGATAACTCCAAATATTTTACTTCTTTCGCTATTTTATCACCTATTTTTCTTACCTTCCTGGAACACAGTGCTGATTCTGCCCCTTTCCCGGCTGCATTTCCCACTGATTTTATTCTATTTAAGGGTAATGCTGGAATTAAACCTATCCTGACGGCACTTTCACTATTAATAAAATTTCCAAAAGCACCGGCCAGGAATATTGTTTGAATATCTTTTATCTCAATTCCGGCTTCTTTTAGCAGCACCTTTGTCCCGGCAAAAAGAGCGGCTTTGGCTGTTTGAACTGCTCTGATATCGCCCTGGGTAAGGTAGATTTCTTTGCCTTTTGCTGCCTCACCATTTTTGATTAACAGAAACGTATTTTCTCTGGCTCCATTGCTCAGTCTGCTTCTAATCTCCTCCCCAATCCCGGGAGGGCACTCTTTTTGACTTACCAGTCTGCCACTCTGGTCAATCAATCCAATTTTCAAGAGTTCAGAGACCAGGTCAATTATGCCGGAACCACATATCCCTCCGGGAGCGCTACCCCCAATAGTGTGCCATTTGATTGTTTTTCCGTCCAACTCTACCCGGTCTATCGCGCCTTCTACTGCTCTCATCCCTGAATTTATGCTAACCCCTTCAAAAGCCGGCCCTGCTGCTGTCGAACAGGCCCATAACCTTCCCGCAATACTTAACACTAATTCACCATTGGTACCTAAATCCAACAGGAGTGAGGTTTCATTTGTGAACTCCATATTGTTAAAAATAATTCCAGCTAAGATATCTGAGCCTATAAAGGCAGAAATATTAGGGAGAAGATAGATGTTTGTCTCCGGACTGAGTAACAACCCGGGAATGTGTTTTGCTTTTAGGTTAAGTTCTTCATTTGTCACGGAAACATAAGGAGCAGCTGCCAGATGAGCAGGAGAAAGACCTAAAAAAAGGTGGTGCATGCAGGTATTAGCCACTATCACTATTTCGTATATATCTTCCTGCTCTATCCCGGCATTCTGTATGTTCTCTTTAATCAGCTCATTTATAGTATCTACTATCTCTTTTTGTAGTTTTGCCAGTCCGTTTTTTTCACTCTGAACAAATTCAATCCGGGAAATAATATTATCCCCGTAAGTTATCTGGGAATTGGTTCTGGCGATAGAGGCAATCTCTTTTCCATTTTTTAAATCAACCAGATAACTGGCTACCGTAGTTGTTCCCAGATCGATAGCCAGACCATAAATATTTTGGGTAGTATCCCCTTCTTCAAGGGCAATCACCTCATTTCCTGCCATTACAATAGTTATTTTAAAATCTGCTGCTCTAACTAATGCGGGAATCTTTGCTAAAAGCGGTAATGGTATTTTAGGCAGGCTATATTTTTATCTGCCTTCCGGACAAGATTATCAGTAATTCTTTCCCAGTCTGACCTCTGGTCGGTTAAGGCTGGCGCCGGTAAAACCAGATAAATCTTCTCAATATTGGCATCTAACTTGAAATCCCGTTGAAGAACCTCATTTCCCTCACCCTTCAAATTAGAAGAGCCCTTCTTTTGGAGTTTTAATCTATACTCAGAAGGTATTTCTATGGTACAATCCTCTCTAAGCTCAGTCTGACAGGCCAACCTGAAGCCCTTCTCTATTTCTTCGGCAGACAATAAATCTTTTTCAGTATCAGTAGCGGGGGAAACCCCATCTTTCATCAATACCTTGCATCTGCCGCAAAGCCCCTTCCCCCCACAGATAGAATTAAGTCTTAGATCAGCCCTGAGCAGGGTTTCCCATAAAGAAGCCCCCTTATTTGTCTCTATACTTTTGTTATCAGGTAAAAAAGTAACCTTTATCATTTGTTCCCTATTATTGAAAAATTTTTTAAAAAGTTAATTTCCCCTCACGATAGGCCTTAAGATATTCACCACAGTAACTATCTTTCCCCAACAGGGTAAGTGTAGTCTTAATCATAGCCATCATCCCTTTATCAGTCGGATCAATGATGGCTGCATCCAGACCGGAAGACATAGCTAAAACCATAAAAATCTGGTTAATCAGCTTTCTTTCGGGAAGGCCATAAGAGATATTACTTAAACCAATCACGGTTTTCACATCAGGGTATAACTCTTTGACTCCTCGAATGGTATTAAGCACCATCAAACCATTTTGGTCATTTGTTCCTATAGGCATAACTAATGGATCGATATATATCTCTCTCAAAGGTATCCCGCTATCGGTTAAAATGTTAATTAATTTAGAGGCAATTTCAATACGGGTTTGAACATTTTCAGGAATACCGCTTTCATCCATAACCAATGCCACCACAGCACATTGATACCTTTTTATAATAGGTAGCAACTTCTCTATTTTTTCTTTTTCTGCAGTAAGAGAATTGAGAAAAGGTTTCCCGGTCATTCCGTTATGTACTGCCAGACCTCTTTCTATCTCTTCGGGATTGGGACTATCAATACATAATGGAATTGCTGCTGCTTCCTGCACGGTTTTAACCAGCCACTCCATATTCTTCTCTTTATCTCCCAGGGCTACTGAGGAATTTACATCCAGAAGATGAGCTCCAGCCTCTACCTGCCTCAAAACTAATTCCTGAATAGATTTTACATCTCTCTCTTCTATTATCTTTCTGACTTTTTCCCTGGTGGAGTTCAATTTTTCTCCAATAATCAGCATCGCCAAATCTCCTCTTCCTGAAATATCTGAAGAACAAACAGCTTAGATTTTTGATTTTACTACTTTAAAGCTAATAGTTTTTTAGCATCTTCCACCGCAGTAGCGGCATCAGGGGAATAAACATCTGCCCCAATCTGACTGGCATAATTATGAGTTACCGGGGCCCCTCCAATCATTATCTTTACTTTTTCCCGTAAACCTGCTGATTGAAGGGTATTAATCACTTCTGGCATATAAAGCATAGTTGTAGTTAAAAGCGCAGACATGCCCAATATATCTGGATGGTATTCCTGAACAGCGGTAATATATTTATCTGCCGAAACATCTGTCCCTAAATCTATCACCTTTAATCCCGCACCCTCCCACATCATTTTGACTAAATTTTTTCCTATATCATGTAAATCTCCCCTGACAGTCCCTATCACAGCGGTGCCTTTATTCTTTACTCCTGTTTCGGTCAGCTTTGGATTTAAGACATCCATACCGGCATACATAGCCCGGGCAGCAATCAGAACTTCCGGAAGGTATATCTCATTATTTTTAAATTTTAAGCCAATTATATTCATACCATCGATTAAGCCTTCTTCCAGAATATCCTGAGGAGGGCACTGCTCTGCCAGAGCTGTCCTGACCAGTTCTGCTACCCTTTCTGCCTCACCTCTTTGTAATGCATTCGAAATGTCTTTAAAATCCATCATTAAATTATCCCCCGATGAAAAATATCTTATTATCTATTTATTAATTGCCGCTAACTAAATATTCACATAAAATGAAACACAATTTTTATAGTGCATATTAACACAATTTTTGCCATTTTCAAACTTATTCTAAGATTTCATTGCTATTTTTTAGCAAAGATGGTAGTATTTCTACAATTTATTCTATTAACTTCACCAGAAATTTAAAATATATCTGAAAACTATATTTGAATTTAGATAACAAATATTATAGTATAATATATTAGAATAAAAATAAACTCATTATTATTAAATTAAAATAAAATTTCAATTTAAATCT
>ERZ795030.5957-NODE-5957-length-10928-cov-4.364481_pt1 | contig 10928 bp, 10 predicted proteins | sample MGYA00375122_ERZ795030 | MGnify/ENA primary metagenome ERZ795030 (study PRJEB30165, sample SAMN05720146) | activated sludge metagenome | isolation source: anaerobic digester from wastewater treatment plant | place: Japan | collected 2015-04-20 ...
TGGGGCAGCCTCCTACAGGCCTCAAGAAATTAACTGCCTAAAGTGGGATACACCCTCAAGATGCTTGAGTTAGATCGCGAAATACATTAGGCTCACTATTTTGAGAAGAATCGGCGCTGGGACGCGGCCATGGATTCTGCCGCGCCGATATTGCAGGCAAACTTTTACCCCGGAGCATTTGAATGGATGTCCACGAAACGATCCATAAAGTCGCGGAACTGTTAAAGAAGTCAAAAAGCATTCTGTTTATCACCGGAGCGGGGGTTTCCGCGGATTCGGGGTTGCCGACATATCGGGGACTTGGCGGACTTTATGATGATGTTGAAACCGAAGACGGTATTCCGATCGAAATGGCGCTGGCAGGGGATACGCTCCGGAAGAGACCCGAGGTAACCTGGAAATATCTTTCCCAGGTCGAACAGAAATGTCGCGGAGCAAGACCGAACCGGGCCCACGAGATCATTGCCGAAATGGAAAGGCGGTTCGAGCGTGTTTGGGTTCTCACACAAAATATCGACAGCTTCCATCACGTGGCCGGCTCCAGAAATGTGATCGACATCCATGGGGACATGCATGATATCCAGTGTGAAGAATGCGGTTGGAAGACCCGCGTCGAGAATTATGACGGTCTCGAGATACCTCCGCGCTGTCCCAAATGTGATGCAATCGTCCGGCCGGATGTTGTCTTTTTTGGCGAGTGCTTGCAACCTGGCAAAGTCAGGTCGATGGAACGGGAGATTGGGCGGCCGTTTGATGTCTATTTTTCCATCGGAACGACAAGTGTTTTTCCCTATATCAAACACCCTATGATCCTGGCCTCACATCTTGGGCGTCCCACGATCGAGATTAATCCTGACACGACGGACATCTCCGGGTGGGTGGATATCAGGATCCCCATGGGCGCCGCCGTAGCTCTTGATGCCTTATGGCAGGAACTCGCCGCTCCCTAATTGATGCTGGCGCAGATGAGCGTACAACCCAGACGGAGGAAAGCATCATGGACGTCCGAATGGCGCTCGTAATAGATTCACAGACGACGAAATCAGTTCAGCCAGTTTAAGGACCGTTCAATTAACCATTGATCATTGCCAGGGTGATGATTGCTACGAGACGTCGATCAATTTTTGGCTGGATATTCCTTTTTTGAAGTTTGTTACGGAAATCCGCGGAACTGTAGCCTTTTCGATTCGGAACGGGTGGCCGCCCATTGGAACCCCTGGGTTTAGTTAGGCGCTTTACTTTAATAAAACGCGACATGAGTTTGTCAGAGCGGATTGGAAATACCTGTGTAACCGCCTCTAGGCGCCCGGATTGGTGACGGGCTGGGAGAGCGGCAGAGAGAAGGAAAACAGACTGCCTTTTTTATACTCCGATTCTACGGAAACGGTTCCGTGATGCGTCTCCACAATTTTTTTTGAGATAGCCAATCCAAGTCCAGTTCCGCCCGGAGCGATGCTTTGCGCCGATTCCAGCTGGGAAAATTTTTTGAAAATTTTGGGCAGATCTTTTTGCTGAATTCCGATGCCCGTGTCTTGGACCGAAACTACCACGCGGTTGTTTTTAAAGGCCGTCGAGAGGGTGATCGAACCTTGAGAGGTGAACTTGATCGCGTTTTGCAGAAAGTTTGTGATGACCTGCACGATCTTGTCAGGGTCCATATCGGCTGCCGGAACCGACGCGTCTGTTTTAACTTCAAAACGAAGGTTTTTTTCTTTAACGAGCGGCCCCATGGATTCCGCGACATCACAAACAAGGGCATTGATATCTGTTTTTTTGATCCGGAATTCAATGACCCCGGCGTCCAGTTTGTGAAAAGCGAGGACGTCGTTCACGAGACGCGTTAAACGGTCCGCGCATCTTTTTGATATTTCAAGGGTCTCTCTTTGCTCGGCATTTAGCGGCCCTGTCAGCCCCTCCAGGACAATGTTGATGCCTTCCTTGACGGAGTGAATAGGAGTTCGAAGTTCATGGGAAACCATCTGGATCAGGTCGGACTTGATTTCGACGGATTCCCGGTATTTATGTTCCGTAATATCTCTGGCGAAACAATGGAATCCGTCAAAGAATTTGTTCTCGCCGCCGGGGGGGATCAGGACAAGGAACTGATGCAACACCGATTTGTCTTTTCGGAGGGCCTTGACTTCCAGCTCCAATTTCCCGGTCTTTTCCAGTGTCTCGGAAGCGGTTTTTACTTTATTCTGGTCTTCCTGGCTTATTGTTGAAAACAGATTCAGTCCGGTCATTTCTTCCGGCGTGTATCCCAGCATGGCGGCATAAGCCTTATTCACCATCAAAAAGTTCATGTTTTTGTCGAGGCGGGCGATTCCATCCAGGGCGTTTTCCATGGCGGTCATATTTTCCTCGAGTTGTTTTTCCGTCATGATCCGTTGGGTGATGTCTTCCGAAATCCCGAGCAGATAGATTGGATTTCCGGCCTCGTCGAGAATTGGAATTTTTTTGGTGTGTAAAATCCGAGGCCCTTTTTTCAGGGTGTTGATGGGTTCTTCGGTGATTTCTAGTAGCACCTTGTTTTTGAGAGTGTCGCGATCTTTTTGAATGAAAAAATCAGCTTGTTCCCTGGGGAAAAAGCAATAGTCGTTTTTGCCGATGAGCTCTTTGCGGGAGTAACCGAGGAGCTGTTCGCCGGCCCGGTTGAAGCGAACAAAACGCAATTCATTCGCGTCCTTGATAAAAATCATGTCCGGAATATTTTCGATCACGGAATCCAGAAAGACATTCGCGTTCCGGAGATTGTTTTCTGCCCGCAATCTTTCCTGGACTTCATCTTGGAGCTGTTGGTTTGACGCTGAAAGCTCAACGGCTTTTTGTTCCAGTTCCAGCGTCCGTTCCCTGACTTTTTTTTCAAGGGTCTGATTGACGTTTTTCAGCTGGTCGAGATAGCCTCTGATTTTCCGGAGGATGGGGATGAAGGTGAGAACTCCGGTTATCAGAAGAGCTAGCAGGGTTGAGGCAAAGAAAACGATCCCCAGATTTTTCAGGAAGACGATGCGCCGGAGGCTTTCCCTCTGGTATTGGCGAACGCTTCCCCGAAGCATGCTTAGCACGCGCAGCGTTTGTGCGTTCAGTGCCCGAAGCTGGGGATAATCAGAACTGACATGGACCGGAGTACCCATCATGAAGTTTTTTACGGAATTGATATAGTCCAGAATTTCGTCGTTGAGCCGGGAGGGAGGATGGCAATAGAGGTGGTAGAGAGTCCGTTGAAGATCCGCGGGGAGCGAAGAAAGAGCGAGGCTCGCGGGTTGGTTGCTTGTAAAAACAAGGGTCAGAGAAAGGGCCTCATGAACTTCTTTTCTCAGGATTTGCCGCTCTGGCGGGGTGTTGGACTGCGCGTATTCAGACGCGAGAAAGTTGGCTTTATGAATAAATCCCCACTGATTTTCCATGGTCGCGATCACCAGCGCGTCGTGCTCGGCCCGCTTTACCTCGTAAATCAGAAGCATGAAGGCGCCGGTAGCCAGGATAGCCAACAGGCCCAACGTCAGGATAAACCGGATTTTCGTGAAGAAAATGACGGGGTCTTCCTTGCCGCGAGCTGGGGTCATGCAGGGGCTCCCAGATAAAAACCCTGCCCGTATTTCACGCCAAGCCCCCTGAGGGTATCAAGATCTTCCCGCGACTCAATCCCTTCCGCGATCACTTCAGCGTCCAGGTCTTCGGCGATCTTGAGAACCCGCCGGAGTGTTTTTTCGATCTGAGCGTCCCGCGCGATTCCCCGGATATATCTTTTGTCCAGCTTGATAACGTCTGGTTCAAGGAGAATAAGGTTTTCAAGGCAAGTGTTCCCAAATCCGACGTCGTCGATCGCGATGGAAACACCGGACCGTTTAAAAGTTTCTACGGGGTCAATCAGGTGGGAAGGATCCCCGAGGATTTGTTGTTCGCTGATTTCAAGACAGTAACTTTTGGCGGGACAGCTGACGGAGAGTTTTTCAACGACTTCGTCGGGAGAAATATCAACGATTGTCGCGGGGAAAAGGTTGATGTGCCGGTAAAGCTCGGGGGCGAGGGGAGCGGAGGCCGAAACACAGGAGCGGAAACAATAATGATCGACGAGCGTGAGCATGTTTTGTTCTCGCGCGACCCGGAAAAAATCATTCGGCATCACGATGGAGCCGTTGTTCAGACGGCTCAAAAATTCATAACCTATAACGGAAAGATCCGTCAGATTCAGGATGGGTTGTTTGAGCGCGAAAAAATCTGTTCCCCGGCGGAGGACGGCGGAGAGCTGCTCAGCGTAGGTGGAGATTTTGGCGTCGGGGCAGCTAACTTCCTCTTCATCCAGGGAGATGCAATTTTTTCCTTTTTGTTTGCTCTGACGGAGCAAAGGATTCGCGATCGCGAGCAGTTCATCAACGGATGTCACGTTGCTTGAAACGGGGGTTAGCCCGATACTTGCCGTGATTTGGAGCGTATCGCGATCACTGACATAAATCACGGTGTCGGCGATAGTCATTCGGATTCGCTCCGCCAGATGGATCCCTTCGCCATGGCTTGTTTTGGGGAGAAGAAGCATGAATTCATCTCCTCCAATTCGCGCCACATGATCGCTTTCCCGAACCACTTCCTTGATCTTTTTCGCGATTTCCTTAAGAAGCATATCGCCCACGGGATGTCCCAAAGAGTCATTGATGTGCTTAAAATTATCGATATCAAGGAGAAGCGCGAGGAGACCGTGGCCCTCTCTCAGCATTAGCTGAAGCTCCCGGGTCAAAGCCTGCTGAAGGCCGCGCCGATTAAAAAGTTCGGTCAAGGGATCCATCAAAGCCATTTTTTCGAGGCGTAAACTGGTTTCCCTGAGCCGTCCAGTGACGGATGCCAGCTTCTCCTTGATCCGGTGACGGTCAATCGCGTGGTGGATGATTCGCGTGAGAAAGCGCGAGCTAATGTCGCTTTTGACCAGGTAATCTTCCGCGCCGCGTCGGACGGCATCAATCGCGACTTGATCGTTATCGAGGCCGGTTATGATGACGACGGGTTTGTGCCTGGCTTCAGCCTTGATCTTTGAGAAGGTTTCAATGCCGGAGGAGTCAGGAAGCATGAGATCAAGCAGGATGAGATCATAGTGGTTGATCCGGAGAGAGTCAAGGGCCCTTTCAAGGGAAGGAGAGATTGTGATAGCGAGCGACGGGTTCCTTTCTTTACTCAGGCGAATCTTCAGAATGTTAGCAAAGTCTAAATCATCTTCAACCAGCAAGATATTCCAACTCGTTACGTCGCCGCGCTTTTCGATCATGCGTTCTCCCTTCTCAGGACGACATGATGCGATTGATTTCTGTTAAAAGATCATTGAACTCGTAGGGCTTTGTCAGATAAGCGTCTGCCCCGATGACTTTTCCGACTACCTTGTCGACCAGGGTATCCTTGCCGGTTAACATGATGATGGGAATCTTGGCGATCCTTTCGTCAAAGCTTTCCCGAAGGGCTTTGCAGACTTCTTCGCCGGGAAGTTTGGGGATCATCAGATCAAGAATTAAAAGATCCGGAATTTTATCGATGGCTTCCCTGAGGCCTGTCGCGCCGTCAAACACGGCGATGACCTCATAGCCAAGCTTTTGGAGCCTTAGTGTGAGGAACTTGTTGGCGCTTGGCTCATCTTCGACGACCAGAATACGTTTTTTCTGTGTATTTGGCATTTGCAACTCAAGGGCGCTCCCGGACTGCGAGGCGACAGGGGTGTCATTTTGCACTTTCATGACCATGCGAGCCTCCTCATGAAAGGAGCTACTTTCTTATGCGTTTTCAGGATACAATCCGCTATAGAATGACACTTTCTTAAATTCTAAAAGAAGTATACTCCCTCACCCGTCAAAAAGCAAATCAGGCCGTTTTTTGGCCTCGGCACGGAGTTTTGCCATTGGGCTTGTGGGGCTCTTGGGTCAAATTTTTCACAAAGAAACAGCGGGGGCGCTTTCACAAATATTTTCAACCCACTTTTCCTCCAGGGACTGGAAAGCCCAAAAAGAGCCTATGAAACCGTTTTCAATTTTTTGACGGGGTGCGTGTCAAAAGGTTGATGGAATCTCAAATGGATGAATTGCGCTCTACAAACTTGAAATCCTGATTTACAATTCCCAAGCAGAAAGATTTCTCGCTCGGAGATGATAATCTGCGGGCGGTCAAAGCTTGTAACAAAATACGGGGAAACAAATGGATCTAGTGATGGGAGCGAAATATTTGGCGTGGTTATGTCCGGTGGGCTGTGTTTTGGCCGCGGCAAAAATAGGCCGCTTATGTTTTCCCGGAGCTTTTTTGCGAGATCGATATCTTTTAGTGTTGTTTCACGCGGGAGCGGGTCTTGTCATTTTTTCCATGGTGCTTTTCGCAGCCGTTTTAATGGGGCTGGCAACGCGCCCGGTTCTTTGGCGAATAACAAGTTTTTGTCTTATCCTGGGTTTGCATGAACTGATCCGGCTGATTTCTGGAATTAGGGGGAAAAGGTCGCTTTTGCGTGTTCACCTGATACCGGTTACATTATTGTCCGTGTATTTTTTTCTCCAGGGAATTCTCACTCTTTTGCCTCCGACGGCATGCGACGAGACAATCTACCATCTCCATGTCCCTCAAAAGTGGCTCGAAACGGGCGGAAAATATTTTTTCGCGGATAATATTTACGCCTATTTCCCACAGCTCGCGGATCTTTACTTTCTGCTGGGACTTGGAGCGCTGGGGGAGCCGGCCGCGAAATTTTTTCATGTTACTTGGGGCGCCCTGCTCGCGGGTGCGATTTTTCGAGTGTCGCGGAAGTGGCTTGGCCCGCGGCAGGCCTGGTGTCCTGTTTTTGTGTGGCTTTTGATACCATCTGTTCTGGTCACGATGCACTGGGCTTATGTCGACTTGACCTTTGCCTTTTACGCGTTCATGGCGCTTGTTCTCCTCATGGAGTACCGGGACATCCCCAGTCGAAGGACGTGGGCCGGATGTGCCTTGATGGCCGGAGGAGCTGCGGCGACAAAATATACGGGAATCCAGTTCGCCTTGATTCTCGCCTGCCTTTTTATGATTTTGCACAGACGACGTCAGGCCAGACAGATTTGGGAGCCGATACTTGTTTTGGGGGGACTGGCGGGGCTCGTGCTTTCCCCGTACCTTGTCCGAAACTTTATTCAAACAGGTTACCCTCTTTTCCCGTTTGCTTTTCCGGGACTAACCGTTCATTCCGTAAACTGGGATCCGGATCGGGCGATGCTTTTTGTTAGCTGGCTTCAGACATTTGGCACGCGCATTGGAGAGGAAAGCGCGTGGGACACTCTTTGGGCGCCGATCAGGATTTTTATCAAAGGCCGATTTTTTGATCATGTCAATTTCGACGGGATCATCGGGCCGACTTTTTTGCTGATACCGTTTTTTTTTCGGGAAATAAAAAAAGATTCAGGGCTTCGGGTTCTCGGGCTCTTTTCTCTGTTTTTTGTTGTCTACTGGACTTTGACGACAAAACAGGTCCGTTTTTTCTTTCCCGTTTTGCCTGCGTTGTCCATCCTGCTTGTCTGCGGCGCGGCGAGGGCAGGGGGGAAGCGGCTTTTGGGAGTTGTGATGGTGCTGGCGGCTGGTTTGTCCTGGTTGGGGTTTCGGGAGATTGTGAGGGTCGATCCCGTTCCGTATCTGTCAGGCGAGGAAGGACGAGAAGAGTTTCTCCGACGGCGAATCGACGTATACCCGATTTACAAAGAATCCATGAAACAATTGGGCCCGGATGATAAAGTCTATCTTCTGGATATGAGAAATCACGGCTATTTTCTTGATAAGCCCTGGACGGGGGATTATGTGTTTGAGCATTATAATCTGGAACGATTTCTGAAAGGTCTGAAGTCGCCGAAAGAAGTCGGCCGTTTTTTTTCTGATCGGGGAGTGACCCATCTGCTGGTTGGTACGGACATTACGTTTTCGGAGACCATGGGGCTTGAAAAGCGGGAGGCCTTGCTTTTCAGCTCTTTTTTAAGAGAGAATGCCCTGCCTCTTCTGGCGCGGAGGAAACACATATTTTTTAAATTGAAAGAAACGGGAGAAGCGACATGAAACTATCCGTGGTGATGCCGGTTTACAATGAGAAAAAGACTGTGGAAGAAGTGATAAGGCGAGTTTTGGGACTTGCCATGGAAAAGGAGCTGGTGATCGTGGATGACGCGTCGACGGACGGCACCCGGGAAATTCTGGCGCGTTATGAGAATACCCCGCATGTCCGGATTTTTTATCATGAAAAAAACCAGGGCAAGGGAGCCGCGCTTCAGACAGGGTTTCGCGGCGTGACGGGGGATCTGGTTGTGATACAGGACGCGGACCTCGAATATGACCCAAAGGAATATCCGGATCTTCTTGAACCAATTCTGGACGGCCGTGCCGACGTTGTTTATGGATCACGTTTTTTGGGCGGGCCTCACCGTGTTCTTTACTACTGGCACTATGTGGGGAATTGTTTTTTGACTATGCTTTCGAATATGCTTTCCAATATCAACCTAACCGATATGGAAACCTGCTACAAGGCGTTTCGTCGCGAGGTCCTCGACAAAGTTGAAATTCGTTCCCGGCGTTTTGGCTGTGAGCCGGAATTTACGATGAAGGTAGCGAAACACAAGTTCCGGATCTATGAAGTCCCGATCAGCTACAGCGGGCGAAGCTACGAAGAAGGTAAAAAGATCACCTGGAAAGACGGATTGGCCGCCATTTTTACCATGATCTATTACCGATTTTTTGACTGATTCTTCCGCTCCCAGACGTGGCTATCCGCGCCGGTGATAACAATCCTGTGGGATGAGTTGGTCACGCTTTAGGGCGGGCTTGTTTGGGTCGATAAGGGACGCAGAAGTCATCTAAAACTTAAGTTTTCCTTAGATCGCAAGAGAAATCGGGAGAAAACAAAAGGGGGTTGCGGTGATGGGAAGTGAAAAACGTTCGGTTACATTGGATATCATCGTATCTGAAGTCTTCAAATGGATTGGATTTGCATGGACTGGATTGGGTGTTTTTTTTACGCTTCAATTCTTTGAGGCTATTGCGGAAGGCGATAAAATCACAAACCTTGAATACAACATGAGAATGTATCAACTCGCACTTGAATGGGCGATAGTTGCGATACCTGCTTTTGTCGCATCTTACTTTGGCAAGAAATGAGTTATCGACGAACGGAAAAGGGGTTTGGGAATGAACGGTGAAAGAATAATTATGGGAGAGGGAGGGGGAGGTTATGAGGATTTTTGGCGCATTGTTTTTGTGTTTGCTTTTAGTTGGATGTGCGACAAGGGCAAAAATGAACAATCTCAGTCTTGGTATGACAAAATCCCAGGTTCTAAGTGTTATGGGACGGCCGGCTTCGACAGCGGCTACGCATGGCACAGAAGTATTAAGGTATGATTTGCATGATAACGTATTTGACGAACACGCAAGCGAATATTGGGTTACATTGGAAAATGGGAGAGTGTCAGAATACGGTCGGGCAGGAGATTGGAAATAGTGCAATCTATTATCTGGACAATCAAAATCCTAATAACAAAATGCCCGAATGAATAAGAAATACAACGATCTTGACGCTAAGCTCTCCAGGTTGACCGCCGTTTTTTTCAGCCATTATCTCGACATGAACTACTAAAATCCAGGGACGGTTCTTGCTAGTCGTGGCGCCCTGGGAGTCCGGAGGCGCGTGATTTCTGACATCCCTGGGGTTCATTTGTGAGTTTGTTTGCTGAGGGTGCGGGCGAAATCTTTTCCTCTGAATGTTCTGACAGGTACAGATCTGGTTTCGAATTACTTAAAATGATACTTGCGGATTTGCCCAAGGGAGCAGGTCGAGGGAGGGCTTACCTCTTCAGGTGCCGGAAGTTGCCGTGCTATAGTTTCTCAAACAGGAAATTCCGCTTTCCCTAAATTGGGCATATTTCGATTTATTCGACTATTGGAATACGGTTGATTTGGGAACCGGTCCTGATGCCTGGTAAATAAACCGCATAAACGCGCGATTTTCAAATTTTCTCTTGTGGGAGTCGTTCTATTTCCTCGAGTTTTCCCCGGAGCAGAGGAGACAAAAGCGGTTTTATCCGGAGTTTTTCAGCGAGGGGCAGATATTTAAAACCCCGAATATGCCCGAGGCAATGAAGGGAACCGCAGGCGCACCGGAAATCAGCTCCCCAGGCTTCCATGTCCCATTCGGTAGTCAGGTAGTGATACGTAATCTCTTCGCCACGGGAAATATCCCGGAGAGCGGTAAACTGCCGGCATTCGATGTCAAGCCGTGTGTTGGGTGAGCAACTATGGTTTATGAAATCCTCAGCTACCAGATAGTTCGTATCGATGAACTGGGTGTCGGAAATTTGGACCGCTTCCGGGGTTGAATGGGCGGCGTCGACGAGCTCCCCGGCCAGAAAGCAGACCTTTTCTCCGAGACGAAATTTTCGATTCGCGACAAGCGAAAAGCCCTTACTGCCTGCTGGAACAATCCTCAAGGTCTTCGGAACGACGACTCCGCGGAGGCGTTCAGTCTGCATCATGGATCCTCTTCTTGTGTCGTTAGTCTCTGTGCAGAAAGTTTTGAAAAGCCCAGGGGTTTTTCCTGTCCAGCTTTGCCTGGGGATTTTTCGGAAAAAAGGACTGGTAGTTCTTGAACGGGGTCCAGTCGCTCGGTTCCGAAACAAAAGTTCCCAGATAAGGTTTCGCGACCTTAAGCACTTCATCGTGGGGAAGATCATCCGGCTGGCAGACTCCCCGCGTCGGATTTTTGATTATCCATGTGACGGCCGCCACAACTCCGATGGCAACTTGGATGGTGGTGGCGTTTTGGTGCGGAACGAGTTTTCTGGCTTCCCGAATGTCCAGAATACTTCCCGTCCACCAGGAAGTGTACGGGTGTCCCATGATCAGGGCCCCCAAGGCGTCATTGCCTTTAATGTCCTCATCTGTGATGATCCGCAGAGAAGGCT
>ERZ795030.5972-NODE-5972-length-10908-cov-6.128628_pt1 | contig 10908 bp, 7 predicted proteins | sample MGYA00375122_ERZ795030 | MGnify/ENA primary metagenome ERZ795030 (study PRJEB30165, sample SAMN05720146) | activated sludge metagenome | isolation source: anaerobic digester from wastewater treatment plant | place: Japan | collected 2015-04-20 ...
GTTATCGGTTCAACAAATCTGTCTATATCGCCTGCGCCGATAGTCAGCAACAGGCCCTTTTTCACACTATTCAAAGCAGGCAACAGCTCCTCCTTCGTCACAACCTTCACATTCCGGTTCTTCATCATTCCCGCGATCATATCCGAGGAGACACCCGGGATTGGCATTTCCCTCGCGGGATAGAGTGTCAGCAGTATTATTTCGTCGAGCCTGCTGAGTGCCTCCGCGAAGCCATCGGCGAAATCGCGCGTACGGCTGTAGAGATGCGGCTGGAAAATGCCGGTGACATGCTTCCCTGGCCAGAAGTCGCGTACGGCACTGACAAGCGCGTTTATCTCCTGCGGATGATGTGCGTAGTCATCAATGTAGATTATATCATTGCCGGAGTATCTGACGTCAAACCGGCGGCGCACTCCACGGTAAGAACCAACAGCACTCCGTATGATTTCGGGTGAAACGCCTGCACACCAGGCTGCTGCAGATGCTGCGGTGGCATTAAGTATATTTACCATGCCCGGAAGATGGATGCGGACATTCCTGACCGACTCACCAGGAGTGATAATGTCAAATGTGTAGCTCCCCTCCTCCTTCCTGACGGATTCAGCCCTGAACGAGGCTTCCGCACCGGTTCCGTAAGTATAAATGGTGACATCGCCCGGAAGCGAGAGCGATGATGCAATGTTTTCATTGAGGATGAGTGTCCCTCCGGGACGAACCCTGTGACAGAACTCTTCGTAGGCTTCAACCATCGACTCGGCTGTGCCGTATATATCAAGGTGATCAGGATCAATTGCGGTAACCACCGCGATGAGAGGAGAGAGATGCAGGAAAGACCTGTCGAACTCATCTGCCTCCATCACCGTATAGCGGCTTTCGGAGAGAAGCAGGTTGGTATTGTAATTTACGGATATGCCACCAAGGAAGGCTGAACAACCAACCGGCGAAGAGCTCAGCCAATGGGCAGTCATAGTACTCACGGTGGTCTTTCCATGGGTTCCTGCCACGGCAATTGCATCTGTTTCACCGGATATTACCCCGAGAATCTCGGCACGCTTGTATATGGTATATCCGTTGTTCCTGAAGAAGTTAAGGAGTATGCTCTCCCCGGGTATCGCAGGGGTGTAGACTATCAGCACCCGGTCATTCCCGGAAGGCTCCGAAAACAGCACGGGAAGAGAGTCAATGCTGTCTTCATAGGTTATGATGCACCCCTCCTCCGTGAGAGCATCGGTAAGCTTGCTCCTGGTACGGTCATACCCGCAGATGATGTAATCCTGTGACAGAAAATAGCGCGCCAGCGCGCTCATTCCTATCCCTCCTATCCCCAGGAAATAGATACCCTCTATGTTTGTCAGTCCCCTCATCAGCTATTCTGTATTTAACTATCCGTCACTTTTCTTTTGTCCTGTTTTCTCTCTGGTGGTTCCCTGTTTTCTCTCTGGTAGTTCCCTGTTTTTTTCTCTCTTCTATCGTTTTTTCCGTTCTTCGCCCTGATTATCACTTCTTGTTCACCGGGAGGCGTCATATTATCTCTTCACCATTTTCAATACTTCCCTGGCAATCACCTCATCTGCATCGCGGATTGCCATCTTCCTGATGTTCTCTGACAGTGAGTTTCGCCTTGTGCTGTCATCAACAAGCTCCAGAGCAGTTTCAACAAGCTTATCCCGGGCATCCGCATCGCGCACCAGCAGTGCTGCCTCCCTGTTCACCAGCGCCATCGCGTTGTGCGTCTGGTGGTCTTCCGCCACGTTTGGCGATGGGACCAGTATCACCGGTTTGCCCACCAGTGCCAGTTCTGAGATTGTACCGGCGCCGGCACGCGAGATTATTACGTCTGCGGCGGCATAGGCCAGCTCCATGCGGCTGATGAAGCCGTTGACCCTGATGCGGGTTACACCCCTGGCCTCAGCCGCATCGCGCATACGGTCATAATAATGGCTGCCGGTCTGCCAGATCATCTGCTTCCCCGATGTCTCAATAAGGTCCATGCTGCCACACACACTGTCATTCAGCGTGCCGGCGCCAAGTGACCCGCCAAGAAGCAGTATCACCGGCATCTCCGGATCCAGGTTAAAATACCTGAGAGCCTCCCCGCGCAACGAGGCGAGGTTGTCATATACCTGCCTGACAGGATTGCCCGTAAGCATTATCTTCTCCTTCGGGAAATACTTTTCCATCCCCTCATAGGCCACGCAGATACGTACGGCTCTCCTGGCCAGCAGCTTGTTTGTGACACCTGCATAGCTGTTCTGCTCCTGTATCAGAGTCGGTATATGACGCTGCTGTGCCTGTTTCAGGACCGGTCCTGATGCATATCCACCCACTCCTGCAACGACATCAGGATCAAACTTTTTGATTATCTGCCCTGCCCTGATCATGCTGCGGAAGAGCCTGAAAGCAACGCTGATATTCCTGATGCTGCCACTTCTGACCAGTCCGGACACCGGCAGCCCCACAATCTCATAACCGGCATCGGGTACCTTCTGCATCTCCATCTTTCCCTCGGCGCCCACAAACAGGATCCTCACATCCGGCTCTATCCTCCGCAGAGCATTGGCAATGGCAATAGCCGGGAAGAGATGACCGCCGGTGCCGCCCCCGCTGATGATGATCCTTATGTTTCTGTTGCCCATGGTTATCTGTAATTCATCTGTTTCTTCCCTTTGCCGGTCATGCCGGGATTTTATCTGTCTGTTCCTCTTCAGATAGTCTCTCCTGCCGCTCCCGCGCATTCATTACCCTCGATACGCTCAGCATCGCACCCAGTGCAAAGCTGATCACTATCACCGAGGTGCGTCCCCAGCTTATCATCGGCAGCGTCTGCCCCGTCACCGGTGCGATCCCCACAGCCACCATCATGTGCAGGAAAGCCTGGAATACTATCATTACCGTCAGCCCCAGCACCATCAGGGCCGGGAACGCATAATCACATTTTCGCGCTATCTGCACCCCCCGGTACATCAGCGCCAGGTAAGCCATTATCACTATTACCGCTCCGAAGAGCCCGTACTCCTCTACAATGATCGCAAAGATGAAGTCGGAGTTCGACTGCGGAAGGAGGTTTCTCTGGGTGCTCTTGCCGGGCAGCTTGCCGAAGATTTTGCCCGTGGAGATGGCTATATTGGCCTGGTTTGCCTGATAGTTGGCATCGGCAGAGTTCTCTTTGTTGATACGTGCCTCAATACGGTTCTTCCATACCTGCACACGGTTGTTATCCTTCTTGAAGACAAGCAGCAGCGAGGCAAAGAGTATCACCACTGCCACCCCCAGACCCACATAGGCCAGGATAAACTTAATGGGAATACGGCCGATAAAAAGTATGATCATGCTGATCATGAAGATCATGACAGCGGTGGAGAGGTTCTCCGACATGATCAGTACACAGACTATCCCGACCGGCACCACCAGCTTCATGGTCACCACTCTGAAATTGTTCAGCTCATGCTGATATACAGTCAGTCCCCGCGCCAGGTAAATCACAAGCGCCACCTTCGCAAGGTCAGAGGTCTGGAGTCTCAACCCGATCACAGGTATCTCAAGCCAGCGGGTTGCCTGGTTGATGCTCACCCCTGCGAAAAGCGTAATCACAAGAAGCAGTATCGCCACAACCAGCCCTATGGTGGCAAACTGCATATATCTGATATAAGGTATCCAGTGGGTGACAACAATGATCAGCAGACCCAGCATCAGCATGATGAACTGGGAGCGGAGAAAATAGAAGGTGTTTCCGTGATGCGACGCATAGGCCACGCTGACCGACGAGCTGTAGACCGACAGCAGCGACAGCAGCATGAAGAAGGCGATGAGGCCCCACAGATACCTGTCGCCCTTAAAAAACCTTTTTATCGTCACATCCGCCATACTATCATTTTTGCTTCATCAGTAATCCCTTCTCATTCTCCTCCCGGGTGTTCCTCCCTTTTTACCCTCTCTTAGCATTTCCGTCACCCCTACAGATTCTTCACACACATTTTAAACTGCTGCCCGCGATCCTCATAATTATTGAACAGGTCGAAGCTGGCACACGCCGGCGACAGCAGCACCGTATCGCCCTTGTGAGCGAGATAATAAGCTGACTTGACCGCCTCCTCCATCGAGCCTGTCTCGACGATGGTGGGGACCAAATCGCTAAAGGCACTGATGATCTTCGAGTTATCCCTGCCGAGGCAAACGATGGCCTTCACCTTCTCCTTTACCACGGTGTTGAGCTCGCTGTAGTCATTCCCCTTGTCAATGCCTCCGGCGATCCACACCACATCGGTTTTCACGCATTCAAGGGCATACCAGGTGGAGTTGACATTGGTCGCCTTCGAATCATTGATGAAATTGATGCCTGCCACCATGATGACTGACTCCAGCCGGTGCTCTACTCCCTGGAAGTCTGCCAGACTCTCGCGTATTGTCACCTTGCGGATTTTCAGAACCTTTCCGGCGATAGCCGCGGCCATCGAGTTGTAGGTATTGTGGCGTCCTTTCAGCGCCAGGTCGTGAATGGTCATAAGGCTGGTTTTTTGGGTTATGTTTAGAATCATGTTTTCGTTTTCAATGCATGCTGCCATCCCCTCGCACCTGTCAATGGAGAATGGAAGGGAACGGGCGTTGATGATGCGCGCGGCCACCTCACGGGCAGTCACCGGATCATCTGCACACCAGATGAAATTGTCAGCTGCGGTCTGGTTCTGAATCACTCTCATCTTGGAGTCGACGTAGTTCTGCATCTCATGGCCATACCTGTCGAGATGGTCAGGGGTGATGTTCATCAGAATGGCGATTTCTGCCCTGAAGTCATACATTCCATCAAGCTGGAAGCTGCTGAGTTCTATCACGTAGTAATCATATCCGCCCTCTGCCACCGCCATCGCGAAGCTGTTTCCCACGTTCCCGGTCATGGCCACGTTGAGCCCGGCCTTCTTCATCATGTGATAGATCAGGTTGGTGGTTGTGGTCTTCCCGTTGCTTCCGGTCACACATATCTTGAGAGCATCAGTATAACGGCCGGCAAATTCTATCTCGGAAATCACCGGTATGCCCTTCTCCCGGATGGCCACAACAAGCGGGTTATCCTCGAGCAGGCCCGGGCTCTTGATCACCTCCGCAGCGTTCATAATCAGCTCAGGGGTGTGCTTTCCCTCTTCAAAAGAGATGTTGTGAGAGACCAGTATCTCACGGTACTTTTCCTTTACCGTGCCACTGTCACTCACGAAAACATCAAATCCCTTCTGCTGAGCCAGCACGGCTGATCCCGTACCGCTCTCTCCCGCACCCAGTATTACAATTCTTTTGTTCATTCTATCTTCTCTTCACCCGTACCTCGCCTGATTCATTCTCTCTTCTCTTCACCCGCACCCCGCCTGGTTCATTCTCTCTTCTCTTCACCCGCACCCCGCCTGGTTCATTCTCTGCCGTATCTGCAATGCCACCGGGCCTGGTTCGCTTTCTATCTTGTTTTCAGTGTCACCACGCTGATCACAGCCAGTATTATTGCCACAATCCAGAAACGTGTAACTATCTTTGGTTCAGCATATCCCTTCTTCTGATAGTGGTGATGCAGCGGCGCCATCAGGAAAATGCGCCTCCCCTCGCCATATTTCCGTCTGGTTCTTTTAAACCAGCTTACCTGCAGCATCACCGAGAGGCTCTCCACGAAGAAGATTCCGCAGAGGATTGGTATCAGAAGCTCTTTTCTTATCACGATGGCGAAGACGGCAATGATCCCTCCGAGGGTCAGGCTGCCGGTATCGCCCATAAATACCTGTGCCGGGTAGGAGTTATACCACAAGAACCCCACAAGGGCTCCCGCGAAGGCGGCGGCAAAGATCACCAGCTCGCCGATATTCGGCAGGTACATTATGTTAAGGTAGCTGGCATAGATGATGTTACCCGATACATATGCCAGAATCCCGAGCGTCACTCCCGCCACGGCGCTGGTACCCGTCGCCAGTCCGTCGAGGCCATCAGTCAGGTTAACCCCGTTCGAAACGGCAACAACCACAAATACTACCATAGCCATAAAGACCAGCCAGCCAAGCAGTTGTTTTGTTTTGCCCCTGGCGAATGGAACAAGCCACGCATAGTCAAACTCATTGTTCTTCACGAAGGGGATGGTTGTCTTGGTCGATTTGACATTTACGGCTGTAGAGTGTTGTTGGAGCTCAACGATTTGATTATCAGCAGTACCGGCCGGATCATCATACGCGGCATCAGCCGTAGCCACGGTGACTCCTGCCGGCGGAGTGACATTTATGCGCACAACAACATCGTCGCTCAGATAGAGGGTCAGAGCTACTATCAGACCAAGCCCTGTCTGTCCGAGTATCTTGAACCTGCCGGGGAGCCCCTCCTTGTTCTTTTTGAATATCTTGATGTAATCATCCATGAACCCGATGAATCCCACCCAGATTGTGGTTATGATCATCAGGATGATATAGACGTTGTCGAGCCTGGCGAAAAGAAGCACCGGCACGAGGATGGATGCTATTATGATAAGGCCGCCCATTGAGGGGGTGCCCTGCTTGCGGTACTGTCCCTCGAGATCGAGGTTGCGGATTGTCTCCCCTATCTGTTTGCGCTGCAGGAAATAAATGATCCTTTTGCCGATCAGCATGGCAATCAGCAGGGAGGTAATGACAGCTGCGGCAGACCTGAATGAGATGTAGTTGAAAACCCCTGCGCCGGGGAAACCCAATGTGTCAAGATATCTGAAGAGATAGTACAGCATGTCAACTCATTTTAAATGCTTTGCGCAGTTCCTCCCTGTCATCGAAGTGATGTCTCACACCCTTAATCTCCTGGTAGGTCTCATGCCCCTTGCCTGCAACCAGCACGATGTCACCCGGCGTGGCCAGCATCACTGCAGCCCTTATGGCATCGGCGCGGCCGGTGATGCGTATCATCTTAGAGACAGCATCCGGTGCAAGGCCGGCCTGCATCTCATCAATAATGGTGTCAGGGTCCTCGCTGCGTGGATTGTCGGAGGTCAGTATCAGCCTGTCAGCACCCGCAGCGGCAATACGTGCCATCACCGGCCGCTTCGTCCGGTCACGGTCGCCTCCCGCTCCTACCACTACTATCAGCCTGCCTGCACCCTGACGCAGCCTGTTAATGGCTTCAATCACGTTCTCTACCGCGTCAGGGGTATGTGCATAGTCAACTATGCCGATTACTCCCATGTCAGAGCGGATAACCTCCATGCGGCCGTCAACAGGACGAAGGCTGCTGAGTACCGGCAGCACCTCCTCTTTATCTGCTCCAAGCAGAATGGCTCCGCCAAAAACGGCCAGCAGGTTTGATGCGTTATAGTCGCCTATGAAACGGGTCCATACCTCGGTGCCGTTGATCTTCAGGAGCATTCCCCCGAATCCCTGTTCTATTATGTTGCACCGGAAGTCGGCCATGCCGCGCATGCTGAAGGTATGCTTCGAGGCTCTGCAGTTCTGTATCATGACGCTCCCGTTGCGGTCATCGTTGTTGACAAGTGCAAACGCTTCGGGCGTGAGCCCGTCAAAGAACTTCTTCTTGGCTGCCAGGTAATTGTCAAAAGTCCCGTGGTAATCGAGATGGTCATGCGTCAGGTTGGTAAAAATGCCTCCGGCAAAATGGAGCCCGGCAATGCGCTTCTGCTCAACGGCATGGGAGCTCACCTCCATAAATACATACTCACATCCCTTATCAACCATCGCGGCAAGAAGGGCATTGAGCCTGACCGGATCAGGGGTTGTGTGGGTGGCTTCGCACCGTGTGCGGAAGACATAGTTGCAGACCGTGGAGAGGAGGCCGCACTTGTAACCCAGCACATCGAACATTTTATAAAGAAGCGTGGCTATGGTGGTCTTGCCGTTGGTGCCGGTGATGCCCGTGAGTCTCAACCTGCGCGAGGGATGGTCATAGAAGGCCGAGGCTGCCATGCCTGTTGCAGCAGCAGAGTCATCTACAACAATCATGGTCACACCCTCATGAAGGACTTCCGGAAGCTGCTCGCAGATAACAGCGGCAGCGCCTGCCTCCACGGCTTGACTGATGAATGCATGACCATCGCACTTCGTGCCACGAACAGCTATAAAAAGGCTTCCCGCCTTTACCTCACGCGAGTCAGCCGTAACAGCGGTGATAAGCTTTGCCTGATCTCCGTAGATCTGTGTTACACTCAGCTCCTTCAGTATATGTTTTAACTCCTTCATCACTTCATTTTCATCTCATCTGCACCTGTATCCCTGACTGACGCTCATCTCAACCTCAGTTCTACTGCCACCGTTGCTCCCCTGGACACCCTGACTCCGGGCTGTGGCGACTGCTTCACCACCCTTCCGCGACCGGTGTAATGCACCCGCAGCCCGCTGTTCTCAAGCATGTAAACCGCATCGCGCAAACCCATCCCCACCACATTCGGCATGACCCCCCCGGCAACCGTGAGGTCATTCTTTCCCACTTCACTTGCAGCTTCGCGAAGCGAAACCTTTTCATCACCCTCCGGGTTGAGTGCACGGAGATCACGATAAAAGCTGTTTGCATAAACCTTGTCAGCAATCTCCTTGAATACGGGACCCGATACCACGTTCCCGTAATAGACCCGGTTGGAAGGTGAATTGACAACCACAATACAGGAGTAGAGCGGATTATCAGCGGGGAAGTATCCCACAAACGATGCCTGGTATGATATCCCTGAGCCTGAGCGGTACCCGTGTCTGGCGTTTGCTATCTGCGCCGTACCGGTTTTGCCCGCAATTTTGTAATTGCTGTTCTTCAGGTTTTTGGCGGTGCCATCTTCAACGACACCTTCGAGGAGCGACTGCGCCTTGCGGATGGTGGACCGGGAGCAGATGGCATTGGTGATCACCTCGGTGCCAAACGATTTCACTACCCGGTTGCCATCCCTGACCTCAGTGACAAACCTGGGCTTTACCATCCTGCCGCCGTTGGCCACGGCATTATAGAAGGTAAGTATCTGCAGGGGAGTCATCTGCACCTCGTAACCGTATGACATCATTGGCAGCGAGACACCTGACCAGAGCTTGTCGCCCGGAGCACGGATGACGGGCTTACCCTCACCCTTGATCTGCAGGCCGAGAGGCTTGTTGATCATCATCGAACAGAGACGGTCAACGTACCGGCGGGGGTTGTCCTTGTAGTTATCGTAGATGATTTTGGCGGTTCCCACGTTTGAGGAGTGCTCAAACACCTCGCGGGCAGTGATTTTGCCCAGCCCCTTATCCTCATGATCACGTATCACCTTGTCATAATACTTTACAGTGCCGTCGCCGGTGTTGATTGTATCATGAAGATCGATGACTCCATCTTCCAGTGCAACGATCATCGACATCAGCTTGAAGGTTGAGCCGGGCTCCGTGCTTTCGCCGACGGCGTAGTTATAGGTCTCATGATATAATCCGTCAGAGCCTGTCTCGAGGTTTGCGATGGCCTTGATGTCGCCGCTCTTCACCTCCATCACCACGGCGCAACCGTGATGGGCCTTGTGTTTCACGAGCTGCTTGTACAAAGCGTTCTCTGTCGCATCCTGCAGGTCAAGATCGATGGTGGTGACAATGTCATTCCCGGGGCGGGCGTGTATCGTCCCGAGGTTATCAACATCAATCCATGCTCCTCCTGTCAGGCGCTGCTGCACCTTCAGCCCGTCCTTCCCCGCGAGATAACTGTTGAATGACCCCTCAATGCCGACGATGTTCGCGAGCGTGTCCTCCGTGATATATCCTATTGTTCGCCTCGCGAGAAGTCCGTTTGGCATAATGCGCCTGTTTTCAGGCTGGTAGAGCAGACCGCCGCGGAATCTGCCTTCACGGAAGATCGGGAGCTCCTTCAGATGCTTGAGTGTCTCGTAACTCACATGTCTCCTGACAAGGTAATACCTGTCTCCACGCTTGCGTGCACTGGTGAGGGCATTCTTCCACCCCTCGGGTGTGTTGCCGCCGACATACTTCGAGAGACCGCGGCAGAGTCCGTTGATGCCGTTGGCCCAGGTGGTGTCAGCCATGCCTGAGCTGCGGGTGTCCATGTAGACAGTGTAGTACGGGACTGAGCTGGCCAGGATGCGGCCGTCGTCAGAGAGGATATCACCCCTGGCAGCTATGTCAACATGCCTGCGAAACACAACCTTGTCAGCCATGGCGGCCCACTTGTCTGACTGCACAAACTGCAGGATGATGATACGGATGAAGACGGCGATAGCCATCACTGCCACAATACCGTAAATAACCCCGGTACGGGCAAGAATCTGGTCTTTCGGTTTGTTCGTCTTCTTCATGGGTCAGGTATGGTTCTGTCTGTCGGGCGGTTGAAGTTTTACCGGTTATTCATTCACTACTATTCTGTATGGCGGCTCACGGAGCTCCTGAAGGCCGAGGCCCCGTTCCTTCACCAGATCAGTTATCTCACTCTGGCGGCTCACGCTCCCAAGGTCAGCAGAGACGGAGAGCGCCTCTGCACGAAGGTCCCTTACCTCCTGTTCGAGCACGGTTATCTCGCGCTCCATACGTTCCGCGTTGAACCTGTTGGCAATGAAGATTATTGCCAGCAACACTATCAGTATAGAGTATCTTATATCCTTGAGGATTATGCTGTCAGAGATGACTGTTCCGCTTATCAGCCCCTTGAGGAAGATGCCCCTGCTTTTGCCATTGCCTTTACCTTTGCCCTCAGCGGGCGAAGATTTCGCTTGAGTGCCCTGCCCCTCAGAGTACCTTGAAGTCTGGACTTGTGCATGACTATGCACCTGATCCCGAACATGGTTTCGCATCTGACCCTGTGCCTGATCTTCCGTCTGACCTGACATCTTGCTTCGCCTCTGGCCTGGTGCCTGATCTTCCGTCTGACCTGACATCTTGCTTCGCCTCTGGTCCGGTGCCTGATCTTCCTCCAGACCCTGATTGCCAGGCTCATGATCAGCAGGATTAT
>ERZ795030.5983-NODE-5983-length-10890-cov-4.215505_pt1 | contig 10890 bp, 6 predicted proteins | sample MGYA00375122_ERZ795030 | MGnify/ENA primary metagenome ERZ795030 (study PRJEB30165, sample SAMN05720146) | activated sludge metagenome | isolation source: anaerobic digester from wastewater treatment plant | place: Japan | collected 2015-04-20 ...
CGGCCGCGGCCGGCCCGCTGGAACTGGCCAGATCCACGGCGCCAGGTTTTTGCCGTGGATCTGGCCCCCAGCCCTCTCGAGGAGTTTGAACCCCTCATCCCAACGCATGGAGAACCGGCTCATGAAGCACAGACTATTTTCTTTGTTGTGGAGCGCGCTGCTCCTGACGGGCCTGGCGCTGCTGGCGCCGCGCGCGGATGCGCAGACCTACATGGGGGAGAACCTTGTCTTCAACCCCGATTTTGAATTGGCGACGGTCGATCCGAACATTCCGGACGGCGCCGGCCAGAACGCGTCGGGCGGCTATCCCGACAAGACCTTCCAGGACCAGTTCGCGCTGGATCAGACGGGGGGCGTCGGCGGCTCGCGCGCGCTTCGCATCAAGCTGCCGACCTTCTCCGACGATTGGCACCGGTCATCCGTCGCGCTCTATGCCGACACCAACGGCGCCTGGACCGACTACCCCGTGCCGGGCGAGACGACCACGGTGCGCTTCGTCTTCTGGGCCAAATCCAACGGCGCGCCGGTGCCGGCCGAATTCGCCGGCGTTCGCGTCCTGGCCGGCGCCACCGCTACGCTGCTCAATGCGGTCAGCCCCAACGCCGTCGACGCCTACGACTACATCGACGTGAAGGGCACGATCTCCACGACCTATCAGGAGTACTGGGGCGAGTTCGAATTCAGCGGCGATTCGGCCGGCATGGTCCCCCACATCCTGCTCAGCGACTACCCCAACACCAGCCGCGGCCAGGAGTTCATTCTCTGGATCGATAACGTCGATCTCTACATCCCCGATTACCGGATTGAATTGCCGAATGCCTCAAACCATTGGGAGGTTTATCAATGAACGGCTGCAAGCGTGGATTCACCCTGATTGAATTGCTGATCGTCGTGGCGATCATTGCGATCCTGGCGGCGATCGCCGTCCCCAATTTCCTCGAGGCGCAGACCCGCTCCAAGGTCTCGCGCGTCAAGGCCGACCAGCGCACGCTCGCGATCGGGCTGGAGTCCTACCGCGTCGACAGCAACGGCGCGCTCCCCGGCTTCTCGGGCAACTACTGGTACGCCAACCGTTACCCGCTGATTCCGGGCCTCACCTCGCCCGTGGCCTACCTGACGTCGGTGCCCGAGGATCAATTCCTCAAGCAGTTCTTCTACAACACTTACACCCCCGCGGTGGCCAAGTCGCTCGACTGGTCGCCGGCGGTCTGGGACAACAACATCATCAAGGCGCTCAAGAGCGGCGGCAGCGCCCCGGGGCTGGTCGGCAAGCCGACCGGCGTCGACGTCGGCCTGCTCGATATCTACGTCGTGGCCGCCTTCCGCGACAACGGCCATGAGAACGCCAGCTTCATGATCCGCGGCTGGGGCCCTCACTGGCAGACGCAGTCCTACGTCACCGCCTATGATCCGACCAACGGCACCGTAAGCGCGGGCCACATTTATCACTTCCAGTAAGTTGTAAACAGAAGGGTGCATTCTTGTGGGTGAATCCACGCTTGGCAAGGCAGCCGCGGCGCTGCTGCACGTCCTGACGCTTGTTCTCCTGACCGCGACCCTCCCGGCCGCGGCGCCTGCCGAAGCTTCCAACGGCGATGACCATCCCAACCTCTGGCCGCGCTACCGGCACGATGGCCAAATGAGCGGCCGCTCCCCCCTGCGGGGAGGATTCGACGCGGCGCCCGGGATCCTCTGGTCGGCGGATCTCGGCGCCGCCACCGTCGCCGACGAGGCCGTCCGCCTCGACGACGTCAACGGCGACGGCAAAACCGAAATCATCCGCGCCCTCTCCGACCGCATCATCTGTCAGTCCCTCGACGGCGACATCCTCTGGACCGCCGACGATCTGCCCGGCCTGCAGATCTCCCAGATCCGCGACTGGGCCGGCGACGGCACCCGCGGCATCCTCGTCACCACCAGCACCGGCACCCGGTTTCATTATGTGATGGTCAGCGGCCTGACCGGCAAGACGACTCTGCTCGAAACCTGGTACAACGCCTTCGGCGGCAGCCTGCGCATGGGCAAGATCCTCGCCGATCTCCCCGGCGAGCAGTTCTGCCACTGGTGGAGCGGCGAAGGTTTTGGCGGGGTGGAGGCGACGGGAGAGGGCAGTCTGTGGAGCTTTGAGAAGGGCGTCGATCATCCGACTCACGTGTTCCACGCCCAGCAGAAGGGAACGGTCTACGCCCCCTCGCACCTGTTTGCCGACATGGACCTGGACGGCAAGCTCGACATGGTGATGGTCTCGCACGAACAATTATGGATCTACGACCTGGGCGCGACCGAACCCAAGCTCTATTCCGCCTGGGGTCACCCGATCCGGACCTACCAGACGTGGACCGGCGCCGCCCCGCTGGCGCATGGCGAGCGGCCGGTCCTGATGATGATCAACCGCAATCTGCCGGGGACCCGCGTCGTCACCCAGGATGGCGAACAAGCCGAGATCCTCTGGAGCGACGTCGCCGGCGGCGTCGAGGATCAGTACCAGGCGGATATCACGATCGATCGCGGCGCGCCGAATCCGTTTATCGATCTCGACGGCGACGGCCTGGTCGAAATCCTCTCGATCTACAACAACGAGCATGGCGACGGCGTCTCCCACCTGATCGTCTTCCGGCCGACCGACGGCGAGCGGCTCTGCGAGGCGCCCGGCGTGCGCGTCCTGACTGCCGAGGATCTGGACAGCGACGGCAAACCGGAAATCTTCCTCCAGGAAAATGACACGCTGCGCATCGCCCACTGGACCGGCTCCGGTTTCCAGGATCTGTGGCACGCCGAAGGGGTCGAGCCGGTCTTTCAACCGACGCCCTCGGCGGGCGTCCTCTGGGGCAACAAGTGCTCCAACTCGGTCGATGCCAATCCACTGGTCTGGCGCGAGACCGAGGGCTCCGAGAATTTTCTGCTGCGCTTCCCCGACGGCGTCTGGAGCTGCCGCCTCGATGCCGCGGCGGGCGACCTGGCCAGGACCAGCCTGATCACCGCACACGCCGCGCTCGCTCCCCCCGAGGAGCCCGCGGACGCCCGCTTTAATGGGTTGGCCGTCTTCGCCCGCCACGACGACACGCTGACGACGGTCTATGAGGTTCCCTTCCGCCGCCAGTACCTGGCGCAGCCGCCGCTCGTCGGTCAGCTCGATGGCGAGACGCGCGTCCTCGCGCGCGACCATCAGGACGCGCTCGTGTCGCTGTCGGTCGACGGCGACGACACGCGCCGGCTCCTCAAGATGCCGCAGCTTGGTTTCGGCTACTCGATCGAGCACCCGATGATCGCGGATGTCGACGGCGATGGAACGGGTGAAGCCGTCGCGATCGACGGCGAGCGGGGCGAACCCGCCCTGGCCATCCTCAACGGCGACGGCGCCGTCCAGCGCCGCATCATCTCGGACTCCGGTGCCGAGAGCCTGGTGCTGGTTGCGGCCGGTCGGCTCGGCCCCGGCCAGGGGATGTGGATCGCCGTCCGCTGCGCCAAGGCCTTCACCCAGCCCTACGTCGAGGCCTACAACGGCAAGACCGGCGAGCTGCTCTGGCGCCGCGAGAACTACGGCGTCTACCTGGACAAGCCGAGCAAATTCATGATTCACGTTCCCACGGCCGTGTGGGACTATGACGAGGACGGCGTCGATGACTTGCTGGCCTCCTCGGAGAGCTATTACGGCATTCTCGACGGGGCGACCGGTGAGGATCTGGTGCCCCCCGACCCCCCGTTCGTTACGGCGATTCCGGGCCACTGGGGGGCGTACTCCAACCCGATCGTCGCGGACTATCTCCATCGGGGCCGGCCGCAGGTGTTCCTCAGCCAGGCCTTCGGGCTGGCGCCCCTGATCGACTTGGACGGCAAGCCGATCTGGCATTACGGCCTGTCGCGCGACACGACGATGCGCTCGCACCCCGGCGTCGCGGACCTCGACGGCGACGGCAAGCTGGAGATCGTCACGACGCAGGCCGACGGCTTGCTCCGGGCGTTCGCCGCCGATCCGCTCGACGAGAAATGCCCCACCTGCCCGGCCGACGTCGAGCTGACCGAGGCCAACCACTCCGCGGCGGTCCGTTGGGAGTTTAGCCTGACGCCCCCCCTGAGCGACGTCGTCTCGGCCGACCTGGATGGCGACGGCATGGACGAACTGCTCGTCGGCGCGGGCGACGGCAAGCTGCACGCGCTCAAGGACCGCAACGGCCAGTGCGATTCGCTCTGGGCCGTCGAGCTGGGCCGGGTGGTTGGCAGCCCCGTCATCGCGGACCTGACCGGAACGGGCAAACCGGTGATTCTCGTGCCGGAATCCGGCGGCTACCTCCACGCCCTGGGCGGCAACTGAAACGGCGCCGGGGCCGGTCGGCTCCGGCATTCCGCAAGGGCCGAACCTGGGCGGAGACGCTCCCAATAGTTGAAAATCGGGCTCCCGCGCGCGATCGGAGCAACCTCCCGCGCGCGGGGAGTCTCGCCTCGCGACATTCACACTCCTTACATCCATAGAAAGGGAGTTTGCGGACAGTGCCTTCCGCAAACGGCAACCGGCCATGCTACGACTGGACCCGAAATCCAAGACGCTGAACCTGCGGCATCCGGCGGTGAAGCTGGAGAACTGGCAACTGGGGATCACCGCCAACGGCAACCGCCTCAAATCGACCCAGGCCGACGTCGAACTGCTCGATGCCGACCTCCCCCACTTCCGGCTCAAATTTCCGGATCTCGGACTGGTCTGGATGGTTCGCGGCGAAACGGATGCGGAACACGGAACCCTCCTGCTGCATTCGCAGCTGACCAACGAATCGAACGAGCCGATCGCGCTCGGCAAGGTCTATCCGCTCGAATGCCCGGGCCGCGTGCAGATCGGCCAGACCGATCAGAACGTGGTGAACCTGCCGCTGCCGGTGGGGCAGTTCGGCCGCAAGGTCGGCCGCATCACCGACCCCACGACGGCGCGCGCGAGCAAGATCAAGTTTCAGTTCTACAACCAGGATGCGCGGCTCGCGTTTCAGGTCGGGTTCATCACGTTCCAACGCGCCAATACCGAAATCCATTACAATTTCGATGAGCAGAACGGGATGCGCGGCCTGCGCGCTTTCTGCGATTTCGACGGCTGGAAGCTTCAGCCCGGCCAGTCCACCTCGGCCGAAACCTTCATCCTGGCCGTGGGCGACAACCCCTTCCGCCAACTGGAGCACTGGGCCGACCTGGCGGCCGCGGCGGCCCCCTGTCCGCCGCGCGTCTGGGAGGACGCCCCGATCGGCTGGGTCGGCTTCTCCTGGGTCGATCCGTTCACCGTCGAACGCTACGAGGATGTCGTCCTGCGCAACGCCGAGGCCATTGAGCACCGGCTCAAGGGCTTCGGCGCCGACTACATCTGGGTCAGCATCGGCAACATGGAAGCGGGCATCGCCGGCGACTGGCTCAGCTGGAACGAGCGCGCCTTCCCCAGCGGCTGCGCTTATCTGGTCCATCGGCTGCGCCAGTACGGGCTCAAACTCGGCTTCTGGGTCGGACCGTTCTGGGTCGGCTCCAATCTGAAGGCATTCCTCGAGGAACTGGGCGAGGACGCCCTGCAGCACAAGCCGGATGGCTCGCTCAATATCGTCTGCAAAAAGTATGCATGGGGCCGGCCCGGCTTCTGGCCGCGCGAGGAGCGCCCCGACATGTACGGCCTCGATCCCACCCACCCCCGGGCCCACCAGTTCATCCGCGCGGCCTTTGAGACCTACCGGCGCTGGGGCATTCGCTACTATATGCTCGATTTCCTCAGCGGCGGCACCGGCAACATGGGCGGCTACGACGAGGATTCCCCCGAGGTCGATTCGGGCGCCCCCGCAAGCCATCCCGACGCGGACTATCTGCTTTACGCCAAGCACCACGACCCGACCGTCGTCTCGGGTCCGGAAGCCTACTGCAAATTCCTCAAGGTCGTGCGCGACGCCGCCGGCGACGATACCTACTTCCTGGCGAGCACCGGCCCCACGGTGCACAACGTCGGCCTGATGGACGGCGTCCGGACCGGCAACGATTTTGGCGGCGGCATGATGCTCTACCCCGAGACCGACTTCCTGCATTACCCGGGAACCTACGTCATCGGCGATGCCCACTTCTGGACCGGCCCGCTGCCTGCCCTGATGAGCATGGCGACGTCGTACTACACCCACCGGCGGCTCTATCTGAACGACGTGAACATGCTGACGGTCGATAAGCCGGTGCCCATCACCGCGGCGCGCATGTACGCCACGATCCACGGCATCAGCGGCGGTCCGACGATGATCGGCGACGACCTGGACCGGATGGACGAGGATCGCCTCGCGATGATCAAGAAGACCCTGCCGCGTTCGCCGGAAATCGCCGTCCCGGTCGATCTGTTCGACCGGGTCGCCCCCGATTATCCGCGGATCTTCCAGCGCAAGATCAAGAAGCCGTGGGGCGAATTCGACGTCGTTTCGGTCTTCAATTTCTCCTCCGATCCGCTCGTCGAGACGGTCGAGCTGAGCCGCCTGGGGCTCGATCCCGACGCCGAATACGTGACCTGGGAATTCTGGAACGAGGAGTATGTCGGGCTGGTTCGCGGCGCGTTGCGCGCGTGCGTCGCGCCCGGCAGCGTCAGCATCTATCGCCTCGCCCGCAACAACGGCTATCCGATGTTGCTGGCCACCGACATGCACATGATGATGGGCGAGATGGAAATCGACGCCAGCCATTGGGACGCCGCCGCCGGAACGCTTGCGGGGCGCGCGCTGCGCCCCTGCGGCGAGCGCGGCAACCTCTACCTCTGGGCGCCGAACGGGCTGGAGGCCGACGACCCCACCGGCCTGTGGCTGGCCAAGGACAACCGCGACCATTCGCTCGTCGTCAAGTTGCCGATGGTCTTCGGACCCGAAGGGAGCAGGGATTGGAGCGTGCGCTTCATCCCCTTGCGTAAGGAACTCCCCCCCGAACGGTGCCAGTTGATCTAGCCCCGGCACGGGGACCGTGAATGACCGATTCAAACGGCTCAGGCCTTTCCGCACCCACCAGCGGCCCAGTCCCCTCAGGGACGGCAGACGTTCGCCCGCCACTCAGTCCGCGGAGCGGACGACTGGAATAAAGCGCAGGGTGACGGCCGCGGGCCGGAACCCTGCGTCGCCGCCCCGACGCATCAAACCCCTGGAAGGGGTGGCCGGAGCTCGTCTGAACTTGGGGAATGACAATCACTTCATCGGCGGGAGAAAAGATGGAATGATTGAAGAGTCCCGCAGGGACGGCAGATGCCGCCCCACACCCGGATCCGCCCCAGGCGAACCGGGAAACGTCGCGCGACATCAGGAACCGCGTCAGCGGTTCGCTATCCAGGCCGTGGGTTGCAGGGACGCCCCGCGGCCATGCAACCCACGGTCGCCATTCCCCAATTCACAGAACCGATCTATCGGTTCGATAACAAATTCTCGAATCCCTCCGACCGAATTCACCACAAAGGCGCAGGAAAATGAACCACCCCGAACCCACGGCGGCCGAACCCAATCCTGATGCCAGATACCGCTTTGGGGTCGTGGGGGCGGCGATGCGCGCCGAATATTATCTGCGCATCGCGCGTGCCCTCCCCGACCGCTTCGAGGTCACCGGCGCCGTCGCCCGCAATCCCGATCGGGCCCGGGCCTTCTCCCGCCGCTGGGATTGCCCAACCTTCCCCACGATCGACGAGATGCTCAAACACACTCGCCCGGAATTCGTCATCACGGCCGTCAACTGGGAACAGAATGCCGCCGTGACGGCGCAACTGGTCGAGCTCGGCATGCCGGTGCTGGCGGAAACCCCGCCGGCGTCGACCCTCGAAGGGCTGCTCGAATTGCATGCGCTGGTCCAGCGCCGCGGCGGACGCGTGCAGGTCGCCGAGGGCGTCCCGCTCCGACCGCGCCATCAGGCGCAGTTGGCCGTGGTCGCGAAGGGTTGGCTCGGCCGCGTCACGCAGGCCCAGATCTCCGTCGCGCACGGCTACCACGGCATCGCCCTGATGCGCAAGCTGCTCGGGATCGGTTTCGAGCATTGCCGCGTCACGGCGCGCTCGTTCAGCTCCCCGCTGGTCAAATCCCTCGGGCCGGAGGGAACGCCCGAACAGGAAACGACGCACGACTCGCAGCAGTATCTCTTCTGGTTCGATTTCGGCGACCGCCTCGGCGTGATGGATTTCACGTTCGACCAGTACTGGAGCTGGGTCCGCAATGAACGGACGCTGATCCGCGGCGAACGCGGCGAAATCATCGGCGATACGATCCATTACCTGAAGGATCACAAGACGCCGATGCGGCTCGAACTCTGCCCGCATCGCCCCGACCGCACGACGATCGTCGAAGGCTATTTCCTGAAGGGCATCCAGGTCGGCGAGGACTGGGTCTACACGAACCCGCTGGTGCCCGCCAACCTGCCCGATGACGAGATCGCGGGCGGCGTCGTAATGGCGAACATGGGGAAATATGTCCGCACCGGCGTGCCCTTCTATTCGCTCGCCGACGGGATGCAGGACCATTACCTCTATCTCGTCGCGCAGCGCGCGCTGGGCGCCGAGGCCAGCCTCGCCACCGATACGATGCCCTGGGCAACCCCCTGAGCGAACCCCGATTCCCCCGCAGCACGGCCCGCGGCTACCGCGCGCCCGGCGCATTGTGCGCATAATACTCGTCGATCTCCCTCTGCATCCCGGCCAGCAGTTCGCGGGCGGCCTCCTCCGGTGCCTTCTGGTTGAACAGCACCGCCTCCAGGATCTGCTTGCCCATCCCGGCGGTCAGGTAGCTCGCCGGCGCGTCGGGCCCCATCCGGATCAGCAGATCCTTGCGCGTCGCGGGGTCGGGCCAGTCCCCGGCATCGGCATGATAGGTGGCGGCGTTCTTCATCCAGTCCTTGTATAGCCCCCACAGGTAGGAGAGCCACGCGTCGGCGGCGATCGGGTCTTCGACGTCGGTCACGAGCGCCGCCACCGCTGCGTCGTCGGGCCACAGGTGAATCCGCACCTTGCTCATCCGGAAGACGAGCGCCTGCACTTCGGGCGAGGCCACATAGCGCGCGACCTCGAGCGCTGCGCGGGTGTGCGCGTCGCTCAGCGGCGGAATCCGGCGCATCACCCCCCACCCGTTGGCGCCCGCCGAAAAGACCGGCGCCATCCCCGCCCGCGGCGTCGGCGCCGGAATGTTCGTGGCATGGAACGGCCGCTCCCGCACGCCGCGCCGGATCTCTTCCTCGGCATAGAGCTGCGAATAAATCGAATACCCCGGCGTATCGGCCAGAATGCTCACCAGGTCGAGGCGGTTGAACATCTCCACGCCGATCTGGCCGAAATCCATGCCGAGATACTTGCGCCCCCACAGCCCGTCCTTGTGAATCAGGTCCTGCATGAACCGCAGCGGCGCGGCGAGCGCATCCACCGTGATCGCCGGGTCGACGCGGTAGCGTCCGCTCCTCTCATCGTATTCCAGAAAGGACCGCGCGCGCGCCTCGGCGCCGATGATCGGCGGCAGCAGCGTCGTGTAGAGCAGCCTGTGCGCGTTGGCCAGATTGAGCCCGAAGGCATAGACCTCGCGCCCGGTCATCCGCCGCGCGGCCTCCTGGACCTTCGTCATCTCGCGCGTGAACGTCTCATAGTCCCAGCCGTGCTCCAGGTACTGCTCGATGTCGACGCCCGCCTCCCGGAAATAATCCAGGTTGCCGCGCAGCAGCATGCCGTTGAGGAACGCGCTGTCGGGAAAGCGGACGATCTTGCCCTCGACGCGAATCGCGCGCAGGATGGCCGGGCCCCAGGCCGCGCGCGTTTCAGCGCTGATCATCGACTCAGGGATCGGCGCCACCAGCTCGCTGACGTCCGACCGCTGGCGGTTGGACTGGACCAGTTCGTCGGCGTTGTAGACGACGTCGGGGGGCCGTCCGCTCGCTACGGCCAGATTGACTTTGCTGCCGTAAACCGTCGCCGGCATCAGCTTGGCGTCGATGAATATCTCGCGATGCGTATCGTTGAAGCGCCTGATCGCCTCGCGCATCGCCAGCTCGTCCCACCGCCCCATGATCGTCCCCATCCACAGGGTGACGACCTCGCGCCCGTCTTCATGGACCCGCCGCTGAGGCACCGCCCGCGCCGACGGGTCGTTGACCACCCGCCACAGCCCCCAGACCAGAGCGCCCAGAACGATCCATTGAATGGCAATCCGCTGGGCGAGCGTCATCGGCACGATGGTCTCCGGTCAGACACAGGCGGGGGCCCGTGGGCCCCGCGCGGGGCACGGTTCGGGCAAAGCGGGAAATCCGCCACCTGGGCATGATACCCGAGTATATTACGCCGCTCCGCTCCCCGCCCGCCACCGAAAATCCCCTCCATCGCGGGGTCCGCGGATTCCCCCGACCTCCCGCCGCCGGTCGTCCCCCTGGGGCGCCGCGCCCCGCCGCCGCCCTCCCTTTACCATATTGCATTCCATTCGCCCGTCGCTTAGCCTTGTTCAGAGACGAGGATTCCGCCTTACATTCATCACCCTCGCTCTGGTTTCGCTATGATCCGTTGTCCCAAGGTTCCGCGTCGGACGTCCGTCGCTGTTCTGCTTCTCGTTTGCCTGCCGTGGCTGGCGCCCCCCGTCGCCCGCGGCCAGGCGCCCGGCGATCCGGCCGAACCGTCGCCGGCGCAGGCCCTCGCCAGCGCGCTCTGGGTCTCCATGCGCACCACACCGCTGCGCGACCCCGTCAAATTGGACCCCTTCCTCGGCGAAATCAGCGAGATGCCCTTCGACGAGATCATCCTGCAGGTCGTCCTCGACGGCGAGGCCTTTTTCAACTCGCGCGTCCTGCCCCGCGCCGCCGGCCTGAGCGACACCTTCGACCCGCTCGAGACGATTCTGACCGAGCTGCACAGCGCCCAGCGGCCGATCCGCGTCATCGCCTGGCTGGACCTCTTCTCGGCGGGCG
>ERZ795030.5988-NODE-5988-length-10884-cov-5.233909_pt1 | contig 10884 bp, 4 predicted proteins | sample MGYA00375122_ERZ795030 | MGnify/ENA primary metagenome ERZ795030 (study PRJEB30165, sample SAMN05720146) | activated sludge metagenome | isolation source: anaerobic digester from wastewater treatment plant | place: Japan | collected 2015-04-20 ...
CCAGAAAGTCATTGAAATCTAGAAAATCATGCAGACACCTCGGCACTATCAATAGCGTAGTGTCCCGCGCTTTCTCATCAACGGCTGCAAGGCTTTTTAGCTCAAAAACCAGGTCATTGAGCACGGCTTTTGGTGAAGTCGCCTGGCTGACCGCGTAATGCACCAGACCCTTGACATGTACGCTTTTGGCAAACGGGCACAGGTTCAGCCGGATCACCGCCCGCTCCAGCCAGGCCACGGTGTCGGTTATCACTTGTTCAGAATCGCTCATCCTTTTTACTCCAGGGAAAACCGGACTTGGGCAACGAATCCCTGGCAGCAGCGCGGGCTGCCTGAGACAATTTTGCGCAAGTCTTACAACAGTTGCAAGCCAGTCAGACGCTGGTGCTCGCGCGCCGCAAACCGGTCGGTCATGCCGGCAATGTAGTCGGCCACCAGCCTGGCCGTCACAGCGTGGGTGTCGGTTGCCGCAGCGGCATCTGAGGGCAGCAAACGCAGCCGTTGCTGGTGGCTTTCCGACATTTCATCCGGCGCGGCGCTGTAGGCTGCAAACAGGTCACGCACCACTTGCCGGGCCTGCCCGGTGGTCTGCATCACTTGCGGATGCCGGTAAAGCTGCTGCAGCAAAAAGGCCTTCAATTCCCGCGACTTGTCACGCATGGCAGTGCCAAATTGCACCAGCGGCGGCAACTGCCGCGCTGCGTCGGCATTCATCGGGTGGGTCGCGTCCAGCGCACTTTGCGTGGCGGCGATCACATCGTAAACCTGGTTGCTGAGCATGCGGCGTATCGACTCGTATAGCAGCCGGCGACCCTGCGTTTTGTCTTGCAGATGCGGGTAGTCGGCGAGGGTCTGGCATTTGTATTCATCAAACAGCGCGACATCCTGCAATTGCGCCAGCGTGATCAGGCCGGAGCGCACACCGTCGTCGATGTCATGCGCGTTGTAGGCGATCTCGTCGGCCAGGTTGCACAGTTGTGCCTCCAGGCTGGGCTGGGTGCGCTGCAGAAAACGCTGCGCCACGCCGCCCGGCTCGGCGCGCTCAAGTTGCTGCGCGTGCTGCATCGAGCAATGTTTGAGGATGCCCTCGCGCGTCTCAAACGTCAGGTTCAGGCCGTCAAACCCAGGGTAGCGTTCTTCCAGATGGTCCACCACCCGCAGGCTTTGCAGGTTGTGCTCAAAACCGCCGTGCTTCGCCATGCAGTCGTTCAGGGCATCCTGCCCGGCGTGGCCAAACGGCGTGTGCCCGAGGTCATGCGCCAGCGCGATGGTTTCCACCAGGTCCTCGTTGAGCCCAAGCGAACGCGCGATTGACCGTGCCAACTGCGCGACTTCCAGCGAATGCGTGAGCCGGGTGCGAAACAGATCACCTTCGTGGTTCAGAAACACCTGGGTTTTATAGACCAGCCGCCGAAACGCCGTGCTGTGCACAATACGGTCACGGTCGCGCTGGTATTCGGTGCGGGTTGGCGCAGGCGGCTGGGCAAAGCGCCGACCACGGCTGTGCGCCGGGTCGCAGGCGTAACAGGCAAGCTGCATTTTATGCAATAAAAATGGCTCTAGCCCTTACCACACCTGTGCTGGCAGCTATGCTTTTTATGATCATCAGGCGCAGCAAGCGTCAATCACCTGCCGCACCATGGCAGTCGGCGCGCTGCGAACCAGGGCCCGCCCCGGTTTGTCGATCAGGACAAATTTGATTTCACCGGCCTCAGCCTTTTTGTCCAACTGCATCAACTCAAGGTAGCGGCCAGCGTTGTCGATACCCGGCAAAACCGGCGCCTTCACCGGCAAACCGGCTTTGGCAATCAACTGCGTCAGGCGGTTGACAAAAAAAGCATCGACCAGGCCGAGGCGTGCCGACAACTGCGCCGCCATCACCATGCCGCAGCCAACTGCCTCCCCATGCAGCCAGGCCCCAAAACCCAGGCCAGCTTCAATGGCGTGACCAAAGGTATGGCCAAAGTTCAAAATGGCACGCAGTCCGGCCTCGCGTTCGTCCTGCCCCACCACCCATGCCTTGATTTCGCAACTGCGTTTGACCACGTGCGCCAGCGCCACGGCATCGCGTGCCAGAATGGCATCCAGGTTGGCCTCGATCCAGGCCATGAAGTCGATGTCGGCGATCGGGCCGTATTTGATGACCTCGGCCAGCCCGGCACTGAGTTCCCGCTTTGGCAAGGTCTTGAGTGTGTCAAGGTCACATACCACTTTCAACGGTTGGTAAAACGCGCCGATCATGTTCTTGCCAAGCGGGTGATTGATGGCAGTCTTGCCACCCACCGACGAATCGACCTGCGCCAGCAGCGTGGTTGGCACCTGCACAAAAGGCACGCCACGCATGAAACTGGCCGCCGCAAAACCGGCCATATCGCCGACCACACCGCCGCCCAGGGCAAACAGCGTGGTTTTTCGGTCGCAGCCATGGCCAAGCAAGGCATCAAAGATCAGGTTCAGACTTTGCCAGGTCTTGTACTGTTCGCCATCAGGCAGCACCACCGTGTGGATTTGGGCGAACTTGGTTGCCAGCGCGCGCTGCAAACGCTCTGCATACAGCGGGCCAACGGTGGTGTTGGTGACAATCAGCGCTGCTGCCGCCTTGGGCAATTCAGCGTAACTCAGCGGGTTGTCAAAAAGCGAGCCACGAATGGCGATGTTGTAACTGCGATCAGCCAGGTCAATGGCCACGGTCTGGAGGTCTGGGGATTTCATGCCACAGAGTTTAGACTGAAGTGCCAGCCAGCAGGCGCGATCTGGCAGTGCCGGTTCGAATCCCGAGAAACTATCAAATATATAGCTGGCTACACAATGCCATCAAGGGCTACAGGCCAATCATGCCGTCTCTTTGGCGGCAATTTCGGCATTGCAATAGCCGCGCACCAACGAAATCAGTTGATCCTCTGGGTAGGGTTTGCCCAGGTAGTGATCAACCTTGAGTGTGCGCGCATACTCGCGGTGCTTCTCGGCCAGGCGCGAGGTGATCATGATGATCGGCATGCCTTGCAGGTTTTCATCGGCGCGGATATTGCGCACCAGATCAAAGCCATCCATGCGTGGCATCTCGATATCGGTCAGCACCACCGAGGGCTTCTCAATCTGGAGCACCTCCAGTGCATGCAAGCCGTCGTTGGCCAGCGCCACCCGGAAGCCTTCGCGCTTGAGCAGGCGCTGCGTGACCCGGCGCACGGTGATGGAGTCGTCCACCACCAGCACCAGCGGCAACTGCGCAGCGGGTGTCGGCTGGGTTTGCCCAGGCACCGCAGCACCCTTGCCAGCCTGTACCTGGGCACCCGAACTGGCAAAAGCATAGGCCTGCCCGGAGTAGACGTGGGCCAAAGCGACCGGGTTGTAGATCAATACCACAGCCCCGGAGGCCAGCACCGACATGCCTGCCAGGCCCGGCAGGCGTGACAGTTGCGGCCCCAGGTTTTTCACCACTGCCTCCTGGTTGCCCAGCACTTCATCGACATGCAGGGCAACACGCTGCCCGGCACTTCTGAACACCGCGACGACCGCCATCTTGCCCCGCACATCGGTGCTGACTGGAGAAATCTGCAACAGCGCACCGGCCCAGAAAAAAGCCAGGCTTTCCCCGTTGTAGTCAAAATGGCGGCTCTGGTAAGCCGCATCAAGCTCTGCCACCGGGATACGACGCACCATCTCGACCAGGTTGGACGGCACGCCAATCACCACATCGCCCATGCGCAGCAGCACCACCTGGGTCACCGCCATGGTCAGGGGCAATACAAGCTTGAACTGCGTGCCTTGACCCGGTTGGGTACTGAGCTCAATGTGGCCACCCAGGCCATTGACCTCGGTGCGCACCACATCCATGCCAATGCCACGACCCGCCATTTCACTCACTTCAGCGGCAGTCGACAGGCCAGAGGTAAAGATCAGTTCAGCAATTTGCTGGTCTGACAGTATTTGATCGGACGTGATCTGGCCTTTTTCAAGGGCCTTTTCACGAATGCGGGCCAGGTTGAGACCGGCACCATCGTCGTGAACAGTCACCACAACATCGTTACTTTGCTGTACCACTGTGATGTTGATGGCACCAGTTGGTGGCTTTCCGGCCGCCGCACGAACCGCCGCCGACTCGATGCCGTGGCCCACCGCGTTGCGCAACAAATGCTCAAAGGCCGGTGCGGCACGCTCCAGCACACCGCGATCCATGTCCAGCGAGCCACCCACTATGTCGAGCTTGACCGGCTTGTCAAAGTCTTTGGCTGCCTGGCGAACCACGCCGTACAGGCGATCAGCAACGCTCTCGAAATCGACCATGCGGGTGCGCAGCAAATCCCGCTGCAACGCGCGTGTCTGGCGCGCCTGGGCAACCAGGTCGTCCTCGACCCCGGCAACCGTCTCCTGCAGGCTGTGCTGCAGGGTCGCCACATCATGCACTGATTCGGCCATCATGCGGGTAAGCTCCTGCACGCGGGTGAATCGATCAAACTCCAGTGGGTCAAAGCCCTGTGTCGAATCCTTGGTTTGCGCCAGTCGCGACTGCATTTGCGACTCGGACTGCAGCTCCATGTCGCGCAACTGATGCCGCAGGCGATCAAGGTTGCCGGTGAGATCGCTCAGGGCACCACGCAACTGACTCAGGCGCGACTCCAGCCGGGCGCGGCTGATCATGACCTCGCCGGCCTGGTTCACCATGCGCTCGAGCAAATGGGATTTGACCCGGGTGGTATGACTCGGCGAGCGGCGCGCCAGCATTGGCGGTGCCGCAGCGGGCGCAACCGGGGCAGACTCGGTCAACTTTGCCGGTGTGGCATTGTCAGCCGCCGGAAGAAGTTGAGGTCCCTCTGGCAACACCAGCGCTGCGACGGGTGTGGCTCGCAGGGCATCAAACAGGCAGAAATAGCATCCAGCCGCGCCAGCAAAGGGTCAATCTGTGCGCTGCTGGCGGTTTCACTGTCAATTTCCTCGGCAGCAGATTCCATCCGGTGCGCCATTTCACCCAAGCGCATGGCACCTGCCAGACGTGCACTGCCTTTGAGCGTGTGCAACACCCGCAACCCCTCACGCCGGGCAGCGGCATCGTCTGGTTGCGCACTCCATTGCCGCAACGCGCTGCCAAGCTTGGGCAGCAGTTCGAGCGCTTCTTCCTCGAAGATCGGAAACAGATCGACATCGAGCGTATCGCGGGCCAGAATTTCATCTTCAGATTCAGTCAACGTTGATGCCGGATCGACAGCGTCGGCTTCGACTGCCAGTTCAGGCACCAGGCCCAACTCAGGGACCGGCTCAGGCTTGACAGGCTCCACATCGGGGGTCAAATCAACAAGGTCCAGATCATCGGGCAACAGGTCGTCAAACAAATCAGTCCTGGGCCCGGACGACGGCGAGGTGCTGACATCAATGTCGAGAATCGCCCGCAATGCTGCCAAATGCGCTGGATCAGGCCGCTTCAGGAAACCGGCTGCAAACTGGTGCAACAAACGGCGAATAGCTTCGGCCACTTCAACAAACAAACCAGCGTGCTCGGCCAAAGCAGGCCCGCCGAGCTGCGTATGCTCCAGCGCATACTCAAGGGCCCGGGCCAATTCGGACAATCCCATGAAGCCAACAGTCGAAGAACTGCCGGCCAGCGAATGGGCCATCGCCACGGTTGAGTCCTCCAGGGGCTGATCCGGTTCAAATGACCACTCGGTCAACTCAGTCAGCAAACGCCGAGACCATTCATCGGCCTCGTTGAGGTAAACGTTGTACAAGGCAAGGCCGATGCGCAGTGAGTCAATGACCTTGACCTGATCTTCAGGTACCGGTTCTGGCTCAAGAACTGGTTCTGCCTCAAGAACTGGCTCTGCCTCAAGAACTGGTTCTGGCTCAACAACTGGTGCTGGCTCAACAACTGGTACTGGCGCTGATGCCTCGTCTTGCGGGAACGCAGCCATCAGGTCCGCCAACGGATCCGGTTCGGCTACCAGGGCTGGCGCCACGGTCTGCCAGTCTGGCGGCACAACCTGGTCCGGCAGGTCGGGTGCGGTCCCGGCAACGGGTGCCAGCACATCGTCGAAATCCGGCGACGCTTCGGCCGGTGTTGATACCGCTGGCAACTCTTGTGGTTGTTCTTGCAACACCTCGTCAAATGAAAAGTCCAACAGGTCCGCGCCCGGCACCGCCTGATCTGCCAGCCCGAGCGACCGGGTGTCGCTAAAGTCGATCATCTGCGTGGCAGAAAAGTCCTGCTGCGGTTCAGGTGATTCATCGAAATCAGCCAACGGGAAGTCCAGCGGCAGGTCTGCCGACGGCACTGGCACGTCTGGCGTTTCAACTGCTTGTGGTGGGGTGACCGGCTCAAGCACTTCAACACGATCAGCCGGCTTGTCCATGACCGGCAACAGCAGGTCACCAGCAACATTCTCCAGGCGCAATCGATCAGCCGCCACGCGGAAAGGCAAGGCACGCCAGGGCGCATCGGTGCCGGATGCAATGTCTTCAACCCAGCGCTCAAAACCCGCAATGGCCTGGCCTGAAAGCTTCAGCAGTGCGGGCGTGACCGGTAGTTGCTGTGGTAACCAGGCGTTAAGCAACTGCTCCAGTGCCCATGCAGCCTCACCAAACTCGTTAAGCCCCACCATGCGAGAACTGCCCTTGAGCGTGTGGAAACACCGCCGCAAGTGGGTCTGTTGCTCCTGATCAGCGCCGTTGTCTTGCAAGGAGGTGATCGCATCAAACCCGCTTTGGACAACTTCGCGTGCCTCATCTAGAAAGATGTTGCGCAATTCGGCATCATCATCCTCAGCTTCGGGCATGGGCGACAGCGCCGGGGCCGGGGCCGGTGGGGCCAACTCGCGCACCGGCAGCACAACTGGCTCGACTGGCAGGACAATGGGTTGCATCGGCAAGCTCACTGGCACTTCAGGCGGCGCTACGGTTGATGCCGCATGCACAGGTGGCATTGGTAATTTGTCAGAGAGCGCTTGCGGGGCTACCTGGGCAGGCACTGGCTCAGGGGCGGCTGGCGGCATCACTGGCGATTCAGCACTGGCCTTTTGGCGACCCATCAGGGAACGGAACTCACCCAGCTCGTCGTCATAAACAAACAGCTTTTTTGCCAACTCCCGCTGGTAGCTCAGCATGTCAATCAAAAAACCAAGCGCACCCAGGCTGTTGCCGAGCTTTTCAAAACCACTGTCCGGGCCGGGAGCTGCCGTGTCAACCAGAAAGCGCTCAACACTGTCGCGCATGCGCAGTGCCGCCAGCGCCGCCTGGTCGAGCCCCAAAACAGAAAACACTCCGCGCATCTGGGACAGTTTTCCGGGTACTTCGTGCAAAGGTGTCTTGTCATCAGGGCGACGGAAATAAGCGTCCAGCGATGATTCAACCTCGCTCAAGGTGGTTCGCAACTCATCGACCACGCTGCCCATGGTCTGGCGGTCGCTGACACGGCGATAAAGCTCCTCCATCCACTCGTCGAGTGGCTCGGGCTGGGTTCCACTCACAACCTGGTCGAGCCGCTGCGCCAGCCGGTTGCCACGCTGCACCATCAGTTCGTTGGTGGGATCAAGGTCTTCGTAAGCGGGCTCCAGATAGAGTATCGCAGTCGCCACTTCCATGGCCAGGGATGGCAATGGGGCCCTGCCAGATCGGTTCACCGCGTCCAACGCACGCGTCAGCGCTTTTGCCAGTTCGCTACTTTCCGGATGCAATTTTGTGATCGAATCAGCCACCAGGCTGAACTGATCAACTGCTGTCTTGATGCGACTGATATCACCACCTGACAACATAGACCAGGTTTCAGTTGCTGCAGCAATGCGCTTTCGCGCTTGCGCCAGCACCGCCGGGTCAAAGCGCCCGAACTGGGCCTTGTTGTAATTGACCTTGGCTGGCTGACCAAAACCATAGGCGAGCTGAACCGCGCGCAGCGCGGCTGCCTGCTGCCCCGGCAAAGGCACTGCCTGGGCACAGAAAAAAAGCAGATCCAGCGCCAGCCGCTCGGAAATTTCCGGCTCGCCCCGCGCCAGCGTGCGATATTGCAACAGCACGCGTGACGCAGCACGCTTGGCATAAATGTCAGATGAGCACAGTCCCAGCGCCACCGCCTCAAAATAGGCGGCTGACACAGCCCACAGCACCCGTGGATGCAGTTCGGATTGCCCGGCGGCAAAGCCCAGACAGGTATCACACAGGGCACGCGCAGACGGAGCATGACCGGTTTTGACAACATTCAGAATGTAGCCGTCAATACGCGAGCGGACCGTAGCGTCATAAGGCAGGGGTGTCACTGCCGCTGGCAACGCAACATCCACCCAGCGCCACGCCATCGGCCACAGGTCGGCCGGGTGCACCCGGTCCTCACCGATCAGGTCCAACACATCGCGGTATTGAGGAAACAGCGCCACCGACGAAAGCGACTTGCCCTTGAGAATACCCTCCAGATAATCAGTCAGGGCAAAGCTGGCGCGCTCCACCTTGAGCGCTGCCTCATCGCTGCAAAATTCCGGCTTTTGCACAAACTTCTGCACCAAAGTCTCCATCGCGCGCAGCATCTTGGCGGGCACTTCCAGCCCGACCATCTCCAGTGCCCCCACCGCCTGGTGCAATTGCTGGCGGGCAATGCGCAACTGGCTGCCATCAAGCGCGCCAAGATCAGAACCCCGGGACAGTTCTGCGTCCCGAACAAAACGCCGAAGTGCGTTGGTTGCACCATCGAGCGACTTGCGCAATTCATCGAGCACCCACGCCAAAGGGCCCAGATCGGACTCAAAGCGTGCGCCCTCACCCATCACTGCAGCTTGAGCTTGCATGGCTTAATCCGTCAAAGAGTGGTTGAAATAGAGCACATCATGCAATACGGAAACGCGCCACCGACTGACGCAACTCCTCAGCCATCTTGGAGAGTTCACGTACTTGGGTAGCCGTCGAGCGAGTGCCCTCGCCAGTCTGCTCGGTTACGGCAAAGATGTGCTGGATGTTGCCAGCCAATTCATTGGCCAGGTTGGCCTCTTGCAAGGTGGAAGCAGAAATGTGTTCAATCAGTTCCGCCAGGTGGCGCGAAACCCGGTCAATCTGGCTGAGCGCGGCGCCTGCGTTATCAGACAGTTTGGCACCCTCGACCACACCATGGGTGGAACGCTCCATGGCACCTACCGCGTCCTGGGTATCTGTCTGAATTGCCTTCACCAGAGCGGCAATCTGGCGGGTCGCGTCAGCCGAACGTTCAGCCAGACGCTGCACTTCTTCTGCCACCACCGAAAAACCGCGCCCGGCATCGCCGGCTGAAGCGGCCTGGATGGCAGCGTTGAGCGCCAGCACATTGGTCTGCTCGGTGATGTCAGAAATCAGCTCGGTGATTTCACCGATTTCCTGCGACGACTCGCCCAGGCGCTTGATACGTTTGGAGGTGTCCTGAATCTGGTCGCGAATAGTGTTCATGCCGCCAATGGCGCTTTGGACTGCGTGCAGACCAACTTCAGCCGCACGCAAGGATTGCCTCGCCACGTCGGCGGACTCTTGCGCCTGGTTGGAAACCTGATTGATGCGGGTTGCCATGTCCACCACGGAGCGCCCAGTTTCACGGATTTCGTGCAATTGTTCATTCGAGGCTGCAAGCAACTCGGTTGATGTCACATCCACATCAGCGGTGGTGGTGGCCACCTTGGCCACGGTGTTTTGCACACTGCCAACCAACGAGCGCAACTCTTCGACTGTGTAATTGACAGAGTCTGCAATGGCACCGGTGATGTCTTCGGTGACAGTGGCCTGCTGCGTCAGGTCGCCTTCTGCCACCAACTGCAATTCGTTCATCAAACGCAAGATGGCAGCCTGGTTGGCATCATTGACCCGCTTGGCATCCTGCTCCTGGGCTTGCGCTTCGATCTTGTTCGCCTCAGCGTCAACTTGGCGCTGTCGGCTGTCAAGCAATTGCACGTAAAACAACGCAGCAGCGCTGAGCAGCGCCAGCAACGCGAGCACGGTCAGCGCAACCAGCGTAGCGCCACCCAGTGCAGTTTGCCCCGACAGCGAGGCCTGCAATTCTTCCAGGTGCTGGCGTAACAACTCACTGTCCGCCAGGATCGCGACCTGAGCGGTGCGTGCCGATGTCAAAGCCGGCAAGTTAGTCACCACGGCGGTTGCCTGAGTGCTGGTTTCTTCAAACAGCACAATCAACGCCTGAAGTTTTTCACGGGTTGCCGCGTCACCTGATGCGGCCAGGCCAAGCTCGACCCGGCCATCCAGCAGACCCGCAGCGATTTGCTTGAAGGTTTCCAAATCTTTGCCAAGCAGAGTCACCGATGCCGGAACAACCCCGTCAATGCTCAAAAATTCGGCAATTGACTTGCCAATGCGCTGGGTCAGCATGCCCAACTGACTGGCCGCTGAAATCTCGGCCACCGATGCCTGGCGCTGGAATTTCAGTGTCGCTGCCGCCTGCGACAGTTCCAGCAGAGCGCCCGACTGGCGCTGTACCGCCTGCAGGGCGGCAGCGGTTTGGGTCAGTGCCTTTTTTTGGCTCACCACCGTAGCTGCATTTTTTTCAGCCCGATCAGCCAGCGGCTCTGCCTTCTCCAGAATACGCCGATCAACCTCACCCACAGCAGCCAGGCCCATGTCCGAGTCACCTTCCATCAAGCCGTGGACCGACTTGGCCAGTACTTGCGCACTTGCTGCCAGGTCGGCAAAGGCTTTGGCATCACCCACCAACGCTTGCGTGACCAACTTGGCCAGACGCTGCGACTGCATCAGGGCCTGCCCGGTGGCGTTCAATTGCCCAGCAGCCTGACCACTTTGGCGCAAGCCCAGAGCCGTCAGGGCTGCCAGCAACAGCAGACAGCCAATCAATATGGCCGACAACACCCGTTGATGTCCGGCGACCGTCTTCTTACCCAGGAAGCGCAACACGATCTGATCTGTTCCAGCCTGAGCGACACC
>ERZ795030.6003-NODE-6003-length-10856-cov-4.783353_pt1 | contig 10856 bp, 7 predicted proteins | sample MGYA00375122_ERZ795030 | MGnify/ENA primary metagenome ERZ795030 (study PRJEB30165, sample SAMN05720146) | activated sludge metagenome | isolation source: anaerobic digester from wastewater treatment plant | place: Japan | collected 2015-04-20 ...
TGCCGGCCTATCATTGCGAGGCGTATCCCGCGTTGGCGGGGATGCACAAGATCAAGCTTTTTACGCTGGCGGACAGTCAGGGATGCGCGTGCCGGTGCCATGCGTGCGCGTTGCCCGACAGCGAATTGGGTTTTCGGCGGACGTCTCCTGATCGGATTCGAGAGGCGATGGTGGAGGCGGGCCTTGAGCACGGCGCCCGGGCGTTTCACGTGGCGGGGCCAGGGACGACGGGGGCGCATGCGCGGGCCGTCGCCATCGCGATTTCGGGGGGTGGGCTGGATGTCGCATACAGCCGTTCGCTGTCGATTGGCTTGACGGATCCGTCGGTGTTTCCGCTTCTGGAGGGGTCCGGTTGCCGGGCGGTATGGTTCCGGGTGGATACCGGCAGTCAGATGCTGCTGGAGAACCATTACGGGCGGGGGATCGAGGTTTCGCATGTGGAGCGGGTGTTGCGGGCCGCGAAAGGCGCTGGATTGTTCACGGGGGCTCGGTTCACGTATCCCTGTCCGGGCGATGATCGGCACACGGAGGCCGAGACGATCCGGTTGGTGGAGCGCACGCGGCTGGATGCGGTCCATGTGGCGTTGCCGGAGGTTGTGTATCGTTCGACGTGGCATCGGCATCCGGAGCTGTTTGGTTTTGGCAGGGAGGCGTCTTTGGGGGATGGGCGAGCGGTTGCCGGGCGGTTGCGTTTTCCGATGCCGAAATATTTGGAGCCGTTGCCGTATGCGGTGGGGCGTTTGGGCAAGGGGCAGGTGTTGGCGGGCAACGAGGCGCTTTCGTTGGAATTGGCGCGGCGCGATGTGGCGACGTGTTTTCCGGAGGCGTTTTTTTTGGTGGCGCGGCTTGGTCAGCAGGCCGGCAAGGAACGGGCGCTTGCCTTGCGGGCGCAGCATCATTTCATGACCGGGGCGGTGTCGTCGATCGCGGCGTTGGCGTCTCGATTCAACCAGGCGGCTTGCGTTCCCGCCTATGCGAACGCGTTGCGTCGCACGGTGCGGTTGCGTCTGGCCGCTGGAGATTAGCGGCATGTCTTTCCCCGCGGTTGTGGTCACCGGCATGGGCGTGCTGGCCAGCAATGGTTTGGGCCGGGACGCGTTTTGGAAGGCCCTGGCGGAGGGGCATTCGGGGATTGGCCCGGTGACCCGTTTTGACACGTCGATGTTTCCCTGTCAGATCGGCGGCGAATTGAAGGATTTCCGGCCCGAGGATTTCATGTCCAAAAGCCAGGTGAAGCATTGGCACCGGCACGTGCATCAGGCCGTGGCGTCCGCCCGTTTGGCGGTGGAGGACTCGGGGTTGGCCTCGGCCGGGTATGATCCGGAACGCATGTCGTGCGCGGTGGGCACGAGCGTTGGGAATCCGAACGAGGCCTACCAATGGGGGCTCGACACGTTCGAGGCGCACGGTTACCGCAAACTTCCCAAGATGGGTTCTTCGGCGTTTTCAAGTCATTCGGCGACGGTTCATGTAAGCATTGATTTTGGGTTGCGCGGGCCGGCGATCACCATTGCCAGTGGCTGCGCCACGGGGATCGATGTGCTGGGATGGGGACTGGCGCAGATACGGTCCGGTCGCGTGGACGCGGCGGTTGTCGGCGCGACGGAGTCCCCGTTGTTTCCGATGTCTTTCGCGACGGCCAGCGCGTTGGGGATATTGTCGAAGCGGAATGAGACGCCGCATCAGGCCATGCGGCCTTTTGATCGCGGCAGCGACGGCATTGTGTTGAGCGAGGGGGCGGCGACTTTGGTGCTGGAGCGGGCGGATTATGCGCAGGCGCGGGGCGCGAAGATCTATGGCGAGGCGGCGGGATTTGGGGCCGCCGCGGAGGGGCTTAATCCGTTGATTCTGGACAAGGAGGGCGACGGGTTGTCGCGGGCGATTCGCGCGGCCATTGGCGATGCGGGCGCGGTTCCGGAGGACATTGATCATATTGAAAGTCACGGGGTGTCGCTCGAGATGTACGATCGGTGCGAGACCCGGGCGTATCAAAAGGTGTTTGGCCGCCGTTTGGCGCGGATGCCGTTGACGGCCATCAAGTCGATGATTGGGCAGGCGTATGCCGCGGGGGGCTTGTTGGGGGTGGCGGCGGGGTTCATGACGTTGGATACGGGGCTGATTCCGCCGATTCTCAATCTTGAGAACCCCGATCCCGAGAGCGGCATGGATTTTGTGGCTCCACGGCCTCGGCTGGGCGATGTGCAGACGGTGTTGACCACGGCCATGAGTTTTGGGGGCACGCACAGCGCGGTGGTGACGCGTCGGTTCCATTGACGGGGGGGAGCAGGAAGAGGTTGTATGGCTAGGCAAGCGCACAGCGCGGCCCTCCTTGCGCGGGAACGGCCGGTTCAGCTCTTCGCGAGGCGCGCGCGGGCCGGCGGGGCTCCTGGCGTCTGGGGGAGGGGCCGTTGGCGCGGGGGCGCGGTCTTGCGTTTTGACGCGGATGCGGGTTGGCGACCATGACCGGGTTGTCCATATTGCTGCTATTTTCGGCGGCGTCGTGTTTGGCGTTGGGCGGCTTGGTGATGTGGCGCGATCCTCGCAACGCGACCAACCGCGCCTTCGCGGTGTTGGCGGCGAACCTGATGTTGTGGTCGTTGGGCGTGTTTTTGATCATTCACGCCGTTGACGAGGCGCAGGCGCGTTTTTTCCTGCGCGCCACGTTTGTCGTGGTTTCGTTCCTGCCCGCGGGCCTCTATCTGTTTATCGCCCTATTCCCCCGGCAACGTTTTGAGGGGTCGCGCGCGCTGCTGGCGTTGCTGTACGTTTTTGGGGGGCTGTCCATAGCGGGCGCGTTCACGCCGCAGTGGTATATCCGGCGCATCACGGTTTTGGAGGATGCGCCGCCGCTGGTCGCGTATGGCCCCGTTTTTTACATCTTTTCCCTGGGAATCGTGCTGTCGACGATCTGTTCGTTCGTCAACATGTTGCGCAAGTTGAGGACGGCGGTCGGCATCGAGCGCAGCCAGGTCCAGTACGTGATTTTGGGCACGTTCGTTTCGACGGGTCTGGCCATTTCGAGCAATGTGTTCGCGCCGATATTGGGGATTGGATCGACGCAGCCGTTTGGCCCGGTGTTTATGGTTGTCATGGTGGCGTTTTTCGCGTATGCCATGATCCGGTACCATCTGATGTCCATTTCCGTGATTATCTCGCGCACGGGCGTGTACGCGATCATCATGGGTTTTGTCATCGTCGTGTTTTTGGGCACGGTCGCCGTGGTGCACCTGCTGTTTAGCGGGGGGGGCTACACGGAGGATCTGCTGCCGACGGTGCTGGCGGCGCTGGTCATTGCGTTGGGGCTGCAGCCGCTCAAGGAGCGCGTGCAGCTTGTTCTCGAGCGCACGTTGCTCAAGCGGCGGTATGACATTCATCGGTTGTTGGCGCGGACGGGCCAGCACGCCAGCCAAGCCGCCAATTTCGAGGAGCGGCTCGGGACGATTTGCCTGGATATCCGCAACACCATCGGCGTCGCCTCCATTCGCGTTTTGCTTGTCGACGAGGCCAATCCCGATGTTCTCATCGTTGAATACGCGGACAATCCCGACGAACGCGGCGCGCGCGTCGAGGGGTACGCCGAGTTTCTGGGGGTTTTGCGAGAGCGTCCGGCCCCGGTCGTCCTCGAACAATTGCAGCGCCGGGCGCCCCATCTGGACCTTGCCCGGCTCATCGAGCCGATGAAGTCTTTGGGGGCGGCGTTATGCTTGCCGCTCAAAAGCGCCCGAGACCTCGCGGGCATCATGCTTTTGGGCGAGAAGACGTCGCGCGATCCGTTTCGTTCCGATGATTTGATGGTTTTCACGGCGTTGTCGGGGCCGTTGGCCACGGCCATCGAAAATGCCCGTCTGTACCGGCAGTTGGAGGAGGCCAACCAACACCGCGCCCGCATTCTCAGCCATATGCGAGGCGGGGTGATCGCGGTGGACCTGGATGGCCGCGTCACGACGGCCAATCACTATGCCACCGAACTACTGGGGGCGATTGCCGTGGGGACTCACGTGAGCGGATTGCCGGCCCAGGTCGGCAGCATTCTCGAGGCGACCTTGACGCGGCAAAGCGCCGTGCGCGATTTGGAGACGCTTATTCCGGGCGCTGACGGCGCCGATGTGCCCGTCATGCTTTCCTCGTCGGTGTTGACTTCCGCCGGCGGCGCGCCGGCGGGGGCGATGATCACGATATACGACTTGACCCAGGTCAAGCGCCTCGAGCAGAACGTGCAGCGCGTGCATCGTTTGTCTTCCATTGGAACGTTGGCGGCGGGAATGGCTCACGAGATCAAGAATCCGCTTGTTTCGATCAAGACGTTCACGCAATTGTTGTTGAACCGGTATGACGATCCGGATTTTCGGGCCACGTTCACGGACATAGTGCCGCACGAGGTGGAGCGGATCGATTCGATTGTTTCGCGCCTGCTGGATTTTGCGCGCCCGAAGCCAATACGGTTCGCGCCGCATGACGTCAAGAAGGTCATTTCGGAGGTGTTGACGCTGGTGGAGAACCAGGCGCAGAAGGCATGCATCACGATTGAGACGCGTTTTCCAGAAGATCCGCTGGAGATTTACGGGGACGAGCAGCAGATACATCAGGTGTTTTTGAACCTGGTGTTGAACGCGATCGACGCCATGACGGAGGTGGAGGGGGGGCGTTTGCTCGTCAGCGCCGAGTTCGGCACGATGTTGTTGCGTCGTAGCACGTTGATGCCGACGTTGGAGGTGGATTGCATCCGTATCCGGATCGTCGATACGGGGTGCGGCATTCCGCAGGAGAGCCTTGAACGCATTTTCACGCCTTTTTTCAGCACCAAGGAGAGCGGCACGGGGCTGGGGCTTTCCATCGTGCACGGCATAGTCACGGAACATGGCGGCGAGATTGACGTCGCCAGTTCGCGCAAAGAGGGGACGTGTTTCACGGTCACGTTGCCGCTTGCGCGGACGCTCGCTTCTCGAGGAGGAGGCCAGTGATCATGAACGTACTTCTGGCGCTTGCGGAAGATCGCGCCTTGCACGAGGCGCTCCGGGCGGCCGCTCCGGAATCGTGGCTGGTGCTGTTCGAGCGCAACGCGGAAGGGGCGCTGCGGCGGATGGTGTCGCTTCGTCCCGATGCGCTGTTGGTGGACGATTCGCTGGGGCTGGGGCGATCGCTTGTGCCGCGGCTGCGCCAATCGGCGCCGGGGGTTCCCCTTTTGGCGTTGTCGGCGCGAAACGACCCGGAGACGCTCGCCTCGTTTCAACTGGCGGGGGCGCAGGCGGTTCTGGCCAAGCCGTTTTCCGTGGATTCGCTGCGCGAGACGCTGGCCGCGCTGGTGCAGCGTGGCGCTGCGGCTCCGGCCGATTCCCTGCCGGTGCGTCGCGCGGCGGAACGCCCTGCGGCCGTCTCTCCGGGGTTGAGTCAGCACCAGACGACGCTTCGTTGGCTGAGTCGGCTGAACGGTCAGATTGACGACGCGACCCGGCTGGCGCAAAGTCTGGTTGATGCGTCGGCGGATGTTTTTGACGCCGTCCGATGCGCGGTCGCTTTGGAAGGCGAGGATGGCATCCGCATCGTCGCCAGCCACGGGATCGGCGCTTCCGTGACCGAGGCGTTGCGGCTGGATTATCTGTCGGGCGTCATGCGCGCGTTCGAGGAAAACCCCTGTCTTATCGAGCGTTTTCCTGCGATGGAGGCGGTCGATGCGGGGCGCGAGATGGCGTTGTTGGGGGCGCGCCTTGCCGCGCCGCTGCGGATTTCCGGGCGGGTGGCGGGCGGTTTGTTCGTCGGCGAGAAGGCTTCGGGGCTGGAGTATACGGTGGAGGATCGCGAGTTGCTGGCGGGCATCGCCCGGACCGCGTCCACGTGCCTCGAGAACGCCTCGTTGTACAAGGATATCCGGGATCGACAACGTCAGCTCGACACGGTTCTGGCGCACATCAGCGCAGGGGTGATCGTTGTCGGAAAAGACAAATGCGTCAAGATGATGAACGAGAGCGCCGGGCGCGTGTTGCAGGTGTCCCGGGACGAGGCGGTGGGTCGGAGCGTGCAGCGTTTGGGCAGCGGTTTCGCCGATGTCGCGTTGCGGACGTTGGCGGATCAGAAGCCGCGGTTGCGTCAGGAAGTGCGCGACGCGGCGATCAACGCGACGCTGGGCCTGAGCGCGACGCCTTTGGGCGACGACGCGGTGGCGATTGTGTTCTCGCGCTTGCCGGAGGATAGCGGCAAGATGGAGGATGTGGCCTATAGTCCGTTTTGGGAGTATTTGGCGTCGCGGGTGGCTCAGGAGATCAAGAATCCGATGGTGGCGGTCAACACGTTTGCGCAACTGTTGCCGCGCAAATACGATTCCGCCGATTTCCGGCAGGCGTTCAGCGATGTTGTGCAACAGGAGGTCGCGCGCATCAACGGCGTGGTGGAAACGTTGTTCGAGTTTGCGCGGCATCCTCGCCTTTCGCTCCATCCCAGCAGCCTCAACGATGCGGTTCAGAGCGTCCTGCGCTCTTTTGACGAAGAGCTGGCGCGCTGTTCCATACGCGTGCAGGCGGAACTCGATCCCTCTGCGCCGCAGGTCAATCTTGATCCGCAGTTTTTCGCCCAGGCGCTGCAGAATGTCGTGCAGAATTCCATCGACGCCATGCCCGAGGGAGGCACGCTGCACGTTCGCACGCATGTCAATGGCGGCACATGTGAAGTGATGGTGGAGGACTCGGGGCCGGGCGTGCCCGAACAGGACGCGCCCCTGGTGTTCATGCCGTTTTTCAGCACGAAGGAAAAGGGCATGGGGCTTGGGCTCACCATCGCGAACCGCATTTTGCGTCAACATGAGGGGCATATCCGTCTTGTCCCCGGCAACAAGGGGGGCGGCGCGTTTGTGCTAGAGGTGCCGTCCTGAAGTTGATTTTTGTGCGCCGATGGAGTACAAGAAGATCTGCGGCGCATGTTGCGTCTGAGGCGGGCGATCCGAGCCCGCGCGATGCTTCAAGAGCCGTAGCGGTGCGTAAGGGTGGTTGGTGCAGCGCGACCGTGCGAAGAATTCGAATAGATCGCGCTTTTAATGTTCTCTGTTGGGCGATCATTTTGCAGTCTGTTTTGATCTATCCTTTGTCATTGTTGACACAATGATGGCGTTGAATACGAGGAGTTTGGGAGAAGGTCGGCCATCAGTTTCTGTAAGTCATTGTTTTTGAATGTTTTTTGAAGATATTTTCTGTGGCACACGAATTGCGTCTCTTATTGGCAGGCTACAGAAAAGTTGAAGCGTTCGATGGTGATTAGGTGCATAGACGTGGTGGTGATCGCGCTCGCGTGCGGATTGCCGGGATGCGGCCACGAGCGCTTGGGAAAGCGCGAGAAACCGGTTAAGGAGAAAGCAACATGAGGACCCTTGCGACGCTGACGATGGCCTTTGCCTTGGTGTCGGCCCCAGCCTTTGCGTCGTTTATGCCTACGCAATTGATTCCGCCGACAACGGTCACCGAGCCATGGACGCACATGGGCGGCTATGACGAGGCCAACCTGTTCGAGATTTACAATGCATTGTATGGGACGTCCTACACGTCCAATACGCAGTTGGAGCCGCTCCAAATGACGCCGGATGATCTGTTTGCGCTGGATCCTGGCGACAAGGCGGGGCCTTTCCAGGCGCGCGCCCGGTATGCGGGGTATGTGCAGAATTTCGGATGGTATTACAACACGCCGGGCGGCCCCGTGCTGACGCCGCTCATTTCGAACGTGAACGTGTCCGGCATGTTGCCGAATCTGCCGCAGTTCACCGCACCGGCGTTTGTGCCGACGGGTCCGTTTGGGTTCTACGACACGGCCAACGGCAAGACGTGGTTTTCGGAGTCGTCGTTGAATCCGAACAAGGAAGACCATGTGGTGATGTACAAGACCCCGATTCCGTACACCTATTTGCTGGCGTGGGAAGACAAGCCGTTCCCGCCGAATGGGTCGGCGGACCGGGATTATCAGGACTTGCTGGTTGAGATTTATCTGGGGCCGGGCACGATTGTTCCCGAGCCGGCTTCGATGTTGCTGTTGGGCCTTGGCATTGCGGGCGTGATGGCGCGTCGGTTCCGCCGCGCTGCATGACGGGGTGAGGCAAGCGATTTTGGGAACGCCGCAACGGTATGCCGTTGCGGCGTTTGTTTTTTGGCGGCGCGGCGGCTGGAGGGGCCGGGGCTCGCGCCGGGATGATTTTGGATCGGCGCATGCGTTCATCGGGTCGTCATGTTCTGGAATCGGATCTCGCAGGAGCGAGATGACGCCGCCGTGACGATTCGAGGAGCCCTTGTGCGTTGCATAGGGGCTGCATGATACAATGAGCGCCGGACCAACGCTCGGAAGGGCGGGGTCGGATTGTGCGCAGGGAAAGCATGGGAGGGCTGCATGAGCCAGGCATCCGGTGATGTATTGACTCAACTCGAGGCCGCTTTGCAGCGCTGGACAGATGAAATGGGGAGTTCCCAGACCAGCATTGCGCGGCACTTGGTCGCGGTGAGGGAGCGGATTCAGGCCGTTGCAGACCAGGCCGCGCAGGCAGGCGGCCCGGACGGCGGCTGGGACGATGCCTTCAAGGGCGTTTCGGACATGGTGGAGCGGTTGCTGGAAGAGTGGCGCCGCATGTCGGCCGAATGGTCCCAGTGGAGGCCGGGCGTTGAGCAAGCGGTGATGGGGCTGCGCGAAGAGTTGGGTTCGGTGATGGCGCAGGCGGGCCGGATCGCAGAGTTGGAAGAGCGGGTTGAAACGCTTATCAAGGCGGTTCGGCTTCAGCATCAGGCGCTGGAACGTCTTTCGCTTCAGAGCCATGGGGGCCAGGCGGAGTCCTCGGAGCCGATCCAGGGGGAGGCGTCGTTCCAGATGGATGGCGATGCCTCGAAGGATGCGTTTGGCGTTTTGGAACACGGCGAGGCGGGCGGGCGTCGTCCTCGGTTGGGCGAAATTCTGTTGGCGGAACAGGATGTTACGGATGAGCAATTGGGAGAGGCGCTCGCGGTTCAAGAGCAGGATCCGTACCGCCGGATAGGGGCTATTCTGGTGGATCAGGGCATTGCGACGGAAGAGACCGTCGCGAGGGCTCTGGCGCGTCAGTTGATCATGAGATTTATAGATTTGGATCGGGTGGAGCCCGATCCCGAGGCGGTGCGGGTCATCAGCGAACGGCTTGCGCATCATCATGGTTGCATCCCCGTGAGCGTCACGGGCGACGAGGTGCTGTTGGCCATGGCCAATCCGCTGGATTTGATTGCAATAGAGGACGTGGAGTTGGCGAGCGGGCGTCGCGTCGAACCGGCTGTTGCTACGGCGACCGCCATTCGCAGGGCGATTGTCCGGAGTTTCGGATTGCGATAAGCGTTGCATGGCGGCGCGCATGGGGCGTGCGGGGCATGTACGCATAGGGAGAATCGGGATGAAGCATGTAACATTTGTTTCGAAGCATTTGCCTTGTTTGGCCAGCGTGGAGAAGGCGACCGGAACGGGATCGGCGTTGCTGGGGTCGTTGTTTCGGTCGGCGCTTTTCCGTTGGTTGTTTGGGAAAGGCGCCTAGTACGCATTCTTGCGCGCGCTGACGGCGCGAGGGCATTTTGCAGGCAGAGAATTTGCTGCGGGGCAGGTTTTGCGCCGGGGCGGCGGTCCGTTCTCGGGGCGAAGGTGCGTGAAATGCCGGGCGCGGGCGCGTGTTCACCCTTCTGGGAGTTGCGTGGCGAATGAGCGCGTCGGCGCGTCTTGCGCGGACGAGGCGATTGCCATGCGATTCATCGCGCCGGGGCGTTGCGGGCCGGATCCATGGAAAATATCTAAAAGGAATGACGCCCCGGCTGTTTCGGGGAAGGGGGAGATATGGCTGTTACGCCGTCGACGATGTTGCCGCTTGGGACGGAGGCCCCTGATTTTGCATTGCCGGACACGACGGGGCGCGTGGTGACGCGCGACTCGGTTCGTGGCCCGAAGGGGCTTCTGGTGATGTTCATCTGCAACCATTGCCCCTTTGTCAAGCATGTGCGGAGTGAACTTGCCCGTTTGGGACGGGAATTGCCGTCGCAGGGGATTCATGTCGTCGCTATCAACGCGAACGACGTCGAGACGCACCCCGAGGATAGCCCGGCGCAGATGGCGGTGGAGGCGATAGATGCGGGATATGTTTTTCCGTATTTGTACGATGAGACCCAGTCCGTGGCCAAAGCATACCGTGCAGCGTGCACGCCCGACGTGTTCCTTTTCGATGGCGAGTTGCGGCTTGTGTACCGAGGCCAGTTGGATGGGAGTCGTCCGGGCAATGACATTCCCTTGACGGGAGGGGATATTCGGGCTGCGACGGCTGCGTTGGTTTCCGGGGAGCCTCCTTTGCAGGATCAGAGGCCGAGCATGGGCTGTAATATCAAGTGGAGGGCGGGCAACGCGCCGTCGTACGCGGGATAGAGCAGTTTAATTTTTTATGCCTACGGTCAGTCTTGTGAGAGCATTTTCGCTAGGGTCTCTTGAGCGTGCATGGCGTAGGCATAATCGGCGAAAATGGCTAGTCGGGGCAGGAAGGCGTTTTGAAGTGGTCAAAACCGGTGAGTGCGGAGGGGGCTCCGTCCAGGCGTCCGCCGGTCCATTCGTCCGTGAATTCGCCGACGATGGTCACGGGAGTGGTGAACTCGCTGGCGAAGGCGTTCATCGTTTCGTTTGCGTCGGAGGGGGATAGGGCGAAGGCGAGTTCGTAGTCTTCTCCGCCGCTGAGCATGAAGGGGAGCGGATCGAGGCGGTTTTCGGCGCAGTATTGGGCGAGGGGGTCGATTAGGGGCAGACGGGCGGCGGCGATGTTGACGCCGAGGCCCGAGGCGTTTGCGATATGGCGCGCGTCTTGTGCGAGTCCGTCGCTGATGTCGATCATGGCGTGAATG
>ERZ795030.6004-NODE-6004-length-10854-cov-3.828225_pt1 | contig 10854 bp, 12 predicted proteins | sample MGYA00375122_ERZ795030 | MGnify/ENA primary metagenome ERZ795030 (study PRJEB30165, sample SAMN05720146) | activated sludge metagenome | isolation source: anaerobic digester from wastewater treatment plant | place: Japan | collected 2015-04-20 ...
CTGGATGCCGCTGAACGTGAAGCTGTAGAGCGGGGAGGCTCCATCGTCTACGGTTCCCCGCGTCGAGGTCTGGAAGTGCGCCACAGCGAACTGCAGCAGGTCGAGGGAGGACCCGCTCATATACATCGGGGCGGCGCCCAGGGCCCCTGCGGGATTCTGGACACCCAGCCTCATGGAGGCGCTGTACTGGGAACGAGCTCCGGTGAAGGGCATGTGCGAGATGGGCTCTTCGCCCAGCTCGAGGCCGTCCTTCTCCTGCGATGGCCACAGATGGGAAGGCGTCACCGCTGTGCCTGGGGTGGTCTCTAGAGCCCAGAGGATACGGGTTTCCCACCCGGAATGGGTCGTACTCATGTTCTACCTTCCTGCTGGGTTAGATGCCCAACTGCTTGGTGATGGTTACCTCAAAGTGATAACCGTATCGGGCGTTGTCGGTTCCGCCCTTGACGTACTGTCCGGCGCTCATGGCATCGTTGCTGATGCCTTCTCGGGCCCATCCTGCCAGCGTGTTGTACAGGAGCTTCTGGTGTACCGCTTCGGAGTAGGCGTCGATGGCCGCGGCGGCAGTATCCAGGTCGCCGAGGTTGTTCATCCACACCCAGATGCCCAAGCGGAATTGCACCCGATACGAACTGGAGGTCTCGGGAATGGGCAGGGCGCTGAGCTGCTCGATGTTGACCCACCAGGTCGTTGCCCCAACGGGCTGGTAATGCCCATAGGTGGCCGGAACGATGGTGATGACATCTGGAGCCGTGCCAAGGGCGGAGAGCTGAGAGCCGACCATCTCGGCGGCCTTGTGTGTCCATGTGCCAGTCGACATTATGCCCTCGATTCCAGAGGCGTGATAGCGGAGATATCCCCCCCAAGGATGACCCTGGCGAGCATCTCTCCAACCTCGAGGTCTATGAGATTCATGGATTCCTCATCCCAACCCGTGATGATGTTCTGGTGCTTGTCCTCGAAGATGGCGGCGAGCTCCTCGCAGGAGAGGCCCCCTTCGGAACGCTCGGCGAGAGGCCCGACCTCTACCTTGTCTGCAGAGGAGAACACCACCTTGTAGGAGTTCATCAACTGCTTCGTGTCGACCAGACGTATCGAGCCAGAGGATATCGTATCGCCAGAGGGCCGTATCCGGTACGAGGCGGCCCAGCGGCCGCCCTCCTTGGTGTCGGCTGCGATGGACATCCACTGTTCCCCGTTGGGTCCCTGGCCCCGAAGGAACCTCATCATCACGATGTTCACCATGGTATGCCCCACGACCTTGCGCATGAAGGCTTCCATCTGAGCATCGCTCAGGGCCACCGCCTGGAGGTTGAGGTCGGCGGCGAGCTCGTTGAATCCCTCCAGGACGAAGTCGGCCATAGATTAGAACGCCTTGGTCATCTGCCAGGAGCGGATGCCATCGCCGATGGGGGCCCGGCCTCGGGCGGGAGCACAGTCTATCTCCCAGCGCATCCCCTGAACGAACGTACCACGGTCCTCGAAGCGAACCGCTACGCCATCGGCCAGGGCTGTCCAGCCCCATGACATGGCGATACCGGTCTGTTCCCAGCGGGAGCCGTACTTGTACTGCCACTTGAAGGTCTGCTGGGCGATGGTGCTCCCAGAACCATCCACCTCCACGAGATAGGTGATGGGGTGGTTCCCGTCGAACCACTCGCCCTCCATCTCCGCGTTGGAGAACATGAGGCCATCCATGGGAGCGGCTACCGAGCCTGTGGAGTTCGCTGTTGGGCGAACGGGCTGGATGCCGCGCTCCCATGGGGCTTCGTCCTGGGTGAGGACCTTCTTGCCGGTACGGATATCGTCGAGGATGGCAAGGGCCTCCTCGGCGTAAGACATCCAGAAGCCGCTCGAGGCTTCCTGGGGGGAGCGCATCCTGCGGTCGTAGGCCATGTACACCGTACGGAGGGCCGCCGCCCTGCGAATCCAGTACGGATAGGTGGTTCCGTCCAAGGTCAGGACGGAGCCGTGGAAATCCAGGATGGTTGCCTCGACCCAGCCAGAGGCGGCCGTGATGAGGGCAGTAGCGTCCGTCCCAGTTACGAGCTGGGAGAACTTCTCGGCGATGTCCAGGCAGTCCTGGGTTCCACAGTAGCTAGGCATGGCTGACTCCGCTCAGGATTCCCCCCGCCCACTTGTACTCGAATGCGGCCTGGTCCCTCACGAACAGGCGGTATCGCTTCTTGTCGTCGAACGCCTCATGGGTAGCCGCATGGTTCTCATGGCCTACCAGGGCCTGCGGGGTAAGCAGGAGCTTCCATCCCGCCGAGGTGGCTCTCAGTGAGTAGTCCGAATCCGAGAAGTACATCGGCATGTTCTCGTCGAGGAGCCCTATGGTGGCGATGAGCTCCGGGCGTATGGCTATCGCGGCGAACGTGAGCCACTTACATCCGCGTTCCTTCTGGAACCGGGGGTCGTCTCGATGCCCCGCTTCGTGCTCTCCCGCCGGATATGCCGCGCCGAATCCACCGCAGATGAGGTAGGAGGGGTTGTCGAGGGCGGTCTGCATGGGCGCCACCATCCCAACACCAGGGTTGTCCTCGAGGGCAGCCATGAGGTAGTCGATGCAGCCATCGTGGAGGACCAGGTCGTCATTCAACAGAACGGGGACTACGAGATGAGGTTCCCCGGCTGCTTCCTTGTGGCCCACCCCGCCCCAGTATGTCATGGCATGACGGAGCGCGGCGTTGGCTCCGGAGGTGAATCCCTTGCCGGGGCCCGCGATGACCCAGTCCATGTGTGTGCCGGTAGAGGCATTACGGGTGTCGTCGATGGTCAGCGGGGTCGGCCCGTTGTTGACCACCACCACATGGACGCCCGGCGCGGTAGTCCAGATGGACGCCACGCAGCGGTTGACACGCGCCTGGTTCTTGTAGCCGATGACGTAGGCGACAGGGATGTACTTCATTACTCGGCCTCCTTCGTCGTCGGGTCCAAGCCCCATAGCTTGATGGCCTCCTCGACTGCTACGTCCAGATGAACGTCAGCCGAGCAGTACGCCTCGCTCTGGCGCATCGCGTCGTAGTGAGCGATGGCCGAGTTGACCGCCAGACGCAGCTCCTCGGGCGTCATGTTGAAGTGCTCGTGAGGGGGCTTGCCCTGAGTGTCGAGCGGAGTGTCCAGCGGGGGCATCTGCAGTTCCTGGCGCTGGTTGGGCTGGAGCAGCTTGAGGAGCTCGTGCTCGCTCTTGCGGAGCTGAGCCCAGGCGTCCTGTATCTTTCTTGGGCAGTCGCGGCCTATGATGCCGCACTTGCATACCCGCTCGCCCAGGGGGACCTTGGCGTCTACCGTGTACTCATGGGTGTAGTAGGCGCTGCGAGTCCATGCCGGGACGGAGGTGTAGTAGGTCACGTGATGCGTCTTGACCGCCTCGGCGATGTGGCTGACGCAAGTATCGGCCGAGACCAGCATGTCTGCGGCGGCGATGAGCGCGGCAGTCGCCCGGATGGCCGGAATGTCCTCGGGGAACGGGATGCCAGCGCCGCCGGGGGATTCCGGAGCGTCGGCAGACGCCTTGAAGGACACGACGCGCCACATGCCCTGGAGCGGGTTCTGCGGGTTGGCTTCCCAGATGATGATGGTGCCCGGATGGCGCTTGAGGGCGCCCAGGAGTTCAGAGGTCCTGTAGAACGTCCGGACGGGGCTCGAGGCGTTGACCTGCACGAGATAGAGCGGCCGTGGGAATCCCCTCAACACGCCTTCTGCCCAGGCGGCCTCCTTGCCCGTCACCACGTAGACGGGGCGCTTCTTGTCGGTCGGCACACTCATCGGGTCGATGTGGGCCCAGCCCAGGTGCTCATCGTAGGTGTTCCGGTAATCCGATATCTGTGTAGGCCACAGCATCGGATGGTGGCTGCTGTTCTCGATTACCCGGTAGTAGTTGGTGACGTTGTAAGGGTACAGCGTCGCGCTCTTGGCGCCCTTAGATGGCTTGGCCCTGTAGCGCTCGAACAGGCCGAACGAGGGCATAAGGGAATCGCCATCGACCACCAGGTCGACCGGGTACTGCCCGTCGATGACCTGGATGGGGCCCATGCGCTGCTCGACGATGACCTTGTTGATGTAGGGGTTGTGCTCGAGGAGGGGAGCGCTGTGCTCGTTGGTGCAGACATCTACGGAGTATCCCCGCTCGTGCAGAGCGCGAGCTGCGACCGTGACGAACATGGCATCACCCATCCCGCCGAAGCGGAGGAGCAGCCATGGCTGTCTCTTCTGGGCCTTCTTGGCAGAGCTACTCATACTTGGACCTCGCCTCCTTGTACTGCTCAGGGGTGAGCGCCAGAAGCTGCGCCACCGATTCGCAGTAACGATTCTGGAATGCCACCGTCTCCGGGGCGGCGAACTCGTTGCGCATGATGTTGGCCCGGAGGACATCGTCGAACGTCCTGTGATGGTCCATCCAGAACTTCTCGGGGTCCAGGTACGCGAAGCGCCCCTCGATATGAGGGTAGACGTGCATGGTGTTGCTGTATCGGCAGGACCAGCCCTTGGTAAGGCGGCACTGCCAGTCGTAAGCCTGTGGGTCTGCCGGGTTGCGGTGCAGCATGTTCATGTCGACGCCGTTGATGAGGTTCTTGCGCCGAATCCAGAACGTGGTGACGTTCTCCTTGCCCAGGCGGTTGGCCTCGCGCATGATGCCGTCCATGGCCTTGGGGGAGATGAACTCGTCAGCGCCGAGATGCCAACACCACATAGGGCCGGCCATCTTCTGCAGCGTGTTGAAATCGGGCTCCGGGAATCCCTTGCGCTGCACGGTGAGTACCGTGAGCTTGGGGCAGGCGAACTCGTCCAGGATGGCCATCGAGTTGTCGGTGGATTCTTGGTCGAGAACGACTACGTCTGAGGCCATGGGGAGCCAGTGCTCGAGCCATGCTCTCAGACGCGCTTCCTCGTTATAGACAACGAGGCCAACCATCATCTCGTGTTCTGTCATCATCCCTCGCTTCCTGACAGAGTCGACTAGGAACTGGATGGACGGGGCCCCGGGCTGTTCCTGAGGCCCCTATCCGGTTTGCGTTTACGCGCCCTTCGAGTACACCAGCCAGGTACGACCGTTGGCCGTGCCGTCGACTGGACGGGTGTATCCGGCATGGGCGACCCAGCCGATGAGGCCCTTGCGGCCGAAGTCCTGCTCGTGGTCGGCGTAGTACCTGACGAGGCCCGGAGAGGCGAAGTCATCGCCCCCCACAACCGCGTTGTTGCCGAACACGACCGTGGTGCCGACCGTGGCGCTGTAGGTGGTCACTGCGTGAGGCCCGAACTCCTCGACGAAGATGAAGCCACCGAACTTGAAGAGGTCGCCCAGCGAGTAGATACCCTCGATGTTGAGGGCCGATGCGCTGGAGTACACCTCGCTCTGCGCCTTCAGGCTGTCGAACATGCCCGGGGCACCGACCCAGCGGTAGTAACCGTCAGGGAACGGGGCCACACCGAGACGCCTCAGCTCGGAGGCAATCTGGCGGACGTGGTCCGGGCTGATGGGGTTGGTCCCCCTGGTGCCCGTGTAGGTCCCCTTGGACGCGCTGCCGGTTCCATCGCACACGAAGTAGTTGGTGGTGTTGCCGATGAAGGTCGCACCGATGAGGTAGTTGCGGGTCAGCATGGCGTTGCGTGCCATGGAGACTGCACTGGCCTTCTGCATGTCGGCGTTGGCGAGCCAGGACTGGAATGCCTCGAGGGCCTCCGAGTACCCGTACTCCTTGATGGTGCCGGTCACCTGGGTGAGGCCCGAGGAGTTGGCTGCGCTGACCTTGGTACCGCTCAGGAGGGCAGTGGTGCCCCCGAGGGGCAGGTCGGCCATGACGTTGATGTGGAAATACTGGCCACGGCCCTGGCCGAATACCTCCACGTCACCGTACCGCTCACCGACGAACTGCGGCCAGATGGAGTAGGCCGGCAGGTCCATCTCGATGGCGGGGACCCAGTATTCAGGCTTGACGAGCGTTCCCACGCCCGCGTTGCTGAACCTGGTGCTGATGGCTACGGAATAGGTTGCCATGGATTACCCTTCTGGGCTACCTCGGGCGCCGGGACATCTTCTTGTCGAGGCCGACCATGTAGTTCTGGTCGTATGTGCCCGATGGCGTTGCCCTATCCTGGTGTCCACCCGTCACGGTGGAGCCCACTGCGGGCTGCCGTGTTGGGTCGGGAGTGTTGGGGTCTGTCGCCTTGGTATCCTCCAGCCATTCCTTGTCGATGGCTTCGAGGGCGGCGTTGAGCTCTGCCGCGTCTGCGAACCCCTTGACCAGCACCGTCTCGTACAGACGGCGAAGCGGCTTCTGGTCCTTGGCGGGCACTCCTGCCAGGCGGGTTGCCGCTGTGCGCTCGAAGAGGAGGGCCTGGTCGCGCTTGGCTATCTCGGCCATCGCAGCGCCGTGCTTGCTCTTCCAGTCAGCCGCCTCACGCTGGGCCTTCTCAGCCTCGGACATGGTGGCCTGCTGCTGCTTCTCGCGCTCGGCTACGACCTTGTCATACTCGGCGGCCTTAGCCTCGGCGTCCTTCAGGCGAGCCCTGAGAGCCGGGGTGTCCTTGGAGTATGACTCCAGCGCAGCCTCGAGAGCCGCCTCGTCCTTGAATCCTCTGCGCTTCCACAGCGGTTCCTGGGCGTTGGCGTTCTCGTTCCCGGTCGCCCCTGCGGCTCCGGAATCGGACGGGTCGGGGATGTACACTTACATCACCTCTCTACATGGTTGGATAACAGCATGAACCCGCTCTGAGTTCCTGCGTGCATCCGGTTCTACCTGGTGTGTGGTAACGGAGAAGCCCATGCTCGATGCCGAATCAGCCAGCGGTTGAACTCTCCTGCTGACGGTGAATCGTTGCCAGTCTGTATTATATAGGTTTTCAGGGCCGTGTCAAGCTGCGAATCAGTAACGCTGGGGTCCACCTGGAGGTCGTCTCGCATGGCATCGCGGAGGGCGGGGATGTCGGCCATCGTTGCGGCCGTCACGTTGACGAACCATAGGGGTGGCGTTGGCAGGGAGAGTTGGCCCATCTGACTCCTGGTGATGATGTGTTCCCGGAGGATGGCCTGAGCGTACTCGGCCCCTGACTCAGAATAGAACCAGAGCATGCCCATCTTGTCGTCAGCGTATCTTGGCGCGGTTGGGGACACTTGTCCCCCGCAAGAGAGGGGGCTGTCTCCCGACTCGATGAGCTCCTCGAGCGTCTGAATCTCGCCGTACTTCTCGACGTTGGCCGGGGTAGTTGCGTCAGTGATGGGCTGCGTCCACAACCCGTACATGTTAGGGTAGGGCACAGTTCCACCACCGTTCGTGCAGGCGCCCGGCCCATACCACCATGATGCCCAGGTCGAGGCAGCGCCCCTTGCACAGATGATAGAGGCCCACCACGACGACACACTTGTAGTCGGGCCACCCGAACGCCCAGCACCTATTGAAGTTCTTATGCTTACTCATTATCCCTCCAGCGTCCTTGCGTATTCCATTGCTCGCCTCCGCAGGGCCATGGCGGCCAGTGTGCGAGGGCGGTTGACGGCGTATCTCCGCAGGACCTCGTACCAGCTCACCCGGCTGTTGCCGTATCGCAGGCCGAGGATATGTCCATCGGGGCATGTGAGTTGAGCGCCCAGCTCCTCGATGGTGGCCCCGGTAAACATGGCGTTCTGGAGCTTCCGCGCCACCTCGCGGGTGTGATGCCCGAGGTTCTCCTTCCAGGTGTACGTCTCGGCTGCGATGGCCGTCTTGACTACGGCCTTGTCGTCAGGGCGCAGCTTCAGGGAGGACGGCGCTACCAGGTCGTTCATCTGCTGGTTCAGGCCGAACAGCCGAAGGCCTATGACGTAGAAGGCGGCGAAGTGCTCCACTGTCCATGCCGCTGCAGGAGCGGTGACCCGCTCGATGACCTTGGATGCTACCAGGCCAGTCGCGCGATTTATGACCGACACGGAGTCCTTGTCGGCCACGAGGCGCCCGCCCTTCCAGGTAGCCATCTTGGCGAAGGCGGGGAGGAACTCCTTGACCATCCATCGGTCGTAGCCCTCGGCGAAGGCCAGGAGTTCGTCCTTCTGGCCTTCCCCAGCGGCCAGATACACACGCTCGTACCTGGCAACGAGTTCCAGCAGCTTCTCCTTGGTCAACTACTTGGCCTCCGGTTCCTCTTCGGGGGCGTCGACGTCAGCCTGCTCCTTGGCGTTGAGGTTGGCCTGCAGCTCATCGAAGGCGGCCTGCGCGGATGCGTTCTCCACGTCAGCCACCTCCTGGAGAGCGGCCAGTTCGTCTTCCACCCGCTGCTTGGTCCACTCGGGATGCAGCGTCTCGATGGCGACGCGCTTGGACTCCAGAGAGGCCGCCGAGAGAGTAGCCCGTACGGAGGCCACTGCCATCTCGTCACGAGGATACACCAGAGGGGCGAACTCTACGGTTGCCTCCATCATGCGCGAGGATATGGCCAGCATGTTGGGTTCCATCCATCCGGCTTCCGTGCGCGAGCACAGCTCGGGGAGCCCGCCCCAGTAGGCCATCATGGCAACGGTTTCGGCCATGAGCTCGAGCTCCTGCTCGACGGCGCACAGCTCCTTCTCTCGGATGAGCTCCTCGAGAGGCTGCAGGGCTATCTCGTAGGCCCGTCCGGAACCTACCGAACCTATGCCCTCCAAGTCCCCTACGGAGATGGAGGGGATTCGGCTGGTCTCATGTACTATCTGCAGGAGCAGCTTGATGAGGGCCAGCGGGGAGCTGATGTCGTGGTCTGTCTCGAGGCGCTTGATGAACTCGCCCTGGCCAGCCGCGCCACCGCCCTGTATCTGCCAGGTCTCTCGGGGGCCGTACCTGAACTCGAGCTTGCCTCTGATGTTGGTCACCACGGGGGAGTGTACGCTCCAGATGACCTTCTCGTGTGTGGTCGTGAGCATCTCGTTCAGGGCGCTGAGCGTCTTGAGCAGGGGCATGATGTCCGAGCGCCCGTATGCCGAGGTCGGGTGGTCGGCTCCTCGCCAGAACACGCATCCCAGGTAATCGCCCAGGGGGTTGAGCCCGCCATCCTCGAGGGTGATGCGATGGTCGTCTACGAACAGCAGGTGTATGCCTGGCGTCACTATCGCGCCGCGAGGGTCGCGCTGATGACGGGTGATGACCTCCATGACGTGGACCGCTCCGGGGCGCTCGCGCCCGATGGCGGCCTGTATCTGCTCGGGGATGGTGCGTGTGGTGTAGTCGAAGATGATGCCAACCGGGCGGGTATGTGGCATCTCGGGGTCGAGTATGGGGACCGCCTGTCCGAGGCCGGTGTCACTGTACACGACGCGCCCGGGCCATTCCCAGCCCAGGCGGATACAGGTGTTACCCCCGATGGAGGCCAGCTTGGAGACGCGGAGCATGAGGCGAGCCATGCCCTTGAACGTCGACTCCAGGGCGGCGTCCCATGCGGGCACCCCGGTAGACCGGCGCACGGCTCTGGAGTACAGGGTGGAGGCGACCTTGTCGACAATGACCGCCGTGAGGGCGGCTGGCGTCCACGCCTCCTTGCGATACGCCAGGTCCTGCGGGGACATGCTGGCGCTCTGGACGGGGTCCGTTGCGTTGTTGTAGAGGCTCTCGGCCGCAGCGAGCTCCTCCTGCTGCCGGCGGTCCTGCGAGTCGAGCAGTGACCGGAGCGCCTCATAGCTCATGTCGGATGTTAGGCCCGTGAAGATGCTCACTTCGGTAGACTCCTTACGACTACTCGGTTGTACCGCCACATGAGATAGTAGCGAATGGCGTCACACGGATGGTCCGTGACTCCGTCCTTGACGGGGAGCTCGTCGGTCGAGCCCTCCTTGTAAGCGTAATTCTCGATGCCGTATATGAGTTTCCCGCAGGAGGGGTCCACAAACAGTCGTCGGGCCCCGTTGGCGTTCTGGATGCGTGACCGCACCAGATTGACGCCCTCGATGATACCCTGCTGGGCGGCCTCCCAGTAATATCCCTTCTCGCGGAACCAGGGCTGTGCCTCCATCCACGAGACAAACGACTGCCCGCTCTGCTGGCTCTCTGCGTTGCCCGCTACGTCCACGACCAGAGACTCATAACCCTCTGGTGGTTCGTATCTTTGGATGATATCCAATACGTCCGGGAATGTCAATCGTGGCTCCACCACCTCGCGGATGACGTGGTCGATGCCATGGAACTCGTCATGCGCCACCCATAGCATGGCACAGGCCCCGTTATACCCAGGGTCGACTGCCAGGGAGATGGTCCAACCATTCAGGTTGGACGGTGCTGGCTGCACGTTCTCGTAGTGGTCCCACATCGAGTAGACCATATTGGCGAAGGCGACGAACTCGGCACCATGCTGCTGACGGAACGACAACTCGTCGAGCTGTTCTCTGGCGAGGTCGAGTTCCTCCTCGTCCCATACGGCGCTGTTTATCCAGCTCGGTGACTGGAAGCTCTCGTATCCCGCCTGGTGCTGCTGGCCCTTGAGGAAGAGGTTGTATATCCAGTTACGCCCCAGGGGGGTTGTAATGAACAGCACGGTCCCCTTGCGGTCACGGAGGGTTGGGGACAGCTTCCTGAGCCATACGCTTTCGGGGACCTCGGCGCACTCGTCGAAAATCAGTAGGTCGAGGCCCTCGCCGATGAGGGAAGCTGGATGGTCGGCGCTCTTGAGCTGCACCCAAGAGCCCCAGGGGAGCTCTATGCGCTTGTCGGGGCGGCCGTCCTGGATATGGGCCTGGGGGTACATGATGTCGACGTACTTGACCAGGTACTCGTACACCTTGTTGGCCAGGTCGTAGGTCTTGCTGACCACCCAGATATGGCAGTCACGCTCAGCCAGGGCATAGGCCGCGATGACGGCGCACATCTGGCTCTTGCCCCAGCGCCGCCCGCATACGATAACCAGGAAGCGGAC
>ERZ795030.6007-NODE-6007-length-10849-cov-4.752733_pt1 | contig 10849 bp, 9 predicted proteins | sample MGYA00375122_ERZ795030 | MGnify/ENA primary metagenome ERZ795030 (study PRJEB30165, sample SAMN05720146) | activated sludge metagenome | isolation source: anaerobic digester from wastewater treatment plant | place: Japan | collected 2015-04-20 ...
TACTCAATGCTGGGCTGACCGCCGACCAAACCGGGCGCTGAGGTCCTGAGCGGCCTTGAGATAGTTGCGCAGGCGGACGCGCGGCGTTTGCGAGAGTTGGATGCGCTCGAGGGCGTCCAACCGGTGTTCGAGTTCGAGCAGCCGAGCCATCGTGCGGTTGGCCTGCGTCACGAGCTGCCGGTTGGCCTCCTCGAGGCCGGCCACGAGCCGCCCTTCGATCTCCCCGAGACGCCAATCCAGGTGTTCGTGGCGACGCTGCGCCAAGGTGTCGAGGCGGACCGACTCGGCGGCGAGGTGGAGCCCGACGCCGAGGCCACCCGAGGCGGCCAGGGCGGTGCGCAGGTAGCGGTCGCGGATGATCCCGATGTAGCGCGCGTGGTCGTCGCTGGCGACGACGACGCTGTTGCCCAGGTCGCCGGCGGCCGTGCGGTGATGCCAGTACGCCAGCGGGGTGCCGTCGACGAAGCCCACAGTGTGGACCGACAGGAGGCGGAGCATGAAATCCCAGTCGGCCAGCACCGGGAGCGTGCCGTCGTAGAGCCCCACCTCGTCGTGGACGCTGCGCCGGTAGAGCACGGAGATCGGCGGTGAGATGTTGGCGCGCAGGACCTCGCCGAGGGTGATGGCCGACTTGTCGGCAGCGAGGATCTCGCGCCGGATCTCGACCACGCCTTCGGGGGTGAGCTCCTCGTAGACCACCTCGGTGCGGACGGCGACGGCGGCATCCGTCGAGTCCTGGAGATGGCCCACCGTGGCTGCCAGGAACTCGGGGTGCCAGGTGTCGTCGTCGTCGTGGATCACGAGGAACTCGGAGCGGCTGTGCGTCACGCCGGTGTTCATGGCGGCTTCACGACCGACCGACTGCGGGTTGGTCACGACGTCGACCTGGCCGCGCACCGCGGGGCAGGCCGCGACCTGCTCGAGGACCGGTCCCTCGTCGCCCCCGTCGTTGACGACGATGACGCGGAAGTCTCGGAAGGTCTGGGCACCGATGCTCGCCAGGGCGCGGGGGAGCAGTTGCGGGCGATTGCGCGTGCGAAGGACCACGGCGACGGCCGCCACGGGCGCATCGGACGGAGTGCTCTCCTGCGGCTGGCCGGTCATGCGGCCATCATGCCAGCCAGGCTCGCAGCGGTCAGGGAAAGCGCGCCCCTCGCTGCCGCGAGCGCACCTCGTCGGCTCCGGGGTCGGCGGACCCTCGCGGGCGAGGTCGGCGGGAGCAGCGTGTCGGGCAGATAGCATGAATCGGTTCATCGAGGAGGCGTGAGGCGCATGCGGCGTGTGGTGTTTTATCTGTTCTACGACCCCGAGGGGATCGTCGACGACTACGTGACCTACAAGCTGTCTGCGTTGCGCCCCTTCGCCGAGCACATCTTCGTCGTGTCCAACTCGCAGCTCACCCCTGAGAGCCGCGACAAGCTCGAGCAGGTCGCCGACACGGTGTGGGTCCGAGAAAATCGGGGCTTCGACGTGTGGGCCTACAAGGAGGCCATGGCCCTGTTCGGGGCGGACCGGCTCGCCGACTACGACGAGCTCGTCCTCATGAACTACACCTTCTTTGCGCCGGTGTTCCCGTTCGCCGAGACCTTCGACGCGATGGATGCCCTCGAGGTCGACTTCTGGGGGATGACCGCGCACAAGTCGGTCGCCGAGCACCCGTTCGCCGGGATGCAGGGAGAGCTTCCCGAGCACATCCAGTCTCACTGGCTCTCGGTCCGCAAGACCCTCTTCACCTCGATCGAGTTCCAGAACTACTGGCGCGACATGCCGATGATCACGAGCTACGACCAGTCGGTCCTCGAGCACGAGGCGAAGTTCACCGCCCACTTCGCCCGGGCGGGATTCCGGTATGCCGTGGCGTTCCCCCCGGAGGATTACCCTTCGCAGCACCCGGTGTTCGACAACGCCGCGCTTATGCTCGACAACCGTTGCCCGCTGGTCAAACGCCGGCTGTTCTTCCACGAGCCGAGCTACCTCGACCGCAACGCCATCCTCGGCAAGCGCGTCATAGAGAAGGTCGCCGCGGCCGGATATCCCACCGACCTCATCTGGAGCAATGTCGTCCGCTCGTCCGAGCCTCGGACGCTCTACACGAACTTCTCCATGCTCGAGGTCCTGCCCGACGACGACACCGGGTGGCGCCCCGACCCTGCGCCGCGCCTGGCCGTCTTTGCCCACATCTACTACGACGACATGGTCGCCGAGATGATGGACTACCTCACGCGGATCCCGATCCCCTTCGATCTCATCGTCACGACCTCATCGCAGGAGAAGCGAGCGTCCATCGAGGCGCAGCTCGCGGCATACGACCTTGCCGGCCTCGAGATCAGGGTGGTGGAGGCCAACCGCGGGCGTGACATGAGTGCGCTGCTTGTCGGCTGCCGGGACCTGCTCACGAGCGGGCGTTACGACCTCGCGCTGCGCGTCCACTCCAAGAAGTCGCCGCAGGACGACTACAACGCCGCGACCCTGTTCAAGGCGCACATGTTCGACAACGTCCTGTCGTCGACCGGTTATGTCGCTCGCATCCTCAAGCTGTTCACCGACGAACCAACCCTCGGCATGGTGTTCCCGCCCGTCGTCAACATCGGTTACCCCACGTTGGGTCACTCGTGGTTCACCAACCGGCCGCTGGCCGAAGAGGTGGCCGCCAAACTCGGGGTCCACACCGTCTTTGACCGCTCGACCCCGCTGGCGCCCTACGGCTCGATGTTCTGGTTCCGGCCGCAGGCGCTGCTCAAACTCACCGGCTGGCCGTGGCAGTGGGAGGACTACCCCGAGGAGGCCGAAGCCTACGGCGACGGGTCGATCACCCATGTCCAGGAGCGGCTCATGGCCTACGTCAGCCTCGACGCCGGCTTCCACGTGCGGGGAGCGGTCAACACCGACTGGGCCGGCATCAACTACGCCTTCCTCGAATACAAACTCCAGCGCATCGCGAGCATGCTGCCCCATCACACGCAAGACCAGGTCAACTACCTCACGAGGGTCCAAAACGAGGGCCCTGCCCTGCTTCATCTCAAGCAGGCGGTCGACCAACAGTTCCCGGGAGCTGCCAAGGTGTTGCGGCCGGCATACCGCGTGCTTCGGGCCGGCAAGAGAGTTGTCGGCAAGCTCGGGGGCGGTCAGTGACCGCGCTGTCGACCGGACACCCGAGCCGACCGGCGACTCCGCCGTCCAACTCCACTCCCACCAGCGGGGCCCTCACGCTGGCTGCGGCGTTCGACCCACGATCGAATGCCATCGGATTCCTGCGGTGGCTCCTCGCCTTCGCGGTGATCTTCAGCCACGCCGGCCCTCTCGCCGACTTCTATGGAGGTCATGACCTCGGCACCCAATGGTCACAGGAGCAGTCCTTTGGCGGGGTAGCGGTCGCCGGCTTCTTCTGCCTGTCCGGCTTCCTCATTACCAAGAGCCGGATGGGACGGTCGACGATCTTCCGGTTCTTCTGGCGCCGGGTCTTGCGGATCTTCCCGGCGTTCCTCGCTTCGCTCGCAATGACCGCCTTCATCCTCGCCCCCATCGCGTGGCGTAAGGAACGCGGCACCTGGGCGGGCTACTGGACGGCGAGCGTCGACTCGCCGTTGACGTACTTCTCCAACAACATGTTCCTGCGCTTCTACCAGAAGAACATCGCCGAGATGGGGGCGAAGCTGCCGCTAGGTCAGAAGGGCGGCTTCGACTGGAATGGGTCAGCCTGGACACTCATCTATGAGTTCAAGGGGTACTTCATCGTCGGGGTCCTGGGGTTGTTTGGCATCCTCGGCTACCGCAAGCTCGCGGCGGTGGGGTTCGGCTTCATGCTCGTGCTCAACACGATGCTCTGGGGCGGCTTCGGCCAGACGGCCTACCTCTACCCCCTCTTTCGTGACTACTTCAACATCATGATGTTGACGCCGTTCTTCTTCGGCATCATGCTCGCCCTCTTCGGCGACCGGATCGTCATCGACGATCGGCTCGCCATGGCCGCCGGCGGACTGGCCTTCTTCACCTACTTCCTCGAGTCAGGGTGGAATCTCTACGGCCAGTTCGGCTACCTCTACGTCCTCATCTGGGCGGCGGTGCGACTGCCACTGCGCCGCTGGGAGAAGTACGGCGACTTCTCCTACGGGATCTACATCTACGCGTGGCCGATCATGCAGTTTTCGGCCTATTTCGGGCTCCACACCCGAGGGTGGTTGGTCTACCACCTCGTGATCGTCGTCGTCTGCCACATGGTCGCCTACCTCAGCTGGCACCTGCTCGAAAAGCGCGCGCTGGCCCTCAAGAACTGGACTCCCGTCCCCCTCGCCCGAGTCCTCGCGCGACTCAAGCCTCTTGAGGCAGCGGTGACAGCCAGGATTGTCAACCCCGCCTTCTCCTCGACGCACGCGGCGAAGGCGGCCCGAGCGGATGCGGCTGCACTGGCGGCCGAGGCCAGTCAGGACGACCTCGTCACCCACGACTGGCGTGACCGAGCGGCCGCCCCGACACCGAAGGTCGGGACATGAGCCGCCCAGGGGCGGGGTCAGGCGCGCCCACGACGGTGATCGGCCGCGCGTGGGCCGCCTTCCTCATCCTCGCCGCCCTCGCGGCGGGTTATGTCGCCCCCCGATTCGCAGCCACGCCCCCGCCCGCCGGGTCGACGCCCGCAACCTCGACCACGTCGGGCTCGTCCGAATCATCAGGGCCGTCTGGGTCGTCGGCTCCCCAAGCCACTTCGGGCTCGGCGACCTCGGCCGCGTTCACGGCAGACATGGAGAAGGTCTTCGCCCAGCAGACGACCAATCCCTCCTCCCGCGCGATCGCGGTGCCCGGTCGGGACGGCTTCTACTTCCTCGGGGATCTGGCCAACGCCAACTTCTCGCAAGCCGTGGGTCGACGGGTCTACTCAGCGGCCGAGGTGGCCGCGGCAGGCGCGGCCTTCCAGGCCCAGAAGCGCTGGCTGGCCGCGCGCAATATCCCCCTGACCGTGGCGATCGCGCCCGCTAAATGGTCGATCTATCGCGACAAGCTGCCCGAATGGACCGACGGTATGCCGCGCCCGGCGATCGCGGACCAACTCCTCGCGGCATATCCCGACCTCGGGATCATCGACCTCCGACCGCAGTTGCAGGAGGCCCGGAGTCAGCACGAGGTCTACTCCCGGATGAACAGTCACTGGACGGCATACGGAGGCTATGTCGGGTTCCTCGCGATCTATGAGGCGATGCGGGCGCGTGACCCGCGTCTGTCGCCGCTGAACTTCCCGGCACTCACCGGGGTCGACACGGTCGATGCGTTCAACGAGTTCGAGGGCCTGGCCGGGATCAAGGGCGCCAACCCGTGGACGGTGCCGCGCTTCGCGGCGCCGCTGCCGGGATACGACTTCGTCAACCCCGACGGCAGCCACACGCCCATCGCTGGGGGTTCCACGATCGACATCGTCCAGATGCCATTGCGCACCGAGCGTGCGACGGCTCCGACGAAGGCCCGGGTGCTCCTTCTGGTCGACTCGACAGTCACCTCGCCGAGCCCCTACTTCGCCGCAGCGTTCTCGTCGACGATGATGCTGCGCCACTGGATGGACGAGCCGGCCAAGACCCCCGACCTGGCCGCGATCGTCAATGCCTACCAGCCGGATCACGTGCTCTACCTCATGACCGAGCGCCACTTGAACAAGCCTTTCGCGCCGCCGGCGCTACCCTAGACGGGACTTCGCGCTGACTCACCCAGAGGTCAGACTGCTGCAAACCGCTCTAACGGAAGTAGAACTCGTGTCTTCGACGTGCCTGGTCACCGGCGGTGCCGGCTTCATCGGATGCGCTCTGTCGAGCGCACTCGCCGACAATTTCGACCGCGTGGTGGCGCTGGACAACCTCCACCCTCAGGTCCACCCGGTGCGCCGCCGCCCGGCTGCGCTCGATGCTCGGGTCGAGTTCGTCGAGGGTGACGTGACGTCGGCCGCGACGTGGGACAGCTTGCTCGCCGACGTCCACCCCACGACGGTGATTCACCTCGCGGCGGAGACCGGCACCGGCCAGTCGCTGACCGAGGCCACCCGCCACGCGATGGTCAATGTCGTCGGCACGACCGAGATGCTCGATGCCTTTGTGCGTCACGAGCGGTTGCCGGACAAGATCGTCCTCACCTCCAGCCGGGCTGTCTACGGTGAAGGGGCCTGGGCTGCCGAGGATGGGTCCGTGACCTATCCGGGACAGCGCTCCCGCGCGATGCTCGAGCGTGGAGAGTGGGACTTCCCCGGCCTCACACCGACGCCCTTCCGCTCGGACCGCGTCGAGCCTCGGCCCACCAGCGTGTACGGCTCGACCAAGCTCGCCCAGGAACACATCCTGCGGTCCTGGTGCTTGGCCATGAATGTGACGCCGGTGATCTATCGGCTCCAGAACGTCTACGGACCGGGCCAGTCGCTCACGAATCCCTACACCGGGATCGTCTCGTTGTTCACCCAGAAGGCGAAGGCCGGCGAGGTCATCCCCGTCTACGAAGACGGCGACATCGTGCGTGACTTCGTCTTCATCGACGACGTGGCGTCGGCCATCGTCGCCGGCACGCTTCACTCGGGCGCCAACGAGCACGCCTACGACATCGGTTCGGGCGAAGCCACGACGATCATGGACCTCGCGCGCATCGCGGCGTCTGTCTACGGCGCCCCTGAGCCGCAGGTCAACGGGCTCTTCCGGGACGGTGACGTGCGGCACGCCTCGTGCTCGATCGCCGACTCGCAGGAGGCGCTCGATTGGTCGCCTCGCGTCATGGTCGACGAGGGTGTCCGTCGGCTGTGCGCCTGGATCGACGGTCAGTCCACGCGGGACTGACGGGGTCGATCGGTGACCTCCGAAGGGTTGCGCATTCTCGTCGACGCGACAGCACTCCCTCGTGACCGGGGTGGGGTGGGCCGTTACGTTGACGAGCTTGTCAGTGCGCTACCCGCCCTCGGCGCTCGGGTCGTCGTGGCAGCGCAAGAGCACGACCGGGACCATTTCGCCCACCTCGTCGGGTCTGCTGCCGTCGTCGGCGCTCCCCAGTGGGCCGGTGCCCAACTGCCTCGTCTGCTGTGGGAGCAGAGCGGCCTCGCCGTAGCAGCCCGCCGCCTTCGCCCTGACGTCGTCCTGTCGCCGCATTACACGATGCCGCTCGCGGACGCCCTCCCACGCAGCGTCCCCCAGGTCGTCACCCTCCACGACGCGACCTTCTTCAGCCACCCCGAGGTCCACACCCGGGTCAAGGCGCGCTTTTTCACGACGTGGACCCGCATCTCGACTCGGGTGGCCGACGCGCTCGTCATGCCCAGCGAGGCGACCCGCCGCGAAGTGCTCGCCCACACCGGCGCCGACCCGGCGAAGCTCGTCGTCGTGCCGCATGGGGTCGACCACGCCCGGTTCCGGCCACCCACGCCTGCCCTGGTCGAGGCAGCGCGCGCGTGGGCGGGAGTCGCGCCAGGCACGGCATACCTCGCCTTCCTCGGCACGCTCGAACCCCGCAAGAACGTGCCCGCTCTCGTCCGCGCCTTCGTGGCCGCATGCGCCGACCGCAGCGACCCTCCCGCGCTCGTGCTCGCCGGTGGGCGGGGCTGGGACAGTGAGATCGACGCAGCCCTCGCCGCCGTGCCCACGCACCTGCGCGTGCTCCGCCCGGGCTTCATCCCGGACGATCTCGTGACTGGACTCCTCGGGGGAGCCGAGATCGTCACCTATCCGAGCCTGGGCGAAGGCTTCGGTCTGCCGGTGCTTGAGGCGATGGCGTGCGGCGCCCCGGTGCTCACGACGCGTCGCCTGTCCCTGCCGGAAGTGGGCGGTGATGCTGTGGAGTATGCCGCGACGCCAGAGGCCGCTGACATCGCCTCGGCGATCGGCGGACTCCTCGACGACCCGTCCCGCAGAGAGCAGCTGCGCCGTCTCGCGATCGCGCGCGCTGGCACGTTCACGTGGGAGGCGACGGCTCGCGGCCACCTCGACCTGCTCACGAGAGTGGCGGCGAGACGTGGCTGAGCCAACCGTGCGCGCGATCGTCGTCACCTATTCGTCTGGTCGCTATCTCACCGCCTTCCTCGACTCGCTCGAGTCGGCCTCGCAGTCACCGGTGCCGGTCGTCGTCTCCGACAACGGATCGACCGACGGCAGTCTCGACGCCCTCGAGGGGCGCCCCCGTCTGCACCTGCTGCGAAATGGGGCCAACCTCGGTTACGGCGCGGCCGCCAACCGAGGGGCCGCCGGTGCGTCCGAGGAGTGGCTGCTCGTGGCCAACCCCGACGTCGAGCTGTCGCCCGGCTCGATCGACGCACTCCTCGGGGCGCGGCACCGCTGGCCAGGCGCTGGTGTCTTGGGGCCGGCCGTCATCAACCCGGACGGGATGCTCTATCCCTCGGCGCGGCAGATCCCTTCTCTCGGACGGGGTGCGGGGCACGCGATCTTCGGCTGGATCTGGCCCAGCAACCCCTGGACCGCGGCCTACCGTCGGGAGCGGGGCGAGGTCGAGGAGGGGCCCTGCGGCTGGCTGTCCGGATCATGCCTGCTCGTCCGGCGCGAGGCGTTCGAGCTGGTCGGGGGCTTCGACGAAGGATTCTTCATGTACTTCGAAGACCTCGATCTCTGCGAACGCATCGGCCGGGCTGGCTACGACGTCGTCTACGTGCCGTCGGTGACCGTGCGGCATACCGGAGCCCACTCGACGAGCGGCCACGCGACGGCGATGGCCAAGGCGCACCACGACAGCGCCTACCGCTACCTCGCTCGGCGCTACCACCGACCGGTGCATGCGCCGCTGCGGTGGGCGCTGCGGGTCGGCCTCGGGGCCAGGCTCCTGCTTAGCCGGGTCTTCACCGGGATCACCCAGGGAGCCAAGCCGACTCGGCGACCGCGCTGAGCCTGGGCTCCCGGGTCGACGGCTAGTGGCATGGCACAGTAGGGGATCGGGTCGGGTGCGATCGAGGAGTGCGGCAAGGTGGCAGAAGGACCAAAACATCGATTCGCGATGCCTCCGTGGGTTTTTGCGGTGTGCGTGGGAGTCGTGGCGCTTGCCGTGCTCGGGTGGTGGCTCCGCGGCACGAGCACGGTGACGACGCCGGGAGAACGCCCCTCGGCGGCCACGTCGGGTGCTCCGTCGACCGTGACCGCGGTGGCGACAGCCCCTCTCACGCTCGCCGCCACCTCGACTCACGCCCCGTCGGTTTCCCCACCCATCGCCACGGCTACGGCGGCACCGACCACGACCGCGCCGGCCACGGCGACGGCGACACCGTCCACCCCGACTCGCTCGTCCTCCCCAGCGGGCTCGGGACCTTCCCCGGCCGGAGCTGACGCGCAGCCGGCATACCCGACGCTCGCGGGAGTCCGAGCGGTCGTGACCAGCCACGAGATCGGTGGTGCGGGCGTCGCGATCGAGGTGACTGCGCTCATCCTCGGCACGACGCGCGAAGGGCTGACGTGCACCGCCACGAGCACCGACGGTGTCCGCTCCGCCAGCGGCAGTGCCCCCGCGGTCTTCGATGGTCGTGGGCTGTCGTGCGGCACGATGCAAGTGGCGCTTCCCGAACCCGCCACCGGCGTGTGGACGACGACGGTCACCGTGCCCGTCGACGGGGTCACCGTCCGGTCCGACGCTGTGACGGACCGCCGATGAACGGCCCTCGCGCCTCCGCGGGCGGCCGTTGTCGGCAACACCTGCGCAGGCATGCCCTTGTCGCGGCGCTCCTGGCGCTCTTGCTGGCCAGTTCGGTCGCCGGCAGTATGCCGTCCGCTCAGGCGGTGAGCCCGCACGCCCCGGCACTGTCCACGCCCGTCGTCGCCGGGATGCCGACTGTCGCTGCCCTGTCGGGATCAGACTGGCGGGCCGGCTCGATCATCTCCGATAGCGACTTCTTCGACGCCCTCGCGATGACCGAGGCCGACATCGTCACCTTCCTCAACGCCAAGGGCGCCGCCTGCGTTGACGGCGCCATGCCGTGTCTGCGCTCTTATGTCACGGCGACGCCCGCGACGATCGCGGAGACGGGACTCTGTGACGCCATGCCTGCGACGGCCGCCTCGACGGCCGCCCAGATCATCGCGCGCGTCGCGACGGCGTGTCGGGTCAGCCCCAAGACCATCCTCGCGATGATCCAGAAGGAGTCGGCGATCGTCACGACGACCAACCCCACGACGACGATGTACCAGACAGCGGCGGGCTACGGCTGCCCAGACTTCCAGCCGTGCGACACCGCCTATTACGGCTTCTTCAACCAGGTGTATCGGATGTCGCGGCAGTTCCGGATGTATACCCTCAACCCGACCCGCTACAGCATCCAGGCGGGGCGCGAGAACGCGATCCTCTATCACCCCAACACCTCGTGTGGCTCAGCCCCGGTCTTCGTGCAAAACCAGGCGACGGCCAACCTCTACATCTACACGCCCTTCCAGCCCAATGCCGCGGCGCTGGCTAATCTCGGTGGATCCGGCGACGCATGTTCGGCCTATGGCAACCGCAACTTCTGGGTCCTCTACACCACGTGGTGGGGCGGCGCGTTGCCGCAGATTGCTCCGCGGGGGGCCGTGACGGCGACCGCGACGGCCGCAGGTGAGCTCACGGTGAGCGGCTGGGCGATCGACGAGAGCGATCTCAACGCCGCAGTCACCGTCACGATGATGATCAATGGCAAGCCGGTCGCCGCCAAGACCGCCAACGCGCCCTACCCGGCGCTCGCCTTCTACGGGGTCCCGGGCGACCACGGTTTCACCTTCGCCGCCAAGGCACCGCTCGACGGCGCCAACGAGGTCTGCGTCATCGCCGGCAACGTCGGCGGCGGAGTCGATGCGCGCATCGGGTGCCAGACGGTCACCGTCACGTATCCCAAGATCGACCCCGTCGGCACCATGACCGCCACGGCAGCTGC
>ERZ795030.6008-NODE-6008-length-10848-cov-7.759010_pt1 | contig 10848 bp, 8 predicted proteins | sample MGYA00375122_ERZ795030 | MGnify/ENA primary metagenome ERZ795030 (study PRJEB30165, sample SAMN05720146) | activated sludge metagenome | isolation source: anaerobic digester from wastewater treatment plant | place: Japan | collected 2015-04-20 ...
AGATCGGCAGCAATCCCGGTGGGCATGAGATTTCCCTTCTTGGGTGGTATTCCCGCTGCGCCGGCGCACATGTCCTTGACCCCTGTCGCCAGGGCGATGAGCGAGGAATTGATGGATGGTCGTCGACTCGACCAGCCGCGACTTCAATAACATCTGCCATGTCATCGAGCTTGCCAGATCCGGCGCCAAGTCGATTCTTGGTAACGTTCGAGCGACATTAACAAATAGCCCCATCCAGTACAAGTCAAAGGGAGTGCCGACAGGAGGTGGCTGGCTGCGAGGCGATGCCTTTCCCAGGCTTGCCGGGGTAGCACCGCAATGCGCTCCGCGTTGAAGATCTCACACTTGTGCTATGGTTGCAGCCGTCGAAAGGCAGAAGAGGGATGCAGCGTTCGGCCCGGTCATCGCAAACATCGCCAGTGCAGGTGCTGAGAGCCGCTGGGAGTTATGGCCGTGTCACTGGTATGCGCCCGACCAGCAGCATTTGCCGGCCGGCCCACGCTGGGTGGTACGGTTAGCGCTGAAAGGCGGTAGAATCCAATCGCCGAAATGAAACAACAGGGCCTGAATCTGCAGGAATCAGTCCGGCTTCTTCCTGCGCAATAACGGCTTGACTGTCCGCTAGGGTTGGTGGCATGGAAAACTTGATTGGACCACAGGGAGTAACGTTGCTTTCCGACCAGCCGCTGCCAGGTCGAGGAGCGTCGTCGTGGTCCTATGGCGAAGCCTTTTCACGCAATCTGGGACTGGTCAGTGCTGCCGAGCAGGAGCGCCTGCGGGCGAGCCGTGTGGCGGTTGTCGGTTTGGGAGGGGTCGGTGGCGTCGATCTGGTTGCCCTGGCCCGCTTGGGGATCGGCAAATTCAGCATTGCCGATCCCGACATCTTTGAAATGCGCAATACCAACCGGCAATATGGCGCAACACGTTCGGCGGAAGGCCGCTACAAGGCCGACGTCATGTGCCAGATCGTGCGAGACATCAATCCCGAGGCGGATGTCCGCGTTTTTCGCGAACCCATCGGGCCGTTGAACGCGGACGCCTTTCTCGAAGGCGCTGACGTACTGGTGGATGGGATAGACGCCTTCGAGATTGATCTGCGTCGCCTGTTGTTCCGCAAGGCCCGCGAACGTGGCATCCATGCGCTAGGCGCGGGGCCTGTCGGCTTCAGTACGGTATGGGTGATATTCGGGCCCCAGGGCATGAGTTTCGATCGCTACTTCGATCTTGCCGACCAGATGGACGGCGTTGAGACCTTTGTCGCTTACGTCACAGGAATGGCTCCCTCGTCTCTGCAGCGCGGCTACATGGATCTGTCTTACCTGAACTTCGAGGGGCACACCGGACCCTCGGCAGGCCTGGCCTGCCATCTGGCGTCGGGGGTCATTGCCGCCGAGGTTCTGAAAATCCTCCTGGCGCGCGGCCGAATTTACACGGCACCGGTATACCATCAATTTGATGCGTATCTCGGTCGTTTTGTCCGCAAACGCCTGTTCGGAGGGAATCGCAACCCTCTGCAGAGGATCAAGCGTCGCTGGTTGGTCAACTACATCAGACAGCGCCTCAAGTCCAAAGCATAAGGGCGTGCCAACGCAATCTTCAACCTCGATATAGGGGCACATTTCAAATGGCAAATTCACACGGCTCTGGCCCACAAAGCGCAGTCGGTAGGCTCTGGGATCAATACGTGGCGTTGCCCGCCACACGATTTGTCGAGGGCGTTCTGCTCCGGCGAGACATCGAGCGCCTGTATCTGGTCTTCGGTGGTCACATCTTCTTTCAAACCTTGCGTACGGCCGTGCAACTGGACCTCTTTACGCTGCTGTCCAGGGAGGGGCCGCTCACCCGCCAGGAGATTGCCAAGCGTCTTGGCGTTGCCGAACAGCCGGCAAGGGTCATGATCCTGGGGCTGACGGTGGTCGGGCTACTCCGCAAGAGTGGTGCAAAGTACACCAACAGTCGCCTGGCGGGAACCTTGCTCGTCAAGGATAGTCCGCGCAAGATCACGGCCTACGTCGAGTTGCAGCACCGGGCCATGTACAAGGGGCTGTACTGGATGCTGGAGGCCGTTCGCGAGTACCGCAACGTGGGGATCAAGGAATTTGCCGGCGAGGAAGCGACACTTTATGAACGCCTGGCGCATGATCCGGAAGTCGAGCAGATTTTTCAGGAAGCCATGCAGGAACTGTCGCTGCAGGCCAACGCCGACATGGCGCGCTTCATCGACCTGCGTGGGGTGAAACATCTGGTGGACGTGGGCGGTGGCGATGGCACCAACATCATTGCCATTGCGCGTCGTTGGCCGCACCTGCGGGCAACGGTTTTCGACTCGCCAACGGTGTGTGAAATCGCCCGCAAGAATATTGCCGCTTGCGGACTTGCCGACCGCCTGGATGCGGTTCCCGGAGAATGCTTTGCCGACCCGTTCCCGCAGGATGCAGACTGCCTGGTGTTCGCACACTTTTTCACGATCTGGGGCGAGAAGCAGGACCGCGAACTGTTGAAGAAATGCTACGACTCGCTGCCATCGGGCGGTCAGGTCGTGATTTTCAACATGATGCAGCATGACGACGAGAGCGGCCCGTTCAGTGCTGCTGTCGGATCTCCGTATTTTCTCACCCTTGCCACAGGGGTGGGGATGCTCTACACGTGGAACGAGTATGAGACGTGGATGCGCGACGCCGGCTTCAATGATGTACGTCGGCACCGCTTGCTGCGGGATCACGGGCTGATCGTCGGCAGGAAACCGTAAACGGCACTTCCAGCGAGTCTTCAGACACGGCGCTGCGCGCCATCCCCACCATCCTTGGCAAGAAACGGAACACGCCAGCGGCGTGTTCCGTTGCCGGCGATCAGAGGACGGTCTGGGTCAACTCGCCCTGGCTGTAGCGTTCGGCCATTTTGTCCAGCGGGATGACCCTGATCCGGCTGGCCTGGCCGGCGGTACCGAAAGCCTCGTAGCGGGCCCGACAAATCTTCCTGGCCGCTTCACGGGCTGGTTTGAGGTAGTCGCGCGGGTCGAACTTGGACGGGTTTTCGGCAAAGTAGCGGCGAATGGCGCCAGTCATTGCCAGGCGGATGTCGGTGTCGATATTGACCTTGCGTACGCCGTGCTTGATGCCGATAACGATTTCCTCGACCGGTACGCCGTAGGTTTCCTTCATGTCGCCGCCGAACTGGCGAATTTCCGCAAGCAGTTCCTGCGGCACCGACGAAGAACCGTGCATGACCAGGTGGCAATTCGGGATGCGCGCGTGGATTTCCTTGATCCGCTCGATGGCGAGAATGTCGCCGGTGGGCTTCTTGGTGAACTTGTAGGCGCCGTGCGACGTGCCGATGGCGATCGCCAGGGCGTCGCATTGCGTCAGTCTGACGAAGTCGGCAGCCTGCTCGACATCGGTCAGCAACTGCTCGCGGGTCATCTGACCATCGGCGCCATGGCCATCCTCCTTGTCACCGCGCATGGTTTCCAGTGAACCGAGAACGCCGAGTTCGCCTTCGACCGAGACACCGATGGCGTGCGCGAAGTCGACCACCTTGCGAGTGACCTCGACGTTGTATTCATAAGACGCCACGCTCTTGCCGTCGGCCATCAACGAGCCGTCCATCATCACCGAGGAAAAACCTGAACGGATCGCGCTCATGCACACGGCCGGGGACTGGCCGTGGTCCTGGTGCATGACAATCGGGATCTGCGGGTAGGCCTCCAGCGCCGCCAGGATCTGGTGACGCAGAAACGGCTCACCGGCGTACTTGCGGGCACCGGCAGAGGCCTGCATGATCACCGGCGCATCGACTTCAGCGGCGGCTTCCATGATCGCCCAGACCTGTTCCATGTTGTTGACGTTGAAAGCGGGCAGACCATAGCCGTTCTCGGCGGCGTGGTCGAGCAATTGACGCATCGATACGATGGGCATGATGTACCTTCTCCAGTGAGGGCTGCTTGCTTGAGTGAAGGAGCGTGCACGTTCGCTGACCGTCAGCAGGGCTGCTGATCTCCGACACGCACGATCTTCAGCGTATTGGTGCCGCCGCTGGTGCCCATCGGGTCGCCGGCGGTGAGCACGATGAAATCTCCCTTGACGACGATTCCCTCGTTCATCAGCAGTTGTTCAGCATCGTAGAGCAGTTCGTCGCGGGTGGTCGGGCGCTGTTTCATGAACAGTGGGAACACCGCCCGATAGAGGCTCATCTTGGTTACTGCTTCGGCCTGTGGCGTCAGCGCATACACCGGAACGCCGCAGTTGAGGCGGCTCATCCACAGGGCGGTCGCCCCTGATTCGGTGAGTGCCGCGATGGCTTTGACCTTGAGGTGGTGCGCCGTCCATATCGCGGCCAGCGAGATGGTCTGATCGATGCGCGTGAACACCTGATTGAGGAACTCGTGGTCGAGCGTCACCGCCGCCGACTTTTCGGCTTCCTCGCAGATCCTTGCCATTGCCTCGACGGTTTCGACCGGATACCTGCCGGAGGCGGTTTCGGCCGACAGCATCACGGCGTCGGTACCGTCGAGCACCGCGTTGGCCACGTCGGAGACTTCGGCGCGCGTTGGTGCCGGTGAGAGAATCATCGATTCCATCATCTGCGTGGCGGTGATCGCCAGTTTGTTTTTCTCGCGTGCCAGGCGGATCATCCGCTTCTGCAAGGCCGGTACGGCGGCATCGCCGACCTCGACAGCCAGGTCGCCGCGCGCGACCATGATGCCGTCGGAAGCGGAGATGATCTCTTCCAGGGCGGCCACGGCCTCGACACGTTCGATCTTGGCGATGGTCTGCGCCTGTCCACCGGCCGCGTGAATCAGTTGTTTGGCCATGTACATGTCGGCCGCGCTCTTGGGGAAGGAAACGGCAATAAAATCGGCGTCGATGCTGGCCGCGGTCCGGATGTCTTCCATGTCCTTGGCGGTCAGCGCCGGTGCCGAAAGCCCGCCGCCCTGCCGGTTGATGCCCTTGTTGTCTGACAGATCGCCACCGTGGCGAACGACGGTAAAGATTTCCGACGCCACGACCCGCTGTACGTCAAGCACGATGCGACCGTCGTCGAGCAGCAGGACACTGCCGGCGGAGACGTCCCGGGTCAGATCCTTGTAGTCGAGGCCGACACGTTCGTTGTTGCCCAGTTCGCAGCGGGCATCGAGGATGAAGCGCTCGCCGGTTTCAAGCCGAACCTTGCCGTCGGCGAATTTCCCGACGCGGATTTTCGGGCCCTGGAGATCGGCGAGAATGCCCACCGGGCGCCCGACGCGGGCAGCCACCTCGCGCACCAGTCGTGCCCTGTCGACGTGGTCCTGCGGTTTGCCATGGGAGAAGTTGAGCCGCACGACATCGACGCCGGCGCGAATCATCCGTTCCAGCACCTCGGCGTCCGATGACGCCGGCCCGAGGGTGGCGACGATCTTGGTATCTCGTGACATGAATTTCCTATGCGAGAACACGAGGGGCGCCCGTAAGCGCCCCTCTGTGGCCGTCTAGCGGGCCATTACACGGACCATTTCCAGCACCTTGCAGGAGTAGCCCCACTCGTTGTCGTACCACGAGACGACCTTGACGAACGTGCTGTCGAGGGCCATCCCGGCTTCTGCGTCAAAAACGGAAGTGCAGACTTCGTCACGGAAATCGGTGGCGACCACCTTCTCATCCGTATATCCGAGGACGCCCTTCATCGGACCTTCGGAAGCGGCCTTCATGGCTGCGCAGATGTCCTCGTAGGTGGCATCCTTGTTCAGTTCGACGGTAAGGTCGACGACGGACACGTCGGAAGTGGGGACGCGGAAGGCCATGCCGGTGAGCTTCTTGTTCAATTCCGGAATGACCTTGCCGACAGCCTTGGCGGCACCGGTCGAGGACGGAATGATGTTCTCGAGAATGCCTCGGCCGCCACGCCAGTCCTTGTTGGATGGACCGTCGACAGTCTTCTGGGTGGCCGTTGCGGCATGCACCGTGGTCATCAGCCCGCGCTTGATTCCCCAATTGTCATGCAGGACCTTGGCCACCGGTGCCAGACAGTTGGTGGTGCACGAGGCGTTCGAGATGATCGTCTGGCCAGCGTAGGTGTGATCATTCACACCGAATACGAACATCGGTGTGTCGTCCTTGCTCGGAGCGCTCTGGATGACTTTCCGGGCGCCTGCGGCGATATGCTTCTGGCACGATTCGGTGGTCAGGAAGAGGCCGGTGGAGTCGACGACGATGTCGGCGCCGACTTCATCCCACTTGAGTTCTGCCGGATCCTTGACGGCGGTCAGGCGGATCTTCTTGCCATTGACGATCAGCGTGTTGCCCTCGACGGCGATGGTGCCCTTGAAGCGGCCATGCACCGAGTCATACTTGAGCATGTACGCGAGATAGTCGGGTTCGAGCAGATCGTTGATGCCGACCACCTCGATGTCGTCAAAGTGCTGTACCGCTGCGCGAAACACCATCCGTCCGATACGGCCAAAGCCGTTGATTCCTACCTTGATTGTCATGAAACGGTCTCCTTGAGAAATTACAACAGTGATTTCACGGTGTTAACCACGTTGTTCACCGTGAAACCGATAAAGTCAAACAACGGGCCGGCCGGAGCCGACTCTCCAAAACGATCGATACCGATCACGGTACGAGTCCAACATACTTGCACCAGAAGTTGCCGACGCCCGCTTCGATGGCCAGACGCGGCACGGCGTGGGGCAGGACATCTCCCGACAGGAGGCGTCCTGCCCGGTGGTGGTTTCGACTCCGGGGGGATGATCGACTTCCGGGTGCACCGGAGTCTTCGAGACAAACTGATGAAAATTCTGCGGTTCATCGATCGACACGTCGTTGCTGCCGAGGTGCAGCAGCGTGAAGACCGGTAACAATCCGTGATTGTGTGAGGGCACGGATCGGTCGAGTTCAGGCCAGTCTGGATTGGCCGGGTTGTGGCGCAAGTGGCGACGCCAGTGGACTTCTGCGATATCGGGCATGCCCATCGGCACGCCAGGGTGAACGAAGTTGACTTGCTGGACCGCGTCCATGGCCAGGGCGCGGATGGCGCGGGTCAGGGGGGCAAAAGCAGTGGGCACGATGACTCGCCGATCCAGGAAATGGGTTTTAGTCGCATGTGCAAATTATCCGCCAAAACGGGAGGCTTTGCCAATTTCCGTAGCGACGCCGGTTTCGGAATTGCTGCCGGGCATTGATCATCGGCTTGATCGGTTCGTTGTCAAATGATTTATTGAAAGTAAAAGCTAAACATAAAACACAAAAAGTTTAACTTTTAATAATCTATCGCGCGTCCTACACTGCTTCGCAACCAACGACGAACGCCTCTCTTCACCCTTATCGACACGGAGACCAACATGGACCAATCGAATCGTTACGCCGACCTCAGCCTCAGGGAAGAGGACTTGATCAAGGGTGGCAGGCACATTCTCGTGGCTTACAAGATGAAGCCGAAAGCGGGCTACGATTATCTGCAGGCGGCAGCCCACTTCGCCGCCGAGTCATCTACCGGTACCAATGTCGAAGTGTGCACCACCGACGAGTTTACCCGCGGCGTCGATGCCCTGGTCTACCTGATCGATGAAGCCGGCGAAGAGATGCGCATCGCCTATCCGCTGGACCTGTTCGACCGCAACGTCACCGACGGGCGGATGATGATCGTATCGTTCCTGACGCTGGTGATCGGCAACAACCAGGGCATGGGTGACATCGAACACGCCAAGATCTACGATTTCTACATGCCCGAGCGTGCCATTCAGCTTTTTGACGGGCCGGCCAAGGACATCTCCGACCTGTGGCGGATCCTGGGTCGCCCGGTCAAGGATGGCGGCTATATTGCCGGCACGATCATCAAGCCGAAACTCGGTCTGCGTCCGGAGCCGTTTGCCAAGGCGGCTTACCAGTTCTGGCTGGGCGGGGACTTCATCAAGAATGACGAACCGCAAGGCAACCAGGTTTTTGCACCAATGAAGAAGGTGATGCCGCTGGTGTACGATGCCATGAAGCGCGCGCAGGACGAGACCGGTCAGGCCAAGCTGTTCTCGGCCAACATCACTGCCGACGACCACTATGAAATGTGCGCGCGCGCCGATTACATCCTGGAGACTTTCGGGCCTGATGCCGACAAGGTCGCCTTTCTCGTCGATGGCTACGTCGGCGGTCCGGGCATGGTCACCACTGCTCGCCGGCAGTATCCCAACCAGTACCTGCACTACCACCGTGCCGGTCACGGCGCCGTCACTTCGCCGAGTTCCAAGCGTGGCTACGATGCCTATGTGCTGGCCAAGATGTCGCGTCTGCAGGGTGCCTCGGGAATTCACGTCGGCACCATGGGCTACGGCAAGATGGAGGGCAGTGCCGACGATCGGGCGATCGCCTACGTCATCGAGCGTGACGAGTATCAGGGGCCGGCTTATCACCAGAAGTGGTATGGCATGAAGCCGACCACGCCAATCATTTCCGGCGGCATGAACGCCTTGCGGCTGCCGGGTTTCTTCGCCAATCTGGGACACGGCAACGTCATCAACACTTCCGGTGGCGGTTCCTATGGCCACATCGACAGCCCGGCCGCTGGTGCCATTTCGCTACGACAGGCTTACGAGTGTTGGAAAGCCGGGGCCGACCCGATCGAATGGGCCAGGCAGCACCCGGAATTCGCGCGTGCTTTTGAGTCCTTCCCCGGGGATGCCGACAAACTCTATCCGGGCTGGCGCGAAAAGCTCGGTGTTCATCGCTAGAGGCAAGGGGCTGGGGTAAGGGTGACGTGTTGCCGGAGCGTCGCCCCGACTACGGGTTGAGCGCCGACGACATTTCGGGAGATGGGCAATGACCGACAAGGGGCAATTCAGGGTTCTCGACGAACCGTACTATCAGCCACAAGGCAATGAAGTGGCGCTCTACGAAGCGGCCTATGCGGCGCGTCTGCCGGTGATGGTCAAGGGACCGACAGGCTGCGGCAAGTCGCGCTTCATCGAATACATGGCCTGGCGGCTGGGCAAGCCCTTGATCACCATCGCCTGCAACGAGGACATGACCGCCTCCGATCTGGTCGGGCGCTACCTGCTCGAAGCCAACGGCACGCGCTGGCTCGACGGTCCGCTGACCACCGCTGCACGTATCGGGGCCATCTGTTACCTCGATGAAATTGTCGAGGCGCGTCAGGACACCACGGTCGTCATTCATCCGCTGACCGACCATCGGCGTACGCTGCCGCTCGACAAGAAGGGAGAACTGCTGCGCGCCCACCCCGATTTTCAGTTGGCCATTTCGTACAACCCCGGCTACCAAAGCCTGATGAAGGACTTGAAGCAGTCGACCAAGCAGCGCTTCACCGCCTTCGAGTTCGAATATCCTGCGGCGGCACTGGAGATCGCCATTCTTGCCGGCGAAAGCGGTATCGATACCGTCACCGCCGCACAACTGGTGAATGTCGGCGCGGCCGCCCGCCGGCTCAAGGGGCACGGGCTTGACGAGGGCATCTCGACGCGTTTGCTGGTCTATGCCGCGACCCTGATCCGGGCAGGAGTTTCGCCGCGTGAGGCTTGTCGCATGGCCCTGGTGCGGCCAATCACCGACGACCGTGACATTCGCGACACCCTGGATCACGCCATCGACGCGACCTTCGCCTAGGCCAGGGCGAAGCTCCCAGCCATGTCCGCGAACGTCACTGACAGCAGGGATCCCGCAACCTGGGATGAGCGCCTGCAAGGCTACCGTGCGCAACTCGACTGTCGCTTTCCGCAAGTCGCCGAGGTGTTCGAGCGATGCCTGATCGAGGCGCTTGCCGTGCTCTCGACAGAAGGGGTCGATGCCTACCTCGACCATGCGCGCGTGCTCAGCCGCATGGGGCGCGGTGTCGAGCCGGTGCTGGTGTTTCTCGAGGAGTGGCCGTCGATCGCCGCAATCCTCGGTGAACAGGCCTTGCCGTCGATCGCCCGGACCATTGACGCGCTTGGCAAATCGCCGAATGCAAAAGCGATTTTCCCCTTTCTGCAGACGCTTGCCGCAGTCGCGCGGCGTTTGCCGGCAGCGGCACAGATGCAGCACTATCTGGATCTGGCGCTTGATCTCATGCAACGTACCAGCGGGTCGATCCACGGCATTCACCAGACCTTCGCCAGCCCGGCGCTGCCCGAGTTCTTCGGCCAGGCGCCACGGCTGCTGCATGCGCTGAGTATCGCCGGACTGAGCAAGTGGGTTGAATACGGCATTCGCAATTACCACAACCATCCGGAACGACAGCGCGCCTACTTCAGCCTGCAGTCGCCGGACAGTCGCGCGGTTCTGCAGCGTGAGCGCCACGGCACGCTGCTGGTCGACCATGAGCGTCAGCTCGATCTTTACCTGCGAGGTCTATGGGGCGATAGCGCCCTCCTGGTGCCCTATGCGACAAACCTGGAGCAATCGCCGCAATCTGTTCCTTACTACGACGCTTCTGGAATACGCCTGCCGGATGTCTTCGACGATGCGCATGGCGTCTCCGGCATTGACCGCTACCGCGCGCTGCTGGCGCACATCGCGGGCCATCGGCGCTGGAGCCGCCCGATATTTGCCGACAACTTCAGCCCGATGCAGCGTCTGGCGATCGAGGTCTTCGAGGACAGTCGCATCGAAGAGCTGATCCTGCGTGCATATCCCGGTCTGCGCCACATCTTTCTCGCCCTGCACCCGATACCGCTGGAAGGCGCTTGCGACCCGGAAACCAGTTCCTGTCTTCGCCACCGGCTGACCATGCTGTCGCGCGCTCTTCTCGACCCCGAACATGGCTATCAGGACGTGCCGTTGCTGGAGTTCGTGGATCGCTTCCGGGAAACGATGGCCCGCGGCGAATCCGGCAGCGAAGAAATGGCTGCTCTCGCGCTGGCCTACGTCGCGCGCACCCGTCGACAGA
>ERZ795030.6014-NODE-6014-length-10831-cov-4.676225_pt1 | contig 10831 bp, 5 predicted proteins | sample MGYA00375122_ERZ795030 | MGnify/ENA primary metagenome ERZ795030 (study PRJEB30165, sample SAMN05720146) | activated sludge metagenome | isolation source: anaerobic digester from wastewater treatment plant | place: Japan | collected 2015-04-20 ...
ACCACGCGCACCTCGCGCGGCCGCTTGAAGCCCGACAGGCGCTCGGCGCAGACGATCAGCGCCGTCAGGGCCATGCTGACCGACAGCGCGATGGCGGCCGTCTGCCGGCTGGCGCTGTGCCGGGCCGCGTTCCACGCGGCCGCCGCCGGCAGGCTGAACAGCAGGAGCGTCGCGCCTGCAAACCGCGCCGGCGACGCAAGCCCCCCCCACCACATGTGATAGGCGGCCGTGACCAGAACGTACGGCGCGACGACGAGGAGCCACTCGAGGGCGAGCCGCCGGCGCAGCCGGGCGAGCGCGGCCAGGCCCGCAATCGCGACGCTGAACACCGGCGCGGTCGCGAGCAGCCCGAACTGCTGGTCGGCAAGCAGGCCGAGGACACCAACCGGGACCCGGCCGAGCGTCATCTGCGTGTAGTGGCCGTACGCCGCCGCCGGACTCAACTGCCCATAGATGGCGTAGTAGTAGGCGAACCAGCCCAGCGCGCTCGCGGCCGGCACGACGGCGAACGCGCCGACGGCCGCCGCGCGGTTCCGTTCCCCGAGAGCACGCGCGACGAAGACGAGCCCGAGCGTTCCCGCGAGCACGGCGAACCTCGGGTGGAACCACGGGAGCGCCGCCGGGAGGGCGCCGAGCGCGAGCCACCACGCCACCGGCCGTCCCGCCCGGACGTCGAGCCCGACGAGCGCAGCGAACGCCAGCATGACGACGGCGGCGCCAGGACCGTCCGGATACACGGTGAACGACAGAAGCAGGAAGGGCGCCGTGAGCGCGGCAGCCGCCCATCCGAACCAGGCCGCCGCGACGCTGCCGGTCACCAGGCATGCCGCCCGCCACGCCGCCGCCGTCGCGCCCGCGGAAACCAGGACGAGAAGCGCCATGACGAGACGGTGCCCGCCCGCTGCCAGGGCCGGCGCAACCAGGGCCGGCACGCCCGGAAGGTGGATCGAGTAGATCTGGCCGTCCTTGCCCCGCTTGAGATAGTCCGGCCTGAGCGCGCCGCCGAAGTACTCGAGGTAGTCGCCCCGCTGGTGGTTGTTCTCGATCTTCAGGTCGCCGTCGCGCCACAGGCTCTGCGCGATCACGAGGTAGTGCGGCTCGTCGCCGCCGGGGACGAGCGGCGCCAGGCGGTGCGCGGCCGCGCCATAGACGATCGCGGCGCACACGAAAGCGATCCAGGGCGCGCGCGCGGGGTCGTCGAATCCTGGAACGCGCCACGCACGCCGGCCCGCACTCTGGCCCCCTCCCGCGCACATCGCACCGCCGATCGCCGCCCACACCAGCCACGAGGCAGGACCCGTCCACGCCAGCGCGGCGGGAGGGAGCCGGACGGGCAGCCACGGAAGGACCAAGACGAGGCTGAAGAACAGCGGCCGCGCCCGATCGGACGGAAGCCGTCCGAGCCACGCCAGCGCGACGGCGCCGGCCGCGAGCGCGATGAGCCACCACCACGGCGGGAGAAGCCCGACGCGAGCCGCGCGCGCGCCTTCCTCGGTGAGGGCGAGCGTGCCGCAACAGGCCCACGCGGCCGCGCCGGCGCACGCCGCGGCGAGCGCGGCAGCCGGCGCCAGTCGAGCTGAGCGCATGGGCCGCCATGCTACCATACGGCCCCATGCGTTCCCGTGCGCGCGAGGCCGGCTGCGTCATCCTCGCGGCGGCCGCGATCACCGCGGTCATGACCTGGCCGCTCGCCCCAAGGGCCGGCTCGGCGGGCCGGGTCGATTCGGGCGACGGCGCGTTCAGCGTCTGGAACGTCGCCTGGGTGGCGCGCACGCTGGTCGTGGCCCCCCGGGGCCTCTACGACGCCAACATCTTCTATCCGCGCCGGGGCACCCTGGCGTACTCCGAGGCCAACCTCGGCGCCGGCGTCCTGGCGATTCCGTTCTACTGGGCCAGCGGCGGCAACGCCTACGTCGCGCACAACGCCGTCGTGCTCCTCGCGTTCGTCCTGGCGCTGACGGGGACGTACAGCCTGGTCAGGTTCCTCACCCGGCACCGCGGCGGCGCGGCGGTGGCAGCCGTCGCCTACACGTTCTGCCCGTACATCTTCTCGCACATCCCGCACATTCAGTTGCTCATGCACGCCGGCATCCCCTATGCGCTGCTGGCGTTCCACCGGTTCGCGGATCGGCAGACGGCCGGGCGGGCGCTCGTCCTGGCGCTGGCGCTGGCAGCCCAGGCCCTGTCGTGCGGCTACTACGGGATCTTCGCGGGCCTGCTCGTCGCCTTCGGCGCGCTCTTCTACGGGATCTCCCGGGGCCTCTGGCGGAACTGGCGCTACTGGGCCGGTCTTGCGGCCGCGGCAGGCGTGTCGGTCGCGATCGTGCTGCCGTTCTTCCTGCCGTACATCGAGCTGCAGAAGGAAGCCGGGTTCGTCCGGTCCCTCGACGACTCGCGGCGGTGGTCCGCGCTCTGGCGTTCGTACCTGGCTTCTGGCGCCCGGGCCCACCGCTGGCTGCTGCCGTACCTCGGCACCTGGGGCGAGGTCCTCTTTCCGGGGATGGTCGTCACGGTCCTGGGCGTGGCGGGACTTGCCGCCCGTCGGCGCGCCGCGCGGGCCGCTGCGGCAGCCGGCGCGCACATCTGGTTCTACGCCAGCGTCGCCGTCATCGCCTTCTGGGCTTCGTTCGGCCCCGACGCGGGCCTTTACGCCTGGCTCTACCGCGTGGTGCCGGTCTTCGCCTGGCTTCGCGCGCCGTCGCGCCTCGGCCTGCTCGTCGTGCTGGCCCTTGCCGTGCTCGCCGGGTTCGCCGTCTCCGCCCTGCTGGCGCGCTCCCGGCGAGCCGCGCTCCTCTCCACCGCGCTCGTCGCCCTGACGATGGCCGACGTGTGCGTGGCGCCCATGTTCCTCGTGGACGCGCGGCCGGTGTCGCCGGTCTACGACTCGCTGCGCAAGTGGCCGGGCGGGCCCGTCGTCGAGTTCCCGTTCTTCTACGAGCGCATGGACTTCTCGCGGCACTGCGAGTACATGCTGTACTCGACGGCGCACTGGAAGCCGCTCATCAACGGGTACAGCGACTACATCCCGCCCGAGTGGCGCCAGATGGTCGTGCCGCTCAGCTCGTTCCCCAACGAGGAGTCGTTCAAGATCCTCAAGCCCCTGCGGGCGCGCTACGCCGTCTTTCACTTCAATCTCTACGACCATCGGCAGGCCGCGGTGGTGAAGCAGCGGATCGAGCAGTTCCGGGAGTACCTGCGGCCCATCCGGATCGAGGATCAGGTGTGGCTGTTCCAGATCGTCGCCTGGCCGCCGGCGCACTAGCCGCCTGCCTCGCGCTCGCGGCGCTGCACACCTGGCCGCTGGCCGCGAATCCCGGCGGGCTGTCGCGCCACGACAACGCGGACACGCAACTGAACGAGTGGATCGTGGCCTGGGTGGCGCACCAGGCGCCGCGGGCGCCGCTCAGGCTCTTCGACGCGAACATCTTCCATCCCGAGCCGCGGTCGCTCGCCTTCTCCGAGCACATGACCGTCCAGGGCCTCATGGCCCTGCCGGTGTTCGCGCTCGGCGGCTCCCCCGTCCTCGCGTACAACCTGCTCGTCCTGGCGGGCCTGGCGCTTTCCGCGTGGGCCATGTGGCTCGTGGTCCGCCGATGGACGGGCAGCCACGCCGCCGGCGCGGTGGCGGGATGCCTGGCCGCCTTCAACGCGCACACCCTGACGAGGCTCCCCCACCTGCAGGCGCTTCACGTGGAGTTCCTGCCCGTCGTGCTGCTCGCGGCGGACCGTCTGCTGGTGCGCCGCAGGACGCGCGACGCCATCCTGCTCGGCCTCGCGGCGGCTCTCCAGTCGCTGACGTCGAACTACCTGATGGCGGCGACGGTCGTCGCCGGGGCGGCCATCCTGGCCGCTCGCGTCGGCGAGGTCGCGCGGCCCGCTCCTCGCCGGGTCCTGCTGCTGTTCGCCCTCGCGACCGCCGTCGGCGCGGCGCTCGTCGCGCCGTTCCTCCTGCCCTACGCCGCCGCCCGGCGCGAACAGGGGCTCGTCCGGACACTGGACGAGGTGGCGCGCTATTCCTCGACATGGCGGGACTACGTCTCGACGGCGGGCCGATTCCACTACGCCTGGTGGAGCCACCGGTTCTTCGAGGGATCGACGGCGCTGTTCCCGGGCGTCACGGCGGTCCTCCTGGCCGGTGTCGGCCTTGTCGCGGCACCCGGCTGGCGAGATGGGAGGGTGCGGATGGCGGCGGCCATCGGCCTCGCCGGCGCGGCCTTGTCGTTCGGGCCCGCGCTGCCCGGCTACGCGGCGCTGCACCGCTGGCTGCCGCTGCTGCAGGGGGTTCGCGGCGCGGCCCGCTTCGGGTTCCTGGCGCTGGTGGCCGTCGCCGTCCTCGCGGGGTTCGGCGTGGCGGCCATCGGCGCGCGGGCCCGCAGCCGCCGGTGGTGGCCGGCGTTCGCGGCGGCCCTCCTCCTGCTGGTCAACGCCGAGGCCCTGCGGGCCCCGATCGCCTTCAGGCCGTTCGCCGGGATCCCGCGGATCTACCAGTCGCTGCGCGATCCGTCGGTCCGCGCGGTCGCCGAGTTCCCGTTCGCCACGCCCGCGACGATCGCGCGGAACGCGCCCTACGTGCTCAGTTCCACCGCCTACTGGAAGCCGCTCGTGAACGGCTACAGCGGCTTCGTGCCCCGGAGCTACGCGGATACGGCCGAGGCCCTGCGCGCCTTTCCAGATGAGACGTCTCGGGCGCGCCTCCTTTCGCTCGGCGTCACGCACGTGGTCGTGCACGCCGACGCGTACGGCTCCCGGGCGCCGGCCCTGCTCGCCGCGCTGGCGGCCGCGCCGTGGCTCGGCCTCGTTGCGTCCGAAGGAGGGGTCCGGGTCTACCGCCTCAACGCTTCTTGAGGGAGGCGGGCTTTCGCGTGGCCGAAGCCGCGGGCACGGAACCGGGTTCGCGTGCGGCGTACAGCTTCCGGTAGTCCACGGCCGTGCCCAGGATGCGGCGCACGTAGTTCTGGGTCTCCGGGAACGGGATGTCGTCGATGAACTCGTCCTGCGGGAGGCCGGGGCGTTCGCGCAGCCACCGCGCCACGCGGCTCTCGCCTGCGTTGTAGGCGGCCAGCGCCAGGTGTTCGCTGCCGAACCGCGCGACGAGGCTCGCCAGGTATGCCGTGCCAATGCGGACGTTCACCTCCGGCACGGTCAGTTTCTGCCGCGAGAACCCCCGGATGCCCAGCCGCGCTGCCCATTGGCGCCCGGTCGTCGGCAGGACTTGCATGAGCCCAATCGCCTTCGCCGGCGATACGATGTCGCGCTCGAAGGTGGACTCCTGGGCGACGAGCGCGGCCACGAGGTACGGATCGAGCTTGTGCAGGCCCGCGTACCGGCGCAGGAGCGCCCAGTGGTCGAGGGGATAGATGATCTCGAGGATTTCTCGCGGCATCGCGTCGCCGCCGGCCGTGAGGAACTGGGGGTAGGTTCGCCTCATCAGGTTGATGGCCGGCCTGAGCACGCCCGTGCGGTTGAGCAGCCAGGCGCGAGTGGCGGCGAGCAGAGGCGATGCGCCCCACGTCCGCTCGGCGTAGCGCACCTCGTCGAGGGCCTCGTAGTACATCCCGACGGAGACGAGCCAGCGGATGAGACTGGCGGTTGGCGGGGCGGCGCCGTCTGCCAGCGCCTCGCCCGCCGCTCGAGCCGGCGCGGCGCGCCCGGCCGCGGGGGGCGCTGACGGCCGGGCCGCCAGGGCCTCGGCCGCAAGTCGGCCGTAGTACGAGCTGCCGTAGTCTGCGACCACCAGCCTGAAGGCGTCGTCCGCGCCGGGGCGGCCGTCGAGCCGGCTCCGCGCCTTGGCCGCCCAGTAGAGCCACGAGGGACGGAAGTCGGACCGCGGGAACGCGACGGCGGCGGCCTCGAACACGTTCGCGGCCTCCGCGAACCGGCGCTGCCGGTAGGCCCGCCATCCCATCTTCCACTGGGCCCGCGCCGTGTACCGGCCTGACGGGAAGCGCGACGCGATCTCGCGGTAGACCGCGTCAGCGTTCTCGTCCTCGTCGGCCGCGGCGTAGGTGGAGGCGAGGGCGTTCAGGGCGTCCTCGGCCCACGCGCTCGCCGGGAAATCGGTCACGAGGGCCCGCGTCAGCGCGATGAAGTCCGCGCGCTTGCCGGCGGCCCTGGCGGCCATCAGGTCGAAGTAGCGGGCCTCGTCGCGCCGCGAAGCCGAGGTCAGCCACGGTTTGAGGTCTTCGCGGACGCGCTGGTACCGCCGCAGGAAGTAGTCGCATTCGGCGAGACGCAACGCCACCAGCTCGGCCGCGTCGCCTGAGGCGAGCCCCGCGAGGCGCTCGAAGGCCTCGCGCGCGGGCCCGTACCGCCGCTCCTCGAACAGGCGCTCGCCGCGCGCCAGCTCACGGGCCAGGCGCGGGCTCCCCGCTTCCAGCGGGGCCATCTCGCCGGCCGGCAGCTCCTCGGCCGCCGCGTCGGCCGCCTCGCTGGCCGGCCAGTCGTAGTAGAGCGACTCGTACGCAGTCAGCGCGCGCGCACGGTCGCCAGCGCGCGAGGCGGCGCGCGCGAGGCGGAGCAGCACGTCGTCGGCCGCCGCGGGCGTCCCGGCGAGCACCTCGTCGTAGAGCGCCGCCGCCGCCGCATGGCTGCCGAGAGTCGAGTTGACTTCGGCAAGCTGCAGGGCGACCGCCTCGGTCAGATAGCCCGGATGGGGCGAGGCGCGCAGCGACTCGAACGTGCGCCGTGCCTGCTCGTAGCGTTCCAGGCCCAGCTCCGCCATGCCCTTGAGGTACACCGCATAAGGCGCAAGCGGCGTCGCCGCCAGCGCGGTCCGGCGGATGAACGGCAGCGCCTGGGCGGGCTTTTCCTCGGCGATGTACGCCGCCGCGCGGGCCAGGGCCCGGGCCGCTTCGACCGCATCCGGCGGCGCGGGCGCCCAGCCTGGTGGCGGCACCAGCCAGTAGTCCTGCACGCTCGCCGGAAGCGGCGGGTGCTCGGTCGGCCGGGGCTTTCCGGCGAGCGCCGCGTCCTGCCCGGCTGGCTCCGGACGCGCAGCCGGCGCTGACGCCGCGGCGGCAAGGGCGAGTGCGAGGCCGAGAAGGAGGCGCCGCCGTGCGCGGGCAGTCCCCCGCGGGTTCACACCGGACCCAGCAGCGACTCGTCGCCGTTTGCCAGGGTGCGCACGAGTTCCTGCTCGAAGAAGTCCGTGCGCGCCAGGATCGGAGCGGGGACGCGCTCGTCGTACAAGCGGCGGGCGCGGTCGATCTCCGTGCGCAGCCGCTCGCGGAGGTTCCGGTCCCGCCGGCCGGCGGTCACCGCGGACTCATGGTACAGCTTGATCTCGGACACGAGGAGCCTGGCGTAGCGCCGCGCCGCGTCGTCGTCATCGTCGTGGCCGGCCTGGAAGACCCGGGCCTGCGGCGTGTGGCGCCGGGGAGCCGGCGTCGGGCGGGACGGGGCGGGAATCGACACCGCCTGCGTCACGCGAGAGACCGTGAGGACTTCGAGGCAGCGCGCCGCATGCCGCGCGAGCAGCTCGACGCTCTCGGGCCAGGCGCTCGGCGTGTGCCGCTCCCGGGACGAGACGTCGTCGGCGTACAGAACTGCCACCGCGTCGCCGCCGACGAGTAGCGGGACAGCCAGGCCCACGCTGGCGGCGGGCAGGGCCCCGAAGGGCGACGCCCCGGCCTCCGCCGCAATCGCGTCTGCCGTGTTCGCCGCCGCGCCGGATCGCAGGGCCGCCGTGAGGAGGCCGGCCTGGTCGCGCGGCAGCTCCGTCTCGCGGGGATCCTCGTCTCGAGTGAAGCCGGCGGCGCGCCACCCCGTCAGCGTGTGCCCCTTGACCACGAACACCGCGGCGCGCGGCGCCTCACGGGACGCGGCGTCCACGATGACGTCGAAGATCTCGGTGAGCGACCGGGAAGCGTCGAGCCGGCGCACGCCGTCGGCGATGCGCTCGGTGGCCGCCCGTTCGGCCGCCCGCTCGGAAGCCCTCGCGTCCTCGGCGGCCCGGCCGGCCTCGAGGGCGACCTCCGCCTTCGCGGCCTCGATCGTGCGGATCAGGCTTGCCTCCGCCTCGGCCTGAGCGGCGGCGAGCCGCCGGTCCGCGTCCGCCTGGGCGGCCGCCAGGGCGGCTTCGGCCTCCGACCGCGCCCGGGCGATCTCCGCGTCGGCCTCGGTTCGCAGCGCCGTTATCGCGGCCTCGTGCTGCCCGCGCAGACGCTCATTCTCGGCGGCGGCCGCCGCCTCGAGGCGCTCGCGTTCGCCGGCAGCCTCCGCGCGGATCGCCGCCAGTTCCGACTCGTGGCCCGACACGAGCTCCGCGCGCGCCGAGGCGATGGCCGTGGCCAGCGCGGCGGCGAGCGCCGTATCGTGCTGGCCCGCGAGTTCGCGCCGGACCGACGCCAGGGCCGACTCGTGCTGGGCGGCGAGGTCGGCTCTCAGCGCCGCGAGGGCCGCGTCCCGCTCGCGCGAGAACTCCACGCGCGCCTCCGCCAGGGCCGCGTCGCGCTGCTCGGCGGCGTCGGTCCGCGCCATCGACACCGCCAGGTCGCGCTGCTCGGCTGCCTCGGCCCGCGCGGCCGCGAGCGCCGAATCGTGCTGGCCCGCCAGTTCCGCGCGAAGCGCAGCCAGGGCCGCGTCATGCCGCCCCGCTAGTTCCGCACGCAGGTCCGCGATCGTCGCCTCGTGCTCCAGCGTCAGCTGAGACCTGAGCGCCGCCAGTTCGGCCGCATGCTGCTCCGAGAGCTCCGACGTGAGCGCTTCCAGCGACGCCGCCGCCTGCGCATCCGCTTCCGCTTTCAGCGCGGCAAGCGCGGCCGCGTGTTCGTTCGCGACCTCGGCCCGCGCGGCCGCGACGGCGGCGGCGCGCTGTTCGGCGGCTTCCTCGCGCGCCATCGAGACGGCGAGTTCCCGCTGCTCTGTCGTCTCCGCGCGAAGGGCTGCGAGGGCGGTTTCGCGCTCCTGGTCGAGGCGGGCGCGCACCGCGGCAACGGCTTCGTCCACGGCCCGCGCGTGCTCGGCTGCTGCCGACCGCCCGACATCCGAGGCGAGCGCCTGGAGGCGCTCCTGGAACTGGCCCGCCAGCTGGGCCGCGGCCGCCTCGATCGCGTGCTTGATCTGCTCCTCGAGTGTCATGCCTGTCGCCTCGCGCGGTGGGATCTTCGGCTGGCGGCATTATGCCACACGGGGCCGCGGGCGGGCGGGAGGCGGAATGGCGGTGGATGCAAGCCGTGTCGGGCCACCGAGCGCCGCCGCGGCCAGGCGGCTTTGACCGCCGGGCGAAGGGCTCGTACAATAACGAGGTGCGAGCCGGTCAGCCGGCTGGCCTTTGTTTCGACGTGGGGGCGATTCTGGATTCGACGGAGGTGCTGGATCGGAGGATGCGTGCCGAGCTCCTGCTGACTCGTTAAACCGGCGGGAACAAACCTAACTGCGGACACGCAGCTCGCTCTCGCGGCTTAACTAACCGCGACGTCCACCTGGTTCGGGCCTGCACGGCCGGGCTGGATGTCATCTTCGCAGGCTAGCTGGTGCGCGCGGTTCCGACGCGCGGCGGCGAATCGATCTCGGAGCTAGCGTCCGGCGGTTTCTCGCCGCTCTCTCACGCCGGGCGCGAACCTACAAGAGCGGACACGCACGTAGAGTCCTCCGGCGACGCGCTTTCGGACGCGGGTTCGACTCCCGCCGCCTCCACCACCCCCCTCCCCAGGCATCACAAAACAGCCCCAAATCTCCCGTTATTGCGTGTCATTGCTTCAATTCGCACGGTTGTCGTCTGACTGGGATTCCCACGCAACCCTTTGGCATACCAACACGAGTGTTGGGATCTTCACCCCTAAAGTACCAACAACGGAAGTCAGATGATTGACGACAACTAGAATCGCCGGAAGAGCAGTGGACATCAGTCAGAGGATCCTTGTGAAGCCCGTTCGCCGTCGCCTGTCGAGGTCGTGTCCCGTGAAGTGGTGGAAACTGAATCGCGTGTGTTCCTGAGTTCCGAAGTCACCGTCGGTGTGGACGCTGACGCGCCCGCGGACGGGACGAGCACCGCCCGCCGACGCTTGGAGAACCCGCCGACGGGTTTCCCACAGCGCCCCCCGTTGGTCATCCGTTCACGCAATCGCCATCAAGACCTCCTGCTCGCCACCCGTCCCCAGCGGCGTGAGCACCCGCCGCATCGACTCGGCACTGAAGTAACGGCGTTCCGCGACGGCCCATTCCTCGTCCTGCTCCAGGAGGATGGCCCCGACCAGCCGCGGCGTCGCGCGGACGTTGGGGAAGATGCCGACGACATTCGACCGGCGCTGGGTCTCCTTGTTGAGCCACTCCAGCGGATTCGTGCTGTGCAGCTGCCGCCGATGCTCTTCCAGAAGGTGCTTGTGCGCTAGGATGTCCTCGGCGGCCTCCTTGAGCAGGGCCGCAGTCTGGGGCGACCGGGCGCGGAGTCCGTCGGCGACCTTCCGGCACGGCGTCATAGCGCTCCCGTGATCGGGCGGCGCGAAGATGCTCCGCACGATCGCGGCGCTCGGCTCGCGCCTGGCCTGCGGCACCGTCGCCAGTAGATTCCCCATGAAGTGGACGCGGCAGCGCTGCCAGGTCGCCCCGCTCAGCACGGCGCCAATCGCCGCCTTCAGCCCTTCATGGGCGTCGGAGACCACCAGTCGGACCTCCGCCAAGCCCCGCTTCACCAGACTCCGCAGAAACGCCGGCCAGAAGCCGCAATCCTCCGAGGCGCCGACATCCACGCCGAGCACGGGCCGCTCCCCATCGAGCGTCACGCCGATGGCCACGACCGTCGCCTAGCTCACCACGCGGCCGTCGATGCGCACCTAGTGGTACGTCGCATCCAGCCAGACGTACGGATTCTCGGTGGGCAGGGGGCGTGGGC
>ERZ795030.6015-NODE-6015-length-10830-cov-20.206125_pt1 | contig 10830 bp, 9 predicted proteins | sample MGYA00375122_ERZ795030 | MGnify/ENA primary metagenome ERZ795030 (study PRJEB30165, sample SAMN05720146) | activated sludge metagenome | isolation source: anaerobic digester from wastewater treatment plant | place: Japan | collected 2015-04-20 ...
GATTGCCGGCGCTTGCATTTAGGTCTGCATATCCAGAATACATATCAGGGGCGCTGACCCCTTCGCCTGCGCCCGGAGCGCCAACTACCTTGCCTGGGGATGTGATGCTCACCGCCTCGGACATGGTTTCGGCCATAGGGACATTCGCCCCTGGACCAGTGTTGCCGCTTCCGGCAAAGTACCCTTTGGCCTCCAAATCTGCCAGCTTGTTCAATATTGCGTTTTGGGCAGCTCCTCTGGCCTGCCCGGTAACTACCCCTTTGGCGATATTTTTGGTTATATCCCATGCCCCCGGTTTTTCCTGAGCAATGGCATAGTCGGCGGGGCTCATGGCAGAGGGGCTCATGGCAGAGGGGGCGCCGGGAGTCATCAGGTCCACGTAAGACGACGTAGGGGACGACGCCGGGAGAGAGACGGTCCCTCTGTTCATGGGGGTGGAGACTCCTCTTGCCCCACGTCGCGCCGCGGGGTGGCTGTAAGGGCTAATGGGTTTGATAGTAGGCATACAGGCCTCCTTTATTAAGCGTTATTATGTATAACTGGCGCCGTTCTTAAAAAGGTAACTCATAAAATTGTCCCACCATGAAGGATCATATTTGTTGGCGATTGTATCAGCCTGGTTAATTCCTTGCGCGGGAGTGTATTCTGTAGTGGCGACCGATGGGGCATTGTTCCCTGATGCCCATTTCCACGCATCGCTGATTGCGCCCGAGACAGTTTTCCTCGCTTCCGGGTTCAGAAATACCTGCGTTCCGGTGTTGAGCAATCCCGAACCGATGTTGGCCCAAGCCTGTCCTTTGCGGTAATCGTCGAGAGCGTCTATCTCTCTGTTGCGGTAAGCGGCGGTTAACCGGTTTCCTTCCGCAGCATTTGCGAGCGCTCCCTGCCAGTAGGCGTTCTGGTTCTTGTTTTGTTCGCTCTGGATATCCAGAGCCCGCCGCTTGAGGGCATCGGCGTATCTCTCTTTCAGGTCGGCATCAACTACTCCTGCGATATCCGCTTCGGTAGTAGGCACCCCTAACGCTCTGCGCTGGTTCAAATATCTTCTGTATTTGTCCAGCGGATCGAAGCCTATATATGCCATATCGTCCTCCTTATGTGCTGTGTTCCCTTGCTATCTGGTATGTGTAGCCTATCACCAACGGCTCAAACCCTGTTGTTTCTGATGTGCTCTGCGTGATGCTAAGCGATCCCGAATGAAGCACCCCCTCCAAATGCTGCGAGGAGGCGGGGAAAGTGGCTACCTTGTTGGCCACCCGATGATCCGTTTCCTGGTTGGTTATCGTCACCCCGGAAATTGGCGAAGACCCCGTATATCCATCGACGGCGTGGGTATAGGTGATATTGGCCGCATGGCTCATCGACTTGAGGATCATGTATAGTTTCCGGGGGATGGTCTCGTCGAATATGTTCCCCTCGATTAGCGGAAAATCGCCGAGAGTAGCGGTGCAGGTTATGGCGGTGCCATCAAAAGTCGCACCATAGTTAAGCCGGTACACGAATCCATCGGTATGGGCGCCATCCGTAGCCCCGTTGCTCATGCCATAGATATATTCGTTCCCATAGGTATCGGTACACACACAGGCCGATTGGAGCAACATTGTGGAGGGGCGGGCAACCTCAAACCACTTCCACCTTCGGTAATCGAATACCATCTCCTTGTTGAGGGTAGTGGATGAACCGGTGGCCAGCAGCCAATGATAGCACTCGTTGACGGGGTCGACAAAGCCCCATGATTTGGACAGCATTGCCGTATTGATATGAGTGGTTGCGTTCTGATCGAACAGATCTTCGATATCATGGTGAATAGGTATTGGTGCGCGGCCATCAGACACATATATGCCGCTGTTGCCCTGCCAGATCGCCACGTTCCTGGACTGGAGGGCGGCAGGCACTTTGGTTTCTGGCAGATTGATCATCCGGATTGTGTTAGGAGCTGGGCAACCAATGGTATTGCTTACCACATACTTGCCCCAATCCGGGGCTACCCCGGCAATAATGTACATCCGAGAGTTAGAGAAGAACAGGATCAGGGAATAAAGGGAGCTGAAGAACTGGCTGTACAATTCCACCGCCCCGTTGATTTCGTCCTCAAACTCCAACTCGTAGGAACTCTCCCCGTTGAACGCTTGGGAGGTGAAGGGGGACGACACAATGGCCTTGTTCCCATTACCGTCTTTATCCCCGCACAAGAATAAGGAGTTTTGGGCGTAGAGGGGGAATTTATATTTGCCGATAGTCTTCTGTTTTGGGATTGACGATACATAGTTAACATACACTGTTCCATCTAAGTTCTTGTCGAACACTAACTTATAATAGTACATTTCTTTGTCGGTGAGAATTTTTGTTTTCGCCTCTGAAGCGTCCGAAGGCGGAGTCCAGCTAATGGTGCCGCTTTTGGAGAAGCTGATTCCCCCCGAAGCTGTTCCGTCTGTTACTGTGCTAATCGCCATCCACTCTGCCCCATTCCAGTAGTAAACGGCCAGAGTAGTGCTGGCAGTGCTGTTAGTGTTCGATCCCCCAAATAACACATTGATGGCGGTAGTTCTCTCCGCGAATCCAGCGTATATATACTGTGTATTGGCAGTTAAATTACTCAGGTCTGCATAAGTTGTGGCGTCGTTGCTATCGAAGTCCTCCTTGTACACGTTGGTAGTGTAATCCTCGTCGGTAGTTTTGTGGAGGATAAACGACAAGCAATTTCTTTCCACGCCATCCCAGATGTCTTTTATGCCCTGAAATGGGGCGTCAACTGTTACGTGGTATATCTTTGCCGATCCCGCAGACAAAGAGAAGTTATACCAGTATAGGAAGTAGCCGTTGGAATACCTTGGCGCCGCTAAACCGACCGTCGTCACCCACGTTACAGTGCCAGTCACGGCAAGCGACTTGCCGCCCGAGGAGGTGTTGTCGGTTATGGCATGGCTGACAAAACTGACCCCATCCCAATATTTCATAGTAAGGGTGGAAGAGGTGGAGTTCGCTTCCGACACATATACTTTCATGCCCTTGAGGGGTAAGGTGGAGCCGACGAGAAAATCGCGTCGGGCGTCTGTATAGGCGGCGGTAGGAACACTAAAGTTTGCTGTCCACGGGCATTCTCCGTTTATGAATCGAAACTCGTCTATCCAACCGTTTACATAGTGAGATACTCCACTATCGGTTACGCATCTGCCAATAGAGAATACGTCAGCTATGTTTGGCCATGATGTCGCAGACACTACGGCAGCAGCTATAGCAAGAGTCCCGTTTACAGTAACTGCCCAGGCATTTGCATTGCCTCCCCACCCGCGAATAAGGGCAATATGGTACCAGGTGGAGGTTGTAAATGCGGATGGAGTGCCACCCACTATATAAGCGTGACCTAATATTTGCACATCAGACGCCCCGTCCTTGAAGTGGAGATCAAAAGCATGCTTCTTTGCCCCCCCGCCCGCGTCGTAGGCCACTATTTGAAATAAAACATAATGAGTTGAATCAGCCCTCTGTCCAAATATCCCGGCGGCATCAGTTCCGGCGCCACTTATATCTTCGGGTACAGCGTTAAACCTTATCCAGAAATCGCAGGTCATCAAGTTTGACCCGACGGCAAAATCGGCGTGATCGGGGGTGTCGACCCAGTCGCTATTCCCGTCGAGCAACAGGGATGAGTAGCCGAATTTATACTGGGAAGTGTCAAACTGTGCCGTCCCGCGGGCAGTAAAGGTTTTGGGAGTGTTGGAGGAGTCGGTAATTGGAGACGTGGCTCCGTCAGCCCCGTCACAATGAAGCATGGTCTTCACATTTGAATCTATTCCGCCACCAAGTATTACATAATCAACAGTAGAGCTGCTTATTGCTTCTTTTGTGGCATCAATAGGATCCGTCGCATCAGTAGTGATGGCTGCCGTGGAAGTAATAAAAGCCCCGATGCGACCCTCGGTTCCAGGCCACAGACATACATCCGTCCCGTTACAGTAGGCCAGCGATCCGTCCGGACTTGTGGAAAACCGGGGGAGTTGGGACGCCGCTGTGTCAGTGAAGAGGGCGGTGCCGGCGAAATTCCCCGCTGAGGGGATGGCTGTTGTGTTCTCGTATACTTCCCCGTCGTGATGCAGGATCACGTGCGACTCGGCAGGAATGTCTTTTTTGAAATGGAACAAGGAAGTTTCCTTGGAGGTCAACGAGATGGCAGTGTGGTTGATTTTTGTGTGTCCCTTAATGGACTTGACGTGGGTGTCGGTGTAACGCATATTAGTCAGGGCACGGAAGTTCGTCCCGATGGTCGCCGGGTCCTGGTTGGTGATCAACTTGCCATCCAGGGGGATCATCCTCCTTTGCAACTGGACATCCTGGGCCTGCATCAGATTGGAGGTGTCCAGCTCTGTAGTAGACGAGGGAACACCAAAAGGCTGCTCGTCCTGGGCCTGATTGACCTGGGACGTATCCAAGCCGGCAAACTGGTTGGTCAGGCCAGCGGGAACCTCGTCTTGGGCCATAGGGATTTCCGCATTCGATGTGGCGGGGGGCTGCTGCCATATATGCTCTCTCTCGGCCATGTCTATCCTCTCGACGGATAATCGTTGATTCTGCCGATGTCGCGGCTGCCAGGAGTGATCTCGTACTTGTCCATCCGGTGGAAGTTGACCTCCGCTTCGTACATTCCCAAAAGTTGAGCCGCCTTGTCATACTTTCCATCTCTGGACAGGCACATGGCAGCGGCGTAGAGCACGGCGAGGAAGCGGTAAGGGATGGCGATGACGAATTCGTCCGATGGAGTAGCGGTGACGGTAAGCACCGGGGCAGAGGTGCGCCTCAATATTTCCCCATTGTGGAACAGGTAGGCTGTGGTAGGAGTAAAGAAGAGGACACCTGCGGCGTTGTTGCCTGCTCCCCAATCTCCGGAGGTGGTCTGGAACCCGGTCACGGTGCCGGTCTGGCCGGAGGAGGCCCCGGTCAGGGTTTCCCCGATCACCGGAATCAGCGAACCGGTATTGAAGGTCAGCCAGTAATCCGGGGGCGGGTTGTGCGCGTACATGGTGGCGCCATACGTGGTGCCCGGCTTGGGTTCAAACAATATGGATTTGCCACTGGAGGTCGACCCCGATTCCGTCCAGTATTGAGGAATCGCCCCGGAGACGGGAACCCTCCCCATGCTCTCAGGAAGTATCTTGAACAGGGCGATGGAGTTGCATTCTACCGCCTCGATGCTGTATGCCCGGTGGCCAGTAGTGCGGGCGGAGGCGATAGTAAACGGCATGGCCAGCTTGATGCACTTCATCTTCATAGCCATGTCCCGCTGTGCCTCAAGTAGGTATCTCTTTACCTCTGCCGAACTGTAATAAGACCCTGCGTCATCAAGCACCAAGTCTCTTACCCGCGTGGTCATGTCTGATATATCGTATAAGGCCATGGTCACTTACCTCCTTCCACGATGCGGTCCGGTATTTCGAGCATCTTGCGTCCCATGGCATACTTGGACAGGATATCGGCCCGGACTCGCATGAGGGTGTTGTTGTGCTTGGTGTAGAGGGCAAGGGACTTGGCATACTGGCCGTCCCGGAGCAGGGCCCGCCATACCGCTCCATCCACAAGGTTGTTGACAAGCTCGGCGGGTACAACCGGGGTGTCGGTTTCTCCTGATCCTCCTCCTCCCGTCTCGTTGGTGCCCAGACTGGTAATAGGAGCGGCGGCGGCATAGACAAGGAGGTTATAGGTGGACGCCGGGGTAGGTTCGATGAAGATCATGTTGTCCCCCCAAGGAAACCAGAACTGGGGAGTGGCCCCACTCAACGGAACCCTGCCCACCATCGAAGGGGTGATCCTCCAGAGGCCGATGGGCGTACCCGATCCGGGCACATATTCCACGTACAACACCTTGGTCAGATAGGGGGTGGCATCTGTGGCGATGGTGTAAACCCACTTTTGAGAGGCCACCGTGGTGATGGTGCTGGAGATATGTTCGAGACAGGATGTCTTAAGGGCGATGTCACGCTGGGCGTCGTTGATCCATCTGTCCAGCATGGCGTCCGTATAGAACGCCGCCGTTGACTCGTTTAGAGCGTCTCGTACCCTGGTGCGTATATCTGCTATGCTTGGCCATGCCATATTTCCCCCTTATAAGTTATCGACCCATGATCTCGTCCCACGGTATTCCTTTGGGCATTCCTGCTGCGGCTTTTCTTCCGTACTTTCCGGCGATCAAATCAACATTTTCCACAAGCATCCGGTTGAGGTCCACAGTCGCCGCCTGTCCCTCTATTCCTCCCCGGAAGTATCTCATGACATACTCCGCCATAACGTCATCAAACATCTCATTAAAAGGCAGCGTGTCAGTAGTGGCGGTTAATTCGGTGGGCCGGGCAAAATAGTCGGCTTTTATTGTGTAGTCCGCCCCCGCCGCCGGGATGATGTAAATCTTGCGCTCTTTGACCTGATAATATCGCGGCTCTCCCGCCGAGGTGTAAGACAGTTTTGTTTCCAGGTTCGGCAGCGGCAGCAGCGGGTATGTTTTGCCGTCAATGTAGGGTTGATCTATGAACCCCCAAAAGCCTGATGGCAGGTATCCGTAACCGTCATCGGACGTAATGACTACCGTCGCCGCCGTCGCCGCCGTTACGCTGTCCGTGCTTGCCAGCGTCAACGTCTTGTCTGCCGCCGTAACAATGCGAAATGGCCCGCCATTGACGGTCGAGTCGGTGGTGATGGGCATATCCGCTGCAAGCCCGGAGGTTAAGAAGCCCCCGGTGGCGCTGGTTATGGTGTCCGGGTTGGCATTGTTAAAGACAATATCGGTGCCGGTATGGGTAACCTGCGCCCACACAGACACCGACATTTCTTCGCGCAGTAGGTCCGACTCCAGCCAGTATAAACGCTTCGCTATCGTCCGGACGGCATTGTTGACGATATGGATCAGGTCGTCCAGGGACACCGTTATTCCGTTCCGGTACTGCACGAGACTATATAAGCTCTGCACCGTGCTCATGGCGGCCCCCTATGTGCCAACAACTATATAACGCAACGCGCCCAGGCCCGACAGGTCGGTGGCGTTTGTAACCTCCATGCCCGCATCGTACCGAGTAAGAATAGGTATTTCCGCAGGCATGCCCCATATCCCTGCTCCGGTCCCGGTGACGTTGTCGTAAAGGGAGCAGGCAGTTCCATAAGACGGCGCCAAGGCTGTTGCCCTTACTCCGGGCGTAAACCAATCAACGGTAAACTCTCCCGTCGCCGCGGTGTCCCAATATTGCAGCATGTAGATGGTACTGCCCCCATTGACCGGCATGCAGCCGCTGTATCCCCATATCAGGATTGGGTAGTCAAACTGATTGATGTAGGGGTTGGACCCGGACTTGGTGGCCCCTTCGTTGCTGAACTTGCGGTCATACATAAAGCCGGTGGCTGGTACTTTCAGGTACGTAACCTTGACCGTCTTAGCGTTTTGGTCACTGTGGACAGTCAGTTGGGCAGTGGCTGAGTTGAATTTAACATCCACCTCGCCGCTGGCTACTGTATCGTCCTCATCGATGGGGATAAGCCTTGCCGCCGTAGCTGTGGTTTGGTCCACATACATAAGTGCGGCAATCTTATTGCCGCTGGCGAGGTTATTGGCTCCGGTGGCCAGGGTCTTTTCCTCGTCCTGAACCAGATTATCCCAGACCTCGGTCCATCCCTGGGTGATGTAGTGCAGGTACACATCCAGGTCGTAGATGTAAACGTCGTCGATGGATAGTGCCGACGCATCGGAGGCCGGGGTGAAAATGAGGCCGCCGGTGGTGCTGGCCACGATGTCCTCGGTGTAGGTGCCGTCCGCCGTCCGCGCTGTACCGTCTGTCCCGCCTATGCTCACTGTTACCCCGCCCGCCGTCCGCGAGCTGATGGTGTAGATGATCCTGTAGGTATGGCCGATCACGATAGTGTTGGTGGCCGATGCATCTTCGGACAGCGTGCCGGAGCTGGCCCCGGCAGCCTTAACGGCCTTGCCTCCGGAAAACGACCAGTTGGTCCCTGCCGTCCATCCGGTGCCGGTGCCGATGGCCCCGTAGGAAGTCAGATTGATGGGGCTTACCGTAACGGTGGCTTTAGTACCGTAGGCCATAGCGGAGGCGAGGCAGCATTCCCCCTCCGCCAGGGACGTCTGTGCGATGCCGGTGGACCGCCACTTGAGATTCTGCCCCTTGCTGGCGATGTTGTTGAAATAGGCAGCAGGGTAATTGGTCGTCAATTGGTAGTTGCTGTCGAGGACCTGGTGTTCGTCGTAGATGATCGGCGGCATTTGCCGGGGGCTAAACGCCTTGATCTTCTTGTTGGCAGCATCATACTCAAAAAAGTATCCGTTCCGGTTCTCGATCATCACATAGTCAATGTCGTGCACCCCGAACAATACATCGGGATCGAAGGATTCTCCTCCGGTGGGATACGAGGAATCGAACATGATGGTCCCGTTGACCATCTGCTTGCTGCCGATGTTACTGTATTCCTTAGTGATTGTCAGCGCCATGTCTTACGCCTCCTTCCTCAATGTCCGTAGGCGAGCCAGTAACCAGCGCCATTAGCTGCCGTAACAATGGTTATTGGGTCCACCTTGGGGAAGGTTTCGTTAATGACCGGAAATGTGGCAACCGTAGCACTCCCCTTATGCGTCAGGACCATTCCGTCTACCTTTTGGAGCCCGGTATATATATCGCCCCCGGTAGACCCGGATGCACTGGTAAATGTACCCATGGTTATCCGGATGTCCCCCGCCACGGATTCGTTGGTTTTGGTGAACGTGAAGGCCATTGCCCACCTCCTTAATTGAACATATCGCCGATGGCGATCCAAATACCCGACTGGGAGGCCTTGGTGATTACCGTTACCGCCGAGCCATCCACAGGCAAGGTTTCGTTTACTGCCGGTGCATCCGTAGCCGCCGACGATCCATATGGCTGCAGGATGATCATCTCACAGCGGTGCAGCTTGGTGTCTATATTGTCTTCCGTCCCCGCCCCTGAGTCCGTATAGGTGCCGTATGTAAGCGCCTTGTCCCCCAGGACGGAGCGCCCGACGAAGGTAGATGTGATGGACATTTTAATCCTCCTTAAGGAAGGGAGAGGGCCGAAGCCCCCTCCCGTATCGTTGTTAGTCGTACTTCAGCAGCACCGGGGTAAAGTACCCGGAAGCGAAGGCCGTGCTATACACATGGCCCACAAACGGTCCGGTATACCCTGCCGCCGTTTCGAGGGCGTAGGTGGTATCGGACGGGCAGACCACCATACCCACCGCCGACGTATCGCCGCCGAAGGCCACACCGAAGCCGCCGGTCTGCACCCACAGATATTGGCCGGACGTGGCCGCCGCCATCGCCTGCCCGCTCCAGGACACAGCGATGTCGGTCACATTGCCGATACCGGACCAGGGGTTGGCGAAGAGGGAGAAGTAGTCGTCCGTATAGGTAGCCTTGGCGAGGGGCTCCTTGAGGGTGACATATACAATCTCGCTCCCCGCTGCAGACACGGTATGGCTGGCAATGGGATAGTAGTACCCCGCCGTGCCGGACCCAGCCCGGTAAACCACGAGGTATCCGTCGTCATACTGGTTGGCCGTTACCGCCGTACCACCTACATAAACGGCAACGGTCATATCCCCGGCGGCGTTGGCCGCGCCGCTGCTCTGACTCTGGTTGACGTGATTCGACGTCGCCGCCGCCGAATAGGTGGCCCCGCCGACAATCAGGGTATCTCCGGCCTTGGCATAGCGGAATTTTCTTCCGTCCTCTGTTTCGCGGAGGGCACCAAGGCACTCTTTCTTGGTTGCGGATACTTCATAAAGCCCCTGCGACCAAGCATTGATTTTGATAGGACTGATAGACATATTATGTTCCTCCTTAGCTCAGATTGCTGTGCGCAGCGTGGGCGCGACGGTTGCTGACAATCAGGTTGCCGTGCCATTTGATCTTCATCGTTCTGCCAAAAACGTTCGCCGTGACAAGGTCGGCCCACGGAGTCCTTGCAAAGTATCCGTCCCGGTGAATCGCCCATCCGACATAGTTGCTGTTGCACAAGAACAGGTAACCGGACGGGCAGTAGTCGTCAGCCGCGATCAGCTTGTTCTCGAAGACGAGGTTCGTAAACCCGGCCTTGGCGGTATCGGTGTCCTGGGTGAAGCGCTGCTGCGTCTGCAGGATACCGCTGATGGTGTTGAACAGGGTTTCTGTGGTGAGCCCCACGTCCGGCTTTCCCTTGGGGCCGTCGTAGAGTTTGGCCGTGCTGGCCAACTCGCGGATAACCTTGAGCGAGATGCCCTCCGTGGTGGTCGTGTTGATGCCGCGCCACGGATACGATCCGTCGCTGGCCACCAGGTCCGTCGGCGTAATGCCACCATACTGCGTCGAGGTGCCGGCGAAACAGCAGGCCTTCAGACCGGTGATGTTGACGGAACTGTCCGCATCCTGGTTGTAGATTTGATTGGCAATCTTCTTGGTGACGGTCTTCTGCGCGTTTGCCACCTTCTGCGTGATGAGGCTCACAATAGCATAGTCGCCGGCGTTCTTGATCTCGTCCTCGTCATAGATGGTGGCGTTTCCATAAGCGTTTTTCCATAAAAAATACGCACAGTTGACGACGTCGTTGTCGTCCGAAGAGATCGTTCCGCCGCGGGCGTAGAAACCGCCCTGCCCTTCGTCGAATTCCAGCGGGACACGAATCCGTTCGCCACCCGAGGGCCGCTCGAAGAGGCCCTTCTTCTGGTCCATAAAATGCTTCATAAAGAAGCTGGTGTTGAAGTAAATATCGGTTGCCTGTCGGCCATCGAGTTTAAAGTAGTCTTCGGTGATAGCCTGAATTTCTGTGTACGTGAGAGACATATTGCTCC
>ERZ795030.6020-NODE-6020-length-10827-cov-3.548366_pt1 | contig 10827 bp, 17 predicted proteins | sample MGYA00375122_ERZ795030 | MGnify/ENA primary metagenome ERZ795030 (study PRJEB30165, sample SAMN05720146) | activated sludge metagenome | isolation source: anaerobic digester from wastewater treatment plant | place: Japan | collected 2015-04-20 ...
TGAATAACATCAACCCGGTCAGTATGGCCGGGTATTACTTTGGAGGTCGAGTTATATGATATGGTCATCAAGTAGTGGTAAAATCAAGTTAGATATACCGGCACTTGTTTATAAACAAGTGCCGATTTCTGGTCCAGCCGATGGAGTTATTGAAAAGCTGGTCTTTATACCGCTAATTATGAAGCAGTTTATAGTTATACCTGATTCACTACTGATCGGAACATTACGTGAATATGGAGCTTGGGACGATGCGGAGTTGGCTGACAGATTAAATAATCTGTATCGATTACTTTGGATTGCTTGCCTCGATTTACGGGAAGGTTTATAAGTTTAAAGTCTACCAGGCTACCCGATATGACACTAACTTAGTGTCATATCGGGTAGTTTCTTTTTGCCCGGTCTTTATTTTCTCAGACGTTTATAAACGTCGACCAGGATTATATACTCTGGTGACATCTGATCGGTCAGATTGGCAGATGGCCAGGCGTAACGGACTTTGTGAAAATAATCACTTAGCACCAAGAAGGCTGCGGCTCTGAATCGTTGAACATCAGCCATTGGCAGCGGATAGAATAATCAAGGTGACGGCCTGCGTAAAAATATGTTAAACTGGTGGCATCTTACGGAGGTGCCTATGGAACTTAAACTGAATATTGATGAAAGAAACGGGAAGCTGCTGGCTGAACTGAATCAGATGCGGGCTGGTGGCGTGGTGGTTGCTGGCGATGTGGTCGAAGCTAATTCTCTGGGCCTGTCAACCGGCCTGTTTGTTGCCGGCGAGCGTTTGTTTGTGGCTGAGGTGTCGGAACGGATTGGCAAATTGGCTGGCGACCCGACTCGTTGCGTGGATTTGTGGTCGTTTGGTGAAGATGGCCAGCTGAAGCGCACAGTTACAGATGCGCGCTTCCTGCGGGTCGTTGAACCGGCTGTGAAGAAGAAGGCTACTGTCAAGGCTGCGAACTGATCTCCAATGAAAAAGCCCGCCAGTTACGGCGGGCTTTTCTTATATCTGTTATTACTTTGTGTTACTGGATAGAGTTCTTTTAATAACCAGGTCATTATACTGGTTATGCGTCCGCTGGAGTTCCTTTTTGGTTCTGGCTATGCCCTCTTTGGCTTTTATCATAGCGGCGTGGTGAAAATGATATTCCTCTTTGCGTTGGGTCAGCTGTTGTTCTAAGTCTTTTATCTCACCCTGGAGAAACTGAAGGGCCGGTTCGTCGAGCAATTCAGACGGGATTAAAACAGGTTGGTAGTCTTTGGCACATCGGGGGCAGAGGGCCACGATAGACGCGCCTCCGTAGTCAATATCAGCTTCATGGTAGATGCGGATAGAACATCTCGAACATTTTCGATAGTCGTTTGAGCTCATATTATTCTCCCTGGTTATCCCCGGTATTACTTTGTGTTACGGGCAAGTCCTGATACATGAAGATCGGGAATATGAAGCCGGTGTGCTGGTAGTGGTTCATACGATTGAGGAAGCGGATTGCTTTGAACAGTGGCGGGGCTTCGATCTCACCGAAGCGGGCCTCGAACATCTGGACAGCTGCGGGTCTATTATGGCGGTGAACTCGGGCGAGTCTCTTAACCCAGTCTTTGAGCGGTAAGTTTCGGGGTTGGTCTGCGTATCTGCGTTCTTGATATAGGGTGTCAGGGTCTTGTTCACGGATAAAGAGAATTGCTTTACGGTCGTTTCGTTGTTTTCTATTCATTGGTTCCTCCGGTAATACTTTGTAATACGGCGTCGAGCTGCTTAAATTCCGGTGTTTCGTTCAGGCTGTGCGTGCCACAGCAACCGCAGCCTTCTTTGCTCATTCACTCGCCCCTTCTGCCGCACGCACGGCGGTGCTTTTATACCATTCTGCGTTCCACTGTCTTATAGCCTCGATAGGTGACTTTCCAAAACCGGCAAGGCCGGATTGAATATCTTCGCCGTATAGGCAACACCAGTGATCGCCATCCATAAACAGCCGTGGTGTCAGCATCGCGAACAGTTTGTAATCGCTTTCTGTTTCTGCGGCCCTCAGTTTTTCCTGAAATAAAATATGGTCATAATGTGATGTATCGGTCATTTTTCTGTTCTTTCTGCCACCAGCGCGTCTTCTGCACGTTTGCCAACATCTTTAGCCAGTCGATCTCTTGCCAATTCCCCTACTTCGCCGTTCCGGTTGCAGCTAGAAACCTGTTCTTTATACCATTGCAGCGCCTCCCGCATCTGCTCGATTAGCTTGTCTTTGTCACATTTTTGACCGAGGCACTTCAAAAGCTTTCGGCCTCGCTGGTCGATAAATGCCTTCAGCCGCTCGATCTCAGCCCGCGCCTCGGCTAGAGATTCTTTCAACTGCTGATTTTCTTCTGATGCGCACGTAATAGTATATTGCTGATTTTCTATTTCCAACGCCAGCCGCTCGACCTCAGTCCGCGCCTCGGCAAGCTCTTTCGTTAATTGTTCGATAGTGTCTTGCAATGCCGTTTCTCTTATATTTTGAAAGTAGCTTTCGTCACCAGGCCATATACCGCCGTTGTCCATTGTTATTCTCCTTTCAAGTAGCTACTTATATTCTAACAGCTTTTTACGAATTGTCAACAGATTTTTATGCAAATTGTTTGTGTGTAAGAATTGGCTGGTAAAATTTACATAAGGCTATTATCAGAAAATTGATAGATTTGGCCTGTGACATTGGCTGGTGGCTAGTTACAGCAGGAATTTACGGGTGGGTAGGGGCTGTCGGGTTCCAAAGGTTCCAAAGCTTTGGAACCTTGGAGATGGCTTTAAACAGCGGATTTGCGTTGGCGGTTCCAAAGGTTCCAAAGAAAAGAGTATTTTTTCTTATTCTTCGCGCGCGTACGTATGTAATAAAATAAAAATCTTTGGAACTTTGGAACCAGTTACATGTAAATGCTGATAGACAATGGGTTTGAGTAGGTTCCAAAGAGGTATGTATCTTTGGAACCCTTTGGAACTTTTAGCCCTCTTTGGAACCCAAAGAAAAAGCCCGCCGAAGCGGGCTGGTGGCTCATTTACGTAGATATGCTATGACTTCACATAGCTTGAGTTTGTCCATGCAAAATTTGTAGATTTTTGGGTGTGTTTTGAACATCCGTTGAAACCTGTCAGTTTCTTCCAGGTGTAAACCGAACATGCAAAACATACACCCAGTTCTAGCATACCCCATATCATAGATCGAGGAATATGGAACATTATGCGTCTTGAGATAGGCCCAGACATCTGCCTCTAGCCAGAAGGCCATAGGTGTTGACATGATTCGCCCTTCAAAAGAATTACACCCGTGTCTGAGATAACTGATGAGTCGGTTAGAACTATCAGAAGCCATTGTTCCAACATAAGGGTGCAAGTCAGATTCTCTCTCGAACCTCTGAACTGGTTCTTTCTTCATTGCCCAACAGCATTTATGACTGATCTTAAATGGTGCCTCAATCAGCCAACGCCATTTTTCAGGCAGTTTACCGTTACCTTTACCGTCTCCAACCAGTCTTTTCTGCTTCAGTTTATTACTGTTCGTTGTTCGTATCTCATAAACTTTTTGCGCTATCTCTTTTGACACTACCGGATAGCCATAGCGTTCAACCACCTGGGTAAAGGGTATCTTCGGTTTCAGCCATGTTACATTGTCGGTGTCCTTGACAAACTCTCTGATCTCAGGATATTCCAAACCTGTATCAACGAATACAGCTGGAACATCCGGGTAGAGCCTCCTGACCAGATGCAGAAGCACTGTGGAGTCTTTGCCCCCACTGAAGCTGACATACACCTGCCCGTTCAGATGCTCATAATAAGCCTTGATTCGGGCAAGTGTCAGCTGCTCTTTAATCTCCAAGGGTTGTGCTTGTCTTTGGTTTAACTGCCATCTCTCAAGTTTGCCCATGTTTAACTCAACTTTAAGTCTGGATAACCCCAGACAGATTCGCCATCAATTTTTCTCTTAATTTTTGTAGTTTTCCATACTCGTTCGATGGTCTGATGTAACTGCCTTGCCTGGGGGTGACGTCTATCAATTCCCATTGCATCATTTACATCGGAGGCTTTCAGGAACGCCCCGGCTGACCGCTCGATACTTTCTTCCACGAACTCGATAATCGGGTTGGAGGCAGCCATTGCCTTGCGCTTAGTCTGCTTCATGGATTCTGGTTCGACAATGCCAAACTGGAGAGCGTCAATCAGGCCATTGAGCATCCAGGCAACAATACCTTTCCGTCGCTCAGGATTGGCCCAGTAACTCGCTGTCATTCTCTCAGTCTGGTTCGTGCTGTTGGATTCTGCGATCTGATTCTTGAATTGAAAGATTCGGTAACGCATGGCAGCAGCCCCAGATACATCCCGGATAGACTGCATATCGTTACAGGTGCTTATCAGCTTGGCAGTGGTCGGAACTGTGGTTGGCTTCGAGAATTTTGCTTCGACAGTGAAGCTACCACTCGTATACTGCTTCATAAACGCTTCCCATTTCGGCGTGAACTCGGAATCGTTGCTGACCGAAGCGAATTTATTCACCAGCATTGTTGAGGCCCACTTGTCTGCGATCAGACGTTCTTCACTGACAGAACTCTGTCCTCTGACACCAGCGGGGGCTGTGGCGATAGCAGTTGCCAAGGTGGTTTTACCCGAATGAGGAACGCCCCAGAATACTATCTGCCCTCTGAGGATTGTGTGCGGTTGAAGAATCAACCCGCATACCCGCTGGAGATAAATGCGTTCTTCAGCTTCACTGAGAGCATTTTCAATCAGGCTCTCGAACTCCTGACAGTGTTCATCGAACAGTTCGTCTGAGTATGGGATTGAAACACGGGGGCCGTAAATGATGCGGTGGTTGGTTGGGGTAAATTCCAATTCCCCACCATTGATTTCCAGAACCCCGTTGGAAAAAAGAACCTGGTTTGCGGTCACTCTGAAGGGGTGCCATTGATTTTCCAACCACTCCCAGTAGGTTGATTGGGTTTCGCAATGTTCGAGGTCAGGAAGGCCCATTCTCGCAGCAACGATTTTCATTACCGAATTTTCGGTGTTCGTTCCCCTGAGTTCATTAGCCAGGTTGATGAGCTGATTGGTGCAGACTACCCAACCAGCTTCAGGTGAGTAGCTCCAGAACTGGCCTGCCTGATACGCCAGAGGTTTGCCCCACTGGTCTATCACCTGGGCTGCAATCTGATTGTCGTTGATTCGGCCTTCGCCATTACCCTTGGCTTTTTTCTTCGGTGTTTTCTTATCTTTGCTGACAACGACGATTTCGTTGCCCATTTCGTCAGTTACAGTCTGCATAGTGCCTCCACGTCGGTCAGATTCCAGATTACATGCCCGTCAGCATAGCTCCAGAGGGATATTGAGGTGGGTGTAATGTCGATATAGCCATTAACCTGGCCATTACCCCGCATTGAACTTTTCGTACGAATTATCTCGCCCATCTCACCCAGTCTTTTAATTATATCACCGACGTAGACAGGTGTCGATTTACGGATATTTACGCCCAACTTACCGGCCCATTCAGCAATCAGCGGGGTCACTGCTATCAAAGGCTCTGTTGGTGGCATATTACCCGGTGCAATGGGTATAAGGTTTACAATCAGACGCTCATCGGTCTGGGCGAGAATCCGGTTCTCGCCGCCGAACAGCCAGAATAATCTTTTATCAGCCTTGCAAACCTTGATGGTTCCAAGGGCTTCGACCAGTGGCGCAGTTATCAGCTTGATTATCCGGTTGGCCGTTTCATGGGTGCAGAGTATGGGTTGCTCAAGGCGGTAGATCAGGTGAATCCCTCGACCCGAACAACTGGTGCGAACCATAGACGCACCCGGATATTCAAGGGCGGTCAGGTCTGTGGCCGGGTTATCTTCTGCATCTATGTCCAGCCCCACCCATGCAATCTCGCACCGCTGGCCTGCCATCGGCTCAAAGATATTGGCATAGGCCAGTTGCGAACAGCCTCTCAGTGGAGCTGATTCAATGGCACGTGTTACTTTCTCATACTGAATGGGCTTTGCCCCCGGCAGCCAGAGCCATGCCCGCTTATCCTTGCCAGCGAACCCCAGTTGCGGCCGGAGAGTAGCCCTATCGAACAACCAATCAATCAATTCATCGTAGCTCATTTTACCTCCCAGGTATCAACCTGATTTTCTCGATCTCAGCTTCGGCTTTCCGAATGATCTGCTGCTGATAACCTATCAGTGCAGTCCGGTCAGCCTCCAGGATAAACCTCTGTTCCCATACAGCCTTACCCTTCTGCCAGACAAGGAAATATCCGAACGCTTCGGGCACTTTACATCGCTCGCAGTCGTGCTTATTCATGCAGGGTTTGGTTGTGTGGGCGCAGGTCATATAACCTCCAACTGAATAATACACGATTAAATAAAAAGTTGCAATAAAAAAATAAAAAGTTGTTGACAAAAAACAAAGGGTCGTGTAGGATAATTTATGAAAGCTCATTGAAAATAATATCGGTCGAAAAATTATACACCCGTGAGATATACGGGAGAAAGGAATTTTATGGACTCGGAAGAATTTAACAAAGACTCGAATAAAATCCAGAGTATTCTTCGCAGCCCCTACGCCGCGAAGGACTGGAAAGAACTGAAGGAAAAAATTCAGCAGTTTATGAAGGCGACCAAACGCACCTGGAGTGGTGCTATCTTTGTATTACTTGAAAGGGGAATTTACGAATATGAGCGCAATGGAAGCAATCTTGAATGACATCAAGAAACTGACAACCGAGAAGCCGGGGAGCTGGTATTGCTGCCAGGGCTGCGGGCACACCTACCAGGCAGCTGAACTGCTGACAGCCTGCCCGAGCTGCAAGGAAGCGGCCTACCAGTGGCCGGGGGATACCTCAGAAGAAGCCACTAATCGGGCTAACAGAGCGAAAGGAGCCTCCAATGTCCAACCTACTGCCGTACTTGCTCCGGCTGTGGAGGAACCACCCGCAGCACCGCCAGCAACCAGAAAGCCGCGATCAGTTAAGAAAACTGAAGAAAAGCCGCCCGAGCAGCCAAAGGCTCAGACCGAGGCAACCAGTGAGCAACCATCTGATACGGTGGATTATACAGCAATTCGAGAAGCTGCTGTAGCAGCCTTCATCGAGAAGCACAAGCTCAATGAAATCCAGCCCTTGCCGGTCGGACATGCCACTGTTCAGACTGTTGGCTTCACTCTCTGGTCGAACAAACGGCCTGTGTATCGGTTCCATGAATCAGTTGAAACTGGCAAAGAGTTTATGGAAGCATACAATGAGGCGCGGGCCGAGCAGCCGGCACTGGCTATCGACGTGGCCCGCTGTGCTGATTGTGACAATTCCGAACTCGAAGCCTGCCTGTATCGCGGCGATCTGGTTGTTGGCCTGAACTCAGGTCATGGAACCAAACAGGTTCGTCGTGGTGATCGGATTAAAATCGGTGCGCTTCGCACTTCTACTGGCAAAATCAGGTTTGTAATGATATGAACCCACACAAATTCAAAGAGCTTCTGCATCTTGCCAAACATCCAAAACAGCGCAACCCTCTGCGCCAAATCAAAAAGGCTTTCCCCCGCAGTATGCGGCGTTACGTGAAAAACTATTAAGGAGAAAAAGTAAATGAGTAAAGTATCGAAAAGCGAAGAAACTGCCCTTGTAGCAACCCAGGCCATGTCACTTGTGCCCAGTGCCGAACAGATGGATGATGGGTTTGAAGCCCCCCGCAGCGGCAACTACCTGCCCTTCCTTGAAATGGTATTCCCGATCATGCAGACCCCCGATGCCCCGGAATACGACGGGCATGAATGGAAGCTCGGATTCAAGAATGGAACCACATTTGAGCCTCTGCCAGCCGGAACCATCCTGACAGTAGTTGACAAGCGCAACTCAGTGAAGAAGGTTGATAATATCGATGGCCAGACAAAGAACAGCTACGCATACGCTGGCATCGAGCGCAAAGGAACTAATTTCAACAAATCAGCTGCCGACTACAACGAAATGGCAAAGGCCGCTCAGAATACACCGAACATCTTCAAGGGTTTCTCGATGGTGGTCGTGGCTCTGTTCCCGGATGGCAAAACTGCACTGGTGGATTTCAGCGCATACAAAACAATGGAAGGCTATATGTATGGCGCACTGGCTCCTGCAATGCTGACCGGCAAGCCTCCGATGGGGGTTGAAATCCAGATTGAAAAGCACAAAGACAATCTGACGAAATCGAAGAACGGATTCTACTACCCCGACTCGAAGAAATTCAAACAGTGGAAGCATGTTCCGCTCACAACCGAACAGCTGGCCAGAGCCGTCGAAGCCATCGGCAACAACTCTGGACAGTATTCCAACTGGCTGAATCGCTAAGCCTTGTTTCCACCCCGAATGGGCTCCCGCTACCTGGGCCGGTGCAGCTGATGATATCTCAAGCGGCTTCCTCAGGTGTGGTAGGGGCGGCAGGGTTCGACTCCCTGCCGGGGTCTTGGAGCCAAGCGGCATCTTGGCAAACGTCTACCATTTGCGTGGCAGACGCTTTTGAGAAGGCCCATCGGGTTCTATCCCCGGTGGGTTTTAAACATTTGGAGGATAGATGATAGTTAAATACCTGGTTGAGCCGAACACAGTGACGCATTACAAGCAGGAAACTTTTATTGAGCCGGGAATCTATTATCGGTTCCTCGGACAAAGGCCCTCTGATGAATTGAAAAGACGGTTGGGCCTGCGAGCATGTAGCAAGGGGCGGGATTTTCTCTGGCTGACAGTATGTGAACCGTGGGTGAAAGCGTTCATTGACGGGCAGTTCATAGTCCAGCCCCCGATGCGAGAGCAGCCTGACTGGTCGATGATCGGTGTCGAGCCTTCAGTGGTTCGCGGTTGGCAGAAGAAACTTTTAACAGAACTCTGGAACTATCTACGAGCAGGCTTGAACTATCGTCGTGGTTGGGTTGCCCCTCTGGGTGCGGGTAAAACTCTGGCCGGCTTGCTCGCCGGGCAGTTCTATGAGCCCGGTGAGGTCGGAGTTCTGGCCAGCAGATATCTGCACGAAACCTGGAAATCACAAGCTGAGGAGTGGGGTGTTAATGCCCCGATCATCTCGACTTACGAGAGTTGTCACAAGCTTCCAGACTCAATCAAGTGCCTGCTGATTGATGAGTCGGTGGCATTAAAAAATTCGGAAACGCAGCGCAGTCAAAAGGCTCTGGAGGTCAGCAAGAAATGTGAAACCGTTATCGGGTTCACTGGTATACCGACAGCTGGTGGCGGGCCGCCAGACTTCAGATGGTTGCGGGCAATCGAACCCGGCTGCCTGCCAGCGGATGAAAAGTGTTGGCAATTCAAGTGGGGTCTGGATACGAAACTACAGGAAGTTGGGCCGAATAAGGCGTATATCACAACCGAATGGGATACAGCGGGCATCGCCCGGTTCATCAGCCCGTTCGTGAATACCGTGGATATATCCGAGATTGCTTCCGAGCTGCCAGAGATAACCCACACAGTGATTGAGTGCGAAGTCCCGCAGCAGTATGAACAGATTCGCGCAGGTGCGGCCACAACCAGCGGAGTGCACAAGCGTCTGGCTCAGGTTCTCCAGTGCACTGATGGGTTTATCTACAACGATGACAATCGCCCGATCAGGATTGTGTCGGATAAGTTGCGGGTAGTTGAGGAATGGGTTCGTGGTCTGGGTGAGCCGGTCATTCTGGTATCTGCCTGGACGGAAGCCATTGAACAGTTGGCAGAGATATTCCGGGATGAGTGGCCTGCCGTTCTTACCGGCTCGACCTCTGACCCGAGCAATGAAATCAGCCGGTTCAAAAGTGGCCAGACCCGGTTGATGATTGCCAATGCTGGATTCAGTAAAGGCATGAACCTTCAGAAAGTCTGCCGTATCATTGGCTTCCTGAGCGTATCATCGAAGCCAGATGATTACCAGCAGATGCTTGGCCGGGTAGCTCGCCCCGGTCAGAAAGACGGTGTGCAGATATACCACTTCCATTGCAAAGGTTCAATGGATGCAAGGCGTCTGGAACTTGTTCGGAAACATGGCGAATGTTCCGAGCAGTTCATTGATAAATTATTACTTGAGGAGTTGGATAAATGGATATTGCGCAGAAACTAGGGTTTGAACTCGTACGTGTTGAAGTCAATAAATATCCCAACAAACGGATGTATATTAACATTTCATTACCCAACTGGAAGGGGCCAGGCGAGAGTTTCCAATGCGGCTTTTACATCGCTGACAGCGAATTTAATGAGAGGTGGATTCTGGCGACAGCTCGGGAAGCTCTGATGAAATCTATCATAGATGGTGAGGTCTGCCTGATACGCAGTAGGGAGCTTAAACATCGGTTAGGCCGGATGCTCAGACGCATTGCCAGCCCGATTGAGCTGCAAGACCCTGAAATAGCTGAGTTGTTACAGGAGGTGGGCGAATGATGGGAAACTACATCGAGAAGTTACAGCTGGAAATCAGAGACCTGGAGTTCAAAGTTCTGGCGGCGATTGCCCGGGGCCGACTGTGCCCCGGCTGCCTGAACCGCACCGAGGAGTGCGTGTGCAATGAGGAGGCGGACTATGAAATTCCACGTAGAGGAAGCTGAATACATTGGCCTGCTCAGAATCAAATCGGTGGTCGAAGCAGCACTCCGATCACGCGATCATTGGATAAGCGAGGTCGGATATGCAAAGATGTTCGAGCTGATTCAGAAGGAAGTTGAAGCCTACTACACTGCTACCGGACACCCTGTTCCGCAGTTCCCCATTATCTCGGTTATACATAATACCTCTGTGCAGGAGAAAACCGATGGAAAAGATTAACGGCAAATGGGTTCACGAAGGGCGGGAGTATGAGGTTGTTGACGGGCCTTGCTCT
>ERZ795030.6029-NODE-6029-length-10813-cov-5.242982_pt1 | contig 10813 bp, 6 predicted proteins | sample MGYA00375122_ERZ795030 | MGnify/ENA primary metagenome ERZ795030 (study PRJEB30165, sample SAMN05720146) | activated sludge metagenome | isolation source: anaerobic digester from wastewater treatment plant | place: Japan | collected 2015-04-20 ...
AAATGTCAGGACAGGTAAGTTCTTTGTTTAGCAGTTGTGGTCTTACATCTGCAATCGAAATCTCTATCTTTCCTTCGAAAGAAAGATCTTTGCTTTGTAAATTTTCTCCATCATAGAAAAGCTGAAATCCAGATGTTTTTTTAAGATCTATTTTTGCCATTTGGAGTATTATACCACATAGGGTTTTTACTCCCTAGAAAACGATTTTAGAAGTTCTGAGAGAATGAAAGCAGCAATAATGTAAAAAACTAATGCGATTATCGGGGTAAGGGGTAGTACAAAGTTATCTATCTGGAGATTATTTGCAGTTATACCTACAAAAGGAGAAATAAACATTTCACTTGTATTCTTAACCCAGCTAGCAAATTGGTTCTCTAAGTTTGCATTGATAAGAATTAGAACGATACGGGTCATAATTAAAGCCTCAATAAAAAGTATTATTGTATAGGCTAATCTGAATATGAGTTTTAACATAATAGATATATTTTAACTAAAATAATTCCAAATTGTTAGTATAATATTGTAACTGATTCATAAACCTAGTTACACCATTTGCCCAGGCATGTTCAGGATTTTGACCACATGGAGGACAGTATACAGGTTCAATGTCAAAAGGCGAAAGAGTAACTCCATAACCTTGTGCTAAACCTCTTGTTACTTCTGCAATTCCAGCTTCCCATGTAGTGAACATACTCCAGCCTCTTGCGTTTTTATTTATACCCCTCCAACCCCATGCATTGTTCGAATTACTTGGGATTAAGTTCCCAAATGCAGATTCTACACCAGAAATTGAAGCAACTAATCTCCAATCTAGGCCATATTTGTCTGCCTCTGTAATGAAAGCCTGTGCAGATGAGGCCATTGGAGAATTGTAATCCGTTAAAAATTTGTTCATTGCCAATATTCTTGGATCAAGAGTGAAGAATTTTGAAGAGCCAGTGTAATTTCCCGTCTCAAGTTGTGTTTTGAGATTGTACTGTCCAGCATACACATGGATGTCAAATACAGGAGTTAAAGTATTCACTTCGCTTTTATCAGTTTCTCTAATCATTCCAGCAAATAAATCAACTAGTTTGTTTTCCACAAAAGGTGAAAGAAGGATATAATATAAAGAAAGTATTATTACGAGAACCCCAATTCTAATAATATTGGAGTTATGTAATGATACTTTGAGTAACGAATTTATCTTACTTGTAATCTCTTCTGGCATAATGTTCAGTATACCAGAAAGGGGCAATATTTGTTATGTTCACACATCTACATCTACACACAGAGTATTCTTTGTTGGATGCTACAATCAGAATCACGGATCTAGTTGAGAAGGTAAAATCTTCTGGTATGACTTCTTGCGCCATTACTGACCATGGAAGCATGTATGGTGTTTTCAAATTCTACACTGCAATGAAAGAAGCAGGTCTTAAACCTATAATCGGTTGTGAAATATATGTTGCACCAAGGGGGATGGATCAAAAGGAATTTGGCATAGATAACAAATACTTTCACCTTATTTTGCTTGCTAAGAATTTAAAGGGCTACAAAAACCTAATGAAAATTGTTTCTGTCGCGCATATGGATGGCTTTTATTACAGACCAAGAATAGATTTAGAAACTCTTTCTAAATATACAGAAGGAATAATCTCTCTTTCTGCATGTCTAGCAGGACCACTTTCAACCGCACTCCTACAAGATAATTATGATTTAGCACTCCAAAGGGCTAAAAGTTATGCAGAGATATTCAAAGATAATTTCTACATTGAAATTCAACGAAATGGAATGGATGAACAAGAGATAGCAAACAAAGGACTGATGAAGATAGCAAAAGAGCTAAAGCTTCCAATTGTTGCTACTTGTGATTCACATTACTTAAATAAAGAAGATGCAGAAATTCAAGAGATCCTTTGGTGTATAAGTGATGGAAATACAATGGATGACCCAAACAGAAGAACGATGCCTACCAATGAATTTTATGTAAAAACCCCAGAGGAGATGAAGACTCTTTTCAAAGATCTTCCAGAGGCAATTTCCAATACTCAAAAGATAGTAGATTCAATTGAAGATTACGATATAACCTTTGGGAGAATTGAGCCTCATTTTCTGGATTTGCCAGAGGGAAAAACTCAAAAAGAGTATCTTAAGGAGTTGGCATATGAGGGTCTTAAGGGAAAATATGCGAAAATAGATAAAGAATTAACAGATAGAGTTGATTATGAATTAAAAATAATTGATGACAAGGGATATAACGATTATTTTCTTGTTGTTAGAGACTTTGTAGCTTTCTGTAGAGAAAATGGCATTGTAGTGGGTATGAGAGGCTCTGGATGTGGTTCTGTAGTGGCGTATGCAATTGGAATTACAGATATTGAACCAATTGGATGGGAACTTTACTTTGAAAGATTTCTTAATCCTGAAAGACCTAGTCCTCCAGACTTTGACATAGATATTGCAGATAAAAGAAGAGATGAAGTTATTCAGTATGCTATTGAAAAATATGGCGAAGAGAATGTTAAACAGATTGGTACTTTTAGTAAACTACGAACAAGGCAGGCCATTAGGGATGTTTCCAGAGTTACAGGTGTGGATTTAGAAATTGCAGACCAACTATCTAAGATGGTTGAGATACTTTTTGGCAAAGCAAAAGATATAGATTACATGATAGAACATAATCCAGAGTTTGCAGAGATAATAAATTCTTCAGAAAAAACAAGACATCTTGCAGAGGTAGTACGAAAAGTGTCAGGTCTGTGTCGTGGGGTCTCAACTCATGCATGTGGTGTAATCATTACACCAGACCCAGTAGTAAATTATGCACCAATACAAAGGGATGCACACGGTGGAGGTCTTGGAATGACACAATACGAAATGTTTGATGTAGAGCCTATTGGATTAATGAAATTCGATTTCCTTGGTCTTAGAAATTTGAATATCATTGGCTCAACAATTAAAAAGATTGAAAGAAGCAAAGGAGAGACAATTGATTTAATGAAATTAGATTTACATGATAAAAAAACATTTGAACTTATCCAAAGTGGACATACTATTGGGGTCTTTCAGTTAGAGAGTGAAGGTATGAAAAGGACAATTCGTTCTCTCAAACCCGAAACTCTTGAAGATCTTTGCTACATCATTGCAGCATACAGGCCTGGACCTATGCAATTCATTACTGAATACGCAGATGTAAAAGATGGAAAAAAGAAACCAGATTACATCTTTGACGAATTAGAGCCGGTTTTAAGAGTTACAAACGGAGTAATTACATACCAAGAACAAGTTATTAAAATAGCACAAGTTGTTGCAGGATACTCCTTAGGAAAGGCAGATGTACTAAGGAGAGCTATGGGAAAGAAGAAAATAGAGGTAATGGAAGCAGAAAAGCCCAAGTTCATAGAAGGTGCTAAGGAAAGGGGATTCGATTCCAAGAAAGTTAACTTACTGTGGGAGAAATTACTACTCTTCGCAAATTACGGTTTTAACAAAGCACATAGTGCTTCCTATGCTACCATAGCTTACCGCACTGCATATCTCAAAGCTCATTACCCAATTGAATTTATGGCCTCTCTTCTTGAGGGAGATCTAGATAATTTTGACAGAATAATCAAAGATTTGAATGAATGCGAAAGACTTGGTATAGATGTCCTACCACCTACCATAAATAAAAGTGGTTACTACTTTGAGGTAGAAGATGGTGTAAATATTCGTTTTGGTCTTGGGGGAATAAAAAATGTAGGAGAAGATATTGTAAAAAGTATTGTAAATGAACGAAAAGCCAATGGAAAATTTAAACATCTTGATGATTTCATACATAGAATGTTTGATAAAGTTACAAAGCGATCTATTGAATACCTAATAATGTCTGGAACTATGGACGAATTTGGAGACAGGAACGCACTTTTAAACCTCGTTCCAACAATTTTTGACAGATTAAAAACTGCATCTAAAAGTATCGCTGCTGGTCAAATAGATATATTCTCTTTAAATGAAAACAAAAAGCAGAAAATAGCCATTGAGAAAACGCCACTTCCAGATGTAGAAAAAGTATCTGTAAGTCAAGCTTTAGAATGGGAAAAAGAATTGTTAGGTATATATTTCTCTAGTCATCCATTAGATACCCTCGAAGAATTTTTTGAATCCAAAAACTGTATATCTCTGCGAGAAGCTCTTGAAAAGAAAAACCATGAACTAGTTATCCTTGGAGTAATGGTTAACAAAATCAGAAAAATAACTACACGAAAAGGTGAGGTTATGGCATTTCTAATGATAGAAGACAAAACAGGTAGTAGTGATGCTGTAATATTTCCAAGAACTTACCAAGAGATGAAAGAGAATCTTGTGGAGAACAAACCAATCCTCATTGCAGCTAAAATAAATGTAAGAGATGGAGATAAAAGCTTAGTTGTTGAAAAAGCCAGATATGTGGAGGATGATAAACGTACAACATCCTTTGATGGTGTGACATTTAGAATTAGACCAATACATACAGAGGAGGAGATTGCTGCACTTAAGAAATATATCTCAAACTCAAATGGAGATACTGCAGTAAGAATAATCATCAATGATGGTAAGAACAAGAAGACGGTTCTCCTTAAAAAAAGAATTGAGGTAAATTCAGAGACAAAAAAATGGTTAAAGAAATTTTAAATAAACCAGGAGTATACAAATTCTTAGATAAAAACAAGAAAGTTTTGTATGTTGGAAAAGCTGTAAATCTAAAACAAAGAGTATCTTCATACTTCAATGGCAATCTAAATGACAGACCATGGGTTGCTAAAATGATTCCTTTGGTTAGAGATATTGAAACAGTAGTAACAGAAAACGAGCTTGAAGCTCTTGTTTTGGAGTCTGCGTTAATAAAGAAATATAAACCAAAATACAATTCAGATTTAAAAGATGACAAATCATACTCTTGGATACATATTTCTACTAATGAGGAATTTCCCAAATTAAAGGTAGTTAGAAACAAAGATATTAAAAATATAAAAAGTGGCAGATTGTTTGGCCCGTATCCTAGTGGCTCATCTGTAAAACGAGTATTTACGTATCTACGAAAGATATATCCATTCTGTACATGCAAAAAAGCGAAAAAAGAGTGTCTCTACTTTCATCTAGGGCTTTGTCCTGGACCATACCAAGGGCATATCAGTAGGGAAGATTACAGAAAAAATATAGATGGGATAATTAAGTTTTTAACAGGGAAAAAAAGTTCTTTTGTAAAAAAGCTTGAAGGTGAAATGAAGACATATTCTCAAAATAAGCAGTATGAAAAAGCAGCTGAATTAAGAGATAAGATAGCAGATCTAAAATATCTTGGGAGCAGTTTAACAGGGGATTTTTTTGAAGATGAGAAATCATATGAGTTAAGAAAAGATTCTCTTTACAAAAAGGTCTTCTCAGAACTTAGGAAGGAGTTAAAATTAACAAAACTTGAGAGAATAGAGTGCTACGATATATCTAATATACAAGGACAAGAGGCATACGGTTCGATGGTAGTAAATGAAAATGGAGAAATTAAAAATAATGAGTACAGAATATTTAAAATTAAAGAAAGCAATACTCCCAATGATCCAATGATGCTGAAAGAAGTTTTAACTAGAAGGTTTAAAAATGAAAAGATGAGTAAACACCCAGATGTGGTACTAATAGATGGAGGTAAAGGTCAACTTTCTGTTGTAGCTTCGGCTGTTCCCAATGGTGTTCTTCTTCTGGGTATAAGCAAAGGTAAAAGGTTGAAAAGAAAGGGGTTTAAGCCAAAGGATGAATTCTGGATGCATAGAGAGGGAGAAACAGACAGAGTATATATACGAAACGAGAAGCTTCTGATCAATCTCAGAGATGAAGCACATAGATTTTCTATCACCTATCACAAGAAAGCAAGAATTAAGAAAGGTTTGCGCTCTCAGCTTTTGAAAATAGAGGGAATAGGGGAGAGTAGAGCTAAAAAACTGTTGATGAAATTTAAGAGTATGGAAAATATAAAGAATGCAAAGTTAGAAGAGATAGATAGTGTGATAAAAAATAAAAAAGTATCAGAAGAAGTAATTAAGTCACTTAGTACTTAATCTTGCTTTGAGGCTTAAGATTGTTCAATACATACTCAAAGAAAGGAGATTTGTAAATATTACTATCCAATACATATGCAATATCATTGTATGGGTTCTGGATAACAGCTACCTCTCTAAGCTCGTCTCCCATACCAATACTTCCTCGTAGTCCATTTCCTGTATTTGTAGAAATGATAAATGTGTTCTTTACTCCCCATTTCTCTTCATTCTTTTTGTTTAAATCTTTTACATAGTCGTTAAGCATGTAATCAAATGCCTTACTGGAGCTTGCCGCTATTGGTGTAAGTGAAATTGTCTCACTTGAGCCTAGTTTCTTAAAGATAACACCAGATTCATTTTTGTAAGGAGAGACAAAGTAAGAGATTACATACTCTTTTGGTATTTCAATTATCCAAGGGAAATCTGGTAGTAGATCCTGTGCATCACTATCTGCTAAGAGAAGGTTTCTTGCTATTTCATCTTTTACTTCTTGTGCCAAGCCAGTTCGTGCTTCTTCAACTGTGATACTTTCATACCAGATATCGTTGAATTTTGAATATATTCTTAAACCTCTGTCCTCTTTTACCCAATACTCTCCATATCTCATATCCTCGGAGCCTACAGAAACAGAGAGAACAAACTCCCAACCATACTCTGGTAGTTTCTTGTTGTAGAATTGTGCAACTTCCGAATAGGAAGTATTTGGAGGAAGCCTGTATGCTGAATTTCCCTCACTTAGGAATTTAGAGACAGAGGGCTGGTCAATTGTATTTTGAAATATAAAAGTAGATTCTGGGAATACTGGGACATCGTTTATACCAATAATCATGACGTTATCAAACTCATTATTGGTGTCTGTGCTTCTAAGTTTGTTTATATACAAAACAGACAGGTATGCTATCCCAATAAAAACAAAGACTAATAATACAGTAAGGAAGCCTTTAGATAATGTCTTGCTTGTCTTGCTACCTGTGCTTCTATTCTTTTTAAATAGTGTAAATTTTCTTCTTCTTTTTTTAATAATTCCTCGTTCAATGTGTTTTTTGGGCATGTAGATATTCTTGTCGAGGGGTTTTTTCTTCTGGAAAATTTTCATACATTTATTATCAATGAAGAGCATTTTATTTACAAGTACCACTTGTTGTATAATCTAGGCTGTAGTGCGGGATCGTCTAATGGTAGGACACCGGCCTTTGAAGCCGAGAATCATAGTTCGAATCTATGTCCCGCAATTTTCTATTTGTCAAACAGACATACAAGAAAGCAATAAATGATGCAGCTATCAAGGCTAGAAGATTAAAAAATTTGAAGCCTACAATATTTCCAAAAAGTGATTTTACAAGTTAGCTTTAATCTCTTTTATTCTGTCTCTTAAATCTGCTGCTTTCTCAAAGTTTAAACTATCTGCAGCTAGCAACATTTTTTGTTCCAAATCTTTAATCAATAATCTTTTCTGTTTTGCATCTAGCTTCTCAACAAATTCATCATTATCAACAATTTTCTGGTCTTCTTCTACTAGTCTTCCTCTAATTTCTTTTGAGATCGAGGTAGGAATAATACCAAACTCCTTGTTATATTCTTCTTGGTATTTTCTTCTTCTATTCGTTTCTTCTATGGCATACTTCATACTTTCTGTAATCTTGTCTGCATACATAATTACTCTTCCTTCAACATGTCTTGCAGCTCTTCCAATTGTTTGAACTAAGCTTGTTTTTGAGCGCAAGAAGCCCTCTTTATCTGCATCAAGGATTAAAATGAGAGATACTTCTGGCAAATCTATACCTTCTCTTAGAAGGTTAATTCCAACTAGTACATCATACTCCCCAAGTCTTAAATCTCTTAAAATATCTACTCTTTCAATTGTATCTATATCTGAATGTAGGTATTGAACCTTAATATCTAGATCCTTAAGGTAAGAGGTTAAATCCTCAGCCATCCTTTTTGTTAATGTTGTGACAAGGACCCTCTGTCCTTTAGCCACATTTTTACTTATTTCAGATATTACATCATCAATCTGTCCTTCGGTTTTTCTGACATCTATCATTGGATCCAGAAGTCCAGTTGGTCTTGTAAGAAGTTCTACAACATGGTTGTTGCTCTTCTGTATCTCATATTCATTAGGAGTAGCTGAAACATAAATTGTAGTCTTTTGCTTCTTTTCAAATTCACTAAAATTTAATGGCCTGTTATCTCTTGCAGAGGGTAATCTAAATCCATATTCAATTAAATTATCCTTTCTTGCTTTGTCCCCATTATACATACCTCCAACTTGAGGAATTGTGATGTGAGATTCATCTACAAACATAAGATAATCCTGTGGAAAATAATCTAACAGTGTGTATGGAGGTTCTCCTGTCTTTCTACCATCAAAATATATTGAGTAATTTTCCATGCTTTTGCAGTATCCGACCTCTCGTAGCATCTCAATGTCATAATTTGTTTTCTGTTCCAATCTGTAAGCCTCGATTGTTTTCCCAATATTTTTTAAGAAAGAAGTCCTTTTTTCTAAATCATTTTGTATCATCTCAATAGCATTTTGTATTACATCTTTAGAATACACCAATGATGTAGCTGGAAATATTAAAATCTCTTTTAAATCTGAGATCTTGTGCTTAGATATTGGTTCAATTTTAGAAATATTTTCAACTGTATTTCCAAAAAGCTCAATACGAATGGAATATTCCTCATACGGAGGATATATTTCCAATATATCTCCGTTAATTCTAAAAGCTCCAGTAGTAAAGTCAAAGGAATCTCTGCTATATCTCATATCTACAAGGGTTCTAGATATCTCTGAAAGATCTATATTCTGTCCAACAAAAAAGGAAAGAGATTTGTTCTCATAATTTTCTGGATTCCCAATATTGTAAATACACGACACAGAAGCTACCACAATTGTATCTCTTCTAGTTAGTGCAGAGTTCATAGCTCCAAATCTTAAATTCTCAATCTGTTTGTTTACCTCCGATTCTTTTTCAATATACAAATCTCTGGAAGGGATATATGCCTCTGGTTGGTAATAATCGTAATAAGAGACAAAATATTTAACAGAATTATTTGGAAAAAATTCTTTAAATTCCTCATACAGTTGTGCAGCTAGAGTTTTGTTGTGTGAGAGAATTAGTGTTGGTCTGCCTAGCTCTTTTATGATATTTGCCATCACAAAAGTTTTTCCAGAACCTGTAACACCCAATAGTGTCTGTTTTTCGTTACCCTCCTGTATGCCTTCAAGTAGCGAAGAAATTGTCTTTTCTTGATCTTTGGAAGCGAGATATTTACTTTCTAATTCAAATGTTGCCATATGGAGATTTTAGCAGATATACGGATGTGTTAAAATGAATATATGGTAAAACCAGTATTAAACAAATTGTCACAAGATGTAGTCAACCAGATAGCTGCGGGAGAGGTAGTAGAACGACCAGCATCTGTGGTTAAAGAGCTTGTAGATAATGCAATAGATGCAAAGGCTACAGAGATAGAGATTAAGATAAAGGATGGGGGAATTGAATTTATAGAGGTCTCTGACAATGGTATTGGAATTCCAAAAAGAAATCTCCCAGAGATATTTCTTCCTCACACGACCTCCAAGATTAGCAGGATAGAAGATCTTAACACTCTTCTCAGTATGGGTTTTAGAGGGGAAGCACTTTCAACAATAACCTCAGTATCCAAAGTTCATGTAATTTCTAAATTTGAAGATGAAGGAATTGGAAATCAGGTAGTATTAAATGAAAAAGGACAGAGTGATGTAAAAAGTGCTGCTAAAGAGCAAGGGACTACAGTAAGGGTTGAGAATCTTTTCTACAATATTCCTGCAAGAAGAAAATATCTTAAATCTGCATCTACTGAATACAGAAAGATTTACGAATTACTCAATCGCTACTTCATTGTGTTCCCTAATATATCTTTTAGAATTCAAAAAGATGGAAAAGAAGTACTCTCTTTAAGTGCGCTAAAGAATTGTAAGGCTGGAGATATTTGCAAGGAAAGAATTGAAGAGATATATGGTCATGAAGAACTAGTAGAGATTAAATACGAAGGAAATGGAATGAAAATTAAGGGATACTCTGGGCATCCATCATCTCACAAAAGTAAGAATACCAAACAGCTTGTGTTTGTAAATGGTCGGCCAGTTATGGACAGAGGAATTATGCGAGCAGTCTACGAAGGATACTCCAGATATCTACCATTTGGAGAAAAGGTAAGCTTCTATATAAATGTAGAAATTAATCCAGAATTAGTTGATGTTAATGTTCATCCTAGAAAAGAAGAAGTTCGTTTTGAGAACCCATTCAGAGTGTACTCTGCCATAGAAGAGGCTGTTAAACATGCTCTAAACAAAGAGCTCTCTTTCAAAATCGATTCCACTCCTTCTCCAATTGCTCAAAGGAGAGAAACTTTCAATTCCGCTTCCCAAAATACAGATTACAGTACTCGAGAGATTAAATTTGACAAACAGTATAGCTCTGTAAGAGATAGCTTACTTTTCTCAAAGGAAGCACTTACTGTACCTGAAAGTGAAGAAAGTGAGATTAGAAATATATTCCAGATTTTCGACAAATATATTGTAATTGAATTCATAGATGAACGTCTTTGGATAATTGACCAACATGCAGCTGCAGAAAGGATTAATTTTGAGAAAATCCAAAAGAGAGAAGAAAAGGCATTAGATATCCAGAACCTTCTTGTTCCGACATCAATCATATTCTCCAAAGGAGAAAGATTATTCCTAGAGGAATTTCAAGATTTTTTTAAAGATTTAGGTATCAATTTTGAGA
>ERZ795030.6031-NODE-6031-length-10810-cov-3.479777_pt1 | contig 10810 bp, 6 predicted proteins | sample MGYA00375122_ERZ795030 | MGnify/ENA primary metagenome ERZ795030 (study PRJEB30165, sample SAMN05720146) | activated sludge metagenome | isolation source: anaerobic digester from wastewater treatment plant | place: Japan | collected 2015-04-20 ...
CGAGCTGGGTTCAGAACGTCGTGAGACAGTTCGGTCTCTATCTGTTGTGGGCGTAGGAGATTTGAGAAGACCTGACATTAGTACGAGAGGACCGTGTTGGACAAACCTCTGGTTTACCTGTTGTGGCGCCAGCTGCATCGCAGGGTATCCACGTTTGGAAGAGATAAGCGCTGAAAGCATCTAAGCACGAAGCTCGCTTCGAGATGAGATCTCCCTTGAGGGTCGTTGTAGACTACGACGTTGATAGGCTACAGGTGTAAAGACAGTAATGTCAAAGCTGAGTAGTACTAATAACCCGAACGGTTATTTACGTAGATTGTTTTTGCTATACTAAGAAGTGTCATTAACGATATTAAAGGATTTAAGGTGGTTATTGCATCGGGGTTCCACCTCTTCCCATCTCGAACAGAGAAGTTAAGCCCGATAGCGCCGATGGTACTGCGATAGTGGGAGAGTAGGTCGCCGCCGATTTTTAAAAGGGATTGTCTAAGGTTAGGCAATCCCTTTTTTATTCGTTAAAAATATACTTCTGAACTTCTTATTTAAGTCTATCTTCTAAAAATTCTTCTAATGACTCAAGAGAAATTCTTTTGGCTAAAATTTTAAAATCCTCATCGAGTAGATATAACGTTGGCGTAGAGTAAACATCGTAAGTATCCCTGAATGATGTAAAATTAAATGGATCATAAACATTTACGAAGTTTTCCATTCCAAGTTTACTAATTGATGTTTTCCACTCTGTTAAATTGCTTTGGGTGTAAAAAGCATATACGTGGAAACCTTTTTGGTGATACTTGTTAAATATTTCTACCATTTGAGGAATCTCTTTCTTACAATGACCACATTCGGGCTCCCAGAAAACCAAAGCAATAATCTTGCTATTTAACAAGTGTAAAGGATAGAACATTCCATCGGGAGTTTGCGCTTTATCTAATCGTGGAGCATCGGCACCTATAACGTTTGGGCGCATTTTATCAACTCTATCTTTAAGTTTTGAAATATACTCTTCATCAGCCCATGTAGCCTTGCCATTCAAATAATAGTTGTCGGCTAAATAAACCGTAACCTTATCGTGTCCCATTATTTTACTTTGGCTGAACTTGTTAAATACAAATTGCAGAGTGTATTGGAACATTTCAGCACAACCTTCGGTCATGTTCAATAGTCTTTTAGATGCACTAATGACGCTGTCTGGATTTGGCGACACAACTTGGTCAAAGAATCGTACTAAGCGTGTGTGATAAACAGGTGTTTTCAAAAGTCTTTTGTCTGAAAAATCGACATTTTCGAAATAGTTATCCTTATAGTAATTGTATTGGAAAAGTGAATCGACCTGTCTCCCGTTGAATGTGGTGCCGTAAGCGGGTACTTCGGGGTCTCCAAATGCTTTTATCATCTGAGATAGCAGTTTGTTGGAGCCGAGGCTTATTATTTCATTCTGTTTGTCTAAAATCTCTTTGTTGACTTTTTCTAAATCTGATTTTGCCTTTTTGCGCCTCTTTTCCGATACAGTTTTGTCTCCACTGGTAACCTTTAAAAGGTGTGCCTCTTTTGTTTTATCGAACATAAATACTTGATATTCACGAAATTCGCTGTTTGCTTCCGAGCCTTCAATTTTTAATTTTCTAACCATTGTTCTTATATCTGACGATGTATCGGTTTCCAAAGCAAAGTGTTGATCTTCGTCAATTATGATATCGAAATAATTTCTTGATGGTAAGACAATTAGATAAATACCCTCGTCGAGATGATTACTGCCCGTAAAAATACCTCTTCCTTTTTTATCTAACCGTAAAGTGTCAACAACATAGTTTTTGTCTCCGAAATAATAAGCCAAAAAAATCTCTTTGTCTTGAAGTCCATTTATTGTTACTGAAATATTGTATTGTCCGTATAATGTTGTAAAGCACAATATACTGATAATTAGCAATCTTAATTTACTTCTCATAATAATATATTTTCTACAATTGTACTAAAAAATATGGTAAGCTCAAAAATTAAAAAAATAATAGTTCGTACATTTTTCAATTTCTATATTTTTTGACGAAAATGAAAAAACATAATCAAAACATACTAATTATATGTTGAATAAAAATCGTTTTTTAAATTTATCTTGCTTTTTAAAATAAAAAAATATATGAGAATACAGTTTGATTATCAGTGTTATATAGCTTATATCGTAATGTTTTTTTTATTTTTTATAACAAAAGTATGTTAAATGGCAGATTTTTTGTTTATATTTGATTAAATGCAGTTTATGTTTGACAATTGAATTTGCATTAGTTAAATACAAATTTATACTTATATTTGAATTTTGGAAAATGCAAATGGAAGTTTTTAATAGACTATTAACACAGAACAGAATTATTTCTGATATTATCGCATTATTTGTTGATAATAAGAACTTTCATGAGAGATTGTCACAATTGACGAATTTAATTTGTCAATATGAGAGCATTGAATCTACTGTTCTGCTATCTTTAGACGAAAAAAACAATACACTCAAAAAAACATCGGTTTCTCACAATATAGAAGTTAATTGTCAATGGGTTCCTGAGGTGATTAACCTTTCTCAAAATATAAACTTTAACACTTTAATTAATAACGAAAACGTACTTTTTTCAGAACAAATAGCAGCCGCAGAAAGGGTGCTTGCTCAGCGTTATAACTGGATAGAAATGAACGATATTCTGTTCGTTCCTTTAAAGCTGTCTAATTATTTGTATGGATTATTAATTATAAAGCACAATTATATTACTGAAATTGATGAACTTGATGAGTCGTTTTTTAAAACAGTTAGCCTACTTTTAGCTCTTATATTTAAAAGAGATGATGATAAAGATTCACTTGAAAAAGCATTGATAGCGGCAGACAATGCTAATAAAATAAAAACCTCCTTTTTAGCAAATATATCGCAAGAAGTAAGAACCCCTGTAAATTCAATATTAGGGCTTAGTGATTTACTTGCAGATCCCGATTTAACCATAGATCAGAGAGAAGAGTTTATTAGTTCAATAACAAAGAATGCCAGAGCATTAGTAAAAATTTTTGATAATATATTAGATGCTAGCAAGTTAGATGCAGGACAGCTAACAGTAAATATCGAAGAAGTGTCGTGGTCGATGTTTTTTGAAGAACTTGTTTCAGAGTATGTGAAATTGTACGAACATAATAAAGTTAGTTTAGTAATTAGTGCCCAATCGTGCGATTCGGATATATATTTAAAAACAGATTCGTACAGGTTTAAACAAGTTCTTTCGTATGTTATTGAAAACTCGTTCAAATATACAGAGTCAGGTCAAGTAACTTTAGGATACGAGATTAATGACAAGCAGGAATTGATTGTTTTTGTCAAAGACACGGGTATAGGTATAAGCGATGATATCAAAAATAGTGTTTTTGAATTTTTTAAAAAGAAGCAAGATAAGTACTACGACCAAAGTGGTAGCACAGGTCTTGGTTTAGCTCTTGCTAACAAAATTACAAATTTGTTACACGGTAAAATGTGGTTTGAAACTAGTGTTAATGTTGGGACAACTTTTTACATAAAATTTCCGAGCAACTTAGTAAGACGAGTCAAAAATATTGAAAAACCTAAAGCTTCAAAATATCCCGATTATAGTGGTAAAACTTTTATTATTGCTGAAGATGTAGAAATAAACTATATGCTTATTTCTGAACTTTTGATACCAACAAAGGCAAAATTAATCTGGGCTAGAGACGGCAAAGAGGCATTGGATTTATTTAAAACATCAAAGCCTGATTTAATTATTATGGACATACAAATGCCTAAAATGAATGGTTATGAGGCAATTACAGCAATAAGAGAATTAGATAAAAATATTCCTATAATTGCACAAACGGCTTTCATGATGGACAACGAAAAACAAAAATCTATTGAAGTCGGTGCTAACGATTTTATACCCAAACCAATAAAGTTTAAGGATCTAATTCGTGTTATCAAAAAGAATCTTGAAATATATCAATCGTTATAACCTTTTCAAAAAGGTAAGTATATACAATATTTGCTACTATAATCGAAGAAAACAATTATTCGCATTCATCACGATAGCAACTACCAGGTAGAGTATCGTTTGAGATTTCTATCCCGTAGTAGTCCAAGCCTTTAATATCTGTGGTTGTTAATTCATATAGAGGGAAAGGTCTATTTCTTAAAATGCTATCCTCCTCATATTTGTATTTCATTATTTTCAATCTGTTTTGCTTGTTGACGATACATGAAATAGGGACCCCAAAAACACCGTCAATCCTTTCATCTCCTTTTAAATCAAAAAGATAGTTTAATATTTTGTTATATCTCTGAGGATTATCATTAACCTTAAAAAGCTGAGAAGTATCCCTTATAAAATAGAGTTGTTCAGTATATCCATATATCTGCAAAAGTCGTTCACTATGTTTTAGACCGCTACAATCGGTATTTACAAAATAGAACTTAACATATTTGTCTCTTTTATCGTAAAACTCTCTATAAGTTGTCTGAAGGTGGCGTACACAAGGACCACAGCAGGGGGCTATAAATTATCACTATCTTATAATTAGTGGTGTCGTTTATAAGAGTTGCTTTTAACTCTTCAACGGTTAGTCCAATCTGATTTTTAAATTTGTATGATTTTCTGATACTGGCTTTAGTTTCTATACAAATTACAATGCAACTATGCAACAGCAATATTGAAGTAATCGTGAATATAAATAATAAGAATCGTTTCATTTTTATGGTGTAAAAATTAATGCAAAACTTTGAATTACGCCATCGGCTTTGCCGCTTCGCTTGTCGAAGAATTACGAATTACGAGTTACGAATAGAAACCTTTCCCTTTTCCCTTGCACACTTCACTTCGACTACGCTCAGTACGTAGCGACTACGCTCAGTGCATCGCCTTGTCACTTCTAATTTCTAACTTCTAACTTTTTTACTGTACCCAGAAGTATTCAAGTAGTTCGTTAACATCTTCGACCGTTAAGTTTGATTTAAAGTCGAACACCTTGTCAATGGCTTGACGCATTTCTGCCGGAGAGATCCAACCATCATTGTTTGTATCAACCTGTTTGAATTTTTCGGGCATCTTGTCATATTTCTTTCTTGTTTTTTCTTTCAAAGACTCATGATAGTAGGTAGTAAGCTCTTTTCTATCAATAGCTTTTGGATCGAAAAGAATGGCTACTAAATGGTGTGTTGTAAATCTAACACCTGTTGGTCCTACGCCAATAGCATCGGCAGGAGTGTTAGGCTGTTCGTCCATATAGTCGGGTACACCGTCGTTGTCGCTGTCGATTGGGCAACCGCGGAAGTCAACTACTACATTGGGTTTTGTACCGGGACACTCATCATTAAAGTCATCTACGCCGTCACCGTCTTCATCTTCGCCATCAGTGACAACAAATTTAAGGTTTTTAAACTGTTCGACAGCTGCAATTTCGCTTGCGGGGCTGAATAAATCTAATCTTAAAGAAACGTATGAATAATTTAGAAGATCATTTTTTATTAATCCGTCAGTTCCTTCAGTATCGTCAATGTAATCGCTGAAAGTAAATTTTATAGAGTTGGCAACACGGAAAGTAAGTCTGTCGGTAATTGTTATATTTAATCCCAAATCAACAGGAATTGTAAAGGTCATTAGCGAATAATCCTTATTCGTTGGGTTAACTTCTCTTAGGTTGGTTTCATAGACATAATCGCGGGATATTACATTGTTATTTGGATTACGAATTGTTCCATCTGAGCTGTAAATGTATGGGTTGCCATCTTTATCTTCTATGTCTCCGCGTGGTTTAAATTGCATTGTTTCTATGCCCAAAGAGATAAACGGATGAATTGGTCTTTTTCTTCTGAATAAATGATTAAAGTTATATGACATTGAGACACCACCAATAAATATCTCTGTTTCAAAATTCTTATTTAATGATATGTCTTCAAGTGAGCGCCTCTCTCCTGATGTTTTTCCAAAAACTGCATACAGATCGACATCAAAAAATCTTCCAATGGCTCTTGATATACTGACACTTGTACCCCATCTTCCGTTTAAAGGCGATTCGTAATTATTTCTGATATCACCATAAAATGTTAGAAATCCTTGTCCTAAACCGAAAATAGGTTTAAAAGCAGAACTAAAAAGATCTGCCGAAGCATCATCATCTTCCATCAAAAGTACTGCTTCGTAATCTTCGTCTATCTCTTGTGCAAACGATTGCTGAGTACCTATAGCTATAAACAATAAAAGTATAATGAGGATATTTGTACGCATATGTTTCAATTCTTAACTATTTGAACCATTTTTGATTAGCTATCATAAGTGCTTCTTGAACTGTTATGCGGTTACCGCTTGAATAAGCACAAACAAATGCATCGGAGATAGGAGTAGTGTTCCAGATTTTCACTCTATAGTCTCGTGCCTCTTTATATATTCTAAAACTTCCTACTGTATATTTGTGCCACCCTTCGTGCAATTCAACGTGTACGGTTTCTTGTATATTGAATTTTTTAAAATAGTCTTTTTTAACAAGTTTATGTCCAGCTGCTATCTGCACTTTATATGTGATGCCTTGTTCTGCACCAGGAGTTGAGGTTATTTCAGGTCTTTTCATCTCTCCGACGACATCTTTTGAGTCATCTATTGATGGGTATCCTCCGGTCTCCTTGACTTTTTGGGCTAGTTCGGCATACTTGGCTCTCTCTTCTGGGGTTAAAGTCTCTTCAAATGTTTTGGAGTCTTTTTCCATCTCTTTTAGTTTATCGGTTGTTGCCAGACCTGAAATTCCTGTAAAGTTGTCATTATCAGCCAAAACATCAACTTTTTTCTGTTGACTTTCTTGTTCTAACTCTGCAAATTGTTCTTCTTTAGAGAGTTCGTGCATCTCCAAAAGTTCGGCTTCAAATTCGTTCAAGTCTATATTTCTTTCGGCTATGTTAATAGTCTGAGTTCTATCATCTTGCGAATATGAGAATGTTCCATTTATTATAAAAGCTTGATTTGGATAGTCTTCAGTCTGTATTAGTTTATACGATACAATAAACATTTTATCACTCTCTTCTTTAGGCAGTTCCATCCATAAAAACTTTAAAATTCTGCCACTAACTTGGAAAATAGAGCCTTTGGTTTTAAGTGCAACTGCACGGTATCCTCTTGGAAGTTGTTCCTCAATTTTTCCAAAGCTTGATAATGAACTTTTGCTAACTAATAGGTTTACAATAATTTCATTATCTTCATTCATATAGGGTTTTTGTCTGATACAGTCAATGGGTTTTAGGGTAATCTCTTTGTATTTGTATCTTTTTGATGCTAAGAGGTCGGTAACACCTTCAACCTGAATCACTTGTATCTTGTGTGGAGCTATTGATTTTTCTTGAATTTGATTGTTATCGATATAACGGAACGAGCCTGAAATCATCAAGTCTCCAGATATTGGTGGGGCTACATCGAAAACAAGTATTACTTTCAAAACTTCGTCATACGGTAGGTTGTACCAGTGTATTACAGCTTTTTGGTCGTCGAATGAAAATTGACCTCCACTTGTTTCTCGTGAGGTTACTTTAAAACCGTTTGGAACTTCTAATGTGAGTCGTGCATAACGATCTAGATCACCTTTATTGATTGATATTTCAACTGTAAATTGAGTCCCTGAATTTACTTTGCTTGGAAAACTGTGTTTTATATCGACTCCGCCGAAAATGTGTGATAAAAACAACAATAATCCCGCATTTAATAACACTATTAACGACTTGAACATAATCTATTTGTTAAATGTTTATGCATTGTTAATGCTGATGCTAATTTCAAAGGATAAAGATATTAAAAAAAAAATCACATAACAAAGATTTTGAGCGCAATATATGTTTTTTTTTAATAATGGCTCAAAAAAAATGGTTAACAGCACTATATTGGCTACATAAATACGTCAAGATTTGTAGTTTATAGGTTTAATACAGTATAATCAGTGATATATAAAACTGCTTCCAAATAAAAACTCCCTTAGGATACTTGTTGGTGGCACCTCATTTATTGGTACCGGTTCAAGATATGAGAAAAATTTCAACAAACGGCTAGCTTCAGAATATTCTTTGCTCTGAGGAGAAACTTCACGCAGAATAGGCTCAACATACTGTTTAAACACGCCTAACTCAAATAGTAATGCTGAATTTGACATAACATCTGCCTCTTCCTGATATGGAAATATATATTTCTCCTCTCCACGTCTGACGCTGGGCCAACGTCTTATGGTTTCTTCAGCAGAATAGCCTCGATATCTGTAGTCTCGCACTATTCTTCGTATCAGTCTGTTATCGGTTGTTGGAATACGGTTATGTTCGTCCATACAGAGTGAAGTGAGAGCAGAAACGTAAATTTTAAACTTCTCTTTATCAGATATTTGCTTTGTTAACCTTGGGTTTAGACCGTGAATTCCTTCGATAAGTAAAACCGAGTTTTTTGACATTTGTAAAAAATCTCCACAGAAACTTCTCTGCCCTGTTTCGAACGAAAATCGTGGAGTTTCTACTCTTTCTCCATTTAATAGTTGTAAAAGTTGTTTGTTAAAGAGGTCTAAGTCAAGAGCTTCGATGTTTTCAAAATCATAATCTCCGTTCTCGTCTAAAGGTGTGTCTTGTCTGTTAACAAAATAGTTGTCTAAAGAAATTACTTGTGGAAAAATTCCCAATACTTTCAGTTGAACTTCTAAGCGTTTGGCTGTAGTTGTTTTGCCTGACGAAGAAGGACCACTAAGCAATATAATGCGTGGCATAGGATCGCGTTCCGTGATTAAATCAGCTATTTTTGCTATCTTTTTTTCCTGGAGTGCTTCTGATACTTTAATAATATCAGTTATTTTTCCGTTTTTTGTTGCCTCGTTTAATAATCCTACAGTGTTAACCCCAATAATTTCGTTCCACTCTTTGTGTTCTTGAAAGATTTCAAACATCTTATCTTGTAAGATCATGGGTGCAACTTCTTCGGGATTTGATGTTGTTGGAAATCGTAGTAACATCCCATCATAGTATTTATACAAATCAAAAGTTTTAACATACTTGGTCGATGGAGCTAAAAATCCATAGAAATAGTCGGGATGATCTTCTAACCAATAAACATTAGAATACATCTGTTTTTTACTTCTAATAAGTTTAGCTTTGTTGAAGTTGCCGTTTTTTTCAAATAATTCAATTGCCTCTTCTGTTAATATCTCTTCACGAACAAAGGGAAAATCAGCATCAATAATTTTATACATTTCAGTTTTTATTTCAGATATTTCTGATGCTGTAAGCTTTTTATTATTTCCTTCAAATTCGCAGTAATAACCATTTGAAACAGAGTGCTCGATACGAAGTTTCCGCTCAGGATGGATGTTTTTGACAGCTTTAATTAGAACGAAACTTAAAGAGCGTACGTATATTCGCATTCCATCGGGATGTGTAATATCGAAAAATCTTATTGTTTTAGGACTGATGATTGCATAATTTAGCTCTTCAACTTTATTGTTTACCATGCAGCCAATGGCGGGATATTTTAAATCTAATTTTAAATCATCCCATATCTCCATTAGCGTAGTGCCAAACGGATATTTTTTTCTTGTATCGTTATTTTGAATTATTACTTCAATTTGTTTTTGCATAATTTTTTGTATTTCAGTTAGTTATTATTTAATACTTTAAAATTAGATAAACTGCTGTTACCTAAGAATGAGCTACGATTATCAACAACTATGGTTATTCTTATATCTTGCTTCCAATAGTTTGCAAACCATGCTTTGTAATCATTAGGACTTAACTTATCGATTATGTGTTCTTTAATTGTTATTAATACTTCTCCACCGTAACTTTGCTCATAATTAACACCAACAATATTTTCATGTAGTTCTTCGGACAATGGAATAAGCAATTCGGAATTATTCATACCTTTAATTGTTGGGCGCATTGTATATGAAATGTTGTCAATTGTTCTGTAAGATAATCCGCACGAACATACAGCGTTTTTGTTGGGAATTACTTCTATGCCAGTATTGTAGCGTAAAAGAGATGGTTTCTTTGTGTGCAATGGTGTTACAACTAATTGACCACGTCCGTTGGTTACTGCAACGCCGCTTGAATTGACTATTTCGTGGTACGCCACAGGTTCGAACAGATGATAGTGTTTGTACCGACATGTAGCAATTATAGAACCATATTGTGGGTCTGTTATCAATCGAACTAAGGGAACGCTAAAGGTCTCTTTTAATAGATTAAGTGCACCGACTGTAAAATCGTGATTAAATGCAATTATTAATCTAGGTGTTGGTACCTGACATTTATTGTAATGTATGTGAAAAGCAAGTTGTGCAAGTATTGCTGGGCGCGCAGCTAAAACATAGTTTCTATGTTTATTTAATTGCCTGATCAATTCTTCAAAATCTTGTGGATAATTTAGAATTCTGCTGCTTTTTGTGAAACCGCTATCTCTGATTCTGCCTTTGTTTGGTGTTATCCATATTACCTTACTGTTGCTGCAACGATGCCATGCTAAGATACGCCGAAGTGCCGCAGACATCACCGATTTACGATATTTTAAAGGATTGTGTTTCTCGTCTGCGTAAATGTTTTGTGTTATTGGAATTGCTTCTATCTCTTCTAAACCTCTGAATTTGTACCACTTAATATTAAGAGATTTGAGAGCAGATACTAAAATCTTATTGTTTTTAGCTTTTTTTTGAAGTAAATACTTAAGATTATGATTCAAGAAACCATAAATCTCAGTTCGAAGTAGCTTTTCTATTCTTTTAAATTTGTTGATCAAACTTTTGTGTTGAAAAATGAAAGCCATAAAAA
>ERZ795030.6032-NODE-6032-length-10808-cov-12.131777_pt1 | contig 10808 bp, 13 predicted proteins | sample MGYA00375122_ERZ795030 | MGnify/ENA primary metagenome ERZ795030 (study PRJEB30165, sample SAMN05720146) | activated sludge metagenome | isolation source: anaerobic digester from wastewater treatment plant | place: Japan | collected 2015-04-20 ...
CTCCTTCGTATCCTTTGTCTGTGTCGTAGATGTAGTTTGAAAGGCTCATTGGGATGCGGTTCTGTTTTCCGTAGGCTCTTATCTTTCTCATGGTTCTTCCTCCTTGCTTATTCGCTACGCTCATTATAAACCGCCATTGGTTAATAAGTCAACACTTATTTCTCAATTTCCGAGATTATTTTTTTGCGGCTCTCGGTTTCTGGGTTTTGGGCAATAAAAAAAGCCCCAGAGCGTGGTGACTCTGGGGCGTCCGGTTGTTCCGGTGATGATTAGGAGTCCGTCTCTATGGCGGTTCCGAGTACGGCTGTAAATGTTTTCTGCTCCTTGACGGTCTGCTCGATCTTGGTGTCGAGCCATACCGTGAGATCGCCGTAAAGGTCAGTAATTAAATTCTTGGCGTCCTCGGTGAGCAGCTGCAGCGCGATGTCCTTGGCTGTATTGAATGCGATTTTCTGTGCCTCTGCGTCAAACTTGCCCTGCTTTTTGAGGCTGTCTACGTATGTCTGGGAAACATACGTCACGGCCTGCAGCACGGAGTCGATTGCTTCCTGCAGGTACTGGCGCACCTGATCATTGCTGATTTTGGTCGTTGCCTGCTCGGTCTTGGCTTTCAGGAGCTTAACGAGGTAGGCCACTACAATGGGGATCGCGGGGATGATGACCGCCTGAATGATGGTCATCAGGAGTTCGTTCAGGGTTTCGTTCATGGTTTGTTCCTCCCTTTATTGTAAAATTAGGTCGCTCAATTTCACGGCTGCTGTAACCTGTCCCTTGAGCCCAATCACGACGCGGTCGCCGTTGATCTGCTGGACGTCGTATACTGTATTGTAAACGAAGCTGGCAAGGTTCCCGCCGGTGTAGGTTTTGGCTCCGGCCTTGACCTTGACCTTACTGCCTACCTTAATGGTCTTGGCCGGTGTTGCTGCAGGGGCAGCTCCGACCGCTACCTGGGTACCTCCGGTTGTGGTGATGTAAGTCTCGAAGCCTGCAGCTCTCAGTTTGGCTGCCTGCGCGTCAGCGTTTGCTTTCACGCTGTAGGCTCCGACTTGTACTCGGTAAATGTTCCCGGATTGCTTTATGATCGCGTCGAAACCTTTCGCCTTTACCTTCTGGTATTGGGCGTCTGCGTTGGCCTTCACTGAATAGGCTCCTGTTTGGACGTAGTAAAGCTGCCCGGGTGTTGGCTGCGGTGCTACCGGCTTCGATGCGTACTTGTCATAGTAGCCCTGTCCGTATTGTGCTCTTTTCACCTTGACCGCTTCGCTCTGGTCTGCGGGACGCTCGTATTCAAGCAGCACTACGTCTGACGCTTGTCTTACCGATGTCGCGGACTTCAGGACTTTTATTGTGTTTGCGTAGCCCTGCAGCTCCTTCCAAAGGTAGGCCAGCTGCGTGTCTAAGTCTCCGATTGAAGCCTTAGCTTCTTTCGTGAATTTAAGCAGCGCTTCTTTGCGGCTCCAGTATGTCCACTGGGCGAGGCCGTATCCCGCGGAGTCGTTGACGAAGTTTGCGTATGTTCCTGCGTCTACCGCCTTGGTGTATTGCTCGTCCGTCATACCGAGGCTTTTCTCGTAGGTGTTTTGCAGGTTGTTTGACCTCAGTCCACTTTCCGCGTAAAGGTTGCCCATAAGCCCGGCGATCGCGAAGTCGTTCAGCCCTTTGTCTTTGAAAAACTTCCAGATCTTCTCCTCTCCGGTGGTTGCCGTCGGCGTTGGTGCCGGAACGGTCGGGGAGGGGGTAGTGCTGCCTGTGGCGAGCAAAGCCTTTACTGCCGCTCTGAATGTGTCCATGTTCTTTCCGTGTTTGGGGAACCAGTGCATTACGTCTCCGTGGTTACTTGCTATGCCGAGCTGGTGTCCTTCACTATGACATATAAGCGTCGGTTTGTCCGGCTTTATGCCGTATGTCTTGCAAAGGTAAGCGCAAAGCTCCACGGCCTCCTGATATACCTTGTCGAAATAAGCGCGGTCGATCAGCCCGTCCTCGCAAATTTCAAAGCCGATATATCCATTGTTGTTTGCGTTCTTTGCTGCTCCAAGTGAGCCGCTGCCGCTGTGCCAGCCTACCATATCCCAAGGCAGGGTCTGGTACGTTCTGACTTCTCCGTTTTTGTCTTTCCCGATGAATGCGTGGACGCATATGTTTCTGCCTCCGGGCATTGGCTGGTTCCAGTGGTTATTGTACGGATTGGTTCCGAGTATGCCGTCGTCCGGTCCGACATACCTGCTTAATTTTGGGTTGTTGGCTCCGGTGCTATGCACCATGATTCCTTTGACGGTGTGCTTCTTTCCCGATTTGTAGCAGTTATTCTGTGTTAAAAGCAATGTTGTTAGCTTCATTGGTTTTTTCCTCCTTACCAGAAAAACTTTAATTCCCATAGTTCCCGGGGTCGTCCTCTGGGTTTACCGTTCCTTCGGTGAGCCCTTGCGACGCCAGGTAGTGGGGTATCTTGATCTCGTTCTCCTTCTGTGCCTTCCGGTAATAAAAACCGGTTGCCGTTGCGAGCTCCGCAAACACCGAGGGGATAAGGTATGCCAAAGGTGAAAGGTCTCCGGTCACGTAGATCATGCGGCATGCAAAAACGACCACGGCTGTGGTCGCTATCGATACTCCTGCAAAGATGAGTTTTGAAAACTCTATCTTTTTCTTTGGTTTTTTCAGGCTCCGCCTTGCTATTTGCTTTCGTGCCTTTCGGCTAATTCTTCCCACTTTATCGCTCCTCTCTGCCGTTATGTCCTTCCAGACGGTTTATGCGTAGGTGGGCCTGCTTTGCTGACGCCTCGACCGTTGAAAGTCTTTCGACCATGTCTGTGTATCTCTCGTCCTGTTTCTCTTGTTTGCGCTTGATGTCGTCGATCCCGCTCTTGATGTATCCGATCTCGGTGAATAGGGTCCCACTTTCCTTGCCGATCTTACTATCATCTGCCTTCTGGTTTCGCTTGTACGATGTGTATCCGAAGACGATCGCGCAAACGCCGCCCACGGCGCCGATGACAGTCGCTAAAATTCCCGAGTCTGTCATTGTCTCCTCCTTTCCGGGTCCGGCTGCGCAGCTGCGCCGTTGGCGTCCTGCAGCCTTCCCATAGCTTCCTTGTATGTCTTGTTGAGCTTCTGCCTCAGTCCGTAGCTGTTGCAGTGGCTCATTACGCCCTTGTATGAAGCTGCCACTCGGTCGAATTCTTCGCGGCTTATTTCGCCTGCAGCCAGTTGCATTGATAAGGTCTTCGTCCTGCGCATGATCCTGTATGCTGTCGACTTTTTCAGCTTCCTGTGCGTGGCGTATATTCTGTAGCCTACAAAATCGACGCCCAGGGCTACCGGCCTGATCGCGGTCTTCTTGTTAAGGTCAAGCTGTAAGTTGTCTCTTAAAAAGTCCGCTATCTCGTCACGGAAGTTCGCCAGTTCCTCCTTGTCCTGGTGCAGGATAATTATGTCGTCCATGTACCGGATGTAGTAGTGAATGCGCATTTGGTGTTTGGCGTATTGATCCATCTCGTTTAGGTAAATGTTCGCGAACATCTGACTGGTGAGGTTCCCGATCGGCATGCCTACGTCGGTTAGCCACATGTCCTCCGGGCATTCCTCCGGCGCCATGCCGGATGGCAATCCGAAGGCGGTATCCTCGCTGTTGATGATGCGGTCGAGCAACTGCAGGAGCCTATCGTCCTTGATGCGCTCCTTCATGATGTCCATTAAAACTCTGTGGTTCACTCTGTAGAAGTATTTGCTAATGTCGAGCTTCAGGTAATACCAAGGGGCGCCGGGCTTCCGTGAAACCTGCCGCATCCAATATTGAAGCCGGTCCGCCGCCATGTGGCTTCCTTTGTCCTTCCTGCATGCGTAGCTGTCTTCGATGAATAGCCTATCGTAGAACGGATTCATGCAGCGGTATATCGCGTGTTGTACCACTCGGTCGCGAAACTGTAAGGCCATGACCAGCCGGAGCTTTGGAATGGTAACGTAAAACGGGCGGTAGGGTCCGACTTCGTACGTTCCCCATATCAGCTCGTTTTGTGTGGTTATAAGGTTCGCCTCCAGCTGCTCCGCGTATTCCATTACGTCGCGCCGGTATCGCTTTTGTTTTCTTGCGTCTCTGTAGGCTGCGTATAGCTCCTCAAAATCGCAGATGCTGTCGAACGCGTTATCAAGTGTCTTGCGTTCCTTTTCCGGTGTCAATGTTGCCTCTCCCTCCACGCTGCGCGTGACGTTTCCGCCTCGGTCGGCGTTGCCCATGCAACCGCCGCCGTTTTCGCAGCAATTTAATCTTTTCCCTCGGCTATCGGCTTTGGGAAGGAAACAGGTCCCTTTGGTGCTACGCATCGGAGCCCGCCCGTGGGCCTGACTCCCCGTATCGCAAGCGTAGCAGCAGAGCGGAGCGGAACCCGATGTTCGTGTTCGTATTCGAGCGCGGATTGTTCAGATTCGTGTAGAACACGCCCGCGTTGGACGTGTTGTTCCAGTTGCCGCCACGATTCGGGAAACGCTTTGACCTGCTCCCTATAAAAACGGGCGCTTATTTTTGGCTCTTTATGTAGCCTCCGATAATGCGTCCGATTTCATCATTAAGCCTTGACCAGTATTCGTACTTCTTGAATGGGAGTGGCGGTGCGATGTTTGGGTCGTAGTAGTCCTTGTCGGCTGCTACGCGAAGCATCACTCGAAGTACCTCCAGCTCCTCGTCTAACTCTTGAAGCGTGGTCTTTTTGTAATACTTTTTCTTTATCTTGATGGCAAGTCGGAGCATAGTCAGAATGCAGGTCCGGATTTCGTCTGCCGTCTGCTTCTCCCTGCGTGGGAAGTGCGCGACGGCCCGCTTTCCGTACTTGATCATGTCCACTATCTTTTCTTGGAGGATGAATTCTTCCTTGTCTCTCCGGGCTTGCTGGTATGGTTGCTGTAGTTCTTCCTCCACGTGTCCTCCTTGGGTAAAAGAAGAGGCGGGCTATCGCCCGCCTAATCAGTTTTTCAGTGTGCAGTTTGCAGTTTGCCGCCTGCGGGTTATGCGCCGTAAAAAGCGGAGCGGAACCCGACGCTCGTGCCCGTCTTCGAGCGCGGATCGTTCAGACTCGCGTAGAACACGCCCGCGCTGGACGTGTTGCCCCAGTTGCCGCCACGATGCGGGAAACGCTCGAGGCCAGCGCCGTTGTTAAGGTAGAACGACTCGGTGTTATATCCGCTGCCGTCTGCCGGGAATACGGCAAGCTCTTTCAAAATCTGCGGAACCGTGAGGCCGCCATTTTGCATGTCCTTAAACGCGCAGCTGCGGCTACTATCTGCTTGGTCCGTTATCGTGGTTGCCAGTTGCCATTTGCTTGATACGTAGTCGAGTTTTAGCGTGTTGGCCTCTCCGGGAGCTACCAGTGTGCCGTCCTGAAGGATTGCTTTCCAGTGGGTGCTGCCTGCGCTCATGTCGCTTGTTGAAAGCATGCAGTCTGCGTCTGGGATGATCTGTATCTCTCCGCCGACTACTCTGAAGCCTGCGCACCATTCGCTCACGTTTCCATTAAGGTCCGCGATGCCGTCCGGTGCATTGTTGTGGTTCCAGCTGTTGGGTCCGGAGCCGGTGGCCGTTCTGCAGTCGTTGGTTCCGTCGTTGTATGTTACGACGCCTTTTTCAAATGTGTAGCTGTAGTCTTTTCCGTAGCTGTTATTACCGCGAGGCATGAAGCCGTTAGTCTTACACCAGAGGGCGATTGCTCCCCATAATGCCATTGGGGTGAGTCCCCAGAGCTCGCCCTTGGCTCTGCAGGCTGCCAGTGCGTTGTCAAAATTGATGGTGTTCGCTGGGTCCTGCATGGGTAGTGAATACGCCCTGTTATTCACCACGATGTTCTGGTACTTTGAAATATAAACTTTGTCCTTCTCCGCGTTGTTTATCTTCCACGCCGGATGAACGGTCGCGCCCAGGTTTGTATTCAGCTGGCTGCTTAGGTATTTCGGTAAAACAAACATGACGCTCGGCATGCCGATGTCGTCCAGCTTGACTGTGTTGCTTCCGCCGCTTAACGCCTCGACGGAAAGTCTGAAATCGTCAAAATTGCTCATTGTGTGTTATCCTCCTTTTCTTATTCAATCGCCCAAAGTGTGGATGAATTCTTCCTTGTCTCTCCGGGCTTGCTGGTATGGTTGCTGTAGTTCTTCCTCCACGTGTCCTCCTTGGGTAAAAGAAGAGGCGGGCTATCGCCCGCCTAATCAGTTTTTCAGTGTGCAGTTTGCAGTTTGCCGCCTGCGGGTTATGCGCCGTAAAAAGCGGAGCGGAACCCGACGCTCGTGCCCGTCTTCGAGCGCGGATCGTTCAGACTCGCGTAGAACACGCCCGCGCTGGACGTGTTGCCCCAGTTGCCGCCACGATGCGGGAAACGCTCGAGGCCAGCGCCGTTGTTAAGGTAGAACGACTCGGTGTTATATCCGCTGCCGTCTGCCGGGAATACGGCAAGCTCTTTCAAAATCTGCGGAACCGTGAGGCCGCCATTTTGCATGTCCTTAAACGCGCAGCTGCGGCTACTATCTGCTTGGTCCGTTATCGTGGTTGCCAGTTGCCATTTGCTTGATACGTAGTCGAGTTTTAGCGTGTTGGCCTCTCCGGGAGCTACCAGTGTGCCGTCCTGAAGGATTGCTTTCCAGTGGGTGCTGCCTGCGCTCATGTCGCTTGTTGAAAGCATGCAGTCTGCGTCTGGGATGATCTGTATCTCTCCGCCGACTACTCTGAAGCCTGCGCACCATTCGCTCACGTTTCCATTAAGGTCCGCGATGCCGTCCGGTGCATTGTTGTGGTTCCAGCTGTTGGGTCCGGAGCCGGTGGCCGTTCTGCAGTCGTTGGTTCCGTCGTTGTATGTTACGACGCCTTTTTCAAATGTGTAGCTGTAGTCTTTTCCGTAGCTGTTATTACCGCGAGGCATGAAGCCGTTAGTCTTACACCAGAGGGCGATTGCTCCCCATAATGCCATTGGGGTGAGTCCCCAGAGCTCGCCCTTGGCTCTGCAGGCTGCCAGTGCGTTGTCAAAATTGATGGTGTTCGCTGGGTCCTGCATGGGTAGTGAATACGCCCTGTTATTCACCACGATGTTCTGGTACTTTGAAATATAAACTTTGTCCTTCTCCGCGTTGTTTATCTTCCACGCCGGATGAACGGTCGCGCCCAGGTTTGTATTCAGCTGGCTGCTTAGGTATTTCGGTAAAACAAACATGACGCTCGGCATGCCGATGTCGTCCAGCTTGACTGTGTTGCTTCCGCCGCTTAACGCCTCGACGGAAAGTCTGAAATCGTCAAAATTGCTCATTGTGTGTTATCCTCCTTTTCTTATTCAATCGCCCAAAGTGTGAGCGTGCACAGGCTGATGTCAAACGGTACCGGCGTTCTGGATGTATCCTCGTCGACGACTTCCTCGGTGTACCTGCGCGCCGGTATGTCAATCTCCGCGACGTATTTCCTGCCTGTGGCTGTGCCTACCACGAGGCAGCCTGTGGCATCAAAGCAGATGTCGATGTGCTTCGGGTCGTCCTGCTCGTACTTTGAAAGGTTCAGGGTTAGCTCGTCGTCTCCCAGCGTGATTTTGTTTCCGCTGGTTTCATAGGCGATGTGCCGGTTCTCCGCTTCCGGTGTTTTGTAAATGATGATCATTTTTTACGCTCCTCCATTCTTTTTAATTCGCTATGTGCTTGCTGTGTTCTGGCCGCTATGCACTCGACGTGCTCACGGTGTTCTTTGCTTTGCATGTTTGCGCCAAATGAACGGGCGACGAATGCCTCCCGTTTTTTTCTGTCTTCCGACTTGATTATGATGTTTGCCATAGTCCTCTCCTTCCTTTTTGGTTGCGTTGGCTTCGCAAGCATGGCAGACCTGACGTCCTTCTGGGACGTATTCTCCGCAGCAGACGCATGTGTCTATTGCTGGGTGGGCGGCCATTTTATATGCCTCCTCTCACTCGGCAAATCACGCTTACCGCGGTTGCCGCTCCGGTGAATGCGAGCTTGAAGCCATTTAGCAGCTTGTCGGAAATTCTGAAATCTCCGACACCTCCTCCGGTTACGCTGACCACTTCGACGTCTACGTAGTAGTCCGTCTTGGTCTTCTTTTGCGCTATGCTGATGTTTTGGACGCTGTTGTTGAAAGGGTAGTTTGCGCTGTTGGTCAGGTTGACTGTGACCTTCTCTCCCTTTTCCGCGTCCAGTTCTCTGGCATTAACCTTGGCCATCCTTGCCGCTTCGGTCGCCAGCTGGTCGGCTGCAAATACGCCCTCCTCCAGGTTGTTGAAGTTTTGCGCGTTCTGCGGCGTTCCCTGCTGAATGACTGTTCCTTCCACCGGAGTGTGGGTTATTGTCCCGTCCGGGTTCTGGGTTTCATTGTAGCGGTCGCTGTATTCGGTCACGTGGTCCTGCCAGTAAGTTCGCTTGTATGCCATGTTTTACACCTCCTGTATTGAAAATGTGAACCGGTAAAGGACGCCATTTTGCACGCTGGCTACTTCGATGTTCTCCGGTTTCGTTGCCCAGAGCTGCCCGCTTGTGTCGTAAAGCTGCACCTCTGCTATTGTTGCTGCGCCTGTGGTGTTGATCGTAAAGTAAACGGCGACGCGTCCGTCGGATAAGACCTCCCGCTTGTGGATTGGTGCTTGGTAGTAGGTGGCTCCTATCTTGTACTTCGCGTATGCGATCGTGCGATCAATGTGTGCTTTAAAGCTGTTTATTGCCGCTGCTGTGAGCATGGTTTTCCTCCTTTCTTAAAGCCTCTGGTGAGGCATTCCGCAGAGCCTGCTTTCAAAAACGTAACCATCAGCGCCAGGCTCCGCTGTGATTCCTGCTTCCGGCGCTCTGCCTTGTATATTCCGATATGGGTATGTTCCCGCCATTCTGGACCGAAAGGGGTACCTCTCTACTTCTGGCCGCACTCGAATGTCGCAGCTGCTCTCCAGGACGATCTCCGTCGCTATGTGGGACGGTTTCGCCCTCCGGATCAGCTCCATTGTCTTCTGGTATTCAAATAAGCCAGCGCCGTTGATTATGATTTCTATCCGGTATTCGTCGTTGTGTTCTTTGACCTCTGCTGTCCTTCCGCTTGCCTGGGTGATGTATTGTTCAAGTCTTGCCGGGTTCATGGGCGCGTATTTCCAGCGCTTCGACATTACTTTTTGCCGTCTTGTTTCAAGCGGGAGGTTCTCGTCCGTTGGTATGTGATACCTCTGCTCCCAGTAGAAAAGTCCCCATGTGGACGTCTCCGGTGAAGCCTGGTATCTTAGTTCCTCGATGTAGGTTCGCGCCTCCTCCAGCTCTATCCCCATGATTTCAAAAAGCCATCTCGCGGTGTATGCTTTGTCGTAAATAGGGGAGACGCTGGCGATCATTCGCTTGCCTGTTTCGGTTGTTGGTATATTCATCGCTCCACCTCCTTAAGATGCCGTGACGGTTCCCGTTACCGGGTATTCGTCGTCATCTATCGGAATGTTGGCCGCGCCGCCGTTGACTGTTAGGTTGCTGTAATCTATGACGCCGTCGATGCCTGTGAGAACAGCCGCCACTCGGGTGTAGCGCACGACGCTTTCTTCCTTGGCCTCCGCGTAATATTTCAGCATTGCTGCTTTGAACGCGGTTTCTATTGTTCCTGGGTCATATCCAGCTTCAAGCTGCAGAGTGAACGCGTAGTCGATTGTGAGCTCGTTGGGTCGGTCTACCGTGACTGTGGCTCCTATCGGCGCCTTGCGCTTTATCCGGTCTCCTGGGCTTACGATGTATTCGTAAACCTCCCCGATGATCGTCGGGTTTGCTGCCGTTCCGTTGCTGTCAAGCAGAATGATTTTGACCGTTCCGGGTCCTTGCCATTCTGGTATAACGAGTGCTGTACCGACTCCGTCCACTTCTTCTGCCCATCGCTTGTAGTCCGAGTCGTTCCCGACGAAGGATTCACCGGCTCCGGCGTTCGCGTCGTCTATCCTCTGCCAGAGGTCGTCGTCTGATTCTTCCTCTGTTCCTCCGGTGATCGGCGCCTGGTTCGTTATCCCGGTTATCCCTTTGATTGGGGTCTTCATGATCACGATTGAGTCCTCCGCGACGTTCCCTTTCGTGCCTGCTTCTACTGCTTTGACCAGGATGTCTGCTGTGCCGCTTTGGTCTATGTCCGTGTCGGTTATTACTTCGTATTCGATTGCTGCGGCTCCGCCTGTTGCCGGTACTGCAAAGATAAAACCTGCAGGGATCGTTGTTCCGGTTATCCCGGTTACTGTCACGGTTCCCGATGCCTGGTTTGCCGCCTTCCTTGTCAGTCCTACTTCCGCTGCGTGAATGTCGAGCCATTCTCCATATGCCCACATGGGGTGCATGAGCTTGATGGCTTCCATTAGCTCGAATTCGAGCAGTTCCGCCTTCTCGTTGGCGGTTGGCTTGGTAAAGTCCCAAGGAAAGCCGGCCTGTGTGTCGTCGATGTCCTCCGGCAGCATGTCCATCATTCTTTTGTGGATTGTCTCGCTGTCTTGCCCTTCCATCCACGCCGGTGCTATAAACTCCGGTCTTGCCATGTTCTCACCTCCTTACGTTTTGTAGTAGGCCGCGAGGCGTATTTCTTCCCACTCTTTGCCCTTGACCGTGAATTCGCATTTGAGTTCTCCTGGGGAGTTCGTGAATTCAAAGTTCCGGACGTACTCGGTCGCCTTGTTAACCATGAGTGCCTCCGTGATGGTTCGCTCTATGGAAGACTTGACGGCCTCAATGTCTGAATGCGCCAGCGCCTCTTTCATTTCTGTTCCGATGTCGCTGTTGTAGGAAAGGTGCGCCATTCGTTCCGTCATGGCGACTTTTACGCACCATTGCGCGTATGC
>ERZ795030.6038-NODE-6038-length-10793-cov-4.288787_pt1 | contig 10793 bp, 10 predicted proteins | sample MGYA00375122_ERZ795030 | MGnify/ENA primary metagenome ERZ795030 (study PRJEB30165, sample SAMN05720146) | activated sludge metagenome | isolation source: anaerobic digester from wastewater treatment plant | place: Japan | collected 2015-04-20 ...
CTCCGCATAATATTCCACCGAACTATGGAAAAGTTCCGTTCTTTTCATCGGATTCAGTTTTCCGTTTGTTTTCAGCAGTTTTTCCCATTCGGATAAAGATACGGTTCCGCTTTCCCGACCCAACACTTTAGCCATTGGGGTAGATAAGTAAACCCGCTGGTCGGACATTATCACCCAAGGCAAGGCAGTATCGGCGTAAACCTGTTTCACAATTTCCGAATGGAGCGCCTCGATTTCGTCTTGAATCAAGGTATCTTTTAATTTGCGCAAACTTTTGGGATTGATTTGAGCAATAATATCGTCTTCAGGATAAAGCTTTTCCGAAAAATAGAAAAAAGCTACCCCGGTGATTTTTCCGGTTTCTTCCGCAAAAGGAACCATCAATAAACTCGCAAACGACAGTTCGCGCATGTCTTTGCGATAATACGGATCATTGATGGCATAGGTAAAATCCTGATAGGATAAAACCATGGTTTCTTTCATGGTTACCGCAAAGTCGATAATCGTATCGCTGATTTCCGAAAGGTTATAAGTTTTGGTATAAACCCGGATGCCTTTGGCATGCAAAACGGTAACTTCAGGTTGTTTTAATAACATTTGCGCCAAGTCATCGGGATAAACTTTATCCCAAAAGCAAAACGTCATTTGGTTTAAATTGGGCAGTTGGAGCGAATACAAGTATTCCAAAAGCAGGAATCGGCTGTTTGTTTTCATGCTTCCCCCCTTTAGCGGTTGTTAAAAAGAAAGCGAGATTGTCACCGGACCGTCGCAAACAATCGGAAGTTCCATGTGAGCCCCAAAAACGCCCGACTGAACCGGTATTTGGTACTCGCTTTCCAAAAGGTGGTTAAAATCTTCGTAAAGTTTTTCGGCTTCCTGGGGATTCATACTGTCCACAAAGGAAGGTCGGTTCCCTTTTTCCGTATCCGCATACAACGTAAATTGGGATACAGAAAGAATTTCACCCTTAACGGCCTGAATCGATAAGTTCATTTTCTGGTTTTCATCTTCGAAAATGCGTAAATTGGCAATTTTTTTTGCCATTTTCCGGACTTCTTCCAACGAATCGCCGTGGGTAAAGCCGACCAGAAGCAAATAACCTTTACCGATTTGGGATACAACCTGCCCATCGACCAAGCAACTTGCTTCCTTTACGCGTTGAACAACTACTTTCATGATTATTTGAAAATCCTTTCGATATTGTAAATTTCGCTTAATTTGCTCAGGGCCACGATGACGCGGTTAAGTTCGTCGGTGTTGCCGACCTGAAGCTTGAATTTCGTGATACATTCCCCCACTTTGTTTTTGGAGGAAGATACCGAAATGATGGATCCTTTGGTGGTATTGATGATATTAATCATTTCGGCGACCAAATTCGGACGGTCGATGGCATTGATGCGAATCGTGCTTTCGTAAACGCGGCCGCTGAAATTATGGTCCCAATAAATATTGATAAACCGTTCCTGATCCGCATTATTGATATTCGGACACCCTTCCCGGTGAACGATTATGCCGCTGCCTTTGGAAATGTATCCGGTAATCGGATCGCCGTAAACCGGCTGACAGCAGTTTCCGAGGCGCAGCTGCGCTTTGTCGAGACCTTCCACGACAATCCCGTAAGCATTATTGTGGGCTCTTCTGGAAGCGCGTTTTTCTTCGGCTTCCGAATACATCTTGAGCGCCGCTTCGTCGTCCAGCTTAACATCGGAATTGCCGAGCAAACGGTTTAAAGCGCTTTTGGCCGAAATGATGCCCTTGCCGATTTCGTAAAACAAATCTTCCAGGGTTGTGATATTGTTTCGGCCGAAAAATTCGTTCACGATTTTATCGTCAAAATGGGTTAAAGGAAGATTGATCAATTTCAATTGCTTTTCAAATTCTTCTTTCCCGAAAGCGACAATACTGTCCCTTTGCATTTTGTTGAAGAACGATTTGATTTTATTGCGCGCATGGGAGGTTTTGGCGATTTTTACCCATTCCGGAGATGGTCCGGGGCTGTTTTTGTTCGTTTTGATATTGACGACATCGCCGGTTTTCAGTTTGTAGTTTAACGGCACGATTCTGCCGTTGACAATCGCCCCCACGGTTTTGTTGCCGATTTCGGTGTGAATCCGATAGGCAAAATCGAGCGGGGTCGAACCGGTCGGCAAATCGATGACATCACCTTTCGGGGTAAAAATATAAACATTGGCACTGAAAATGTCTTCGATAATACTGTCGAGCGGATCGGAATTTTGGCTCATTTCCACATAAGTCAACAAATCACGATACCATTTCAGCTTGTTGACGATTTCCAGCTGTTCTTTTTCCGGCGTATAACCCGGATTGTTTTCTTTGTAAGCCCAGTGGGCGGCAACCCCGAGTTCCGCTATCTCGTCCATTTCGTAGGTCCGGATTTGGATTTCGAAAATTTTGCCTTCGTAGCCGACAACCGTCGTATGAAGCGATTGATAAAGGTTGGATTTCGGCACGGCGATATAATCCTTAAACCGCATCGGCAGAGGCGTCCATTCCGCATGCACCAAACCCAAAACCCGGTAACAGTCTTCCACCGTTTCCACAATTACTCTGAGGGCCAGCAAATCGTAGATATCGTCGATGGTTTTACCCTTGACGCTGATTTTTTTGTAGATACTGTAAATATTTTTGATGCGCCCTTTGATATCGTAATTTTTGACCTGATGTTCATCCAAAATGGCTTGCATTTTTTTGATCATCTGGTTGATATCTTCTTCGCGTTCGCTTTTTTTGGCGTGAATCGCATGGGCGATATCTTCATATTCGGTCGGAGAAAGGTATTTCAGACTTAAATCTTCTAATTCGGCTTTCAGCCGATACATCCCCAAACGGTGGGCCAAAGGAGCGTATAAGTCCAGCGTTTCCTTGGCAATCTTTTGGCGTTTATCCTGGGCGAGGTATTCCAGTGTCCGCATATTATGCAAACGGTCGACAAGTTTGACCAACACCACCCGGATGTCTTTGGCCATTGCCAGTAAGATTTTCTGATGGTCGCTGGCTAAGGCTCTTTCCATGGTCATGTATTTGAGCTTGCTGATTTTGGTGACGCCGTCAACGATATCCGCAACATCTTTGCCCAGACGTTCCGCCATTTCTTCTTTGGCCATGTCAGTATCTTCCAAAACATCGTGAACCAATCCGGCCGCTATCGTCGACGGTCCCGTATGAAGCGTGGCTAACAGATAAGCGACTTCCAGGGGATGCTGAACATACGGTTCCCCGGAACGGCGCATCTGGCCCTGGTGCTTTTCCATGGCAATATCGTAAGCTTTCCGAATCAAATTGATGTTTTTTTCTTCATGTAAATATTCGCTCGCGACTTTCAGAATATCGTCAATCGTTTTTGGTGCTTCCACTTCCCTCACCTCCTTTGGAGATTGCTTAAACAGCAATGATTAGTATTTGATAATCGTGAATAAATCGTAGCCTTTCAACAATTCGCGGCCTTTAAGATCGGTCAATTCGATTAAAAAGGCCAAACCGACTACGATGCCCCCGCTTTTTTCCACCAAATCAATCGAAGCTTTAATGGTACCGCCGGTGGCAAGCAAGTCGTCGATGATAATAACTTTCATACCCGGCTTGATGGCATCTTTATGCATGCATAAAGTGTTGGTGCCGTATTCCAGTTCGTATGTTTGCGAGATAGTTTCCCGCGGTAATTTTCCTGGTTTGCGAATCGGAACAAAGCCGATTTTTAAAGCTGCCGCTACCGGACATCCGAAAATGAAACCCCGCGATTCCGGTCCAGCCACGATGTCGGCTCCTTTTGCTTTGGCAAAAGCGATGATTTCATCGCAAGCCGAGGCGAAAGCTTCGCCATTTGCCATTAACGGCGTAATGTCGCGAAACAACACATCCTTGATAGGAAAATCAGGTACATCGGCTATATATTGTTTGTAATCCATGGTGATAACTCCTTAATACGTTTAATTATCTTTCATTATATCATTTTTTTGGCTTTTTATAAAGAGGAATGGTAAAGAAATAAACAATTTTTGTCCAAAATCAGGCACGAAATTTCCCAATTAATTACGGAAAGGTCTGTTGATAATTTGATAAACTTTCGCATAGACTTTTAAGAGCGGAGGAATAAGGTATGCCAAACAGTTCAAAAAAACCGACCAAAACCTTTTTTTTCAACACTTTGATTATTGTTTTAACCGGTTTTGTCATCAAAATCCTGGGGCTTTTAAACCGTATTTTGATTACGAGGCTCCTCGGCACCGAAGGGATGAGCCTTTATATTTTGGCTTTTCCGACCGTGGTTTTTTTCCTCAATTTGGCCGGTTTTTCTTTAAACCTTTCCACGAGCAAACTCATTGCTTCCAGCCTCATCACCAGGCAATATTCTCCCAAGTTGATTTTAAAGAAAAGTCTTAAAATCTCGGGTTTGGTATCCTTGAGCGCCATTTTGATTTTGTTAATAATTTTACGCCCATTGGCCCATCGCTGGCTGAACAACGATAAGCTTTTTTTTCCGCTTTCGTCGACCGCTTTCTTGATTCCGCTGGTCGGAATCAGCGAAATCCTGAAAGGCTATTATACCGGCCTAAAAAAAATGAGCATACCAGCTGTAGCCACTTTACTTGAGCAACTATCCCGGATGGCTTTCGGCATCGGTATGATTGTATTGCTTCTTCCTCATGGTATCGTTCTTGCCACGACTTTTACGCTTTTGGCTTTATCGGCAGGAGAACTCTTTTCCATTCTTTTTTTACTTGGGCGGCTTAAGAAACATCCGCCTGTTCACTTCGAAAAAACGGCCGGAGAAACAAATGCCGTGCTTTCCGTTACCGTTCCCACCACTTTATCGCGTTTGATCGGCAGTTTCACTTATTTTTTGGAACCGATTTGCTATACGGGAGTGTTGCTTGCCTTGGGCTATCCCGACACCGTTATCGAAACACGCTATACGGTTATCAATGTCTATACCATACCGTTAATGACCATGGGATCATTTTTGGCATTCGGGATTGCCCAGGCGGTTATTCCCCATATTTCGGAAAACCATTCGCTCGGAAAAACCGAAAGCATTCGTTATCTGATTCGCAAATGTTTCGCTTTTTCCTTTGTTCCGGGATTTTTGCTTTCGTTTATTTTTTATTTATATCCGGCAGAATTTATGCAATTGATTTACAACACCACTGAAGGTGCGAGTTATTTGCGGCCGTTTGTGCTCGTCTTTGTTCTTTATTATCTTCAGGCTCCCGTTAATGCGATTTTGCAAGCCTTGGGAAAAGCAAAAATGCTTTTTCTGACATCGACCGTTTTTAATATTTTACGGGTTGTGCTGATTCTGCTTTTTGCCAAGTTGCCGTTTATCGGTTTGGACAGTATCTTTTATGCCATTTTGACAACCGTGGTGTTGAGCGGTTTAACAAGCATAATCCAGCTTCTTCTTATTACCAAATACCGCTTCGAGGTCCGGTTAATCTTTAACACTATTTTATTAATCGGTGCGACTATCGCTTTTGCTTTATTTTTGAACCGGTTTTTCGCGTTTTCGTTTTTGCTTAAGGCACTGTTTCTTTCCCTCTTTTTTATCTTTTTTGCCTTTTATTTAAAGATTATTTCCATCGAAAGCCTAATCAAAAAAAATCCTAGGTCAACCTAGGATTTAATCTGGATATTGAATTAATCTTGTTATTTAATTCGGTAATCATAGTACGGAATAAATCAATCTGATTATTAATATCACTGATTGTCTGCTCTTCGTTTAGCATGTCAATCCAAAAAGGATGATAACTGGGATCGCTCAGAAGCGCAATTTCATCTTTTAAGTTTTGCGCATATTTTCGCAAGTGGGAATAGATTTCCGTTTTTCGGTCGGGTTCGTCGATTGTATCTAATGCCGGTCTGATTGCCTGAATTTGGTTTTCGATTGTTTTAATACCATCTAAGTTATTTTCTACGAAATAACTTTCTGCCTGGTGCCATAATTCCACCAATTCCTCAGAAACCGTCGGATTGAGATCGGGATTGATCCGGGAAATAATGGAGCGATAGCTCTCATTTAAGCTCTGCAATTGCTCATTGCTCAATGCTTGACAAGCAAAATTGTTAATTACTTCCTGATGATTGTTTTGGATAAGTTGGATTTTTTGCATCAGTTGTCGGTTAAACTCTTCACTTGAAACGCCTGGATAGGCTTTTCGCGAAAACAATTTGTTCGATTTTTCGTTTTCGGAAACTATTTTATCTAATCGATTTAATTCCAGAAATAATTGAATACATTCCAAAGAAATTTTTCCAATGGTTCTTTCATAGTTAAATCGGATAATATCAAGTTGTTTAGCTAACTCATGGCTGGTAAGGATTAATTCAATAACATAAGCGGGCAACTCTTCGTTCTTAATGTCCAATGAGACGAAAGAATTTTTATCGTCAAAATTCATTTTTACCTCCTTCATTAGTATTATAACGGGAAATTTTCACCGTGGCAAATAAAATACTAATTTTTCGGTGCCTATGAGTAGCATTTGACATTAATTCTCAATTATCGACAAGATTTTTTTCATAATCCGGTTGGCCATAAAGTAGAAGCCCAAATCGGTCGGATGGATTCCGTCGACCGTTGCTTCGTGCTGAAGCGGAAGGAGCAGGTTCTTGCCATCAAGAAAATAAATGTTGGCATCGCCCGATTCCCTTTGTTTTTGGACAAAACCGGCCTGAAAACGGGACATTTTCAAGGCATGGTTGAGTTTTTCCAAAAAATGGGTTTCTTTGGCCATCCGGATTTTGCTGATGATTAAAATCGGCACAGCCGGATATTTTTCCCGGATGGTTGCCACAAACGGTTCCAAAGTATTTTCCAAAATTTGGTTTTCGTCAGCGTTTCCTTCGTAATCCAAAATAAACATCGAGACATCTTGGGTGCTTGCCACCAGTTCCGCGATCGCTTTTTCGCCTTTACCGCTGCCCGAAAAACCGTAATTGATGAACTCGTAGCCGATTTCGCGGGCAATAATGGCGGGATAGGCCATGCCGGGACGGCTGGCGCAACCCCCTTGGGTAATCGAAGTGCCGTAAACCACAATCCGCCCTTTCGGAAAAAGGTCGGTGGCCGGTTCGACAAAAGCTTCGGAATCGATTTCCAGTTCAACACTGTCCACCGAAGCATAAAGCGGCAAATCGATGACAAAAAGTCTTCTTCTTTTTACGGAATGGTTAAACATCCCGATATCGTATTCGTTCAGACTGATATTGTAATTGGTACTGGAAAAAAACGAAAGATTGCTCCTTTTGGTGCCGACATAAAGGTCAAAACCGGATTGCCCGACATGCGTCATATGCGCCATGTGGAGGATTCCGGACAGTTTGGCATGGAGTTTAAGCGAAGTCGTATCGCTGTAAAAAGCAAGCATTCCGCCCGCCGGATGTTTGGCCAAAGTTGCCAAAAACGGATTTACTCCGGCCACGGTATCCATATCCTTTTCGGAAAAGCGATAGTATTTCTTTTCCTGGGCAAAGTAAGGCAAACCGTAGACGCTGATAGCTTCGGAGGTTGCGGGGTTAATTATTTTGGTTGTTGTTTCGGTCATATTGTTCACTCTCTTCCGGTAAATTGCTACAAACTATTTTACCAAAAATATTAACCCCTTGCATCAATAATAACTTACTTTTTGTCGTACTTGATGATTTTTAGTTTTCCTTGTTGGTATAAAGCGCAATAGACATCCTTAATATCTTCGATTTGGTGGTTTTTCAGTTCTTTTCGGACCCACTCTTCGCCCAATTGCACCGGCGATAGATTTTCCTTTACCAGTTTGCCGCTTAAGATAATCGGCAGCGGATAAATATCATCCGTGTTTTCTTCTTTGGTGAAGACGCTTAATCTGCCGTTAGTTTCCAAAATGGCATACTCCACTTCTTCGATACTGCGGATATTTTTTTGGCGCAAATGCAAAAGCAGATCATCCATATTATAGCGTTCTTTCAACATCGTTTTGACCTGCAGTTTTCCGTTTTGGATAATAATTGCTTCCTTGCCGTCCAACAGGCGCCTCAAAGCGGGTATCCGTATCGAAAGAAAACCGAGGAACCTCTCGATTAAGGCCAAAAGAATCATCGGTAAAAAACTGAACCAAAGGGTCGAATCGTATTTTTCGATTCCCACCACCATGATATCGACGATGGTAAGCAAAATCATGACATCAAACAGGCTCAACTGACCGACTTCGCGCTTGCCCATAAATTTCATCAGGATGATTAACAACACATAACTGATCAGCGTTCGCAACAAGACATTAATTAAATCCCACTCCACAATGCAATTCTCCTTCTAAAAAAACAGTTTGTCTCATAAAATACCATAGGTGATACTATGCAACTTTTGCGTAATAAGGCAAAAGAACTTCTGCTTTTCCTGATTATTTTGACCCCGACCGTTTTAATTTATACTCTGCTGATTTATTTGGGACACGCTTCCAACGAACCCAATAAATTCCGGATTGCAACTTTTTTAATCGGTTTGGGACTTTTCCTGGTTCTCGGGTTTTTCAGCGGCAACACCGAACAAAAAAAAGGCTGGATAGCCGGGCTATCGTCAGCCTTGATTGTCGTGGTAATTGTCGCAATCATCCAACTGTTTGCCAAAGATCCTTTCACCTGGAACCGATTGATTAAATATCTCGCTTTTTTGGCATCGGGTACTTTCGGCGGAATCTTGGGAGTAAACTTTAAACGTTTGTTCTAACACACGTTTGCATTTGCAAAAGTTTGTTTAGCGGAGTTTGCTAATTTTAAAAATAATATCCAAAGCTTTGCAGGAATTGGTAATCGAATCCAAAGCAATATAATCGACGCCGGTTAAGGCGATGCTGCGGACGCTTTTTAAGGTCGGATTGCATTGGGCGATAAGTTTTTTCCGACCTTGGTTTAGTACGACCATTCGCGTAAGTTCTTCGTTGGTCATGTTGGAAAGGATTATTGAGTCGCACGGCGAATCGAGCGCTGCGAGCATTTCGGCTTCGTTTTCCACTTCTACTTCAATTATCAGATTTAGGGTATTGTTGCTTGCGGCTAGTTCGGCCGCATTTTTCACTCCCCCCACCGCCGCAACATGATTGGCGGTAATTACTATCCGGTCGCTCAGATTTAAACGGTCAGCTTGTCCGCCCCCGTCGATAACGGCCTGTTTTTCCAAGGCTCTTAGAAGCGGAGTCGTATTTCTGGTCCCAAGAATCGCACAGCCGGTACCATGGAGTTCCTGAACAAATTTATTGGTTTCTGTCGCAATCCCACTCATCCTTTGGAAAATATTTAAGGCCACCTGTTCTCCCCGCAGGATATCCTTGATTGGTCCCTGCACATAAGCGATAACGGTACCACGATTGACATAGGAACCGCTTTTCCGTAAAATTTCGACTTTGATTTTGGAATTGATGTATTGGAAGACTCCTCCGGCTGCTTCAACTCCCGATACCACGCCGCTGGCTTTGGCGATAAATTGGCCGGTCAAAACAAAATTGTTCGGTAAGACCGCTTTGGTGGTTACATCGTTATCATAACCATCTTCCTTTAAAGCTTCTTTGATGATATGTTCAATCCGTGCATCCATGGTTATTCCTTCGGTTATGACAACCGATTCTCTCCTTTCTTGCTTTAATTTTTTTTGGGGCTGGGTAATATCAAATCTTTAAAAAGAAACCAAGGTTTTAAGGGCCTTGGTTTGATTTTTACGGATAAGGATAATAAGAAGTCGTGCCAAAACTCATAAATAAGATTACAATCAAAGCTATGACGGCCAAAACAAGGAAGACAATCAACAAGACGCGTCCTACCGACACCGGTGCCGATCCGACCAAGCGTCCGGTTTCCCCGTTGACATAATAGCGATAGGTCTTTTTGTTGTAATCAAAGGAACAAATCCAAACCGGAATCAAAACATACTTGTATTTGACTTGGTCGTAAGTCGTATTGGTATGCAAATAACTAACCACATCGTAATTATAACGCGCCAAAATAAGCTGTTCAATCCGTTTTTTGGCAATTTCTTTGGCTTTGTTGAAACCTTCTTTTAACGAAATATCGTAATGTTCGGCCGAAAAGCCCGACAAATACCGCGGATCATACAAATAAGACGAGTTGGTATTGAAAGGCTGAAGTTGCGTTATTTGGCCTTGGGATATTTTTCGGCTGGCGCTGACAACGATATCGTCAAACGAAACGTGTTTGGTTCCCGAAATACTGAAATATCTGATTTCCGTAACCACCCGTCGGTTTTTGCCCGTTCCGACCGTTCTCGTATACCGTTTTCCCAAACGGCCCCGGTACGAAGTAAATGTCTCCGCATCATAAGTCCAAACCGGTAAATACACGCCGTTGATTTTGGCATTCGGAATATCTTTCTTTAATTTTTTGGGAGCGAAAAAGCGTCGCTTAATCCAATTTTGATATAATTTGATGGTTGTTTCTTTATTAACCGAAAATGGCAAGACTCTTTGAGGACGAAGCCCGGGAAGTTCTTCGCTGTCCGTTACTTGGGCAGTGCCGCAGAACGGGCATTCGTACGAAATGATTTTCTTTTCCACCACATTGTTGGCACCGCAGTTTTGGCAATGGAGGATTTTCATTTCGTTATTCCAGGTGTTCTTTACATCCTCCGCGCCAAAAAAGTCAAATTCCTGTTGGGAAGAAGTTCCTTTTAAGCGCACATGATAATCGCAGTATTGGCAAGTTAGTTCTTCTTGTTCCGGTTCAAAGGTTAAATTGGCCCCGCACCCCGGACATTTAAATACTTCGTTTTCGGCTTTCAGTTCTTCTTCAAAAGC
>ERZ795030.6041-NODE-6041-length-10790-cov-3.817606_pt1 | contig 10790 bp, 9 predicted proteins | sample MGYA00375122_ERZ795030 | MGnify/ENA primary metagenome ERZ795030 (study PRJEB30165, sample SAMN05720146) | activated sludge metagenome | isolation source: anaerobic digester from wastewater treatment plant | place: Japan | collected 2015-04-20 ...
TGCGCCCCTTCGGCATTTCGTCCATCACGCTCACATCCAACCCGCCAAAAACGGTCAACTGCAGGGAACGAGGAATGGGCGTGGCGGTCATGACCAGCAAATGGGGGTTATCGCCTTTATTGCGCAGCGCCGCCCGTTGGGCAACCCCAAAGCGGTGCTGCTCATCGACCACCGCGATTTGCAGGTTTTGGAACTGCACCGGATCTTCGATCAGCGCGTGAGTGCCGATCAGCAGTTTGATATAGCCGTTTTCCAAGCCCGCGGCAATTTCCTTCCGCTCCGATTGGGAGGTGTCGCCGGTGAGCAGACGCACCTGTCCCGGCTCAAGAAAAGCCGGTTCACCATCATGGCTCTGCGTCATCAGCCAGAAGGAGGTCTGGTAATGCTGTTCCGCCAGGATGCCGGTCGGCGCCATGAATGCCGCCTGAGCGCCGTGGGAGATGACCATCGCCATCCCGACCAAAGCGACAATCGTCTTGCCGGAACCGACATCGCCTTGCAGCAGGCGGTTCATTGGATGCGCGCTCGAGATATCCCTGCGGATTTCCTGAATCGTCCGCTTTTGCGCGCCGGTCAATTCATAAGGCAGCGCCTTGATTCTGGCTTGCAGCCAATCATCCGCCACAGGGTATGCCTTGCCGCTCAGCTCCAGCCATTGGCGCTTCTGCTGGATGATTCCAAGCTGCTGGAGGAAGAGCTCATCAAATGCCAGGCGCCTCTGGGCGGAGGTGAGGTTTTGCCAGTCGTCAGGAAAGTGCACCTGCGTCAGCGCCTGCTGCAGCCCCACCACATTGGCGCGCGTCTGAATTTTTTCCGTCAGTGTTTCATTGATACGCGGAATCCAATATTTCAGCGTCGAGAAAATCATCCGCCTCAGCCACTTTTGGGTGACTTTCGCCGTCAGCGGGTAGACAGGCACGATGCGGTTGGTGTTGAGCTGCTGCCTGTCAATGGCTTCATATTCCGGATGCCAGATGACCGGACGCCCGAGGTAGCTGTCTACTTTTCCGGATATGGAAATCATCATGTCCTGCCGTAAGCTGCGCAGATGCCATTCCTGGTTGAACCACAAAAGCCGCATACTGCCGGTCGCGTCTGAAACGACCGCCTCAACCAGTTTTCGCCCTTTGCGCGTCGGGTACATGGCGATGTTGTTCACGCTGGCAACGATGGTGGCTTCCTCGCCATAGCGCAGTTGGCTGATGGTTTTCAGCTTTGAATAGTCATCGTAGCGGCGCGGAAAGTGGTAGAGCAGGTCGCGGATGCTGAAAATGTCAAGTTTGGCAAGGTTCTTCACCTGGTAATCTCCCACCCCGCGGATGACGCCCACCGGCGCCTCAAGCCCGGTTTGTAGCTGTGGTTTGGCGGAAACTGGCTCGGGCTTTTTAGCCGCCCTTACCCCGCCGGACTGCGCTGTGGTTCGCGGTGCGGATGGGGCAGGGGCAGGTTTTGTGAGGCAATGTGGCGAAGATGGTTGGCTGCTTTCGGGATTGAGGGCTGGCGGAAAGTCTCCAATTTCTATCAAACCCAACCAGGCAGTCAATTCGATCAGGTCTTTACGGCGCTCCTCAGGCGTCTTGCTTTCATACCCGCGCAGAAGCTTCAGCACCTTCGCGATAAGCGCCTCGGATAAGCCCGATTCTCTGGCTTCGGAGGACCAACTGTTCGCCAGGGCGCCAAACCCGCCAACTACAGCGGTATTCTGATAGCCCTTGCTGCGTTCCAGCTTGATGAAATTCGCGTATTTTTCTGTGACTTTAGGCATGTCAATACCCGTTTTCCGCGTTTAATCATAATCGATTTGCGTTCGAATTCCCACAGGCCAAAAGGGGAATATACCGAAGTATAGCCCCGTGATGCTTCCCTACCACCTCAACCAGGCTGCCAACTCCGCCAAATCTTCACACACAAGATCCGGCTGGAATTCGGTCTGCTCCAGGTCCGCGCGTTTGGTTTCCCCGCTCAACACCAACACTGTTCGCACTCCAGCGCTCTTGCCCAGCGCGATATCCGTGTACAATCGATCTCCCACCATGACCATATCCCGCGTTGTCAAACCCCACTCCCCTGCCAGCGCCTCCACGATCGCCGGGTTGGGTTTGCCGATGATCACATCCGCTTTCCGACCCGTTGATGCTTCCACCAGGCTCATCATCGCGCCAATATCCGGCGCGGGACCTTCCGGCGTGGGACAGTTCACATCCGGATGGGTGGCGATATAAGGGAGTCCAAGACGCGCGAAGCGGCAAAACGCGTTCAATCGCGCGTAGGTCAGGCTGGTGTCGTAGCCCAATACGATCAGATCCGGCGAGGTTTCGCACAAGGTGATTCCCCCGGTCGCGAAACTCTCTGCCAGGCTCGGCGTCCCCAACAGAAAGACCTTCTTCCCCGCGTGGTGTTTTTTCAGGTAGGCAATCGTCGCGTCGCCGGCGGTAAAAACGCGCGCGTCATCTTCGCGCAAGCCCAGCCCGATCAGTTTGCTGATGTAATCCCGCTTGCTGCGGGATGTGTTGTTCGTCAGGAAACTGAAAGGCAGCCCTCGCTGGTTGAATAGCGCCAGCAGCCCCAATGCTCCGGGCAGCAGGCTCTCCCCCAGGTAAAAAGTGCCGTCCATGTCCAGCAAAAAAGCTTTCGCGTCCGCTAAAAAATCTTGATTAATGTTTGACGTTGACATTCATCCCTTCCTCACTAAAATGGTTTCACACGAAAGGAAATTACCATGAATTCTGTCCGTTACTCTGTTCCAAACGTAAGCTGCAATCATTGTGTTTTGCGCATTCAAAAAGCCCTTCAGACCCTCGACGGGGTGCAGACAGCCGATGTGGACCTCGCGACAAAAACCGTCACCATCGCCTTCGATCCTCCAGCCAGCGAAACGCTGCTGAAAGAAACCCTGGAGGAAATCGGCTACCCGCCCGCCTGATCCAAACCAAGTTTTCGGATCGCCTCATTCGCCAGCGCGTCCGCCCTCTCATTATAGCGGTTGCCCGCGTGCCCTTTCACCCAGGTCCATTGGATCTGGTGTTTTGACATTACTTCGTCAAGCTCCTGCCATAAATCCGCGTTCAATAAAACGCCTTCTTTGCGCCGCCATCCGCGGGCTTTCCAGCCCGGCATCCACGTGGTTGCGGCATTTACCAGGTAGGAGGAATCGGTAAAAATTTGAACGGCGGAAGGTTTTCTAAGCGCCCGCAGCGCCTCCAGCGCGGCTATGATTTCCATGCGGTTGTTGGTCGTTTGCGGTTGCGCGCCGCTGATTTCTTTTTTCTTCGTGCCGCTTAGCAGGATCGCTGCCCAGCCTCCGGGACCCGGGTTCCCCCAGCAAGCCCCATCGGAATAAATCGTCACATCGGGTTTCCCGTTCACTGCTGCCTCGCGGGAAAATCAGCCAGCATCTGCTTAAGCACAATGATGATATTGGAAAAATACTCCGGCTCAAGATCGTACACTCGCAGATATGCGTCCTGCAGGATGTAGCGGTTCATCCCCCAGTCAGCCGCCTCCGGCGCCAGCGTCAGCCGCACGCCGTCCCGCAGAGCCGAAGCCCACGCGGGATGAAAGGCGGCGTAATCCGGCACGACCGATACCGGGTGCCCTGTGGCAGGCCAGAGGCTGTTGATTTCCGCCAATCGCGCCTGCTGGGAAGGCTGCAACAACCAACGGACAAAGAACCAGGCTGCCATCACCGATTCAGGCTCACCAGCTTTCATCGCGACGCTGACAGATTCAAGCGCGATCGAGCCCTTCCCGTCCTCCGTCGGGTACGGAAGGGTCTCCCAATTGATTTCAGTCTTCTTTGCGGGCAGGTAATGCGCCTGCTGGTCAATTTCACTGAGTGTGCCTTCATACGCGAGCGCGAAATTATCCGTGAAATATTGGTATGGTGTCGGTTCCAGTCCAACCCAGGTCAGATCTTCTTTGAAAGCTTGTTTAAGAGCCCTGAAAGAGGCAACCAATGCCTCATCCTCCAATTGCAGCACCTGGTTTTGGATGGCATAGGTCCCGCCGAAAGCCGCGTACCAGCTCTGCGCGGAAAGTGGCGATTTCGAGAGCAGCAGTCCTCCCGTGCCGTTGTTGACGATGTTGATGTCGTCCAGATTCGCGCGCAATCCCGCCCGCATCTGGTTGGCAAAGTCCTCCCAGGCAAGCGGCGCTTCTTGCAAGCCAAGCTCCCTCGCCCAAGCGCTCCGGTAGAAAATCAAACCGGCGTCATACGCCAGCGGCAGCGTGTAGCGCGGCAAGGTTTCATTCGCTTTCGGCGCGAAAGCCTCAAATGGCGATCCCTGCTGGTAGCTATCCAGAGCTCCCCAGGTGGGGTCATTGAAATAAACGCCGAAATCCTGAAATTCGATCCTGGTTTGCGGGCTCAGAAGGTCATAAGTTTTTCCGATGACAACGTCCGCCTTAACCCTTCCCAGCTCCAAAGCCTCCATTAAGGCGTCGGCGCTCGCGTAGGGTTCAGCCACCGCCCGAATACCCCATGTGTTGGTCAGGTTGAAATCATCGATCAGTTGGCTAAAGCGATTCTCAGCCTGGTCCCAGGGGAAAGCGATCCTCACCTCCTGCCCTTGCAGCGCCTGCCGGTCCACCGCGAGTGTGGGTTTGCTGGTTGGCAGCGGTGTTGCCGTGGCAGGCAGCGAGGTGGCAGTGCGGGTGGGGATAGCCAGCGTCGCGGTTGGCACTGCCGGTTGGCAGGCGCTCAGAAAAAAAGCGGCGCAGAGCGTCAGCAGCAGAATAGCTCGAAATCTTTTCATCACTTTTTCCATAAAAAAAGCGGGAATGGATGGGAGTCGAACCCACGACGGCTCTTAGCGACCCGACAATGATTTTGAAGACCACGAAGCCCACCGGGACTTTACCATTCCCGCATAAAGAATAATGCAAAACGGATTTCCATGCAACCCTCTGAACGAATGGAAACGACAAATAACGAGACCCAGTGTAAATTTTTGACAAGATTTAGAAACGAATGTGCTTTCTGGGTTGCAGGATTTTGATTATGGTTCTATAATCAATCCCAAATCTTAATTCGGAGTTCATTCAATGTCAGACAACGACGCCATTAGTATGCAGGACCAAAACAAGGAGAACAATCAGGAAAACGAAAAAGAACAAACCATGGAAAGTTTATTGGGAGAATATCTCAATTCTGATGATTTTTCCTTTCAAATGCCAGTCGCGGGCGAAATCCGCGATGGCATCATCGCCAGCATCTCAGGATCACAGATCCTGGTCAGTGTTGGAGCCAAATCCGAGGGTTTGATCGTCGGTAAAGAATATGAGGCAATCCCCCAGGAAGTGCTTGCGACTTTCGAGGTTGGAAAAGCCATCCCGGTCTTTGTGGTTAACCCCCACGACCAGGAAGGCAATCTGATTCTTTCCTTTGTTCGCGCGGTTGAGGAACAAAGCTGGATCGATGCTGAAGCCGCCATGGCTTCCGGTGAGAGCTTTGATTCCACCATTGTTGGATATAACAAGGGTGGGCTGCTGGTTCCGTTGTCTACAATCCGCGGTTTCATTCCCGCATCCCAACTCAGCCTCAGCCGAAGGCTGACTATAACGGGTGAGACCCCCGAAGCTAAATACAAGAGTTTCGTCGGAGATCCAATCACAGTTTGCGTGATCGAAGTCGATCGTGAGCGCCACCGTCTTATCCTCAGCGAACGCGCCGCCAGCACGGAAACCCGCGAACAAATCCGCGACAAGGTCATGGAAGAGCTGACGGAAGGTGAAGTCCGCAAGGGACGTGTCACCAGCCTGGCAGATTTTGGCGCATTCGTCAACATCGGCGGTGCCGACGGTTTGGTCCACATGACCGAAATCGCCTGGGACCGGCTGGTGAACCCCAGCGAGGTCCTCAAGGTCGGTGAGGAAGTCAAGGTCAAGGTCATCAGCGTCGACCGCGAACGCCGCCGCATCGGTCTGTCCATTCGCCAGTTGCAGGGAGACCCATGGTTAGAGCAGGTCAAGAACCTGAAAACCGGTCAGCTTGTTGAAGGAAAAATCACCCGTCTGACGAGCTTCGGCGCTTTTGCCCGGCTTAACCTCCCCGGCGATCTGGAAGGTCTCATCCACATCTCCGAGCTCAGCGACCGCCGTGTGGAACATCCGAAGGAAGTGGTCAAAGTTGGTGACACTGTCACTATGCGAATCCTCAAAATTGAGGATGAGGACCACCGTATCGGACTGAGCATGCGCCGCGTAGATTCTCTCGCGTATGTTGACTCCGACTGGAAGTCCCTCGCCGCGGATTTTGACCTGACCCCCAGCGCGGAAGGCGCAACCATCGCCACCATGCTCGGCAAAGAAGCGCCTGCAGAAGCCGCTGAAAGTGCGGAAGAAGTCAAAGAAGCGGTTGAAGAAGCCGCCGAAAGCGCTGAGGAAGTCAAAGAGGCAGTTGAAGAAGCCGCTGAAAGCGCAGAGGACGTCAAAGAGGCAGTTGAAGAAGCTGCCGAAACAGTTGAACCAAAAGCTGACGAAGAACCCAAAGAAAACTAAGCAACCAACACTGAGAAGCGCCGGCACAGAAAAAACCGGCGCTTTTTGATGCCTATGCCATTTATACTCGACGCACATCAAGACCTCGCCTACAATATGACCGTTTACGGTCGCGATTACCGTCTGCCAAACGCCCAAACCCGCCTGCGCGACCTGCAGGCTGCTGGTGGAACTGAGCGGAGAGGCTCCCTGCTCGGCTTGCCTGAATACAACGCCGCTAATGTCGGGCTGGTATTCGGAACGCTCTTCGCCGCGCCAAAACGCCGATCCAGCCCGGATAGCGCGCCGGATGAAGCCTATGACACCCCCAGTGAAGCCCGCCGGATTTACTGGAAACAACTGGACTTCTACCATCATCTGGCAGAGACCCAATCCGATTCCTACCGCCTCGTGCTTACCCAGACGGAGCTCAAAAAACATCTCAGTCTCTGGCAGAGCCACGCCCAATCACTCAAACCAATTGGCATCATTCCCTTGATGGAAGGCGCTGAAGGTATCGTGGATTTGGATGAACTGCCCCGCTGGTGGGAACGCGGGCTCCGTATCATCGGTTTAGCCTGGGCTGGCAACCGCTTTTGCGGCGGCACCCGCGAACCCGGAGGGTTGACCTCCGATGGTAAGGACCTGATCCGCGCGATGGCAGAAATAGGGTTTGTGCTCGACCTTTCCCACATGGATGAACCTGCCGCGCTTACCTGCCTCGACCTCTACCCCGGAAAAATCATTGCCAGCCATGCCAATGCCGCAAAGCTGGTCAGAGGCTACAACACAAACCGTCTGCTCAGCGACGAAGTCATTGCTAAGTTGATTGCCCGCGGCGGATGTATCGGTGTAGCCCCGATTAACTCATTCCTCGACGCGAAATGGCGGGAAGAAGGCGGCAAAGAGGCTGTTTCCCTGCGGATGGTCGCCGAGCAGATCGATTACATCTGCCAGATAGCGGGCGATGTCCGTCATGTTGGCTTGGGGACCGATTTTGACGGCGGGCTTGGCGTTGAGGACGTGCCGGCAGAGATCGATACGATCGCCGATTTGCCGAAATTGTTCCCATTCCTTGAGGAATTGGGGTATGATTCAACAGAGATAGAAAGCATCGCGTCGGGGAATTTCCTCGATCTGATTCAATCCGCGTTGCCTGCTTAGGATGAAGGAATTCTATTGAGTCAACCAGACGTTTTGTTAGACCCTGACAATCCCCGGAAAACCGTAAAACCCGGCACTTTCCCTAAGTTCCAGGTACGCTTCGGCTTAACCGGATTATTGCTGGGTTTCTTGATCATGCTCATCGGTTTGCGCCCAGACCTCTTTGGCTTGGACCGCGGGCGCTACATTGGTTTCGTTCAGATTATCGTGATTCTTCTGGGGATCGGGCTGATGACACTCTCCGCGACCGGCATCCTCGTTGCCTTTTGGAACGGCGGTCCAAGAGCCCTCAGAGCGGATTTCGGCACGCGCATCATCGCCACCGGCTACGTTATCTGCGCTTTCACCGCCCTCGCTGATGCGTTTGGCTTTGGCACGAACCCGCTGCCTCACGTTCTTCTTGGCACGCTGCAGTCCCGCGGGGTCATGATTGGCATATTCCTCATCTGTGTGGGGCTTATTCTGGTCATCCGACCGCCAAAATACCTGCCCAAAGACCAGAAAAAGCGTAAGAATAAGCATTCCTGATCCTTATGCCAATTGATCTCAACCAGAATCTCCACCAAACACGTCTCAAGAACGGTCTGCGGGTGATGCTCAAAGAAATTCACACCGCGCCGGTAACGAGTACTTGGATTTGGTACGGGATCGGTTCGAGGAACGAATTGCCGGGCAAAACCGGGCTGAGTCATTGGGTGGAACACATGCAGTTCAAGGGCACCCAAAAATATAGCGGGGATGACATCGACGACCTGGTTTCACGAGTTGGCGGCTACGCGAACGCCTTCACCAGCGCGGATTGGACCACATATTTTGAGACCATGCCCTCGGCTCATCTGCGCTCCACACTTGCGCTCGAAGCAGACCGCATGGTGAACAGCCGCTTCGACCCGGCAGACGTTGAAACCGAGCGCACGGTCATCCTCTCCGAACGGGAAGGCTCCGAAAACTATCCCGAATTCCGCTTGGACGAATCCGTCCAGCAGCGCGCTTTCCGGGAACATCCCTACCGCAATGAAGTGCTCGGCTTCCGCGAAGACCTCATCCACCACACGCGGGACGACCTCTACGGGCATTACCACCGCTATTACCAGCCGTCCAATGCGATTTTGTGCGTTGCCGGGGATATCAACATACAAGCTGTTCTTGAGGACGTGGAAGCCCTTTTCGGCGAAATTCCTTCCGTGCCGCTGAGCCCCATCATCCCCAATCCCGAAAACACGCTTGAGCCCGGTGAGCGGATCGACATGGAAGGTCCGGGCGAGGCGCATTACCTTGAAATCGCCTGGCGCTGCCCTTCCGCCAGCGATCCGGATTTTTTCGCCTATGCCATCATCGAAAGCCTGTTGAGCGGTCCTTCTTCTCTCAACATGTTCGGCAGCGGCGGCATCAGCAACCGCACCTCACGCCTCTATCAGGCGCTGGTAGAGGAAGACCTCGCCGCCTCCATTTTTGGAGACCTTTCCGCCACCATCGACCCCGGCGTCTACAAAGTTTTTGCCACCATCCGTCCCGATGGAGACCCCCTCGCGGCGCTCAACGCCATCGATGAGCAGGTTCGGCTTCTCTGCGCCAGCGCGCTGAGCGCTACCGAAATTGAACGCGCCATCAAACAAGCCAGCGCGCTGTTCGCCTATGGCAGCGATAACATCACCAACCAGGGTTTTTGGATGGGTTACGCCAGTTCCTTCGCGGATTACCAGTGGGTTGCTGAGTACCTCCCCCGCCTGCGCGCTGTCACTCCCGACCAGGTTCTGAATGCCGCGCGTAAGTACCTGCGCGCGGATCAGCGCGTCGTGGGCATTTACCGCGCGACCAAACCCCAGGAGGCTCGATGAACAGCTCCATGCCCGACGCCAGCAATATCCTGCGCGCGGTTTGGGAGAACGGCACAACCCTGCTCGCTTACCCCAACCTGACCAGCCCAGCCGTTTATTTCACCGGTTACATGCAGCCCGGTGCCATTGCCGACAGCCCTGAGACGCGCGGCTTGGCGTCCTTCACCACCGACATGCTCATGACGGGCACAAAACAGCTCAACTTCCAGCAACTCCACGAAAAAATCGAAAGCATCGGCGCCTCACTTTCCATCGGCACCGGTCACCTCGCGACCACCTTTTTTGGACAGTGCCTGAGGGAAGACCTCGAAACCCTCTGGAGTCTGCTGGTGGAAATCGTTCGGGAACCTGATTTCGCTGAAAAGCATTTCAAGCGCGTCCGCAGCCAGATTTTAACCAGCATCGCCATCCAAAATCAGGACAGCACCGAAATGGCATCCCAAGCCTTCAACCGCGCGCTTTACAACGCGCACCCCTACGCCCATCCGAGTATTGGCTACGCGCAGACTGTTTCCGCCCTCCAAATCTCCCAGTTGGAAACCTTCCACGCGACCCACTACGGTCCCAGTGGCTTGGTGATGGCAGTCTGCGGGGGAATTGAGCCCGAAAGAGCGCGCGAAGCTTTCGCCAACACCCTTGGCGCCTGGCAAAACCAGCGTCAGGCTGCCCTGCGGGAGCTTCCGCCCTTCACACCTCCCCAAAAAGCCATCCGCGAACACATTCCCCTCGATGGAAAAAACCAAACCGACCTGGTCATCGGCGTTCCGGCGCCCAAGACCATCAGCCGCGACTTTCAGGTTTGCTCTTTGGGAAACGCCATCCTCGGCAAGTATGGCATGATGGGGCGCATCGGCAAAGCCGTGCGCGAAAAAGCCGGCTTGGCATATGAAGTTTCGAGCCACCTCGGCGCCGGCATCGGACCTACCGCCTGGACAGTCGCCGCAGGGGTCAACCCAGACAACCTCGACAAAGCCATCGCCCTGCTTTGCGCGGAACTATCGCGCTTCCGCGATGAACCGGTCACCGCCCAGGAACTGCAGGACGTCAAGACACAGGCATTGGGCAGGCTGCCCCTCTCGCTAGAAACCAACACGGGTATCGCCTCAATTTTGGTGAGCATCGAGCGCTACGGCTACGGGTTGGACCACCTGCGCCAGTTGCCTGCCATCATTGAAAGCGTCCGCATCGAAGAAATCCAGGCTGCCGTCCGGCGTTATTGGGAAATGGACAAACTGATTATCACCTCCGCGGGAAAGGCGCTCGTATGATTAAATGCGGCATCGACCTCTTGCGAATTTCCCGCCTGGCGGA
>ERZ795030.6049-NODE-6049-length-10780-cov-7.925408_pt1 | contig 10780 bp, 9 predicted proteins | sample MGYA00375122_ERZ795030 | MGnify/ENA primary metagenome ERZ795030 (study PRJEB30165, sample SAMN05720146) | activated sludge metagenome | isolation source: anaerobic digester from wastewater treatment plant | place: Japan | collected 2015-04-20 ...
TTCGAAGGCGTCGGCGAATATGCGGATTGGGACAATCAGCAATGTCTCGCGGCATACATTGAATATGCGCCGATAGATGGCAAGTGCGACCATTGCGCCGGGATCAAGGGGATGCCGCCCTGTCAAGCGAAGTGGGGCGAAAAGGCCTGCGCTGTTACCCTGGCATATCCGACGCTGGAATGGGTCAAGCGGTATGCGTTTTATTCTACGTTTCGCGCACCGGACCGCGCGACGCGCGATGCTTTATCCGCCTCGACGCTCGTGCGTGAGGCAGTAACTCAAGTATGTCCGCCTGGACATGGCTTTCATGCCGTTGCCGGCCGCAAAACCAATGACGCCGATTTGTTTCCGTTCGACCTGCGGTGGGAGGCGCTGCGATAATGCCGACGCTGACGCTGTATCCAAATGATGATGAGTCTGTTACCATGAGCCAGTACGGCTCTGGCACGGGGAATTACGGGCGCATCAATGAGACGACCCAGGATGACACGAACGGCGTAACCACCAGCAGCACCAGCGGGCAGGTGGATCTTTACGGGCTGCCCGATCCTTCGCAGGACGGGACGATCAATAGCGTAACGGTGCATTTTCGGTCCAAATGGGATTACACGGGCACGGTGATAAATCAATCTTATGCCACTCCGCAGGTGCGGATCGGCGGGACGACGTATTCGGCGACGGCACAGGCCCTCGGAAACACCTTCAAAGGCTATAGCCGAGCATGGTCCACCAACCCGAATACGGAATCTGCGTGGACATGGCAGAACATCAAAGATTTAATAGTGGGGCTGAGCCTGAAAGCCGGCACATACGGCGACACCAAAAACCCGACGATCGGCGCGGCGTATTGTTCGTGGCTGTATGTCATCGTGGATTACACGGAGCCGGTTGCGAATAAACTACCTATGAGCCTATTTTTTCAAGGAGTTCTATAAATGCCATTTATTAACACCGCCGTAACCGTAAGTCTCGTATGCTGGGACACAGTCAATAATGTCGGCAAGACAGGGGACGCCTCAAACATCACGTTGCGCGGAGTGCGCGACGGAACGCTGTTCACGCCGTCCGAGCCGTCCATTACACAGGTCGATTCCACCAATCTTCCGGGAGTGTATAAGGCATCGCTGACCGCTTCTGAAAATAATGGCACACTTTTGACGCTCGGCGGCAAGTCCAGCTCAACAGGGTGCGTCATTATTCCGGTATCGTGGAGTAATGAGCTGACCGGCGATGCGTTCGCACGTTTAGGGGCACCAGCCGGCGCGTCTGTGAGCGCGGATATTGCGGCCGTGAAATCCGATACCGGCGCAACGCTCGCCGACACGAACGAACTTCAGACGGACCTTACCAATGGTGGCCGCCTCGACCTGCTAGTTGATGACATCAAGGCCAAAACCGACAACCTGCCCGCGTCGCCAGCTGCGGTCGGCTCGGCGATGACTCTGACCTCTGCGTATGACGCGGCCAAGAGCGCGGCGTCGCAAGCCTCCGTGACAACTATTAACGGAATCGTGGACGATATTCTGGTTGACACAGGGACGACTTTACCGGCCACATTGACGGCCTTACCCGCTGCGATCTGGAACCACCTTTTGTCTGCCATGTCAACGGTTGGAAGCGTGGGGCTGCGACTGGCGCAATGGCTCACGATTATTCCGGATGACGCTACGGCATACGGCGCGACGGACCTGTCGATTTGTAACAATGCGCTTGTCCAACTCGGGAATGAGCCGTTGTTGAATTTGACGGACACAACCAAAAAAGCCGTCCGTCTCTGCGTTCAATTCTACGATCAGACAGTTGAAGAGGTCCTTCGAGCATACAACTGGAATTGCGCCACTGTGCGGGATACGTTGACAGTGGACGAAACAGCGCCGGAATGGGGCTATAATTACCGTTATGCGCTACCAGCCGATTGCCTCCGCGTGATTGGGTTTTCGAGCGCGAGCGTAAACTGGAAAATCGAAAACGGCTATATCCTGGCAGATACAGACGGTGGCGAAATATCCTATATCAAATTGATAACCGCTGCGGACATGGATGCATTGTTGAGAAGCGCTGTTTCTGCGCGCCTGGCCGCATATTTGGCCTTCCCTCTGACTAACAGCGCGACCGTGGCAAAGGCGATGTTTGATCTTTACAAAGAAAAACTGGCCGACGCGCACACGATGGACGCATTTGAAAACGGAACAGGCGAGCATCTGGCGTCTGATTCCTGGATTCACGCGAGGGGGCAATAATGAGGGTATCGCCTGCGTTAACAAATTTTACGGCCGGTGAATGGTCGCCGCAATTACTCGGCCAGATTGACCTGGAAGCGTACCCGAACGCATGCTCGCTGATGCGTAATTTTATTTGCCGGGTGCATGGCGGCGCCCAGAAGCGACCCGGGACAATCTTTGTTGGGGAGGTGAAGGACAGTTCCAGGGCTGTCCGGCTTATCCCGTTTCAGTATTCGACGGCGCAGGCATATGTCCTCGAAATGGGAGACTCCTATATCCGGTTTTTTAAGGATCGAGGGCAAATCGTCAATGGCGATGATTCCCCATACGAAATCGGGTCATGCTATTTGGAGGCAGATGTTGAGCGCGTTAAGTACGCGCAAGACAAAGACCTCATGTATTTATTCAACCAATATTATCCACCTCAAAAACTGACGCGCTATGATCATGACGATTGGGAAATGATCAACGCGCCGTTTGTCAACGGGCCTTATCTGCCACAAAAACGAGCGATTGAGATTGGCGCGAATTTACAAACCAATGGCGGTTTTGAAGAGGATACCGGGATAACCTCTATCGGGACGCCGGAATTTCAGGAGCGATCTTCGGTGAGAGTGTACGAGGGGACATATTCCCGGATGCTGGCGGGTTCTGCGGATTCGCAGGGATTTACCCTTCCGGCCTTTACGTCTGTCACGTCATCGGCCTATGTTGTCAGATTCCGCGTTTTCACGCGCGCTGGCAGCCTAACATTGCAGGTTAAGCAAGGCGATGAATCCGGCACCTATATGATCAATGAAGCCATCGAAGAAATCCCTGAGAATGAATGGTCTGAATTTTCCCGGTATTACACCGAGGCGGCCGGAGGGGCCACGGCGCAGATCGGGTTTTTAAGCGCAACCGAATCTCTGGATGACAATCTATGTCCGAATCCTGGTTTCGAGTCGGCAGTTGAATCCACCTGGTACAAGGTCGGCAGCCTCGGCACGGAATACTCATCCCGGTCAACGGCACAAAAAAAATCAGGCACATATTCATGGCGGTTCCATGGTGATGGTATCGGCAACCGCATGGGCGTCCGGTCGAACCCGTGGATTACAGAGACGGGCAAGGTCTATAAGGTTTCCTTCTGGGTTTATACCTCTGGCGGAAGCGTGCGTATGTCCATCCGGCGCGGGAACGACGCTGATTACACGCAAGTAGACTATGACAGCGTACCGGACAGTTCATGGACTCAATACACCTACTATTACAAGGAAACTGACGGCGGGGCGTCTTGCCATTTGATGTTCGATACAAAAGGGCTTGACTCTAGGTATGTGGATGACATTACCTTTCAGGAAGTAAAAACACTGTATTACATCGACAAAGTGGAAGTCTTAAAGGTCGATGCGATCACGATTACGCCGTCTGCGACAACCGGGACCGTTACGCTGACGGCATCTGATGATATTTTCCAGTCTGGGCATATCGGGGCGTTTTGGCAACTGACGCACGGGGAAACGACCGGATATGGCATTGTGTCGGGATACACGTCGGCAAAGGTGGTGTCAATCGATGTTATAGAACCGTTTGGTGCGACCACGGCAACGGCGGAATGGAGAGAGGGGGCCTGGTCGGCTGTCAACGGGTGGCCGTCTTGTGGGGCATTTTATGAGCAACGGCTTATGGCCGCGTCATCGTGGATTGATCAAGATGCTTTATGGGGGTCCAAGATGACGGAATATGAGGACTTCACGCCGGGCGTTTTGGACACGGACGCCGTTTCCTATAAACTGCAATCGGACATTATTCGTTGGTTGGCCCCGATGGGACAGCTTGTGGCCGGGACGGTCAACGCGGAATATCAGGTTGGTTCTCAATCGAGCGATGAGCCGATGACCCCAAAAAATATCAGGATGCTGACACGATCGCGCAAGGGGTCGGCCAGCCTTGACCCGATCAATCTTGGCAGTTCGATATTATTTGTCCAGCGGCGGGGCGACGCAGAGAACTACGGTAAACGATTGCGGGAACTGTCCTATAACTACATCAATGAATCGTTTGATGGGATAGATTTGACTCTGTTCGCTGAGCATATCACCGGCTCAGGGATCAAGCGCACGGCCTTTATGTCGTCTCCGTATCCGATTCTTTGGGCGGCAACCGCTGACGGCCGGTTAATTGCAATGACATATGAGCGCGAACAAAAGGTTATCGGCTGGCACTATCATCCGACGGAGGGGGTTGTTGAGGATTTATGCGTCGTCCCGGGCGAAAACCAAGACGACCTGTACCTTTTGGTGGCGCGAGAGGTTAATGGGGATACTAAAAAATATGTCGAGGTTCTGGCCGACTTCGACTTTGGCGACATTGAGGACGCGTTCTTCGTGGACTGCGGGCTGTCCTATGACGGAGAACCGACTGATGCGTTGGCGGGACTGGACCACCTGGAAGGCTGTGAAGTTGCGGTCCTGGCTGATGGGAAGGTGCATCCGAACTGCACGGTGTCGGGCGGCGAGATAACTCTGGATTATGAGGCGTCTAAGGTTCATGCGGGGTTGCCGTATGTGTCCGAGTTGGAGCCGTTTGATTTGCAGTCGGCAACAATGGAAGGCGTTGGGCAAGGGAAGGCGAAGCGCATTCACGGCGTCACGCTGTATCTGTATCAGTCCGGCGGCGGCGAGATCGGACAAGATGAGGACGCGACCGAAAGAATTTTCTACAAAGAAGAAGCCGAAGCCGGGGATGAGGCGTTGCCGTTATTTACAGGCCTCAAGGATGACTTCGGGTTTGCGGGGGATTGGGGGCTACGGGGGCTGGTCTATATCAAACACGATGACCCGTTGCCGTTTACTGTTCTTTCAATATTGCCGCGTTTCAGGGTGGAGGACCGTTAACAATGGATGTTGGGGCCGCAATAGCTTTGTCAAGTGGAGTGCTGGGGGTGGTGGCGATTATTTTTAGGATCTTCCCGAAAAAAGACACGCGCGGAGAGTGCGCTGCTCATTCTGGTATGGCGGAGCAAATCAGGGCAATGAACGCATGGCTGCGACGAGTGGAGGATAAGTTGGATAGAGTCATCGAGCGACGGCGACACGAACGCGCGGAGAGGGAAATATGACCGCACACAAAGAACTGGAATCAGACATATACCAAGTATTCGGCGGCCAGGATGATGAACAGATTTTTGCCCTGACGCTCTACGGCGAGGCGCGCGGCGAATCGCGCGAGGGCCGGATTGCTGTCGGGACCGTGATTCTGAATCGAGTTGACCGGCGCGGCTGGATGGGGCGAACAATCAAGGAAGTCTGCCTGAAGCCCTATCAATTCAGCTGTTTCCTCCCAGACGACCCGAACTTTAAAATCCTGCATTTGATCACGTTGGGTTGGGCGGCGAAGCTACAGCAGTCGCCTGTTTTGCGGGAATGCCTGGCAATCGCAAAGGGGATGATCAACGGGGAGATTCCGCGCGATGATCGGTTACTTGATGCGATCAATTACAAGGCGAGTGGCTGCCGTGCGGCGTGGGCGTCGAAAATGAGGCGCGTCATCAAGATCGGGAACCATGTATTTTATGCGGTGTCGTGATGAAATATCGGGCGGGTTATAAATATCAGCTTGTCGAAGACGTGACGGTTAGAACCGGTATTTATGGCCGGAACATTGAAACGGATTACATTTCACTATATGCAAACGGCGTTTTGATCATCCGCAAGGGTTATGCCTGGGACGGTCCCAGCGGGCCGACGATTGACACAAAAAACAGCATGCGGGCCGCGTTGGTGCATGACGCCGGTTATCAACTGATGAGGGAAGGGTATTTGCCACTTGAGTATAAAGGATATTTTGACGAACTGTTTTTTAATATTCTGCGAGAGGACGGCATGAGTTGGATACGGGCAATAATCTGGCTGCGGGCAGTCCAGGGATTCGGTAAACAGGCATCCTTGCCGGAGAATGACCGGCCAATATTGGAGGCCCCATGATCATCCTGGAACCGTTCCGCATTGAGCATTTCGACCGGATGCACATTAAACCCCAAACGTGGGCAAGTAAACAAGATCGTCAGATGATCGAAGCTTATGGGGCGTCTGGGCCGTCACTGTCCCTGATGGATGATGACCTGGTGATATGTTGCGGGGGCATATGCTGTGCCGCATGGAAGGGATTCGGGGAAGTGTGGCTTGTTCCGTCAATCTATGTCGATGCTTATCCGAAAAGCGTTTATGTCCAGACGCGGAAATTTATCCAAGATGCGATTGACAATATGGACCTGTACCGGGTGCAGGCGACAATCAAAGAATATGACAAAACGTCGATTCGCTGGATTGAGAAGTTGGGGTTTGTCCGCGAGGGGCTGATGTTGAAGTTTGGCCCAAACCAGGAAAATCAGTTTATGTATGCGAGGGTAAAATAGATGGCGCAAGCGGCGAATATCATTCAATATGTGCAGATCGGTTTCGGACGGCAGACGCAGGCATATGGCGCATGGTACGAGGGCGAACAGCAAGAGGACTACTATAAGACCCAAGCCGGCGCGACGCAGTGGGAAAAACAGAATCTTTACCGGGAGACGGAAGCGGCGGCGGAGCGCGATGTTCGCGCAGCCGGGGCGTTGCAGCTTGAGGCCAAAAACGCTCAATATGAAGTGGAAGCCGTTAAAAAGGCCGGGACGCATATCGAAAAACGCCATCAGGACGCCACGGACGCCGGGCTGGCGAAGGTCGCGGCGAAAATGGCTAAAGGCGGCGGCTCCCTTAATTACGGTTCCCCGATGGATTTTTTAAACAAAACGACCGATGAGCGGGCGTTGTCCTATGGCGTGACGAAATGGCAAAACGACGTGAACGTCTGGGCGGCCGAAAGAAAGGTTCAAGGGCTTCAGGACAAGGCCACCATCATGCTTGACCAGGCGGCATTACGGCGATGGCAGTATAGAAACGCGGCCTATGCGCTGGACTACCAGACGCTTTTATATAATAACGCTGCGAAGGAAGCAAAGAAGGCCGCGAAGTATAAAGAAATATCCCATTACATCGGGGCTTTTACTGATTCCCTGAATGTGATGTTCAAAAACGGCGGCAAAAATATGTTTGGTGATATGTTCGGCGGCGGCAAATCAGGCGGGGGTATGGATATATCATCAATGGGGAGCTTTGACGCAGGCGGGGCGGGGTCGATCGCATGAGAATTAACATTCCGAACAATAGCGGGGTCGGGCAGGTTCTTCAGCATCAGCTTGTTCCGGAGATCAACAACTTGGGTAAGGCGGTGGCCGGGGCTGTGCATGCGTCTCAGCAGCAGTACGCCTATAATAACCTGGCTGAATATGAGGACGGTCCAGACGGGTTGAAACGGCATGAATCCACGTACCATGAAACATATTGGCAAAAACAGAACGGGTCTGACCCGGATGCGGTGGCGAGGTACGAGGCCGGAATCAACAAAATGCAACAAGACTATGTCGCAAAGGTCCGAAAAGAATCCGGTGACATGGTGGCCGATATTATGTCTAAACGCGCGGAGCTGCGCGCAAGGAAATACATCGAAGATGCAGACCGGACGCAGGCCAAACTATTTTTCAACCGGACCGTAGAGGCCAACAAATTACGGGCGAGCCAGGCGGCCAAAGATCTCGCGCCGATGTTCTGGAATGCTCGAGTGATTGATCAAGCGTTTCTGGCGATTGATCAGGAGGTGGAAACCCAAAGGGGCGTGCTGGGGGATTACGCTGACGAAGTTAAGCGCATGAAGGGCGCAATAATAGTGGAGCATGGGCTTAAAGCGGCGTTGGCCGACCCGAATATGGCCCCGGCTGTATTACGCAAATTGAAGGAAGACCCTGAATATAAAGCGAAACTCTATGAACGAATCCCGATAGAGAAGATAAACGACATAGAGGCGGCCATGAAAAGCGCGGATGCATATATTCGCGCTCGGGAAGCGGATGATGAACGGGCGATTCGTAAAGCCGAAATGGACGCCAAAGAGGAATTAAGGCAACAGAGAGAGGCGACCGGAGCGGTCTTTGTCGAAAAATACGTTGCAGGGACGTTGACCGCGCGGGAAATCCTGAAATCCAACCTGGAAGCGACGGGCGAAAATTCGAAGAAATACTGGATTGAGCAAATCAAGGCGCAAAACGATAAGTATAAAAAAGCCGGTGACGAAGGCTTTAAAACCGATCCGGCGGTCAAAAGAGACGTTTATGTCAAAATCATTAACGACCCGGAAAGCATATCGGAATCAGACATTGCCGGGATGATCGGGGCCGGTTTGTCCAATGCGGACGGCAAGCAGTTGATTGACGAACGCCGGCGGCGGTTGGAAAAGGACCCTGCGAGGGCGGCAGCCGAACGAGCTGTCATCCAAAACTTCGGGCGCGACCGGAAAGCAGGCATATTTGGCGACGGGCAAGACGGTGACACGGAATACACGCGCCAAATTGAATCCTTTAAGCGGTGGTCAAAAGCGAATCCGGATCAAGACCCGTCGGAGTATTACGAAAAGGTGATGACGCCGGTTCGGGAGGCGCGGCTGTTTGGGCTGATCGATGCGGTACGTGACCCGAAACAGAGGCGGCAGGAGCTAGAAACGTCCGGCCAGATACCGAAGAGGAAAGCGCAGGTGGCAAAACCCATGACTGAAATGCCTCCGGCTGCGGCGCATAAGGGCCGGAAAATCCGAGATACTGAAACCGGAAAGCGATACGAATCAAACGGGAAAGAATGGATTGAGGTTCAATAATGGCGTTCGTGTTTGAGGATGATCAAAAGGCGACGGCTCCCGCGGCCGGGGCGGATGGTGGGCGCTTTGTATTTGAAGATGACGAACCGGCTGGGCCGGTGATCAGGCAGGGGAAAGACCCGTCTTTAATTGACCGCGTTTTCGATCTATTTGAAAACCCTGACAAAGAACGTGCAAAAGCCGTTCAAGCGTTGGTGGATGCCGAAGTATTCAATATTCGTCCGTCTGACGCGATGCGATACCGTGCGGCGATTGACGAAGGGGTAAAGCTCAATAAAAACGCAATTGCCGCATCACGTCGAACCGGTGTTATGGATCGAATCGGCCAAAGCTGGGACATTGGCGTCAAACAAGTCCAGGTCGGGCTATATGGCTCGGATGTCGTAATGAACAACAACGCGGAATCATTTAAAACCATGCAGGAAATACAATCAACGATGCCGGGCGAAGATGAAACCTTTATCCCCGAATCGAAGCTTGAATATGCCTTTTCTTCCGCTGCGAAAATGTCTCCAATGATGTTTCAGGTGATGAAGGAATCCGTCAAGAAGGGTATCCCTGCGGCAATGGGTGTCGGCGGCGCTGTGGCGTTGCTCGGACAGGCAGGCCCGCAAGCTTTGTTGCCGGAAGAGGCCGTCACGGTTCCGGTGGGCGCGGCAATCGGGTTTAAGGCAGGGGCTACCGGCGCCGCATTTACTGAGGCGTTGAAACTTGAAAGCGGGCTGGCCTTTTCGGAGTTCCTGATGCTGAAAGACGATCAGGGCAATCAGATTGACCCGAATATTGCGCGGGCGGCGGCGTTTGGTGTTGGTGCTATCAATGCCGGGCTGGAAGTGGCCCAAATAAAAACCCTGCTTAAAACGGTGCCGGGGCTTGATAAGCTGGTTGGCAAGGCCGTTATGGAAGCGGTTACCAGTAAAGCACTGAAAGACCGGCTGGCGTCCGTGGCGACCATGTACGCGGGAACGGTGGCGAAAGAAACCGCCCAGGAACTGGCGCAGGAATCTACAAATATCGTCATGGAGCATGTGGCGGCGAACGTCAATAACGCGATTAAAGGCACGGACATTAAAGCGTCGGACATGGAGGCTATTCTTGACCGGCTTTTTGCAACCGGGAAGGAGTCGGCAGCGGCGTTCTCTGTGATGGCATTGCCGGGCGCGAGTCTGCGGCTGTTGCCGCCGAGGAAAAAGCAGGCGGGCGGGAACGTGCCTGATGCCTCACCACGGGCCGATCAGGGCGCGGGCAAGGGCGTTGTGGATGCGCAGCCGGAAAAGGGTTTTCCTGTCATTCTGGGCGTCAACGAGGACGCTAACGGGGAGGTGTTCGGGTTCACGATGGCGGACCCGACAACGGGCGAGACGTTTGACGTGCCGGCGCTGAAGGCGGAGGATAAAGACACGGTGCGTTATGTGCCTGATATGTCGGCATTGGATACACAGGCGGATATTGACACGCAGATTGACCTGATTATTGAGGGTCAAGAGGATATTGACCAGATATCCGCTAAAATATTCCAGGATGACATTGACGAAACGGGTTTTGTGGAAGAAGCCTTTACCGACGCCGATGCCAAACCTGAAACCGTGCTTGACAGGGTGAAAGCGATAAATGACCGGATAGGAGAAAAGGGAAGTGTGGATATTGGCCCGCTGGTTGAGCTTGGCCGGTCGATCTGGGCGGAAGGGCACCAAACCATTGAGGCATTCACGGCAAGAGCAAAAGAGCTTCTTTCGGACGTCTGGGAAAAGGTACAATACCACATTCAGGCCGCCTGGGAGTCCGTCAAAGCGTTCAATGAATCGCTGGGTGAGCGCGGGTCTGTCTCT
>ERZ795030.6050-NODE-6050-length-10774-cov-3.882358_pt1 | contig 10774 bp, 7 predicted proteins | sample MGYA00375122_ERZ795030 | MGnify/ENA primary metagenome ERZ795030 (study PRJEB30165, sample SAMN05720146) | activated sludge metagenome | isolation source: anaerobic digester from wastewater treatment plant | place: Japan | collected 2015-04-20 ...
CTAATTGCCGAAGCAATGCAAAAGGTTAAAAAAGAGGGCGTTATAACAGTTGAAGAGGCAAAAGGAATTGATACAACCGTTGAAGTTGTTGAAGGAATGCAATTCGACCGTGGATATATTTCTCCATATTTCATAACTAACTCCGATAAAATGGAAGCAAACTTGGATAATCCTTTAATCTCGATTTATGACAAGAAAATCAGCACTATGAAGGATTTACTTCCAATTTTAGAGCCAGTTGCACAACAAGGAAAACCTCTTTTGATTATTGCAGAAGATATTGATGGTGAAGCACTTGCAACATTAGTAGTTAACCGTATTCGCGGAGCACTTAAAGTTGCTGCTGTCAAAGCTCCTGGATTTGGAGATCGCCGCAAAGAGATGTTAGAAGATATTGCTATCCTTACAGGTGGCGTTGTTATCAGCGAAGAAAAGGGTATGAAATTAGAAAACACAACCCTTGACATGTTAGGCAAAGCTGAAAAAATTACTGTTGATAAAGATAATACAACAATTGTCAACGGTGCAGGCGAAAAAGAACAAATTCAAGCAAGAGTTGCACAAATTCGTAAGCAGATTGAAACAACAACATCTGACTATGACCGCGAAAAACTACAAGAACGTTTGGCTAAATTAGCAGGTGGCGTCGCAGTTCTTTACATTGGTGCGGCTAGTGAAGTAGAGATGAAAGAAGCAAAAGACCGCGTTGACGATGCTCTACACGCAACACGCGCAGCTGTTGAAGAGGGAATTATCCCCGGCGGTGGTGTAGCATATATCAGAGCAATAAAAGAGCTTGAAGGCGTTGTTGGCGATACAACTGACGAAACCACAGGTATTTCAATTGTTCGTCGTGCAATCGAAGAACCTCTACGTCAAATAGTTGCTAATGCAGGCGAAGAGGGTGCAGTAATTGTACAAAAAGTTAAAGAGGGTAAAGACGATTTTGGATACAATGCACGTACAAACGAATACCAAAGCCTATTTAAAGCTGGTGTTATTGACCCAACTAAAGTAGCACGCGTTGCACTTATTAACTCTGCGTCAATAGCAGGAATGTTCTTAACCACAGAATGTGTAATTGCCGATGAGGTAGAAGAAAAACCAGCTATGCCTCCAATGGGCGGCGGAATGGGTGGCGGAATGGATATGATGTAATCCCAGTTCATTATTAAACTTAAATATATCTCAAAAGGGTTGCTCGAAAAAATAACGGGCAACCTTTTTTTCTGACTTGTTACACAAAAAGTGTCGCATTCACTATTTGAATTTGCAATTTATTCAACAGAAATTATTTACACGAAAAACTTTTTATTATAAAATAAAAAGCTTAAATTAAGGGCGGTTGTATATGAGGCATTCTCCGAATACTATCATGTGGCTGAATATATCAACAATTTTTGAAAACTAATTAAAACTAAAAAACATGAAAAAACTACTAATAACCACCCTTTTTCTAATCAGTCTGCAAGCGATAGCACAAGATTTCTGGATGCCATTAGAGCTCCCAAACCCAAATACTGGGTTTCATTGTATAAAGGGTTATGGCAAACATGAACTGCTTGCAGGCACTGGATTAGGTTTGTATAAGACGCTAGATAATGGAGAAACATGGATACTTACAGGTTTTGAGGGTAATGCCTCAATGATAGATGTTAACTACTCAAATGGGGACATTTTTATTGGCAACGCTTCAGGATTGTTTTATTCTAAAGATAGTGGAAACACATGGAGTGGCGAGATCTATCAAGAAGAGTACTATACCATATTACCCAAGTCCATGTTTCTGAGTAGAGAAAACAATATATTTATGGGCTACTGGGGAGGAATTATAAAGACAAACTATACTGGCACCGAAGTTGAGGAAGTTTATGATATAGGATGTCATTGTCCTATAACCTCCTTTACTCAGAATAGCGCAGGGGTTTTATTTGCTGGAACCATAAATTTTTATGAAAGCAATGCTGTCCTCTCCTCTGTTGACGGAGGAAATACGTGGGAAATGTGCTGGCCATGTGGTAATCATATTCAATCACTTGCAATAAACTCGTTAGACCATATCTTTGTGGGTACACGTTATGGTTTTTTGCGGTCAATCGATAACGGGAATACATGGGATATGAAGAAACCAGCAAACGTACAAGCTATAGTAATTGACCCTGACGATCAAATTTTTATAGGTTGTACATATGAATACGGTGGACCTGGGGGCGTATTCTACTCTAACGATCACGGCGACACATGGGAAAATATAAGCCAGGGCTTAACTAGTCTAAGAGTTAAAGAAATGGCTCTTTCTCCTAATGGTTATCTTTTCGTGGTTACCCGAAGTGATGAATACTCTTTATTTAGGACAATAGCCCCAATACCAACCAACATTCAAAGTATTGAAAAAAATAAGCAAATATTGGTTTCCCCAAATCCAGTTAATAATATGCTAACATTCAGTACGGAACAATCATTAGAAGGAAAAACAGCACAGATAAAAATATACAATATTGCAGGAGAAAAAGTTTTAGACAAAGAAATACAACTTACAAGTAATAATAGTTTAGATATATCTTATTTACAATCAGGCACATTTATTTTTCATTTACAATTAAGCAATCAAGTATTTACCAATAAATTTACAAAACTCTAATGTTTTCTTACTAAAAATTGAGTGCTTATAAACAACATACTAGCCAAAGCAATTTTTTTGATATAGAGATAGAGTGGCATGCCACTCTATCTTTTTTGTACGGTGTTGCATTTATTTTTGAGTTTTAATATAAAACATGTAATTTTGTCAGTTATAAAATCATTTTATGAATCGAGAAATATTAAGTGTTAAACAAAGGTTTGGAATTGTTGGAAACAGCCCCGGGATTGACCGTGCTATACAAACTGCACTGCAAGTAGCACCTACCGAAATGTCAGTTCTGATTGTGGGAGAAAGTGGCACAGGAAAAGAGTTTTTTCCAAAAATAATACATCAACACAGTATCCGAAAACACAAACAATATATTGCTGTCAACTGTGGCGCAATACCTGAAGGTACAATCGATTCTGAACTATTTGGACATGAGAAAGGAGCATTTACCGGAGCAATTGATGCGCGAAAAGGGTATTTTGAAGTAGCGGACGGAGGAACTATTTTCCTTGATGAAGTTGGAGAACTTCCAGCACAAACCCAAGTAAGACTTCTACGAATTTTAGAAACAGGCGAATATATACGTGTAGGCTCTTCTAAAGTACAAAAAACAGACACACGTATTGTTGCTGCCACAAACGTAAACCTTGAAAAAGCCGTCCAACAAGGAAAGTTCCGCGAAGACCTTTATTACAGACTTAATACGGTACCCATAAGGCTTCCGGCACTACGAGAAAGGAAGGAAGATATTTTTGCCCTGTTTACATTCTTTGCAAGTGAAACTGCTGACAAATATAAATTTGATCCCATAAGATTGACCCCCGAAGCACTTCATATGATTGAAAACTATCGTTGGCCCGGGAATATCAGACAACTAAAAAACGTTGTGGAGCAAATGTCAATTATTGAAAAGGAGAGACTACTAACTCCCGAAAAGTTAGCTAATTATCTCCCTGAGATAAACACTACAACCTTGCCAACCTTAAGTATACAAGGACGAGAACCTGAATCGCATACCGAACGTGAAATATTGTTCAAAATCCTGTTCGATATGAGGAAAGAGGTTCACGATCTTAGACAAATGGTTTACTCTATGCTTGACGGCAGAGAGCCAATCACAAAACCAACCTATGAGCCACAAGCTGAAATTTTTAATGCTCAAACAAGTAATCTGCCCGCTAAACCCATTGAGACGCCTATATTTCAACCAGCATCCCAGCCAGAGTCAATTATTCCAAAAGATTCGATAATTGAAGACACCTTAGAAGTCGAAGAAGAGTCGCTTTCATTAGTTGACAAGGAGAAAGAGTTGATACAAAAAGCTTTAGACAAACATAACGGTAAGCGTAAGCTTGCCGCTGAAGAGTTAGGAATTTCCGAAAGGACACTCTATAGAAAAATCAAAGAGTATGACATCAAGTAAGTGCTTATTTACTCCAATAATTACTTTTTTGTGTGCTGTTATGTTTTCTGCATGTACAGTAAACTACTCATTTACAGGGGCATCAATACCTATAGAGGCAAAAACTTTTCTTATAAAACCATTCTCAAACATGGCTCCTACTGTAAATCCACAATTGGCGCCACTGTTAAGCGAAAAACTTAATGACCAAATAATGTCTGCCACCTCGTTAATTAGTGCAAGAGTTGATGGCGACATGCAGTTTGAAGGCACCGTTGTTGGATACAGCATCTCGCCTGTCGCATTGCAGGGGGGAGAAGTTACTGTAGCAGCTAAAAACAGGCTTACAATTACGATAAAGGTAAAATTTCAAAACCGATATGAGCCAAAGAACGACTTTGAAACCAATTTCTCACAATATGAAGATTTCGACTCTGGTGTAGATTTGATATCAGTTGAGCAGACGTTAACAGAACAGATTGTCGAAAAGTTAGTAACAGATATATTTAACAAGGCATTCGTTAATTGGTAATCAGTTTATTACAAATATAGGAGCAAAACGCAAATGCAAACAGACCAATTTTTCAGCATTTTACAGAATCCTGACAATATCGAAAACGAATTTGTTTCAGACCTCGATACTGTTTTAGCTGAATATCCTTGGTTTCAGGCGGCACATCTGCTAATGGCTAAAACGTTGCATATACGCCACGATATCAGATTTAAAAACAGGCTTCATCTTGCAGCCACACATCTGCCCGACAGAGAAAAGCTTTACGAAACACTGCACTCTGTGGTAAGCTTATTAAATCAAAAGCAATCGCAATCAATAACAAGCCCTTCACATCCAACTGAAGCAGAGACATTAAAAGTAGAGACCCCTATTGTTGACAACTCCGTTGAAGCACGATTGAAAATTGCTGAAATCGAAGCATTTATAAAGGAGAACGATATGCTCTATTTCGATTTTGAAATTTTGCACACCTTTAAACCCGAAACAGTTAAAATTAGAAGCATTAACCCAATCGCAGAGCTTGAAAAAATGCCCCCGAAAAAAGTAGAAACAATCGACAAAAGTGAAAAACTCTCACAAAAAGAGCAGCAACTATCTTTAATCGATAAGTTTATAAAAGAACAGCCGAGAATAACCCCCAAACCGGTATCTGAACAGACCCCACAAATAGACATAAGCAAGGATTCCGTAACCGAAAAACATGAGTTTTTAACCGAGGCTTTAGCCAACATTTACATAAAACAGGGATTATTTGACAAAGCAATTGCAATTTATTCAAAATTAAGTTTGAAATATCCCGAAAAAAGTAGTTACTTTGCAATCCAGATTGAAAAAGTAAAACAGTCTATTAATAAAAAACAATAAAAGCATACTATTATGTACATTTTCGTAACCATACTTATTTTTATAGTTTGTATCCTACTAATTCTTATCGTGTTAGTACAGAACTCAAAAGGTGGAGGTTTAGCAGCAAACTTTACAGGCAACACTCAAACTATGGGCGTTCGCAAGACAGCCGATTTTCTTGAAAAGGCAACATGGACATTAGCAGGAATTTTCTTTGTTCTTTGTATTCTGTCAGTTGCTTCAATTCCAAAAACTGAGACAGAGTACAAATCAGCAATAGAAGATAAAGTACAAAATATTCAAACAACAAATCCAACTACACAGCCTACACTACCTGTACCAACAGAAAACAAGGATAATCCAAATTAGTTAGTTGAATATAATCAAGCATATAGCTGCCCAAAAGGCAGCTTTTTTTGTCAAAAAAATTAAGAGGTAATGACATATTTCAACTTTTGTCTTTCCAAATAACAGAATTTTAGCCAACTAATCCTCGACTACACATTGTTAATTGCTAATTGCAATTGTGAATTTCTTGTTGAAAACTCGTTTTCGAGAAACCTTCAATTATCGCTATCTTTGCACGGTATAATAATTTTCCTTATATTACAATATGACAGTCCCACAATACTCCGAAGATAGCATTAAAACGCTCGAATGGAACGAACATATCCGAAAACGTCCAGGTATGTATATCGGGAAGCTCGGTGACGGAACATCATACGACGATGGCATATACGTACTTATCAAAGAGGTCATCGACAACTCTATTGACGAATTTATGATGGGCTATGGCAAAACTATCGAAGTAGATATTAATGAAAACAGCGTTCGTGTTCGCGATTATGGACGAGGAATCCCCATCGGGAAACTTGTTGAAGTCTCCTCTAAAATGAACACAGGGGCAAAATACGATAGCTCGGTTTTTCAAAAGTCGGTTGGATTAAACGGAGTTGGTATCAAAGCAGTAAACGCACTTTCAACACAATTTGAGCTTACATCGTTCCGCGAAGGAGAGAAACGACATATTACCTATAGCGCAGGAGAGTTAACTTCTGATAGCGACATACAAGCAAGTAAAGATAAAAACGGCACCGAAGTTCTGTTTGTTGCCGACAACTCCCTCTTTAAAAACTATAGTTATAACTACGAGCATGTTGAAGCGTTACTACGAAACTACGCTTATTTAAATACAGGACTTACCTTGATATTCAACGGCACAAAGATCCAATCAAAAAATGGATTAGCCGATTTACTTGAAGAGAACATAAGCGAAGAAACTATTTATCCGATTATACACTTTAAGGGTAAAGATATAGAGCTTGCTTTAACCCACGTTCGTCAATATGGCGAAGATTATCATACCTTTGTAAATGGTCAAAATACCGTTCAAGGTGGAACACATCTTTTAGCTTTGCGTGAAGGGTTGGTAAAAACTATACGCGAGTTTTATAATAAAGATTACGATGCTAGCGATATCCGCCAAGGTATTGTAGCTGCTTTATCCATTCGCGTGCAAGAACCTATGTTTGAATCACAAACAAAAACCAAGCTTGGTTCAAAAGATATTGGTCCAGACGGTCCTTCGGTAAGAAACTTTGTTATAGATTTTGTAAAAGAAAATCTCGATAACTATTTGCATAAAAATCCTGAGGTTGCAGAAGAGCTGCAACAAAAAATACTCGGAGCAGAGCGCGAGCGTAAAGCAATGCAATCGATACGAAAGATAGCGCGAGAGAGAGCAAAAAAAGCTAGCCTAAATAACCGTAAACTACGTGATTGCCGTATCCACTACGGAGATAAAGACCCACTTAATGAAAAAACATCTATTTTCATTACCGAGGGCGATTCGGCAAGCGGATCAATTACAAAATCACGTGATGTTAACACTCAAGCTGTATTCAGCTTAAAAGGGAAACCGCTCAACACTTACGGCTTAACAAAAAAGATTGTTTACGAAAACGAAGAATTTAACCTTTTGCAATCGGCGCTTAACATAGAAGACTCGATAGATGACCTTAGATACAATAAGGTCATTATCGCCACAGATGCTGATGTTGACGGAATGCACATACGCCTACTACTTATTACCTTTTTCTTACAGTTTTTCCCCGATTTAATTCGGAATGGACACCTTTATATCCTGCAAACTCCCCTGTTCAGAGTCAGAAACAAACAGAAAACCATCTATTGTTACAACGACGAAGAGCGTCAGCGCGCAATTGCGGAATTGAAAGGAAAGCCAGAAATAACTCGCTTTAAAGGCCTTGGAGAGATATCTCCTGACGAATTTCGTGCCTTTATTGGAGACGATATCAAACTTGAACCGGTAACTATTAAAAAAGGCGACAAAATATCAGAACTGCTATCATTTTATATGGGGAAAAACACGCCTGACAGACAAGATTTTATTGTCGAAAACCTTCGAATTGAAGAAGATCTTCCTGAAGCAATATAATTTACAACTAAATTTTAATCTAAAGCATCAAGAATGTACGACGAAACCACTCAATATCTTGAAGATCCCGACTCAGAAAATCCCAACAAACCAACAGATTCGGTCGAACAAGATAAAACAACCAAGCTTACCGGCATGTATCAAAACTGGTTTTTGGATTATGCGTCGTATGTTATATTAGAGAGAGCTGTCCCATACTTAAACGATGGTCTAAAGCCCGTACAAAGGCGTATCTTACACGCCATGCGCCGTATGGAAGACGGCAGATACAACAAGGTCGCCAATATTATCGGGTCAACAATGCAGTTCCACCCTCACGGCGATGCCTCAATCGGTGACGCTTTGGTAACATTAGGGCAAAAAGAGCTACTAATTGACACACAAGGAAACTGGGGAAATATATTAACCGGTGATAGTGCGGCGGCACCTCGATATATAGAAGCTAGACTGAGTAAATTTGCACTTGACGTAGTTTTTAATCCCAAAACTACCGAGTGGAAACTATCTTATGATGGACGAAATGAAGAACCCATAACGCTTCCCGTTAAATTCCCATTGCTCTTAGAACAAGGTGTTGAAGGAATTGCAGTTGGCTTGGCATCGAAAATATTACCACATAACTTTAACGAACTGATAGATGCTAGTATAAAATATCTTAAAAATCAACCCTTTGAGCTATATCCAGATTTTTCAACAGGAGGTTTAATTGACGTATCAAAATACAACGATGGTTTAAGAGGCGGAACAGTTAAAGTAAGAGCAAAAATTGTAAAAGAGGATAACAGAACATTAAAAATAACTGAAATACCTTTTGGTGCCACCTCCGGCTCAATCATCGACTCAATTGTAAAAGCAAATGACAGTGGTAAAATTCGCATTAGAAAGGTTGACGACAATACAGCCGATAAAATCGAGATTTTAGTACATCTCACATCAGGAACCTCGCCAGACCAAACAATTGATGCACTGTACGCCTTTACCACATGCGAAAGCAGTATATCACCAAACTCGTGTGTTATATTCGACAACAAACCCCATTTTTTACCTGTAAGCGAGATACTTAAATACTCCGCCGACAGAACCCTAAACCTGCTGAAAGCAGAATTGGAAATACGGTTAGCAGAACTAAACGAGGATTGGCACCTGTCATCATTAGAAAAAATATTCTTCGAAGAACGTATTTACAGACTTTTGGAAAAAGATACTGATACCTGGGAGCAAGTAATTGAGGCTATCGACAGAGGTTTTGACCCGTTTCGTAATAGACTTAAACGTGAAATCACACACGACGATTTGCTTAAACTAACCGAAAAACCTGTCAGAAAAATATCGAAATTCGATATAAAAAAGGCTGACGAGCATATAAAAGACGTTGAGGTAGAAATCGATGAGGTGGAAAACAATTTAGTTCATATTGTTCCTTATACAATCCGTTGGTTTGAACAGATTGCAAAAAAATATGGCAAAGGACGCGAACGTAAAACCGAAATACGCAACTTTGAAACCATTGAAGCCACCGAGGTTGTTGCAAACAACGAAAAACTATACTGTAACTACAAAGAGGGCTTTATTGGAACAGGGTTAAAGAAAGACGAATATGTCTGCGATTGCTCTGATATTGACGACATTATTGCATTTTGCGCCGACGGCACATATAAAGTTGTTAAAGTTGATTCAAAAGTATTTATCGGAAAAGATATTATTCACGTTGATGTTTGGCGCAAAAGCGACAGCCGAACAACATACAACGCCATTTACCGCAATGGAATGGGAGGGACGTACTACGTTAAACGCTTTAATGTACGTAGTGTTAGCAGAAATACAGAGTATGATGTAACTATGGGCAAAAAAGGCTCTAAAATCTTGTATTTCACTGCAAATCCCAATGGAGAAGCCGAGGTGGTTAAAGTCTTTTTAAAACCAAAGTTAAAACTTAAAAAACTATCGTTCGAATTCGATTTTAGCACCCTTAGCATAAAAGGACGACAGGCAAGAGGAAATATCTTATCGAAAAATGAGATACATAAAATCCAACTTCAAGAAAAAGGAATATCAACATTAGGCGGACTTAAAACTTGGTTCGACCCTGCTGTAATGCGCTTAAACAACGATGGTAACGGCAACTATCTTGGAGAATTTAAGGGCGAAGACCGAATTATTGTTTTTTACAAAAACGGAAAATATATAACTACAAGCTTCGAACTCACAAATCGCTACGAAGACAATATCTGTTTGATTGAGAAATTCTCGCCAGATAAAATTTACTCATGTGTGTTTTACGATGCCGAGCTATCACTCTTTTATTTAAAACGTTTCTCTGCTGAATCCATAAACAAACCATCCTCTATTGTTGGCGAGCATGAGGATTCATATATTGTAATTATCAGCAGCCATCCACAAGCCGAGTTTAACATTAAATTTGGAGGAGATCATAAACATCGTCCGGACGAACAAGTGATTGCCGAAGAATTTATTGCTGTTAAGAGCGATAAAGCCAAAGGGAAGCGACTTTCAAACTACAAGATTGCCAAAATTACCGAAATTTCTGCACTTCTTCCGGAAATAGAAGATGAAGCTGATGATAACAGTGAAAATGGAGAAGATTCTGACAGTGGCGAGCCAATTCAATTAACTCTTGATTTATAATGTCGAGGGTTTATTTGATAGGATTTATGGGTACAGGTAAAACTTCCGTGGGTAAACGACTTGCCCGCAAAATGCGATGGTCGTTTGTCGATACCGATAATATCATAGAAAAGGAGTTAGGAATAACTGTTCAGGAAGTGTTTGACCAACTTGGCGAAGAGTGGTTTCGTGAATATGAACAAAAAGTTATTATCAAAACAACATCGTTTCAGAATACGGTTATTTCAACAGGAGGTGGAACACCATGTTTTTACAACAACATGGATACCATTATTA
>ERZ795030.6058-NODE-6058-length-10767-cov-7.523898_pt1 | contig 10767 bp, 9 predicted proteins | sample MGYA00375122_ERZ795030 | MGnify/ENA primary metagenome ERZ795030 (study PRJEB30165, sample SAMN05720146) | activated sludge metagenome | isolation source: anaerobic digester from wastewater treatment plant | place: Japan | collected 2015-04-20 ...
AAAGGCGGAGCTTGCGGATTTCGCGGCGCAAACCGCGCCCGCCCCGCGCGCCGCGGCCTCGGCCATCGTGCGCGAGGAGGCTCCGAAGCCCGTTTCAACGCACGCGCAACGCTTCGCCGTCGGGGACAGCGTGCTCGTCTACCCGAACCGGGAGATCGGCATCGTCTACGCCCCGGCCAACGAGAAGGGCGAGGTCGGCGTGCAGGTCAAGCGGCAGAAGAAACTCGTTTCGCACAGGCGGCTCAAGCTTTACATCGCGGCGGCGGAGCTGTATCCGGACGATTACGATTTTTCCATCGTCTTCGCCACCGTGGCCAACCGCAAGGCGCGGCATCTGATGGGCAAGCGGCATGTGGAGGATAACGTCGCGGTCGTCAAGCAGGGGCAGGAACAGGCAAATTCTGTGGAACCCGATGATTGATTGCGAGAAGAAAGCATGTTTGTTCCCCGGCTGATCCCCGATTGTTCGGGAACCGGCCGGGGTTCCTTATTCTTGTTTGGCTCCGACCTCATCCGCTAAGAAGGCGATCAGCTCCTCCGGTGTCGGAATATCCCTTTTGCAGGGGATTCTCTGCCGGCAGGCGTTAATCTCCGGATCGCGGTCGGCCGGCCTGCCGGGCATGGCGGGCTTGTTCCGTTTTCCGGCGTTTTGCCCGGATATGCTTTTTGCTCTTTGCGGGCGGAATTTATCCATGTCTGATCTCCGGCGCTCGTTTGTTCTATCAGCATACCACAGATTCGCGGAATGGTACAGTTTCAGGGACTAATTTTTTAAACCATGGAACTATACTTTTCGTACAGTTACAGGGATGAGCGGTGATACCCATGAAATTGAATCAGGCAGTCAGCGCGCGGCTTGCGCAGCTGTTAAAGCAGGAGAACATGACGCAGTATCAGCTTTATATGAAAAGCGGGGTACCCAAATCGACGATCGGCAACGTGATCAACTGTTCCTACGATTCCGTGAAGCTCCGCATCATCCACGAAATATGCCAGGGCATCGGTATCAGCGTTTCGGAATTTTTCCGCTCGCCTTTGTTCGATGAAAATAACCTCGAACCATAAACGCCGGCGTTTCGAGACGCCGGCGTTTATGCCGTTCGTATCAGTGGTTCGCGCGCTGCGCGGCGTCGAGCACGCAGTCTATGGCAAGCACCACCGCGAGGGCCAAAGGCTCGTTCACGCCGTCCGCGATATCCAGCTCGAAGCTGTCGCCCCAGCTCATCCACTGCTTGTGGATGTATACGACGGGGCTGCCGTTTTGGATGATCTCATAGTCGTGCGCGAAGAAGTCGCCCTCGACCTCCCAGCCGAGGCCGTCGATGCGGTATTTGTGCCGGAAGAAGGTGAACTCCTTGACGATCTCGGCGACCTGCACGCCGTTCACGAACACGAAAAACCGCGGCAGGAAACTGAACACCTTCTGCTGGATGAAGGCGACCTCGCGCCCCATAACGTCGCTCACGTGCAGCTTTTTGCCCCAGGAGAAAAGCTCCCCCTCGATAAAATAGCGGTCCGCGCCGAGCTCGTCCGTAACGTTGAATTTGTCCGCCCAGGAAAACACCTTCTGGCGCATGTATAGCTTCATATCGTCCGCCTCCCGTCTTTTCGGGCGCGCGCGCCCGTGTCTAAAAGTATAGCACGGCAAAGCGCGCGCGACAACGGCATTGGCTGAACGCCGTTTGTCGTATATAGTGACGGCGTCAAATCCAGGGGGCGTATATGGATATCCTCAACCTCGACCGCCTTCCCGAAGCTTTCGTCTGGCGCGACCCGACGAGGGCGTGTATCTCCACAAGTCCGGCGGCGCGAGGAAAGCGATCCGGCGCGGGGAGGAGCTTTCGGACTGGTGGAGCGATCCCAATCCGAATTAGCGCGCGCCCCTTCCACAAAAAACAGGGAAATGCATGCGCAGAAACAGTTGCTTTTGCGGCTGTTTTTGTTATACTTGTCTATCGTGGAAAGGAGGCTCGGTCGGCGACACATGCGCGGCAGCGCCGCGCGGCTCATGGTTCGGGCCGGTTCGGCCCGGTTTTTGTGCGGGCGCGCCCGCACGCGGGACCTGCGGAACGGATATCCGCACGTACTTGTTAAAAACATGAGAGTAGTAAAAGTAGAATGCCGCCAGGCTGGTTACTATATAGACTCAAACAAAACGACCGACGGATTGGATAAATAAAATGCGGGCAGCATTGCCCAAATATAAATAACACAATACAAGGCGTCATTGTTGATACAGGTACAATTGATTTTTTTATGAAAGAGGAAACCAAATGAAAAAACTGATTGTATTCACCCTTGTAGTGCTAATGCTCCTGACCGGCTGCGCGAAGCTCCGGACGGGAAAGGCGAACCCCGATGCGCAAACCTCCGGCAACTTCACCGACGAAATGAAGATTCCCTACGCCGAGGATATGAGCCCCGAGGATGGGGCGGACAGCGTCGAAAGGGCGGGGGATCACGAAAACAGCCCCTATTTCAGCAGCCTCGACTTCTACAACCTCGCGCCGAACGACACGCTGAGCATACTTACCCACTTCAAGACGCAGCAGCAGACCACCGAGTGGAGCTGCGGCGTCACGAGCGCGCTGATGGTCGTCAACTGGTACGGCAAGCTCGGCGATCTCAACGAAAGGACGCTGGCCGAGTTCCGTTCGAACGGCGGTGCCGAGCCGGGCGCGACCTCGCTCCGGCAGATCGTCGATATCTTCGAGGGCGTGGGCGGCTTTGACGTCTATTCGACCTTCGACTGCGCGGATACCGTATACGAGGTGTTCACGCTGGGCTTCATCCGGGAAACCCTCGCGCAGGGGACGCCCATACTCATCGGCTGGAACGACTGGGGCGGCCACTGGCAGGTCATCATCGGCTACGACACCATGGGCACCGAAACGGAGCAGGACGACGTGCTCATCGTGGCCGATCCCTACGATACGACCGACCACAACCAGGACGGCTACGGCGTATACGGCGCGGAGCGGTTCATCTACAACTTCACCTTCTATGATTTCTTCCCCGAGGAAGAGCTCAACGACATGGTGTTCGCGATCGCGACCCCCGCAGCGTAAAGGCAGGCATCGAAGCCGACCGGAGCCGCCTTTTCGCGCGGGCTTGGCAAGCGTATAAACCCCGCCCCGGCCGGACGCTTCTGCGTCCGGCCGGTTTATGTTGCGCGATTTCTTCTCGAATATCTGGATATTTTCTCCGTTTCGGTATACGATGATATCAATACGGCATGATTGCATACGGAAGGGGAAAACGTATATGGAATATCAGGTTCCCGCGCTGTCCGTCGTCTTTATGGGGATCGCCGCGCTCGCGGGCGTCGCAATCCCGATTTTGCTGTTCCTTTATTTTCGAAAGAGATATAAGGCCGACGCCCTGCCGTTCTTCATCGGCTGCGCCGTGTTCCTCGTGTTCGCTCTCATACTCGAGAGCCTCGCGCACAACTTGATCCTCGCCTCGCCCGCGGGCGCGAAGATACAGGCGGACCCCTGGCTTTTCGGCGCGTACGGAGGATTGATGGCGGGGCTTTTCGAGGAGGTCGGCAGGTTCCTCGCCTTTAAGAGCGTGCTCAAAAAGAAGCTCGGGCGCGACGTGAACGCGCTCATGTACGGCGCGGGGCACGGCGGCTTCGAGGTGCTCGCCGTACTGGGGCTTACGATGATCAGCAATCTGACGGTCGCCTCGATGATAAACCTGGGCATGACGGAGCAGCTCACCGCCAATGTGGCCGATCCCGCCGCGCTCGCGCAGATGCAGGCGCAGTTCGCGGCGCTCGCCTCCACGGCGCCCGCGATGTTCCTCGCAGGCGTCGTCGAGCGGTTCGCGGCTGTGGCGCTGCACCTCTCGTTCTCCGTGCTCGTGTGGTTCGCCGTCAAGCAAAAGGGTAAAACGTACCTGTTCCCGCTCGCGATACTGCTGCACGCGCTGGTCGATATGGCGGTGGTCGTGCTCGGCAGATCCGTTTCGAACGTATGGCTCATCGAAGGCGCGGTCTATGTCATGGCGGCGGCGTGCGCGCTCGTCGCCCTGGCCGTGTGGAAAAGGTGCGCCTCGCCGGAGGGGCCGCAGCCCGAGCCCGCCCCGCCGGAGGGGGCGTAAAAGCCGAGAAAATCCGCATAAAATGACCGTTGACAACTCCAGTCTAATGTTATAGACTAAGCTCAGTCGAAAACATTAGACTGGAGGTGCGTTATGGATCGCGACATCGCGCTGACCAACGCGGACGCGCGGCTCCTGGACCTCGTTTGGGACGCGCAGCCCGTCGCCTCGCCGGAGCTGTGCAGGCTCGCCGAGGAGAAGCTCGGCTGGAAGCGGACCACGACCTACACGGTCATCAGGCGCCTGTGCGAGAAGGGCTATCTCAGGAGCGAGGACGCCGTCGTGAGCGCGCTCGTAGACAGGGAGGAGGCAGGGCGCGCCGAGGGCATGCAGGTGCTCGCGCGCAGCTTCAAGGGCTCGCTCCCGGCGTTCCTCGCGGCGTTCCTCGCGGGCGGCAGCATCAGCGACGAGGACGCGGAAAAGATCGAGGCGCTCATCGCGCACTACAGGAGGAAAGGCTGATGGAAGCGCTTTTCCTCAGGCTGCTCAACATGAGCCTCGCTGCATCCTTTGTCGCCCTTGCGGTGATGCTGCTTCGCATGCTTCTCAAGCGCGCGCCCAAGTGGATTTCCTTTTCCCTCTGGGCGGCGGTGCTGTTTCGGCTCGTGTGTCCGGTAAGCTTTGCTTCGGTTCTCTCGCTGTTCGGCCGCGTCGGCAGGCTTGCGCCCAACGGCGCGCCGGAATACATCCCCGCCGACATCATATCCTACCCAAACCCCCTCGCGGGCCCCGCGGCAAACGCCGCGGCGGTTTCTGCGACGCCGGCCGCGCAGGCGGCGGCTTCTTCCGGTTTGGATACGGCAAGGCTTCTTCTGACCATCGGCGTGTGCCTCTGGCTCGCCGGAATCGCCGCCGTGCTCCTGTACAGCGTGGTTTCCTGCTGGAAGCTCGGCAGGAAGCTCTCGGACGCGACGCGCGCCGGGGGCAACGTCTACGAAACGGACGCCATCCAGACGCCCTTCGTGTTCGGCATCCTGCACCCGCGCGTCTATCTTCCCGTCGGCCTTCCGGAGCCGCAGAGGCGGTATGTCCTCCTGCACGAAAACGTGCACATCCGCCGCGGGGATTACATCATAAAGCCCGTGGCTCTGCTCGCGCTCGCCCTGCACTGGTTCAACCCCGTCGTCTGGCTCGCGTTCCGCCTGATGAACCTCGACCTCGAGATGAGCTGCGACGAGCGCGTCATACGCGACTTTACGCGCGAACAGACCGCGGATTACGGCGAGGCGCTGCTGCGCCTTCGCGCCAGGCGGCCGGTCCTCGCGGGCAGCCCGCTCGCCTTCAATGAGAACAGCACGGAAGGGCGCATCCGCAACGTGCTCAACTACAAGAAGCCCGCGTTCTGGGCGGTCCTGCTCGCCGTCGCCGCGGCGGCGGTCGCGTGCGTGTGCCTCGTTTCAAACCCGAAAAAGACGCAAGGGGAAGCGCTCGTCACGCCCGCGCAGACGCTCGGACAGACCCCGACATCCACGGCCGGGCAAAGCGTTTCGCCCGCCGTCGCAATACGGAAACCGGCCGACGGGGTCAGCCCGAGCCCGATCCGGACGGCGCTGTCTCCGCATGAAAAGAATCCGCTGGATCTCGGGTATTTGGGGTTCCAGGATGATCGCAGCGCGTACTACATTTCCTATTGGAGCCATTCAAGGAGTTATGAGGAAACCAGCGTGCTGAATCTCTCCGAAAAGCAGCGCGCGGAATTCATCGCGGAATTCAACGGCAGGTTTCTTGAAAGCATCGCTTCCATAGACGCTTATCTTGCGGCAAACGCGCCGGAGTTCCGCGAAAAGGTCGAAGCGCAGCGTCCCGTGCGCGTCGTCATAGACGATATGGGGTATCGCCGGGAGGCGCCGGAAAAGGAAGTCGTCCTGTATCCGGGCGAGTTCTATTGGCACGCGGATGAGCTTTATGTCTTCTCCCTGATCAATCCCGCCAAGTTCCACTGGCAGCACTACGGCCTCGCGTGGTATCTCATAGGCGTATGCGACCCGCACAGCGAATCGCTGTACATGCTCCAGGGAAGGGACGCCGCGCTTCTCGGCCCGTACGCCGATACCTTTTTCGCGCACGGCGGCAGCACGACGGACATGGACGGGGAGGATTTTCGCATCCTGCTCGACTCCGCCGCTTACGAATGCCTGTCGCAGGGCATGGGCTGGGGAAGCTTCTATGAATCCTTCCCGCTCAGCGAGATGGATTACTTCAATCAGATGAATGACGAAGGCGACGATATGAGCGTCACGATGGCGGCTTCCTTCACGGCCTGGCTCGCGGACGAGTACGGCTTCGACAGGGTCGTGTCCTATTGCGACGGACGGACGGATTTCGAGGGCGCTTACGGCGCGCCGTTCGCGGAGCTTTATGCCGGGTGGAGCGCGCACATACTGAAAACCTACGGCGATTGAACCGGCCGTTCGGCCGGATACCTCCACGAAGCCCGCGGGAAGGCAGTCCCGCGGGCTTTTCAGCGCGCCGCGATCCGCGGGTACGCGCCTGTATTTCCGGCCGAAGCTGTGTTATAATGGCAAAAACGACGTGCATTGCATTTCCAATCATCATGCGTAAAGGAAGAACAGCCATGCCGCACATCAGAAGCAAGTATCCCGCGCTCTACGCCTGCCTCGGGGCGATCGGGAGGGCCGCGTACCGCAAGCGCGTCCCGCTCAGGGCGTCCATCCGCAAGAGCGGGGAGCCCATTCTGTTTGCCGAGCTGAATGAGAGCGATTTCCGCCCCGCGCGCAATCCCGAGCCCTGGGGCAGGGAGTACGCCTGCGCGTGGCTCCGCCTCGAGGGCACGGTGCCGGACGATCTCGAGAAGCCGCAGCTCCTGATCCATAACAAGGGCGAGAGCCTGCTCTATACCGAAAACGGCGCTCCCTTCGACGGCGTCACCTTCCTCTGGACCAACGGGGATATGCCTCAATGCTCGGGCAAATACCGCGCGGCGGCGCTGCCGTACCGGCCGGGCGAAAGCTTCACGCTTTACGCGGACTGCGGTTTCAACGGCTTTATGCCCATGCAGTTCGACCAGGGCGTGTTCCGCGGCGCGTGGCTCGCCGAAGTCGATAAAGAGGCGCACGCGTATTATTACGACTTCCTCGCGCTGCTGCTGCTCGCGGGCTCCACGCAGGATACGGCGCTTCGGCGCGCGCTCGGGCACGCGCTCAAAGCCTCGTTCGCCGCGTTCAACAGGCATGGCGCGTCCAAGGCGCGCGAATCTCTCGCGCCCCATCTCGCGGCTCCTTCCGACGACCCGCTCGAATACACCGCCGTAGGCCACGGCCACCTCGACCTCGCGTGGCTCTGGCCCATCCGCGAAACCGTAAGAAAAGCCGCGCGCACGTATTCCATCGCGCTCGGCAACCTCGAAAGATATCCCTGGTACGTCTACGGCACGAGCCAGCCGCAGCAGCTTTTGTGGATGCGGGAGCACTATCCCTCCATTTACGAGCGGGTGCGCGGGGCCATACGCGCGGGCCGCATCGAGCCGCAGGGAGGCTTTTTCGCCGAGTGCGACACGAACCTGCCCTCGGGCGAGTCGATGATCCGCCAGACGCTCTACGGCAAGCGCGCCTGGCGCGAGATCTGCGATATGGACGCACGCATGTGCTGGCTGCCCGATACCTTCGGCTACAGCGGCAACCTCCCGCAGATATTGAAAAAGTGCGGCATGGACTATTTCTCAACCATCAAGCTTTCGTGGAATAAGGTCAACGTCTTTCCGTACCGCACGTTCCGCTGGCAGGGCATCGACGGCAGTTCCGTGCTCGTCCATATGCCGCCCGAGGGGGATTACAACAGCGCGGCGGGCGCGCAGAACCTGCTCGCCGGGAAGAAGCGCTATCCCGAACAGGAGCTGAACGCGGCGCTGCTCGTCTACGGCTCGGGCGACGGCGGCGGAGGCCCGGCCGAACGACATCTCGAGCTCGTCGCGCGCGAGCAAAGCCTCAAAGGCCTGCCGCGCGTCAGGCCGGGCAGGGCGATCGATTTCTTCGACGCGCTCGCGAAAAAGGATATCCCGCACGGCTACGCGGGCGAACTGTACCTTGAAACGCATCAGGGCACCTACACCACGCAGGGCAAGAACAAATACTACAACCGCCTGTGCGAGCGGCTGCTGCACGAAGCCGAGGCCGCCTCGGTGCTCGCGGGCGCGGATTACGCCTTCCCGCGCGCGGAGGTAGACGACCTCTGGCGGGAAGCGCTGCTCTACCAGTTCCACGACATCATACCCGGCTCGTCGATCGGCAGGGTCTATACGGAATCCGTCGCGCGCTATGAGAAGATGGCCGCGCGGCTCGAGGAGATCGTATCGGGCGCGCTCGCCCCGGCGAACGCCGCGGATTCACCCTTATGCGCGGTCAACCTGACCTCCTTCCCGCGCGAGGAATACGTCGAACACGAGGGCGAATGGTACCGCGCCTGCGTGCCGCCCTACGCCGCGCGCAGGCTCGAGCGTGCGCCGGGCGAAGCGCCCGAGCTTCGCGCCGTGAGGGACACGCTCTCGAACGGACTTTTGACGCTGACCTTCGGCAGCGGGGGAGAGATCATATCCTGCAAGGATGAGCATGGCCGCGAGCTCTCGGGCGGCTTCCTCAACCGCCTTACGCTCTATCAGGACCGCTTCGTCTACCCGTTCAACGCGTGGGACATCGAGCAGAAGTATTACAAGCGCCCCGCGCGCAATCTTCGCGCGCAATCAAGCGAAACTTTCATCGAGGGCACGCGCGCTGTGAAAAGGAGCGTCTATCGCTTCGGCAGGTCGAAGGCCGAGCAGGACGTGATCCTCGAGGCGGGCAGCTCCACCGTGCGCGTCGAGCTTCGCGTCGACTGGCGCGAAACGCTCCGGATGCTTCGCGCGGACTTCGCGCCGCGGGATTACGGCGATACGGCGCGGTTTGAAATCCAGTTCGGCGCCATCGAGCGCGCCACGACCGAAAGGGACAGCCTCGAGAAGGCGCAGTTCGAGGTCTGCGCGCATAAATACGTCGCCGTGCAGGGCGAGGCGGGCGGCTTCGCGCTGATGAACGAGTCCAAGTACGGCCACCGCGTCAAGAACGGGCGGATCAGCCTCAACCTGCTGCGCGCGCCGGTCTTCCCCGACCCGAAGGCGGACAGGGGAGCGCATAAGATCGTCTACGCCTTCTGCCCGTTCGAAAAGGACGATTTCCTAAGGCCCGTGCGCGAGGGCTACCGGCTCAACAACCCGCTGCGCATCGCGCTGCGCCCCGAGGCGGAAAGCCTCGTTTCCTGCGACGCGCCCAACGTCGTGGTCGAAACCGTCAAGCGCGCGGAGGACGGGGAAGGCGTGGCCCTTCGGCTCTACGAGGCGCTGGGGAAAGAAGCGCAAGCCCGCGTGACGACGGCGATTCCTTACGAGAGCGCGTATTGCGCCGACATGCTCGAGAACCCCGGGACTGATGCCGACCTGTCCTGCCTTCGCTTCACGCCCTACGAGGTCAAGACCATTCTGCTTCGCGGGGGTGCGCTCCTATGGAAATGAGGAATATTTCGCCGCGCCTGCAGCGCGTGTCCGTCGTGACGGCGGGCTTCGGGCAGAACATGCTGCTCACGTTCGTGTCGACCTTCCTGCTGCTGTATCTGACGCAGTACGCGGGCATCGGCAGGCAAGGGCTTATCGCCGTCGCCGCCATCATGTCGGCGGGCAAGGTGTTCGACGCGCTCAACGATCCGCTCATGGGCACGCTGGTCGATCGCACGCGCACGCGCTGGGGGAAGCTGAGGCCGTATATCCTGTTTTCCGCGCTGCCGGTCGCGTTCTTCTCGGCGATCCTGTTCTGCATCCCCGACGCGTCCGAGCTTGTCAAGCTCATTTTCTTCGGCGTCTGCTACGTTTTGTGGGACGTCGCCTACACCGCGTGTGACGTGCCCTTCTGGGGCCTCATCGGCGCGGCGTTTTCGGATAAGGGGGAGCGCGCGAAGGTCATTTCCTATGTGCGCGCGTTCGGGGCCATCGCTCTTGGCGTGGCGACGCTCGGCGCGCCCTGGCTCGCGAAGCTGCTGAGCTTCGCCCCCGAAACGACGGGCGCGGGCTGGAGCCGCGCGGCGATACTCGTGTGCGCCGTGGGCATGGGCATGTTCCTGCTCGCCTTTTTCAACACGCGCGAGGCGCGCGACTATGCGGACGAGCCCCAGGTGAGCCTGAAAACCTTGTTTTCGGCGTTCTTTAGCAACAAGCCGCTCTTTCTCGTGCTGCTCGGCTCGATACTCGGCTTCGGGCGCAGCGTCATACAGGCGGGCGGCGCGGTGTTCGCGGTCATCGCCTATGACGACGAGGGGACTTTCACGCTCATCGGCGGCGCGATCATCGCGGGCATGGCGCTCGCGTCCTTCCTCGCGCCGCTGCTGCTCAAAAAGGTCAAAGACAAGCCCGCCATGATATACAGCACTTTGTTCGCTTCGCTCGTGTACGCCGCCATGTACTTCGTCGGCTTTGAGAACGTCTTTGTCATGATGGGCATGATCTTCCTCACGGGGCTCACGCTCGGCGTATTTTCCGTCGTGCAGACCACCATGATCGCCGATTCCGTAGACGCCATGGAGCGCCGAACGGGCGTGCGCAGCGACGGTATCGCTTTCTCGAGCCTGACGTTCGTATCAAAGCTCATGGGCTCGCTCTCGGTGCTCGCCTTCGGCGCGGTGATC
>ERZ795030.6060-NODE-6060-length-10765-cov-5.168347_pt1 | contig 10765 bp, 10 predicted proteins | sample MGYA00375122_ERZ795030 | MGnify/ENA primary metagenome ERZ795030 (study PRJEB30165, sample SAMN05720146) | activated sludge metagenome | isolation source: anaerobic digester from wastewater treatment plant | place: Japan | collected 2015-04-20 ...
AAAAAAGCTGTTGCTTAGACAAATTGGAACTCGAATGAATTAGCCGCGAAAAATGTCCCGCCCATGCCTGCCCCAACAAAACCGCCCCCGCGAACTCCTGGGGATAATTTGTCGCCAAATAGGCCGCGTAATGAGCTCCCGTATTTTTTCCCGCGACATAGATTTTCTTGTCATTCACCGGGAATCTCTCCTGGACATCTTTTTTCACCTGTAACAACCATGTATCCAGATTGGTGGGCACATCGTCGCTTTCAACCCACACGCCTGCCGTCGAAAGGACAAACACCATGTTTTGATCCGCAATGCTTTTCCAGTAAGCAATCCCTTCCTCTCCCCCCACCCCTTCACTCGGAGCAACCATAATCATGGGATAGCTTCGATCTGCCCTGTAACCCCTCGGGGCATACAAGAAAACCGGATATTTATAATCCGAAATCGCCAAAAGACCGGACGGAAACGGATCCTGAACCGCCCTTTCCAAAACATCCTCGCTCACCAACTCTTGAGCGAACATCTTGAGAGGGCTCAGAAAAAAAACAGCAATTGCAAGGACAAAGACGGTTTTCTTTGTATTTGTCATAAGAACACCTTTGGTCTCGCGAGGGTTAAATGATGTAAGTGACTGAAAGTAAAGAGGTTGTTATTATAATGATTCGCCTTATGTTGTCAAGGGCATCCAGAGAGATAAATTTTCCTCTCCCTCAGTGTGAGCGGGTCGAGAAAACTCCACAATACCTCACGTTTTCTTCGGTCGGAAGCTAATGTATCTTTGGCTATATCAATAGGTTACGACGATCCAGACAGGGAACGTCCGTATCTTTTCCGGAATTACCGAGGGGTTAGTGTTTCTTTGTTTTCTTCCCAGAAATCGCGGTGGACGTGGTAGCGGTGGAGGCATCTACTCCTGTTGAAGGCGCCGGAGACTTATCCACAACCACCACAGGCCCCGCCGAGTTTTTTGCCGTCACGAGTTCGTAGATAATCTCGCCGGGTTTAACAAATCCGAGCTCTTCGCGCACAACCTTCTCAAGATACTCAATATCATTCTGGAGAAGATATTTTTCATCCGTGAGGGACTTGATTTGGGAATCAATTTCCTGAATTCGCTGTACCAGTCTCTCCTCTTCCTGTTTTAACTCGTGATACCTGGAAAAAGACCGCAGATAGATAAAAGAAAGTATCAGCCCTGCCGCCAACAGGATCGCGAGAAACAGAAAGACCTTTTTTAGCATGCTTTCCCAAGCTTAAGCCCCGCGTACACGGCTTTGGATCCCAGAGCCTCCTCGATGCGAAGCAATCGATTGTATTTACAAATCCTGTCCGTGCGGGAAGTTGACCCGGTTTTGATCTGACCCGTGCTAAGCGCCACCGCGAGATCCGCGATCGTCGTATCTTCGGTCTCACCACTGCGGTGGCTCATGACAGCCGTGTAACCGTGTTGGTGCGCCATGCGGACAGCCTCAATCGTTTCCGTGAGTGTTCCGATCTGATTGACCTTAATTAAAATAGAATTGGCCGTTTTTTTCTCAATCCCCATCGCGAGCCGCTTCGTATTAGTCACAAAAAGATCGTCTCCCACGAGTTGAACCTTGGCCCCGATCCGATCCGTCAGTTTTTTCCACCCATCCCAGTCATTCTCGGCCAAACCATCCTCGATCGAAAAAATCGGGTATTTGCCCGCGAGCGCTTCATAAAAATTCACCATATCCTCGGCAGATTTTACGGGTTGGGCCTCCGCGCACAGAACGTATTTCCCGGGATTCTGATTCCCGCCCAATTTGTCCTGCCCGTAAAAACTCGAACTGGCCGGATCAAGAGCGATTTTAACGTCTGTTCCCGCCTTATAGCCGGCTTTTTCAATCGCTTCCATAATCACGTCCAGCGCCTCATGATTAGACTTAAGATCCGGGGCGAATCCCCCTTCATCCCCAACCGATGTCGACAGCTTCTTGGCATGAAGAATTTTTTTCAGGTTATGAAACACTTCCGCCCCCATCCGTAAAGCGTCCCGAAACGTCGGAGCGCCAAAAGGCATGATCATGAACTCCTGAAGGTCAACATTGTTGTCCGCGTGAACTCCGCCGTTAATGATATTCATCATCGGTACCGGCAAGAGGTTCGCCGAAGGGCCGCCGATTAATTCATAAAGAGGCATCTTTCTCGAAACACAAGTCGCGTGAGCGCAGGCAAGCGAAACTCCCAGAATCGCGTTTGCTCCCAGCCGCGCCTTATTCGGAGTTCCGTCGAGTTCTATCATCCGCTTGTCAATTCCCGATTGATCCGAAGCGTCTTTTCCCTTCAGCTCCCGGGCAATTTCCGTGTTCACGTGTTCCACGGCCTTGAGAACTCCCTTGCCAAGATAACGCGCCTTATCGCCGTCACGAAGTTCTACCGCTTCATGTTCTCCCGTGGAAGCACCGCTGGGGACAGCCGCACGGCCAAGAACCCCGTCTTGTAAAACCACGTCCACTTCAACCGTCGGGTTACCCCGGGAATCAAGAATTTCTCGCGCGTTAACGTTCACAATCGTCGTATTTGCCATTGGATGCTCCTTTATTGTTGGGATTGCCAGAGAAAAAAAGACAATACTTCAGATGCTTTTCCCGATCCGTCACACAACACCCGACAGATCCTTCTCTTCCAAAGGGAAAGAGTTTTTCCTTCTAACGGGGAAGACGTCCGAAACAGGCGGTGATTATAACAAATCCCGCAGAGGTGTCTACAGTGAGAAACTTAGCGGGCGCTCACTTTTCCTTCTAACACAAGGTTAAGCGCTTCCGGATAAACGTCATATTCAGTTTCATGGATTCGAGTTTCAAGCGTTTCAAACGTGTCGCCGGAAAGGACCGGGACTTTTTTCTGGAGGATCACCGTTCCGGTATCCACTCCCGCATCGACAAAGTGGACCGTCACACCCGTTTCTTTGACCCTGGCGTTCCACGCGTCCCTGATGGCGTGGCTCCCGGGGAAATCCGGGAGAAATGAGGGATGTATGTTAACGAGACGGCCGTAATATTTTCGAACAAATCCTTCCGTCAGAATCCGCATAAACCCGCAGAGGCAGACGAGATCTATCTTGTGCCGATCGAGACATTCGGACAAAGCTTCGTCAAAAGATTCCCGGCTATCGTAATCCCCGTGAGAAATCACAACCGAAGGCACCCCAAACTCCAGGGCCCGCCCCAGCGCCTTCACGTCCGGTTTGTTTGAAATCACAAGCGCCGCTTCAGCCCTCCGAATTTCTCCTTTTTTAATTCGCCGGATCAAATTGGCCATATTCGATCCGTTTCCCGAAACAAGAAAAGCCAACCTTTTCATATCCATTCACCTTCTTAAAGATTCACAAGACATCCGACGCTAGGATTCGGAAAGCACGCGCTTGCGGTTTTTCCCGCTGACGAGAATGACCACTTCTCCCTTTCGGGGCCGACTCTCAACGTCCCGCACAAGCGCGGACAACCGTCCACGCAACCGTTCTTCAAATTTTTTGGTCATTTCGCGCGCGACGACCGCCTCCCGATCCCCAAAAACTTCAAACATATCCCTGAGCGCCGAGGGAAGTCGATACGGCGATTCAAAAAAGATAAGCGTCTCTTCCCGATCCGCGACTTCGGCAAGCCGCTTCTTTCGGCTGGCACTTTTATTCGGCAAAAAACCCAGGAATGAAAACTCATCCACCGCGAGCCCGCTGGCCACTAGCGCCGTCAACACGGCCGAAGGTCCCGGCAAAACCTCAAACGGCACACCTTCGCGAATTGCCTCTCGAACCAGCGTGAAACCGGGATCCGAAATCGACGGCATTCCACCATCCGTCACAACCGCCACGCGCTTCCCCTGCCGAACTTGCGCGAGAATTTCGTGGACACGGATTTCAGGACTGTGCTCATGATAACTGAGAAACTGCTTCTCCGGAATCTCGTAATGCTTCAGAATTTTGACCGTCTCACGCGTGTCTTCACAGGCGATAAAATCCGCCGCCCTCAAAACCTCAAGGGCCCGGATCGTAATATCGCCAAGGTTCCCGATGGGAGTCGCAACAAAACTCAACATATCAAAAGGTTTAACATTTCGTAATGCCTTGAGCCTTCATCGCTTACCGTTCTCTTTGGATCACGTAATCCGCCAGCTCACAAAGACTATTTTTAAATTCAGATTCCGGAAATGGCGCCAACGCCTGTTTTGCCTGACGAATAAAACCCTGGGCTTTTTCCAACGAATAATCCAGCGCTCCGCTTTTCTGGAGAAGCTTTTTCAACATGGGGAAACGCTTCGCGTGATTACGCGCGTGCAGAATACGGACGACTTTGTCGCGATCTGAAGAAGCAAGACAGTGGATAACAGGTAATGTATAGACCCCTTCTTCAAGATCGGCCCCGAGTGTTTTCCCGAATTCACTTTCCCGACCCGTAAAATCCAGGTAATCATCGATGATCTGGAAAGCCATCCCGAACGCATGCCCGTACCTGCCAAGGGCATCCACTCGTGTTTCGTCCATTCCCCAAATGAGCGCTCCGGTTTGTAATGAGCAGGCAAGCAGGGAAGCTGTTTTTTTTCCTAAAATTTCAAAGTGCGTTGATTCGCTCAAATTAATATTATTCTTTTCACTCAGCTCCTGGACTTCCCCTTCACAAATCTCACCGGCCGTTTTCAAAAAAAGCGGAATGATGCGTTCGTTTCCGTGACGAAAAATCGTGACAACGGCCTTGTCATGAAAAAAATCACCGGCCAAAACCGCCGTCTGAGGCCCCCACTTCACGTGAAGCGATGGCAGCCCTCTTCGAATCGGGGCGGAATCAATGATGTCATCGTGAATCAGCGTGGCAGCGTGAAAAATCTCGGTCGCGGCCGCAAGATAGACTTCCGAGGTCTCCTGACGCTCGGAAATCACTTCAGCTGCCGGCGCCAAAGAACGGGCCATTCCTCCGCCTAAAAATACCAGCGCCGGGCGGAGCAGTTTTCCGTGTTTGGAAAAAAAATACTGCACCACGTCTTCAATTTGCCGGCTCGGGGTGCGGAGCGTTTCTTTGATCACCGCGGGAACTCGCTGAATCCCCGCCGCAATCGGCGCGTAAATTGTTTCGAGGGTCAAGGTGGTCTTCATGGTCCGGGTATTATAACGGAAAAAGGAAATCTATCCCCTGCTATTTCAAGGCCTCGGCCAGCTTTCTAAACTGCCCTGTGGCAAGTTCTTCTCCCCGCGCATTCAAAGCGAAACCAAGCTGGGCGAAAATCGATTCGAGTTCCATCCGGTTTTTTTTCGGTTTCCAATATTTCAAAAGAAGCGCTAAAAGGGTTTTTCGCCGCTCGCTAAAAGCAATCCGGATTATTTCAGGCAAGGATTCATCTTCCGTCAAACCTTCGTCCGGAACAAACGTGTAGCGAATCACCCTCGATGTAACCTCAGGCGCGGGGAGAAAACATTTCGGGGAGACATCAAACAGGGTTTCGGTGTTTCCAAAAATCGAGGCGGAAACGCTCAACCGACCGTAATCCGGGGTCCCGGGCTTTGCCGTCATCCTCGCCGCCACTTCTTTCTGGAGCATCAAAACGGCAGAGTGAAAACAGGCGCGATGCGCGATCAAATGGAAAAGGATGGGCGTTGAGATGTAATAGGGAAGATTGCTGACCACCTTGAACCCGGATTTTGTCAACGACATCTTTTCCCTGAAATCGTGGAGAGCCTCGGGCTCCCTTCCTCTGATCATTTCGGACAAGTCACACTCGAGAATGTCCCGGTTCACAATCGACAGTTGTCCGGGAAAGGCTGGCACAATTTCATTTTGAAGGATTTCAACAAATCTTTTATCTTTTTCTATCGCCAATACCGGATGCCCACGTGATAGCAGTTCAACGGTCAAGGAACCCAGCCCTGGCCCAATTTCTAGAACCGGTTCTGCTTTGTCAAGCCCAAGACCATCCACAATCTTTCGCACCATATTCGGGTCCATCAAAAGATGCTGGCCGAGATGTCCACGAACCCGAATATGATATTTTTTCAGAATCTCCACCTGGCTCAGCATCGGGAGATCTTCTCCCATCGGGGTAATTGATCATGGCGCATCATGACCATCAGCTCCTATTGAGAACCAGAGTTTCAGCGAGTTTGAGCGCGGCCATCATTGAAGAAGGGTCCGCCTTCCCCTGATATGCGATATCATAGGCCGTTCCATGATCCGGAGAAGTTCGGATATAGGGAAGACCAAGGGTCATATTCACGCCATCATGAAAATGAATCATTTTGAAAGGCCCTAACGCCTGATCATGATACATGGTGATCAAAGCATCAAACGCGCCGCGGCGGGCAGAATAAAAAATCTGGTCGGAAGGGTAGGGCCCTGACGCAAGTATTCCTTTTCTTTGGGCGCGTCTGATCGCGGGACTAATAACAGTAATTTCCTCCCCGCCGCCACACTCTTTCCCGTGCGGATTAAAGGCACAGACCGCGATTTTGGGATTTTTTATTTTAAAGTCATTTTTAAGCGCGTCCGCCGTCAAAATAATTTTTTCGAAAATGAGGTCTGAGGAAAGAAGGCCGCTCACTCTTTTAAGCGGAACATGAATGGTCGCAAGGGTCAATTTCAGACTGGCGCCGACGAACATCATCGCATAATGTTTCACGCCAGCGGCTTGAGCGAAAAATTCCGTGTGTCCCACAAATCCCTTTTGGGCTAATCGGGCCGAAACCTTGTTGATCGGAGCGGTCACAATCGCCTGGACACTCCCCTCCTTCGCAAGGTCAGAGGCAATTGAAATAGCGCGGATTGCCATTTGACCATTGGCGACGGTTTCTCGCGATTTATCGAACTTCGCGCCCCCAATGTCCCAAAAATAAACAATCCCCTTCTGCAAAACACGACCATCGGAAGGAAATCTTTGGAAAGAGGAATCAAGACTCGTCTGTTTATTAAGAAAGGAAAAAACCGCCTGGGAGCCAATCACTACATATCGGCATCGGGGGCCACGCTTGAGCCGTTTCAGGCACTTCACAACAACTTCCGGGCCAATCCCGCCCGGATCCCCCATCGTGATGGCAATAACCGGTGCCCGGACCGCAGTTGCCGGATGACGCAGAAGCTGATGTTTCGTCATCCCCGTACCTCCCATCCGGTTTCAGCGTATTGAGATATAGGCCGCCCGCTTCAACTGTTCCGTCCATTCTTTGAAGCGCTCATTACTTTTGGCCCGAAAAAGATACCCGGAAATCTGCTCCCTCGATTCCTCAAATGTCACCTGGCGGGCATCTTCTTTTTCTTCAATTCGGAAAATGTGAAATCCAATGGGGGATTCGACAATATCCGTCAACTGTCCCTGGGGCGTAGAAAAGATCGCTTCATCCACCGATTCGATCATCGACCCTTTCTCGATCCAGTCCGCCGGTTTTTCTTGCCGGGCCCTGGAATCCTCAGAATATTTCCTGACCAGATCGTCAAAATTATCTCCCTGCTTGATCTTTAAATAAAACGACTTGATTTTGTCTCTGGCCGCCTCATCCATCGTCCCTTGTTCCCGGGATTCGGCGCTTTTCCTGACCGTAAGGGACTTGATCTTGACGCGAGCAGTCCGCTGAAACTTTTCAGGGTTTTCTTTGTAAAAGCTTTCAATCTCCGCGGGCGAAATAACAACGCGGGAACGAATTTGAATATCCTGAAGTCTCCGGATCATCAGTTGTTTTTTGATTTTCTCCCGGAGAGCTTTCATCGTCATCCCCTCTCTCTCCAACATACTGTTAATTTCATCGTACCCTTCCATTCTCTTGCCGAGGTCTTCCAGTTCGCGATCAATCTCATCTTCCGTAATCACGATCTCCTGCGACACCGCCTCCTGATAAACGAGATGATCTTCAATCAATTGATTTAAAATCTTCTGCCGCGCCTCTTTTACAAAATCGACAAGCTCATCCCCGCTGTATTGTTCTTTGTAGTCTTCGTAAAGGGGCCGCAAAATCGAGTCCAGCTCGGATTGGGTAATAATCTCGTCATTCACCACCGCGATCACCCGATCAAGAAGCTCTTCCTGGGCACCACCCAGCGGGACTCCGAGGGAAGCAAACAAACATAGGATAAGCAGAAACTTTTTCATAGTACGCTCATTATACAACAGTTTAGAAGCCGTTCCTAGTAAGCGAAAAATTCATTTTTTAAGTTACTTTCACTTAAGAAGACTGAGTTTCTGGTTCCGGGTTGCCGGATCGGTGTTCTTCCACCGCTTTTTTAAGCATTCTGCAGTAAAGATCGAACCCGACAGCATGAATAAATCCGCTTTGTTCATGTCCGAGCAAATTCCCGGCTCCCCGTATTTCAAGATCTTCCATAGCAATTTTAAATCCCGAGCCAAGCTCAATAAATCGCTCAATCGCGGCAAGCCGTTTTGCCGCGTCTGGAGTCATTGAGCCACGGGGTGTCAGGAAATAAGCGTAGGCCTGTCTCATTTCCTTAAATCGTCCCACCCTGCCACGAAGCTGGTATAAATCCGCCAGTCCGAAGCAGTCCGCGCGATTGACGATCAAAGTGTTCGCATTGGGGATATCAATCCCCGCCTCGATGATGTTGGTCGAAATTAAACAGTGGATTGCTCCCTTCATAAATTGTTTCATCACCTTTTCAAGCATTTCAACCGGCATCTGCCCATGGGCGATTCCAAATTGAATATTCGGTAAAATTTTTCTGAGTTTTTCATGCACTTTTTCGATGTTCTCAACACGGTTATGCACAAAATAAACCTGCCCCCCTCGCTCTACTTCCCGTTCGATCGCCTGCCGAATCACTAAATCGTGGGATTCCGTTACGAAGGTCTTGATGGGAAGCCTGTTCCGGGGAGGGGTGTCGATGACCGACATATCACGAACACCGAGAAGCGCCATGTGAAGCGTCCTCGGAATAGGGGTTGCGGTAAGCGTCAATACGTCAATCTGCGAACGCATTTTTTTGAGAGATTCCTTGTGGCGAACTCCAAATCTTTGCTCTTCATCAATGACCACAAGTCCTAGTTCTTTAAATTTAATGTCCCCGGACAGAAGTCGGTGGGTACCCACCACAATATCAGTCGCGCCTGTTTTGAGAGAGCGAACCACGGCCTTCTGTTCCGAAGGGCTTTGAAACCTCGAAAGAATCTCCACGGTCACAGGGAACGTTTTGACCCGATTTTTAAGTAAAATGTAGTGCTGTTCCGCAAGAATGGTGGTCGGAACAAGAAACGCAACCTGTTTTCCCCCCGTGACTGCCTTGAACGCGGAGCGAATCGCGACCTCAGTTTTTCCGTATCCCACATCTCCACAAAGGAGCCGATCCATCGGCTTTGAGGATTCCATATCACGTTTCACCTCGTCGATAGCCCGCTTCTGGCCTTCGGTTTCATCAAACGGGAATTCGTCTTCAAAGATTTTTTGCCACTCATGATCCCGGGGAAACGCGAACCCTTGCTGCACATTGCGACGCGCCTGGAGTTCAAGAAGATCGCCCGCCACTTTGTGCAGGGCATTGCGAGTACGCTGTTTGATCCGCTCCCATTCTTTGGTGTTCAGCCGGGTGAGTTTAGGGGCGGCCGAGGACCCGCCGATATAGCGCTCGATCGGCTCTTTCATGGAAAGATAAAGGATCTCGCCCTCAGCGTATTCAATCGCAAAACATCGTTCTTTTTTTCCTTCCAACCGGATCATTTTGCTTCCGAGAAACCTTCCGATCCCGTAGTGGAAGTGCACAACAAAATCACCTCGGTGAAGTTCGCCCATTCCGGTGACAGGCTCAAAAGCTCCAAACTTTTCTTCCAGTCTTCGCACCTTCCGCTCATAGTGTCCCGAAAGTGGGATCAAAAACACTTCCTCAAAAAGGGTAAAACTTTTTCCTTCCGGTGGAGAAAAGTCGCGAATTTGGTAGAGGGTGTTTCCGCGGAAGTCAAGACGCACAGGCATCCGGTAAGTCACCGGATAAACATCAACCGTTCCTCCCCGGATAGAATATTCTCCGGGAAGCTCCACAAGATTTTTTCGAACATAGCGAAGCTCCTGGAGAGTTGATTCCAGGTCCTCAAACCGGATTGTTTCACCTGTCTTAAAATGTTTAATGTTCATTTTCTAATGGGGACTTGCTTTTTAAAACCGTTACCGCCAGCGCGATTCCATCAAAAAACTTTTTCGATTAATGTCTTTCGTCAAAATCTCAAGACGCCCGATTAAACCTGATATTCATTTTTGATTCACAAAAAGCAACACCGATGTATCGCGTCTCGGGCCAAATAACTGGGCGTTTTCACAAAAGGGATTATAGAACAGCGCTCAAAGAGCGGCACATGTTTTTCATATTTTCAATTGTCACGAAAATTGAACTCTATGAGGTGTTTTATGGTAAGACGATTTTTCGAGGGAAATTAAAAAAACACACGCTGGCAGGCAACCCATCCAGACAGCGACTTGAGTAAAGCCGCCGTTTTTGATCCGTTCCTCATCCACAAGCCAATCTATCCGGCTCTAAAAAACTGCTCTTTTCAGAAACGAGACTTACTTTTTTTGCTTAAAACAGTTAGCCATGCGCTCTACCGCGGAATAAATCTCTTTCTCGGAAACGGCATAACTTAACCGGATGTGCTCAGCGCTACCAAAAGGTTCTCCGGGAATCACGGCAACGTGAGCTTCTTCAAGAAGTCGTTTGGAAACTTCAAACGCGGAAAGACCCGTCTTTTTGATGTTCACGAAAAGGTAGAAGGCCCCGCCGGGTTTTGTCGTCGTAAAACAGTCAATTTTTCCCAGGAGCGACAGGAAAAGGTCGCGCCG
>ERZ795030.6061-NODE-6061-length-10763-cov-10.844135_pt1 | contig 10763 bp, 8 predicted proteins | sample MGYA00375122_ERZ795030 | MGnify/ENA primary metagenome ERZ795030 (study PRJEB30165, sample SAMN05720146) | activated sludge metagenome | isolation source: anaerobic digester from wastewater treatment plant | place: Japan | collected 2015-04-20 ...
GGGCGTGTTTATGTATCCACAAACTCTAAGGTACTTTTTCAATGGCTCAGGCAGATGTTGTATTGATTCTTCGGTAAAAGTTTCAACCTTATAACCTTTGTTCCTTTCAATAAATTCGGATTTATCTTTTATAAAAACCCTTTTCATATTGGTGCAACTTGAAAAGATCAATAATACTGATAATACCGATAGTATTCTTTTCATTTCAAATTCAGTTTGTTGCTTTTCTTTCTATTTGATTTTTTAAATCAAGTAAAACTCCGATATATTCATTTGGTAAGTCTGCATGTATATTATGAGCAGATTTAAAACCTCCAACATATTTACCATTAGGCAATAAATCAAAAACTTTTTGTGCATCTGTTTTGTCCATTGCAGCGAGTAAAATTCCGTTCTCATCGTAATAACTAGGCGCATTCATTTCATTAGGTGCCACGTGCATCACAAGGGTAGGCGACTGAATATTTTTTAAAATTTCTTCTTGGTTAAATCCTGCAAACCAGGAAAAGTCATAAAATCTTACTCCAAACCTCAAATCATAATTACCGGTTCCATCTTGCATATTAGCATTTAATGCATAGATAGAATTTATTCCCGACTTGGGCGGATAGTACCATATTTTCGGAATTTTTCCGGATTACTCGCACTTTTGAAAAGGGAGCTTCCGAATCCATAGGCCAAAAAAACCAGTAGAAAAAAAGCCCCGATTGTTCGAGCATTAAAAATTGTAACTGAATTGTTATTACTTTTCATGTGTTCGTATTGTTTCTATTAAAGGCTATATATTCCATGATTTATAAAGTACTGATAATCGCAACACAATAACCCTATTCATTATGCTTATTGCCTTCACACATCTAGGTTTGTACCAACACAAAAGTAGTTGTCTTACCTATATGTTTGAAAGAAAATGAATTACGTTTTTGCTAAGATTTTAATGGGGTTGTTCAGATGCCGTTGGTTGATTCAATGCTTATTTGAGGTATTCCTTCATCGTGTTGGAATACATATTCCCGTAATGTTCCACATTGTAAACCGTGGCGTGTGAGCCTATTGTTTGACGAGCGAGTTTGTAGTAGAGATCGCTCAAAGAGATATCCGGAGTTTCGTCAATCGCCTCTTGAAACGCACGGGTAAAACCGTTCGATAGCCATATCCCCATTTCGGGGTCTTTCATGTCGGCTTTGGACGATTCGTAGGCATTGGCAGCCGTCATGAACAAAGCGCCCGGAATGCCGGTACATGCTTCACCGATGGAACCGGAATAACAGGCATCCATAACGAACAGGATTTTCCGGTAACGCCGTTCCTCATTCATTGCCTGCAAGATGTCGCGCACCTGATAACCATAAACCGACCTATCAGAACCCCACGCCAATTGATTTCGACTCCCGTGACCGCACCAGAAAACGATCACATTGTCGTTCCTCACAAGAGATAAACAGTACGATGCGAAAGCATAAAAATCATTAAAACAAAGTACTCAAATCAACGAATTTCTACAGGTCGTAGATTCGACAGAATTGGTATTAATTTAATCTGGTAGCTAATAGCAAAATCTTAAATTTATAATCAAGGAAATGAAACAGGCGATTTTCTCAATACGATTTCGTGTTGGTTTTGATTTTTTGTAGCTCCCAAAATGCTTTCAGATACTTATTCAAACGCTTCAAGTCTCGTTCGTTTAAATTTTTAAAGCGGGTTATATCCAAATTATCGAGCAAGTCGTTTATTTTAACTTCGACTGCTATCGGATTTTGAGCGATTCGATTTACAAACGTTTCATAATCTTCTTCCGATTTCATTGTGACACAACGCAACACAGAAATTACTTCATCCGAAAAACCTTCTTTTTCGAGCATTTCAAATGTCCATTCGCTGTCTTCCACCACATCGTGCAGCACACCGCAAATCTTCTCCACTTCACTTTTCCCCCGTTCCATAACTCGCAAGGGGTGTAGGATATAATTTGCTCCAGCTTTGTCTTTCTGACCCTTGTGCGCGGCCTCTGCTATTTCTATTGCTCTTTTTATGGTGGACATTGTATTTTTTCTTCCCATTCACGAGCTAAATTTACTACATTCGTAAATATAAAACCGACTAAACTAACGGGAAGAGTTTCTACCCCTCTGAACCGAACTGAAAAACTCAGCAAAAAACAAAGCCTGGTATTTTACGGCATTATTCCAATAGGGCCAATCGTGTTTCCCCGGTCTTGAGATAAAGTCGTGGGGAATATTTCTGTATAACAACTCATTATGAAGTTTTACATTGACACTGTAAAAGAAATCTTCCGTCCCGCAATCAATGATGATTTTTATACTGTTTGGAGTCAACAAGTGCAACTGATTCATTACAGTGTGTTTTTCCCAATTATCGGGATATTCACTTTGTTTTCCAAGTACTTTGCTCATTTCCCAGTTATTCGGAAAAGGACGAATATCTACTCCTCCGCTCATGCTTCCGCAAGCCCCGAACACATCCTGATGACGGAAGCCTAAAAACAAACCGCCGTGGCCGCCCATGCTCAAACCGGATATAGCTCTTCCGCCACGTTCGGCTATGGTTCTGTAATTTTTATCTACCCATTGAATCAGTTCTTTCGACACAAAGGTTTCATATTTCCGGGTGCTGTCTACCGGACTGTCGAAATACCAACTGGAAAATCCGCCATCGGGACACACTATGATGAATTGATGCAGGTCTGCAAGAGCACTCGTCGAAGGAATGGTGGTCCAGCTTGTATAATTACCGCTATACCCGTGAAGAAGATAAAATACGGGATACGATTTACCTGAATCGTAAGAGTCAGGGAGAATAACAACGACTTTAATATTTTTCTTCATACTTGGGCTATAAACCTGAAGGGTATCTGTTTTTGAAGAAAAAGCATAATGACTTGCAAAAAACAGACAAAAAATAAAAACGATCGACTTTTTCATTTTCCTACTTATTAAATATTGAAACAAAATCTTCTTCCGATTCCTTAGTAACGCAACGCAACACAAAAATCACCACCGGTATTTCACGAACTTATTGCCGCTTCACGATCTTCTTACCGCTTTGGATGTAGATACCTGCAGGAAGTGACTTGAAGTCATTGCCTACATAGCGACCGAGAATATCGTAAATGGGAGATGTATCCGCCTTACCGGCATCATCCATGATAAGGTCAACACCTGTTGGATCTTGCGGCCCTCCCAGACCGCGTGCAAAACCGGCATAGGCATGCTTACGGTACCAGTCGAGTGTCCAGATCCCTACAGGGGTGTTTGCACGCCAGCCGCTGTTCGTTGGAGAGTCGGTCGCACACCACTGGCAGATACCCCATTGCTGGTCAGCGGGAATGATCTCCAAATACTTTTTAATGATCCATTCGTAAAGGTCTGCCATGCGCTGATGCATCGCTTCCGTCATATTGGCTGTCGGCACGTTATTACCGCTGGCATCGACCATACCCATATCCAATTCGGTGATGCGGACCAGCTTGCCGGAAGCCGCCATTAGCCTGAAACTGTTCTCTATGGCTCTCTTTTTGTTATTCTGGGTGGTCTCGTTCATATAGCACGATATGTGCATCTGTGAGCCTATACCGTCTATTCGTGTGACACCGTCGGCCTCCCAACGCTCTATCCATTTGATCAGCGATTTCAGTTTGCCGTTGTTGTCCCAGTCACTTTCCAGATTGTAATCATTCACAAACAACGTCAATTTACCATCGTCACCACCTTTTGATTCCATAGATTTGGCGTAATGCAGACGGGCAAGGCGTACTGCCTGACGTACGTACTCAAGGTCACCCATGTGATCCTGCCAGAAGAAATCGGCATCATTGCCGCTGTAATGGTGAAGGTCGTAAACGCCATCACCGTCGGAGTCTCCTCCTGAAATAGCCTCGTTGACCACGTCCCAAGCTTTCACCTTACCGCCGCAGGCATTCATCATACCGCCAATCCATCGGTCCATGGCATAGACCAGCGTGTCATGCTTGACCTTATCGGACAATGGGATGCTCTGAGGCAGTTGAACATATTGGTAGTCTCTTGTAATAGTAGGCGTAACAGTACCTTCTTCGCTGCCGTAGCGTCTCCATGCAAACGATGAAGCATCGGTTCCATCGAAATCGCCGTTTCTAACACGTTCCACACCATTTATCTTGAAACTGACATTGTCGAAATAGTAATTGTTGGCTCCGGCAAATTCGCTGAGATTGAACGCAATTGACTGTCCGGAATTGGTGAATGTTCCTTTTTTGGTCACCGTCTTCCATTCTGTCGTGAAATTGACATCGCCGATTGCCTGCCAATGTACGTAACTTCCCGGATCATTATGTATTTGAGTTGAAGCCTTAGCTGCATTGTCTGCACGCACTTCGGCAGAGAACTCATAGGTGTCGCCCGAACTGAAACTGCCCGGCTTAATCCAGATCTGATTATCCCATACATTCTCATTCTTTGCAGTGGCATTCATTATCAGACAGGTACGGGTAGCCTTCTTTCCCTCCACGGACTTTTCGAACTTAATGTTCTTGATCCAGATGTCACCGACAAAGTGTCCGTGCTGGAAAAGCAGAAAGCTGTTGTTGACAGTGCTGTTGTAGTTGATGACCACATCCCTCCATTCCGATGTGAAGGGTATTGTCGCAGTTGGTCCGCCGCCCCAATCCCCAAGTTTGGTGTGGATATTGCCGGATGCCGAACCTTTAAGGGTGATGGTCATTTTGTAGGTCACGCCCGCCTCAGTCGGAATATTGTCCATAACTATGTACTGAACATCCCAATTGTTGGTAGTACGTCTCGTGGTATGCACCAGAAGGCCGTCACTGACAAAAGAGGTGGTATAACCAAACTCCGTTTTATTGGAGGACCAGCCGATGCTCTTTTCCTGCGTGAAGTCCTTTGACTTTAACACCGCCCACACAGTGGTGTCACTGCCTTCAATAGGCAGCGGATCCAAATCCTTGATCAAACCGTTCAAATAACCTACAGGCTGTTGTGCATGCCATGCCAGCGTATGTCCGTAAATATTTAAACCGGCTGCCGATGCGGTATTGACGAAATTGATCACTGTGTTGAAATTCATTGAGCCGTCATTTCTCACACAGCTTGCCATCTTCATCTCATTACCTGTAACGGTCTCGGTAAAATAACCGTTTACAACAGCCCTGACGGTAGCATTGTTCAGGTAATCGTTGCCGCCTATGGCAAGTCCCAACTTGAAGTTGGGATACTTTTCATAGTCAATATATTGCTTGAGCGGCAGATAATGCTTCAGGTACCCGTAATTCGCTTCATCAGCCGGATTTCCGGTCAAGTAGTTCTGCGCACCTGCTGTCATCGTAAAGCACGCGACTAAAACAAATAGAAGGAACCTCGGTTTCATATCGTTTAGATTAAACTAGTAACTGGTGTATTTAAAAAAGTCTATATCTACAAATCCTTTGTCTTCGATGGTGTTGTAATTGTATATACCCACACGATCGCCGCGGTAGCTGCCCCAGGTGAGTCTAGTGAATACATTCAGCGGAATAAAATTTTTCCCGTCCAAACTGTACGAATAGGTATTCACTCCCCTTACATCCCAGGACGATTGCAGCCAAATGTTTTTTTGCTCAACGGGAGACACGATTGAATCTTTTCCGTTAACGGTGTACACCAGGTTTTTTATCCCTTTTTCCTGTTTTATCCCCAGCGTGCTGTGGCTTGTGGTCGAGAAATGCGTTAATCCGGCACATTGACCGTCGGCCGTTTTGCTTATATCCATTTTAACCGTTACCACATTGGCTTTTGAGCGTATACTGCGTTGGGTAATGGTGTTACCGGCGCGCAGAAGTATGTTGGTGTTATCTTCGGGCCGGATCGGACGGTAGGCATAAAGCCGCAAGAAGCCTTTTCTTTCGGTCAGCGACCACTTATCGGCCCGTGGCTGGTAGTTCCATTCCCATTGGGGCAACAGCTTTTTGCCCGAAAAATCATCGTCTGTTTGAATCTTCGTTTTACTATGACTTGGCAGGTTGGGTTTCTCGGCAGTCCATACCATATTGCCAATGGTGTCTTGCCCGACTTGGCCGATGATCGGCCAGCCTTCCACCCAATGGACGGGCAATAAACTGGCAACCCTGCCTTCCCAGGCGCCTGTGCCGTGGTGCGTGAAAAACCACCAACTACCGTCGTCCAAACCTATCAATCCGCCCTGATTGGGCTCCCTGTCTTTGGAACTGTTTACGTGGTTCAATTGTTTTACTTCGTAAGGCCCGTAAATATTTCTCGAGCGTTGCATCATCGTAACCCGGCCCTCGTGGTTTACTTCGCTAAAGAAATGATAATATACCCCGTCGATTTTGTACAATTTGTTCGCCTCGCTTCCGCTTGCCTGGTATATGATGGTATCGGATTCCATAATCAGGCTTTTACCGTCGGGCGTCATTTTGAAAAGGTGAATATTGTAGTTTTTACCGTTTTTGGGGTCGTAACCAAAGTTGGTGGTAACCAAATAAAGTTGTCCGTCGTCGTCGCAAAACGAACAGCAATCGTTCCAGCCACTCACTTTCCATAGTTGGTGCAATGGTTCCCACGGACCGGCCGGATCGGTGGCCGAACTCATAAAGAGGCCGTCGTCGGGCGTACCGAAATAAACCCAAAACTTATCTTTATAATAACGGATGGAACCGGCCCAGATACCTTTGCCGTAGCAATTCATCCTGTCCCAGTTGAGTTCGGGGCTGATGGTGGCAAGGTCGTTTACCACATGACCGATCATTTCCCAATTCACCAGGTCTTTGGAATGAAGCACCAGCATACCCGGCGACATCTGCATGGTGGACGAAATGGCGTAGAAATCATCGCCCACCCGGATGGCGTCGATATCGCTTATATCGGCCGGAATAACCGGGTTAACGTAGGTTCCGTCTCCCTGATCGCCCCATTGCTCGCCAAAGGGGGTAAAGCCAACGAGGCTGAAAAGCGGAATAAACAACAGAGTTGAAAATACTTTTTTCATCTGGCCGGTTCTTAATACATATTCCATTCCCAAACTCCTTTAACGCCCCCGGTAATATTGATTCGTAAATAGCGTGCCTTGATATTCAAGTGGTCCGTATGCGGCGATTTCATTATAAGATCGCTGTGCCCCCCGCAGGTTGCCCACGAAGTTCCGTCGTTGGAGTATTCGAGCAGATAGGAATGTCCGGCGGTCGGTCTTACAAAATACACCTCACTTCGCTTTATTGTTTGTTTTTTGCCCAAATCCGCCACAAGCCAACAGGCCGTATCTTCGGGAGCAGACATCCAACGCGAACCGTTGGCGCCGTCGAATGCAAACCAAGCCACAAACGACTCCACCCTGTTCAATGTAAAATCTTGTTGCGGTCTAATCTTTAAGTCGGCACGAACACTCGATGCCTCAGCTTTTTTTACAAGCTTCTTCGGATCGGTTTTAATGTTGCGCAATGCGCCCACTCCGGTCATGGTGAGATCAACCGGACGGATAGAACCGTCTGCATTGAACTCCAGCTTATTTACATAGGTTTGACGATTGGTGCTGCCCCGCCCGAATTCCAGGTAAGCAAGATAATAATCATCGGTTCCGGGCACATTAAAAACACAACCGTGGCCGGGACCGAAAATCTGCCGTTCGTAATCGGTCATGCAAACAACATCCTGGTCTTTGGGCGGAAAATCAAATGGGCCCAATGGCGAAACTTTACTCGTAACGTAAGAATAAGTGTATTTTTCGTCGCCTCCGATGGTGTATAAATAATAGTAAATGCCTTTGCGTTTAAAAAAGATCGGGCCCTCGGAGTATTCCGTGCGCGGGGTGGGAATGGTGATGATGTTTGTATCGACCGTAACCATGTCGGGGCCGAGTTTAGCCGCTCTGCGACTTTGCCAGAAGAGATAGGCCTGCTGATCGTCGTCGATAAAAACTTCGGCATCGATGCCCGCCGGTCTCCTCGGCGCTTCCGATTTCAACAGCGTATATGCCGAATAAGGTTTAATAAAAGTGTCGGGGCCGGCTGCCAATTTAAAAGGACCCTCCGGCGAGTCGGCAACGGCAGCGTACATATATTCGTTTACCGTGGGATAAATATAGTATTTGCCGTTGGCCGCAATGGCTTTACTCGGCGCCCAGTATTTCTGACCCATGGCAGAGGGGAAATGGGTTCCATCGAAACTCCAGTGTACAAAATCTTTCGATTTCCAGACAACGGGCGGACCGGAAGTTTCAAGTCCCCTGCCGTATCCGTCGGTGGTGGCGTAACAATAAAACACTCCGTCTATTTCCTGGATACTGGCATCGGCAATCATATCGGGAACCAGTGCATTGCCAAAAGGATTAACAGGCTGAGATTTTACATCTTCCGCTTGCGTATCAAAGCCTTTGGATTTCATTGTCCAAGCCGGGTAAGCCGACAACTTGTTTTCAAGAAAAATGCCGGAGTTGTCTTTTCCTTTAAACTGCCAGTCGAGCCAATGAAGCGTCATTTGAGCAAACGAGCCGCCAAACTCTTCTGCAAAGGTGGCACCATGCCCGGCTGTGGCGTGATTGGCGAAAACAACGGGAACACGATCGATTCGATCGTAATCTAAAAGGGCGTTTTTGTAGGCAACATCCGATTCTCCTCCAATCATATAGACGATTGGGCCATGTAAGTTTTCCAGCGATTTCGAGCTGGCTCCCGCCATGGTCATATCCCCCATGCCGGCGTTCAGCATCAGGTAGGTTTTTATCCTTGGGTCGTCTGCGACACGAAGGGTTTGTGCTCCACCGCATGAATGTCCGCCTGCTGCTATTTTAGTGAGATCAACACGCTTGTAATAATCGTTTCCTTTCGTCGTTGCCCGCTCCGAAATCCAATCGAGGGCTTTTAGCAGTTCGTCGTCGGGTGTACCTCTATGCGGCCTCTCTCCCACAGTCATTTGCAATGCCCCGATGGCCACTACGATATAGCCATGCGAAGCGATCTCCGACAAAAAACGCTCTTGATGGATGGACGAATTCATACAGCCGCCATTCGCCCACACCATTACAGGTAATTTGCCCTCTTTTTTTACGGCTTTATTAATGTCTTTAGGGCGATAAACCACAAAATCGGGGAGAGTGCTATCTTTCGCCGCAACGGCTTCGTATTGTCCCGATCCGCCATTGTCGATAATCTTGATTTTTACCGTTTGTGCATTGGTTGCACAAAAAACCAATAAAAGCACGGGAATTATTAATTTTTTCATGGCTTTATGTTTAATTATTAGACAATTTTGTTGATCTGTGTATTGTCCATAATGAATGGCAATAACCACTTGACTATTTTCTTCCTTTATTCCCGTTTCACTGATTTTTACGATACGTAAAATCTGAAATTCCGATGTTGGAATAACTCTCTTTCAAGGCCTCCTCATCGTCGGAAATCACCAGCAATATATCGTTGACGTGCAGTTCGGTTTGCCCTCTCGGAATAAAGTAGTTGTCGCCCCTTTTTACCATAACGACCAGGGTGTTGTTGGGCAAAGGCATCTCCATCAGGTTTTCACCGTAACTCAATGTCTCTTCGGTAATTAGGATCTCCGTCATTACCGATTTTATTTCTTCCGAAAAGTCGACATCAAAATCCTGTAAGGGTTTGTATTGTTTCGGCTTCTCAGCTAATCCCAACAAACGTGCCACAGCAGGTAAACTGGTTCCCTGAGTCAACAACGAAACAAGGGTAAGTACGAACACAATGTTGAATATCAATCGCGCACCGGGCACTCCGGCAGCCAGAGGTAAAATGGCGAAAATAATGGGAACCGCACCGCGCAATCCTACCCACGACACATAGAGTTTGTCTTTAAATCCCACCTTTCGGAAAGGAATCAGACATAAGAAAACCGTAATGGGGCGCGCGAATACAATCATAAAGAAAGAAATAAGAAGCGCGGGAACAATTACCTCGACCAGCTCACTGGGATTAACCAACAAACCGAGCGTAAGGAACAACAATATCTGACTCATCCACGCGAATCCATCCATAAACCTCATGGAAGAGCGCTTGTGCGCAAACCGGGAGTTTCCGATTACCAGGCCGGCGATGTAAACCGCCAGGTAGCCGTTTCCTTCCAGGAAGTAGGTGGAAGCGAAAATAAATACCCCGAAAACAAGGAGCATAATTGGATAAAACGAATCGTTATCCATTTTAACTTTGTTGATAATTTTAACCGCTAAACGCCCCAGTAGTATCCCCATTGCAGTACCCACAACCAACTGGATCAACACACTAAGTCCCACCTTCAGGTAGTCGGGATTTTCGCCGTATTGAATAATGTCGATAAACATCACCGTAAGCAAATAGGCCATCGGGTCGTTGCTACCGCTCTCCAGTTCAAGTAAAGGACGCAGGTTGTTTTTCAAGGTTAAGCCTTTCGAACGCAAAATAGCAAAAACGGAAGCCGAATCGGTCGACGAAACCGTCGAAGCGAGCAGCATACATGAAAGAAAGCCCAGTCCCAAGGCAGGGAAAAGACGGTCGGTCATCCAATAGGTAAACAATCCGGTAAAAATAGCCGTCAGCAACACTCCCAGGGTAGCAAGTACTACTCCGGGGCCGATAACGGGTTTTATTTCCGACAACCGGGTATCCAAACCTCCCGAAAACAAAATAATAGCCAGACAAACCGAGCCTATGGCTTGTGCCATTTTTATATTTTCAAATTTAAGCCCGAATCCATCGGAACCGAAGATCATGCCCACCATAAGGAAAAGCAATAAAATAGGCACCCCAAAGCGGTGGC
>ERZ795030.6067-NODE-6067-length-10754-cov-4.512945_pt1 | contig 10754 bp, 10 predicted proteins | sample MGYA00375122_ERZ795030 | MGnify/ENA primary metagenome ERZ795030 (study PRJEB30165, sample SAMN05720146) | activated sludge metagenome | isolation source: anaerobic digester from wastewater treatment plant | place: Japan | collected 2015-04-20 ...
TTGAGGTCGAGGGCAGCCACAGCGGACTCGGCCACCACCCTGCGGTGCTGTACGCGATTGCCGACCGGCTGGCGCAACCCGAAGGCGCATGGCGGCCCTTTGACCGCAGCGGTCTGCGACGCTTCGTCTATCCCGATCCGCATCGAGATCAGCACCAGCCCAGAGCGGGTGGAGTCGGCCGGGAATGACGCGCAGTGGCGCCAGTCCTGGCCCGACGGTCCGCGGCTAGCCCCCCAATTTCCTCGAACAAGGAGACGACGATGGACCACCTGAGCGGCATGGATGCCTCGTTCCTGCACCTGGAAACGCCCGAGACGCCGATGCACGTCGGCAGCCTGATGTTGTTCGAGCTGCCCAAGGGATACGAGGGCGACTTCTACGAAGTAGTGAAGGCAATGATCGGCCGCCGCATGCACCTGTGCTCGGTGCTACATCGCAAGCTGGCGCAAATGCCATTCGAGCTCGCCGAGCCCGTATGGATCGAGGACGACGACCTTGACCTCGACTATCACATCCGCAGTTTGACCCTGCCCCGGCCCGGCACGATGAAGCAGTTGCACCAGCTCGTCTCGCGACTGCACTCGACCCTGCTCGATCGCAGTCGCCCGCTGTGGGAGATGGTCGTGATCGAAGGCCTGCAGAACGGGCAGGTCGCCTTCTACAGCAAGGCGCATCACAGCGGCGTCGACGGCAAGGCGGGCTCCGAGATGGCCAAGGTGCTCTACGACGTCTCGCCCACGGTGCGCGAGGTGCCGCCACCGCGGCGCCGGCCGGCCAGCAGCGGCTACCAGCTCGGTGTCACCGAGTTGCTGCAAGCAGCCGTCGAGAACTCGGCGCGGCAGTACCTCAAGGTCGCGCAGCTGTTGCCGACGGCGGTGAAGGCGGTCGGTGCGGCGGGCAAGGCGATCGCGAGCACCCGCACGCCGAAGGGCGAGCGCTCGCTCAACCTCGGTTTGGCGCCGAAGACGATCTTCAACGAATCGATCACCAACCAGCGCTCGTACAGCACCTGGTCGGTGCCGCTGGACGACATCAAGGCGCTCGGCAAGCGCGTCGGCGGCACGGTGAACACCGTGGTGATGGCGATCTGCAGCGGCGCGCTGCGCCGCTTTCTGAAGGAGCGTGACCTGCTGCCGAAGAAGTCGCTGATCGCGATGGTGCCGGTCAGCCTGCGCGCAGCCGACAACGACGACATGAACAACCAGGTGTCGGCGATCCGCGTCGATCTGGCGACCGAGATTCACGACCTGCCGGCGCGATTCAAGGCGATCCACGCCTCGTCCGAGTCGGCCAAGGCGGTGGTGAAGGAACTGAAGCCCGTGCTCGGTGTGGATACGCCGATCACCGGCGCACCGTGGTTGATGACCGGGATCGCGTCGCTGCTCGGCCGCTCGGCCCTGGCGGCGCGAATGCCGGCGGCGGGCAACGTCGCCATCTCCAACGTGCCGGGGCCCCCGGTGCCGTTGTACATGGCGGGTGCGCGCATGTTGAGCTTCTACCCCGTGTCGATTCCTTACCATGGCTCGGCCTTGAACATCACCGTGCAGAGTTATGCCGGTTCGCTCGACTTCGGTCTCATTGCGTGCAGGCGCGTGGTGTCGCAGGAGGAGTCGTACGAACTGATCGAGCACATGAAGGCGGCGCTGAAGGAGATCGAGGCGCTGCCGTCGATCGAGACGTCGGCCGAGGCCGTGACTGCGCCGGCCCCGCCTGCGCGCGTCGCCGATGCGGCGGCGAAGGCGCCAGCCGTCAAGCCCGCTCGAAAGTCATCGCCACCCGGCAAGTCGGTCGGCGCGAAGAAGACAGCCGCTGCGGCGCGACGCACCGCAGCGGCCCGCACGCCGCGCAAGGGAACACCCCGGTGAACCGCCGGAGCAGGACGCGACGCCGTGCACGCGCAGTGTCCAGCACCCGCACCCGCACCGCAGCTCCAAGACCGTCGCGTTGGCAACGGGGTCGGCGCTGATCCTGCCCGGCCGGCCAGCGGCGGTGGGGACAGAACTGAGACCTGCGGTCGAGGCCTGAATGCCCATGCTGATCTACCCTTTGCTCTTCATTGCGTTGGTCGTCGCCATGTTCTGGGTTCTCGGAATGGTCTGGTTCTTCGGTGCGCTCTGCATCGTCGTCGCGGCCTGCTTTTGGGCCGCCACCCGCCTGAAAGGGCAGAGCCTGGCGGCCTTCGACCAGCCGGCCAGCGAGCGTTTCTCGACCGGGCCGAGCGCCGAACTGAAAACGGCGCTGGCGTCGCTGGCACGAATGAGCGAGGTCGTGCAGCGTGCGCCTCGTTGGCGGCGCTTGGCCAAGGCGCGCGAGGCGATGGATCAGCTGTTCGAAGGTCGCAGTTTCAACGCCAGCTTCACGCCAGCCGACTGCGCCGGCGTGCCCGCCGAATGGGTGCTTGCGCCTGGTGCCGACGCCACCCGGCGCACGCTCTACATCCATGGCGGCGCCTTTGTCGTCGGCAGCCCGAAGAGCCACCGCACGCTGACGAGCGCCTTCTCGTCGATCACCGGCGGCGCCGTGCTCGCGATCGACTACCGGCTGATGCCGGAGCATCCGCGCATGGCCGGCATCGAGGACTGCCGCAGCGCCTACCGCTGGATGCTCGACAACGGCCCGCAAGGTCCACAGGCGGCGCGCGTGGTGTTCGTCGCTGGCGATTCGGCCGGCGGCAACCTCACGTTGTCGCTCATCGCCTGGGTGCGCGACGAGGGCTTGCGTGAACCCGATGCCGCGGTGGCGCTGTCGCCCGCCACCGACAGCACCAGCGCCAGCCCAAGCCTGAAATCCAACCTGGCGACCGACCCGATGCTCGGCCCGCTGTTCGCGCCGCTGGCGAAGGTGCCACGGTCGATGCTGCTGCTGTTCGGCTGGATGCAGAACCGCATCAACCCGCGCGACCCGCTGATTTCGCCGGTATACGGCGACCTGTCGCGACTGCCGCCGCTGCTGGTGCAGGCCAGCGAGTCGGAGATGCTGCTCGACGACGCCCGGCGCTATGTCAACCGCGCGCGAGCGGCCGGCTCACCGGCGCGGCTGCAGACCTGGGACCACATGGTCCACGTCTGGCAAATATTCAATCCTGAGCTGCCCGAGGCTCACCAGGCGCTGGAAGAGATTCGCAAGTTCCTCGCGACGGTGCCACGGCGCGACGACGTCGCTGGCCAGGGGCTGACGCGCTGACCTTCAGCGCGGCCCACTGGGCGCTTGATTTCCACCTCGCGCAGAGGGGCTGCCAGATCGCTGACGAACACGCGCCGACCCTCGGCGTTGTGCGCCAGACAGATGCCCTCTTCGAGATGGCACTGGACACTAGCGGCTCGTCTGCAGGCTGAACCGCACGCCGCCGACCATCACGGCATCGCCGTCCCAGGCACAGCCGCAGGCAGTCGCAGCCGCCGTGATGGACTGCGGATCGGTGACTTCCAGGTCGATGCCGGCCAACCCTTCGCCGCGGCCGTCGCGCGCTTCGACAAAGCGCAGCACCGCGTTGCCGACCTCCACTTGCCATCGCCCATTGCCAGCGCGGCTGGCTGGTTGGGCGAGCACCTCGCCCCAGCGCCTGGCCAGTCGTTCGTGTTGGCGCCGACCGAAAACTGACCATCAGGGGGGGTGCGGCCAAAAACTTGGACTGGTTAAGCGGCGATCCCCAGGCTCCTGCGGTGCTCGACGGGACTGCGGAAGCCGAGTGAGATCTTGATCCGCACGTCGTTGTACCAGCGGATGTACGCGTCCAAGGCAGCGACGAACTCCTCGATGGTTGTGGATAGCCAGTCGCGCGAGAAGAACATCTCGATCTTCAGGCGACCGAAGAAGCCTTCGCACGCCGCGTTGTCTGGCGAGTAACCCTTGCGGGACATCGAGCGCACCAGCTTGGCCTCAGCGATTCGGGATAGCCAGCCAGGCCATCGATAGTGACCGCCACGGTCCGAATGCACAACGGGCCGCTCACCGCTGGCGGCGACCTTATCGATGGCGGCGTCCAGCATGGTGTTGACCAACTCGGCGTTCGGCCGCGTGCCGATCGACCAGCTGACGACCATGCCATCGAAGCAATCGATCATCGGCGACAGATAGACCTTGCCAGCCGGGATCTGGAACTCGGTGATGTCGGTGAGCCACTTCTCGTTCGGCGCACTCGCGCTGAAGTCGCGGTTCAGAACGTTGTCCGGGGCTGGGCTGATCTCGCCCAGGTACGAGCCGTATCGACGTCGTTTGCTTGTCGCGGCCACCAGGCACTCCTGCTTCATCAGGCGCCGCACGACCTTCTCCGAGATGTTCACAGACTGATCGGTCAACGAGGCGCGCATCCGGCGGTAGCCATAGCAGCGGTAGTTGCGCTCGAAGATGTCGGCATCACCTGTCGCGCCTCGACGTACTTGTCCACGACCTGGAGCCGGGCGCGATGGTAGAAGTAGGAGCTGCGTGGCAAGCCCACCTCGCAGAGCAGCTCCGCCATTGCATAGGTTGGTCTCAGGGCATCAACCAGCAGCGTCTTCTCCCGGTTCGTCAGATCCTGCCGGTCGATGCCCACTTCTTTTTTTAGGAGTTCGTTCGCCTTCTTCAGCAGGTCCTTCTCGAGCTGCAGGCGCCTGATGTCTCGCTGGAGCGTCTCGAGCTGCTGTTCCAGCTCGGATCGATCAGGGCTTGTCGGGTCGTCTCGCTGGCGATTCATGGGTGTGGATGCTTCGTGGCCGAGCAATTGATTCTTCCACTTGTACAGCGAGCCTCGCGACACGCCCAGCTCCTCAGCCACCACCTGCGCGCTGGCTGGTCGCATGCACAAGGCGATGACGGCAGATTGCTTGACCTCAGGCGCCAGTTCCTGGGATCGAACATTGCCGCGAGCGCGCGCCTGCGGATCGAGCTCCTGAAGCCAATCGGACAGCAATGACCTCGATGGATAGCCCAGTTCCCTGATCGTCGCCGCGATGCAGCGGCCGTGCTCGCGGTAGTGCCGGACGGCAAGCTCCTTGCGCACCTGCGAGTACCTCGGCTGGCGCACGTAGCCGGCGGGCAGGTCAAGGCGCTGCTCGTACTCGCGATGCCAGCTCAAGAGCGCATTCTTCGTCGGATAGCCCAGCTGACGGATGGTCAAGCCGATGCGCTTGTCCAGCTTGATGTAGAGCTGCACGGCTCGAAGCCGGTCCTCGTATGAAAACATGAACTACCCTCCAAGTAGTCCAAGAAATCGTCCGCACCCCCAGGGGGTCAAAATTCGGTCGGCGCCAACACGAACAGCGGCTGAAGGCGATCGTCACGGCGCAAGCCGAGAGCTTCGGCGTGCGCGCGCAGATCGACTACCGCAAGGGCTACGCGGTGCTCGTGAACACGCCCGAGGAGACCGAGTTCGCGCGCCGCATCGGCTTCGAACTTGTCGGGGCTGAGCGCGTCGTGCCGAACGCACCCGCCACCACGGGCAGCGAGGACTTCGCCTTCATGCTCGAACGGCGCCCCGGCTGCTACCTGTTCATCGGCAACGGTGCGGGCGACGAACACGGCGCATGCATGATCCACAACCCGGGCTACGACTTCAACGATGGCAACCTGCCGATCGGCGCTGCTTACTGGGCCCTGCTTGCGGAGACCTACTTGCAGTAGCGCGAGGGTTGGCCGCTCAGACGAGCGACCGTGGAATTCGCGGCGACGAACGAGTTGACGGGTGCGCAGCGAGAATCGCTCGCGGCGCATGCGCTTGCGCTCGATGAGCAGGCACGTCGACTGCGCTTCGGTGCCCAGTTGAGCGACGAGGCTATTCGCGCCTACGTCGATTCGATCGACTTCGATCGCGATGCCGTGTTTGTCATCTTCGATGCAGAGCTGCGCATCGCCGGTGCGGCGCACCTGGTGTGCAGCGACGACGGCGCCGAGCTCGGTATCTCCGTGCTGGCTGGGCATCGCGGGCGAGGCATCGGGCAGGCATTGCTCGCGCGCGCGCGATTGCATGCGCGCAATCGCACCATCGACGTGCTGTTCATGCATTGCCTGGCGGAGAACGAGACGATGCGGCATCTGGCCCGCAAGCAAGGCATGGCGGTCGTGGTCGAGCGCGGCGAGGCGACTGCACGCGTAGCACTCGAGCCGGGCAATCTATCGACGGTCGCCCGGGAGTTCATCGCCAATCAGGTGGGGCTGTTCGATTACGCGCTGAAGGCGCATGTGTTGAGTGCGCGGCGGCTTGCGGATGCGTTGAGCGGCGCTACGACAATGGTGGTGCCGGGCAATACCGCGCTGGCGGCGGAGCCCGTTGGCCTGTCTGGCGATGCGCCGACCGCCAGTGCGCCGAAGGTTTCGGCCGCGGTTGGTCCTGGGAGATCCAACGGCGAGCCTGAAGCACCGTGATGAACCGTCCTGTCGGAGCCCACCGGCAGTGCTCTGCAAGGCCAGCGGGCAGTTGCGCCAGTGATGAGAAGCTGCCAGGCCTCTGTGAAGTGGCGCTGCCGTACCGGCGCAGAAGGGCCGGCTGCGGAAACCCTAACTGTCACGGTCCGGATCGGGGTACAACGGACGCATCAGCGTGCGACGACCGGCGAAGGGCTTCCACTCGCCTTCGCGCTGGGCGAGCCGGTCGGCGATCGCCAGCAGCACGGCGCCATTGACGCCCAATCCGACGTGGCTGCCATGGACCTCGATGTTCTCCACCTGCGGCGCGGACGGCAGACGGCTCGACGTCCACGCGACCACGCCGTCGCTGCGACTGTAGATCGAGGTCATCGGAGATGACACCGTGGCTCGTGCCGCGGCAAGCTCGGTGGCGTCGTCGGCGAGTTTGCCGCTGGTCGCCTCGTACAGTCGCCAGGCGTTGGACGAGCGTGGGTTGCCCTCCAGCGGGCTGCCCAGCATGATGGTATTGCGCATGGCGTCGGGCCGGGCCGCGGCGAGACGGCGCGCGTAGGCGCCGCCCAGGCTCCAGCCGACCAGACTGACGCGGCGGCCGCTGCGTTCGTGCAGTTGGTCGAGGCGCTGGAGCATCGCCGTCGCCACACCGCGGCGCGGTCCGAGGTTGCGCCCCAGGCCCCAGCCATGCGTGTCGTAGCCGCGTTCGCGCAGGTACGCGCGCAGCAGGCGTGTCGAAGCGTCGCTCGCGAACAAGCCGGGCAGTACAAGCACCGGATGGCCGTCGCCCTTGGGGGCCAGCCTCAGCAACGGCCATGCCGCCAACGTGGCCGCGAACTCATGCGCGGCGCGCGACTCGGCCCAGAGAAGCCAGCGCGACGGGGGTGAAGACAGGGTGGAGGCGTGGTCCATCGATGATTTCTTGCGTTTTTGTGGTGGAAGGGAAGCCTACTTTAGGTACTTGGCTCGCAGGAAGTTCAGGTAGTCGCGCGACTCGCCGACGACGAAAGGCGCGAGCAGCCCGAGCGTGTAGTAGGCGGCCAGTGCGGCGTCGCCTTGCGCGGGCGATTTGCGCTTCGGCATCAGCCGCTTGAACGAATACCAGCAGGTGGTGGCGAAGACAAGCTGCAGCGCCAACATGTCGATATCGTCGGCGCTGGCATCGAGGACCCCGGCGTCGGCCAGGCCGGTGCACAGCGCCTGCGCGGCGACCAACTGGCGCGAGACAAGCGCCTGGGCGCGCGATTCGATTTCGGGCGACTCGTTCAGCACGTATTCCATATCTCGCAGGATGAACCGGTACTCGTCGATCGCCTCGAAGGTCAGATGCAGCGACAGCCACAGGTCGTCCAGCGCGGTCGCCGATGCCGCAGCATCGAGGCAGGGCGTCAGCCGGTCTTCGAAGCGCCGGAACAGCCACGCGACGATGAGCCGCTTGGAGCGGAAGTGATAGTGCAGGTTGCCGGAGCTGATGTCGACTTCCGCAGCGATGCGGTGCGTCGATACAGCTGGCAAGCCATGTTCGTTGAACAGCCGGCGCGCGGCGTCGACGATACGGTCGCGGGTCTTCGGAGCCGCTGCGGCCATCGGGGATCGCCGCGCTCACCGTCCGGTGCGCGACTTCGCGGGCCGCTGCAGCGTGCGCTCGATGCGGCGCAGGCGCTCGTCGATGTCGGCGAGCTGCGACCGTAGGCCAGCGATCCCTTCAGTGGCGCCAAGCCGCTCGAGCGAGCGCGCCACGCGCTCGTCGAACAGGTCCTCGAAGGTCGGCAGTCCGAACAGGTCGCCGGCCTTGCGACGTGCCGCCCGCGGGTCGATGCCGAGCAGCGACTCGAAGAAGCGGCTGTGCTGCGCGGCGACCTCTTCGCTGAGCGCCTTCAGCAGGCCGGCGCCGCGAAGCGCCGGTTCCGCCGGCTTGGAGGGCCGGGCGGTGGCTGGCTTGCGAACCGGCCGCGTCGTCATCGCGGCCTTAACCGCGGCGGCGCACCGCACGCTTCGGCGTGGGCTCAGCGTCGACCGTCTCGACGGCGGTGTCGTCGGCACCCTCACCGATGCGATTGGCGCCGTTGGCGACCACCTTGGCCACCGCCAGCGACAGTTGCGCCGACGGCATGCCAAGCTGCGCCAGCGTATCGACGGCGTTGCTGTTGAACGCAGTGCCGATGCGTTCGGCATGTCCCGCCAGCGTGCAGACGCCGCTCGTTGCGGTCTCGGCAATGCGGTCGTTGGCGGCGGCCACACGTTCGTTGTTGGCGCGCACGGCGCCGACCAGGATGGCGGACGCCTGGCGCTGTGCTTCGATCACGCTGGACTTGACGTCGGCGTCGACGAGAGGCAACTCGCGCTTTTCGAGGAACTTTGTGAGCTGCCCACCTATCGCATCGGCTGCGCGTTGCAGGCCGCGTTCATAGGCGCGTGCCAGTCGTTGGCCGGCCTGATGGTACTGGCCGATGATTTCGATCGTCACCGAGCTCAGGTTCTGTGTGGACATCGGGATTCTCCTTGGGTTGGTAGTGCTGCGGGACTCCGCAACCGACCCCTGCATCTTGGCCCAAAGACGCTGGGCTGGTCGAGCTAGCAACAGTCGATAGTTAGGCCGACCGGCCTAAGGTTCGCGCGTCGAGCCGACGATGTCCGCAATTGACGTTCAACGCGTCCGGAATCCACCTTTTCGTTGTGTGTTGCCATGCGCAAGATCAGATCCGCAAGGATTGCATCGTCGAGGGGCGAATGAGGGAAGCGGCGGATTGTGAACGTGAAGCACTGATGCAGTTGGTGAGCTTCAAGTGGTTGATGTCAGGCAAGGGTTGGAGCGTGGATGTTCGGCGGATTCAGGACGAGCCGGCATACGCCGATAGCTGCCTGCGACGCGGTGCCGCGAGCGATCTCGCGCCGCTGCGAAGGTGTAGCGGCGAACTGCGTGGTTTGCTGGATGCATCGGCCCGCGCAGGCCCTCCCGTGACTGCGGCGCCACTGTCGGGATCGCAGCCGAGGTGGCCGCAACGCGCGGCCGACCTCTCCCGATCGGTGTGGCTGTTGGCTCCCTGACCAGTTCCCCGAAGGGGCGGCAGCTGCAGCCGTCGCCGCCTCGGCGCGACGGGCACCAGTTGCCGCGGTTACGCGATCGTCGCGATGACCACTCCCGCGGCCACATGAACTCCGCGCTCAGCCTTCAGCGCAATGCGCCCCGCGCGATGGGCCGTCACTTGCATCTCCATCTTCATCGCCTCCATCGTGGCGATGGTGTCGCCCTGCGCGACGGTGTCGCCATCGACGACCTTCCACGCTTGCAGGCTGCCGGCGATGGGCGCGGCGACCGCTGCGGGGTCCGCTTCAACAGGTGCCGCCGGCGCGGGCGACGCGCCGCCGCCCGCCACGGCCTGCAAGCCGCGCAGCAGTTCTGCCGGCAGCCCCAGCGCCATCCGCCGCCCGTCGATCTCGACTGCCGTGCGCACCAGGGCCGCATCGGACGCCGGCGGTTCGCTGCGCACCGCAGCTGCCAGGGTGTTGGCAAAGTCGGTTTCGATCCAGCGCGTGTGCACCTTGAACGCATCGGCCGAGGTGAAGTCGAGCTGTTCCATCACCGCGCGATGAAAGGGCAGCACGGAAGCCAGGCCCTCGATGCGGAACTCCTTCAGCGCGCGGCGGGCGCGGGCGATGGCCTGGGCGCGCGTGGTGCCGGTGACGATCAACTTGGCCATCAGCGAGTCGAAGGTGCCGGGCACCGTGGAGCCCGACAGCACGCCGCTGTCGACGCGCACGCCGGGGCCCGAGGGAGGCTCCAACACGCGCACCAGGCCGGGTGTCGGCAGGAAGCCGCGGCCCACGTCCTCGGCGTTGATGCGGAACTCAAAAGCATGGCCGCGCGGCACGGGCGTGTCGGTGATCGACAACGGCAGGCCGTCGGCCACGCGCAGTTGCTCGACCACCAGGTCGATGCCCGAGGTTTCCTCGGTGACCGGGTGCTCGACCTGCAGACGGGTGTTGACCTCGAGAAACGAGATCGTGCCCGACGGGCTCAGCAGGAACTCCACCGTGCCGGCACTGACGTAGCCGACCCGGGCGCAGATGTCGCGCGCCGACTGGTGGATGCGCTCGCGCTGGGTGTCGGTCAAGAAGGGCGCCGGCGCCTCTTCGACCAGCTTCTGGTTGCGCCGCTGAAGCGAGCAGTCGCGCGTGCCGAGCACGACCACATGGCCGTGCGTGTCGGCAATCACCTGCGCCTCGATGTGGCGCGGCCGATCGAGAAACTGCTCGACGAAACACTCGCCGCGGCCGAAGGCCGTGACGGCCTCGCGCGACGCCGACTCGTACAGGTCGGCCACTTCGTCCATGCGCCACGCGATCTTCATGCCGCAGCCGCCGCCGCCGAGATCGGAAGAGCACACGTCTGAACTCCAGTCACTCCGAGTTATCTC